>OCZU010001831.1_pt1 | contig 13742 bp, 13 predicted proteins | sample 1539001 | NCBI WGS metagenome assembly OCZU01 (sample SAMEA3539306, study PRJEB22396) | soil metagenome | biome: tundra; feature: field; material: soil | place: USA | collected 2010-05 | depth 0.15 m
ACGGGGACTTGTTCGTCGGCTGGGGAGCGCTGCCCTACATCTCCGAGTTCAGCCCATCCGGGCATCTGCTGTTCAACGCAGAGTTCCCGGCTGGCGTCAGCACCTACCGCGCCTACCGCCTGCCTTGGCACCCGGCCAGTTAGGCAGCCGGGGGCACGCTCGCCGGCCGGGAATGGCGCCACCGCCCCGCAGGGACAAGAATTTGAAATCATGAACATCCCGAACCGCTCTTGTGGTGCACGGTCGCGCGTTCCTCGGGCGTGGCACGGGTCAACCAGAATCAGCCGGGACCGGCCGGGCGCTGGCCCGCCATCGCTACGCCTGACAAGATCCATAACCAAGGCGTGATCCCAGATCTGGGAGTTCGGTGCTCAAGCCGACGCATCCTCACACGCGATGAGGTGCGCCGTAATCGGCGATATGCGCGTATGTAGGCGCCTATCTCGGCACTGCGGCGCTCACGCCATGCCGCAGGAAAGGCTGGCCCGGCCGTCACGATCAGCGCCGGCCTGGCCTGGCGCACTGATGGCAAGAGCAGCGCCCGATGCCCGCTGCCCCGCCTGGCAGAGCGGACCAGGCACAGACAGCAGGGCAGGCGCCGTCGGCGCGGGAGGGCAGCTGCTGGGGCAGCCAGGGACCGGACCAACCCGCGCCGTGGCAGCAGCCGGGCAGGGCATCGTCCCTGACTCTCGCCGCCACCAGATCCGGCGCTACCGACCGACCGGAGTTACCCTAAGTGACGGAGGCCAAGGCATCCATGGCGCATTCTGTGCATTCAGAGCAGCGGAGCGTCTCCATGACCCGTTCCACGAAAACGACAAGCTGGACCGTATATAATTTCGAAATCATGCCTCTGAACTGCGAGCCCCCTTACGGAATCGAACCGTAGACCTTCTCCTTACCATGGAGACGCTCTGCCGACTGAGCTAAGGGGGCGGGCGGCATGGCGCTGATTCCGCCCTAGCCGACCCGGTGCGCGCCGTGGCGGAACTTCCCATCCGCCGACTCGCCCGTGCCAGGCGAGCATACACGACCGGAAATCGTTACGGATCCAGGAGGCCGGAGGCTGGCGGGGCAGGCGGCTGGATGACTGAGCTGAAAGCGGCGAGCACGCACGGCCATGCGCCCGACAGTGGATCAATGACCTCGAAATGACCGCACTCAGGCAGCGCGTCACGCACGACGTCGCCGCCCGCCCGGGTTGCCCGCTCCGCGTAGTCCAGGCTCATCGCGCAGGGCACCACGTCATCTAGCTCGCCGTGGACAAGCCGGACCGGCGCGGGAACAGGGACGTGGCGGACAGGATCCGCGAGGCCATAGCGGCCCGGATAATGGTCCGGCCCGCCGCAGTGCTGCCGCGCCGCCGCCGAGACCCTGCTCGTGGCAGGCAGCGAGTTCGGTCACCGCAGCGAGCGCGACGACACCGCGGACGGCCGGATCCTCGAGGTGCCACGGCGATTCTGCGGGGAGCCGGCTCCGTGCCGCCGCCCACAAAGCCAGGTGGCCCCCGGCCGAATGCCCGGCGAGCAGCACAGTTGCCTGATCTACCCGCCCGGCCGCAGCTTCCGCTGCCATGCGGGGCAAAGAATCGACCGCGGCTGCGACATCGTCGAAGGTCCCGGGCCAGCCACCGCCCGCCTGACCCGTCCTGCGGTACTCGGGCACGCAGACCGCATATCCCGCCGTTGCGAGCGCCGACGCGAGCGGCCCGCAATGGGCGCGGTCGTAGGCGGCGCCAGAAGCCGCCGTGCAGCAGCACCAGCGGCGCGCCGGACCCGCGGCCCGGCCCAGCGGCGCTCCCGGAAACTGGCAGCCGCAGGGCAGCTTCGCGCTCCGGCCCCTGGCCGTAGCTGAGAACAAGGTCGGCTGGCGGAGCTGGCCTGGCGAGAATCTCGCGGGGATCCGTGTTACCTCCCGGAAGTGCCACATCTACCGACCTTTTACCTTCACGGCACTCGCGCGCAGCGCGGCTGAGGTGTCGAATCGGGACAGAGGGGAATGCCCATTTGGGTGGCGAGCATAGTGTGATGAGAGATGGTGAGGGCGAAGTCCCTGATGGGACATCGAGCGAGGCGAGGCCGATATCGTGAGGACCCGGCGTGCCGGATCAGTCACCTTCGGGGCGTGGGCGGGGACCGCCGTCGTCTCGTGCGGCCTGGCGAGCGTCTTCCTCGGCGGAACGCACCTCACCTCGGCACTGGCAGCGGAACGATCGTGCGCCACCCGGCCGGCGGACACCGTCAGGGTGGCTTCGGAGCATAGCACCGGGCAGGGCAGGGGCGTTGCGCTTGCGGCATCTGTATCGGACACCGCCAAGCCTTCGGCGAACAAGGCGAGCCAGGGCAAGCCCGCGAAGAAATCCCACGACAAGACCGGGAAAGCGAACCACAACGGCAAGAGGCCGCACCACAAGAAGCCGCACCACAAGAGCAGCTCTCCGTCGCCCAGCGGGAGCCCGACACCTACTCCCACGATCAGCACGAGTCCGAACCCGAGCCCGAGCGGCCTGTCGCCGAGTCCGGGCAAGAGCAGCTCGAGCCCGTCCCCGAGCAAGAGCCCGAGTCCGAGCAAGAGCCCGTCGCCGAGCACAAGCCCCAGTCCCAGCAAGAGCCCGGGCAAGAGCCCGAGCCCGAGCAAGAGCCCGTCGCCGAGCACAAGCCCCAGTCCCAGCAAGAGCCCGTCGCCTAGCTCTTCACCGTCGCCGACCTCCACGCCAAAGCCTCCGCACAGTCAGCTCTGCGTTTCTGTTCAGCCGTTCTCCAGCAGCGGCCAGGTACGCCGCGGCCACACCGCCACCTACGTGATCTGGGTCTGGAGCACCCATGGCAGCGCCAAGCGGGTGACTGTCAGCGCGGTGACCCGTCACGTCAAGGGCACCGGCGCGGCACGATTCTCGGTCTGCCCGGCCGCCAGCGGGGCGACCTGCGCGCTGGGAGACCTGCCGCACGGGCAGGCGGACGAGCTGCAAGCCCGGGTCGCAGTGCGGAAGGACGCCAGGCCTGGCGACCACTTGACCCTCATCGCGAACGCGACGGCAAGGGCTGCCTCGTCCTTCAGCACGGTCGGCTCAGTCCAGATCGTCGCTGCCCCGAAACCTGCCCCCTCGACGACAACCCCGCCGCCGAGCACCAGCCCGCTGCCTCCGCTGCCTCCGCTGCCAACGATCCCCGCGGTGCCCGCGGTGCCCGCGGTGCCCGCGGTGCCCAATCCTGGCACCGGGACCAACCCATCGGGCCTGTTCCCGACCGTGTCACCGCAGCCGACGGCGAGCCCGGCCGCGAGCGGCGCGACGAGCAACAACAAGCATTCGCGCCGGATCAGGGCGATCTCTGCCTCGAACACGCTGCCATTGAATCCCCGCCTGATCGGCGGGCAGCTCGCAGGCCTGGTCGTCCTGGCCGCAGCCATCACGATTGCGATCGTGAGGCTGTCGTTCCGGACGCCACGGCCGCAGGACGGCAAGAGTAGCGCTGGCAAGAAATAGGCCCGAGCCGAGCCCTCGCGGACCCACTCGCAGCCAGGCTTGTGACGGCTGCTGGGCTCGGTGCCTGAGGGCAGCAGGCTATTTGGCCAGATGCTCCACCTGCGGCCGGGCAGCACGCAATTCGGCGGTCAGGGCTGGGACGCTCAGGGTCGGCGAGGCAAGGACCCCGAAGGTGTCGTTATCAGCCCACGCGCATTCCGCGACGCTGCCGGGGATCCGGGGGAGGCAGGCGGCGTCGCCGCCCATCGACCCTGCCCCGATTCTCAGGGCGCCCCGGGACCCGCCGATAAAGCTGCTGATGAACCTGCTTGGTGAGGCGCCCTTGAGGTTCCCGCCGATAAACAGGATAATCTGCGGTCCGGAATGCGCCGCGGCGCCGGTGGTGTCCTCGTAGACCGCATACACCACATTCTTCGCCTCGCCGGCGCTTTTGGTCACGACCTGCTGCTGCAGCAGACTCGCATCCATCGCCTTGGCCAGATGCGGCTCCTTGGCGTAAGCACCGAGCTTGGCTGGGGTCAGCAGGACATGAGCCGGCCCCGCTCCAGGGCCCGCCAGCAGCAAGTCCGCTGCGGCGACCGCGATCAGGGCGCCAGCCGCGAGCAAGAGCAGGCGGCGGAGCAGCCGCTTGCGGCTACGGCTTGCCCGGCGGGCCTGGCGGGGCTGACCCGGTCGTTCGGTGTCACCCTGCCGGGCGGAGCTGGCGGCCGGGCCCGGGCTCGCGGCGCTGCCCGTACGGCCAGTACTGCCTGGCCGATCTGCGCGGCCCGGCTGTTCCTGGCGACCTGGCCAGTCGGGATGCCCCGGCTGCGCGGCCACGTCGGAGTGCGCGGCCACCTCTGGCTGCCCGGCCACATCCGGGCGCCCGGCCACGTCCGGCTGCCCGGTCACATCCGGGTGCCCGGCCACATCCGGGTGCTCCGCCACGTCGGCCCGATCGATACTGCTGGCGGCCGCCCCTGAAGCGGCGCGTCCCAGTACGTCGGGATGCACTGCGCGGCGTACAGTGCGGGCAGCCGCCGGGCGAAGCGCCCGACTGGCGCGTTTTCCCGGCCTGCGGGCCACCGCGGGGGCGGCGGGCGGGCCGGGTATGAGGGTGTCGCTGCCGTCGCCGCGCGCGGCATCCGTGGCAGGCGGCTTCTGGTAGCCCTGCGGTGCATACGCCGCCTGCTGCCCATAGGCCGGGTCCGGGTAACTTGACCGGCCCTGGCCGCTGTCCGGGTAACGCTCGGGCCAGTGACCAGACTCCGCCGTCGCCGGCAGGCCGCTTGGCGGAGCCGGGAATCCCGGCTGCCGGAAGCTTTCGTCCGCTGTTACCGGCTGGCCGCTCCCGGGACCCGGGTAGCTACGCCAGGCCTCACCCGGACGGGCATCAGCACGCCACGCGTCGCCCGCGCGGGCGAAGGGCGCGCCGGTATCGGCGGTGTCGGTATGGAACGTGTCGGTATGGAACGTGTCGGTATGGGCAGGGCGGGTGCCGGCCGGGCGGCCGGGCGTGTCCGCCTGAGCGGCTGGCTCGCTTTCCTGCCACGGCCCCGTTCCCTCCGGGTAGGGCGCGTCACCAGGACCGGACGTGCGGGCAGTCAGCCCGTCATGGTCCGGGCGCTGGTTCTTACGGCCCTTCCGGATCTTCCGTTCATCCTGATTCTTATGCTCGGCATGGCTCTTGCGCTCTTTCCTGCTCCGCCTTTCGGCGCGCCGCGAGCGGCCTGGGCGGCCATCCCCGGCATCCGCGCTGTCAGGCGAGGGGCCGGCCGGCCCCTCGCTACTCGGCGGGCGGCTGCCGCCGTGACTGAGGTAGCGGTACCAGTCGTATTCGTCCTCGCCGTCAGGCTCGGGGTCCGGCGGCCCGCCGGGTCGCGGCTGCGGGATGCTAGCACGAGGCTGGTTCCCCGGCTGCGCAGCGGCCGACTGCCCGCCAGCCAAGGGCCCGCCGGCCAAGGGCCCGCCGGCCAAGGTGTCGCCAGATCCGGGCGCGGCACCCCACGGGTCAGCGAAATCCCGGCCGGCGGCCCAGGGATCAGCGCTCCCCCGCCCGTCGCCATGCGATCCGGGATCTTCGTCGCCGGGCTCATCGGCCGGCGGCCAGGCGTCCTCGTGCGGCCCAGGCGGCCAGCGCAACTCCTGCTGGTCCCGCGGCCATCCGCTACTCATGAACCGAGTCACCCCTGACACTGGCACCGACGCTGGCACAGGCATTTGCCGAACGCCGCATGTGCCCGACTGAGATCACTACATCATGCGGCAAGATCCGGGCCGTCCGCACCGGATCCGCCGCGAAGACCGCACATGGCGCCCCGCCGCCGGGCGGTTGACCGGCGCCGCCGCGGAGCCAGCAGTGAATGCCCGGCACGAGAATCAGCGGTACGCATGGCCGGGCACGCACTCGTGACGAATTGCAGAAAGGGCAATCCTTGTCCCATCTCGTCACAGTTCTCCGGCAAACTGATCTTGAATCGGGTGATCCGCAAGTTAGGCGGCGCAGCCATTGTGTAGCCTCAGGATGTGGCACGTGATGACCGCGGAGTGACCCCGCAGAGCGAGGATTTCTCTGCCTGGTACAACGAGCTTGTCTTCCGGGCCGAGCTGGTCGACCGGGGCCCGGCCAGGGGCACCATGGTCATCCGCCCCTACGGATACCGGATCTGGGAACTCCTGCAGGCCGATCTCGACCGGCGGATCAAGGACACGGGACACGTCAACGCGTACTTCCCGCTGCTCTTCCCGGAAAGCTACATGCGCAGGGAAGCCGAGCACGTCGAGGGCTTCGCCCCTGAGCTTGCGGTGGTGACCCACGCTGGCGGCAAGGACCTCGAGGAGCCCCTGGTCATCAGGCCCACCTCGGAGACGATCATCGGCGAGATGATGGCGAAATGGGTGAGCTCGCACCGCGACCTGCCGTTGCTGCTTAACCAGTGGGCCAACGTGGTGCGCTGGGAAATGCGGCCGCGGATGTTCCTGCGCACCACCGAGTTCCTCTGGCAGGAGGGCCATACCGCGCACGCGGACGAGACGGACGCGATGCGCGAGACCATGCTGGCGCTCGGGTTCTACCACGACCTAGCGCAGGAGATGGCGGCAATGCCGACTGTGCCCGGCGAGAAGACGCCGGGTGAGCGCTTCGCCGGCGCGGCCCGGACCTTCACCATCGAGGGCATGATGCGCGACGGGCGGGCGCTGCAGGCAGGCACCTCGCACTACATGGCGGCGAACTTCGCCCGCGCCTTCGGCATCCAGTACGCGGCGGAGAGCGGCGAGCTTGAGTTCTGCCACACCACGTCCTGGGGCATGAGCAGCCGGATGATCGGCGGCGTGATCATGACGCACGGTGACGACAAGGGCCTGGTACTGCCGCCCCGGCTCGCCCCTTACCAGGTCGTGATCGTGCCGATCGGACGCGGCGATCAGGGCGCGCAGGTGCTGCCGCCTGCCAGGGACCTGGCCGCCCGGCTGGCTGAGGCAGGTATCCGCGCGCACGTGGACGACCGGTTCCGGCTCTCCCCCGGGTTCAAGTTCAACGAATGGGAACTCCGCGGCGTGCCGGTCAGGCTCGAGCTCGGGCCGCGGGACCTGGAGTCGGGCACCGCCCTGATGGCACGCCGGCTCGGTGACGGCAAGGAGCCGATCGCGCTCGATGCCGCCCCGCTGCGGCTGGCAGCGGAGCTCACCGAGTTCCAGGATTTCCTGCTCCGCCGCGCTACCGAGTTCCGCGACGACCGGACATTCCGCGTCGGCTCCTGGCCGGAATTCACCGAGGCTGTCGGTATCGGCTGGGCACTCGCGCTGCACTGCGGCGAGGCTGCCTGCGAGGACGACATCAAGGCGGAGACGGCCGCGACGCCGCGTTGCGTGCCGCTGGACGGCGAGCCGGAGTCGGGCTGCTGCGTCCGCTGCGATCAGCCGTCCGCGTACGGGAAAAGGGTCATCTTCGGCCGCGCTTACTAGGGCGGACTGCTGGCAGGCTTACTAGGCGGACTACTGGCGGGCGCGCCGACGGCGGGCGCGCCCCGAAGCGGGTACCGGGAACTGGGGGTGGGAGATGGGATGGGTCGCCCCGGAGATCGACAGGATCGAGGAGCCGTTCATCGCGGGCGAGCGGACAATGCTGGCGGGCTGGCTCGACTTTCACCGCACCACGCTGCTTTGGAAGTGCGCGGGCCTGACCGGCGAACAGCTGGCCAGGCGGGCGGTCCCGCCATCCAGCCTTTCGCTGCTCGGCCTGATCAGGCATAACGCCGATGTCGAGCGTTCGTGGTTCCGCCGCTATTCGGATGGCGAGGACGTGCAGTACAGGTACTGGCGCGAGGACAGGCCGGACGCCGCCTTCGAGGAGGCTGACGCGGCCAGCGCCGAACAAGACTACGCGGCACTGACCAGCGAGTGGGCCCTGGCACGGGCGGCAGTGGCCGGCCACTCGCTCGACGACACCTTCGTCACCCCGCGCGGCAACGAGATATCGCTTCGCTGGGTCTACGTGCACATGATCGAGGAGTACGCGCGGCACAACGGCCACGCCGACCTGCTGCGCGAGCGCATCGACGGCAGCACGGGTTTCTGACCGCTCCGCGGCGGGCGGCCCGCCACGGCCGGGGCGGCCGGAACCGGGCGCTGACCGGGCATATTGCCGCCGGGCCGGCGCGCATTATGATCAGCCCCACCCAGAGGTTGCGGCGTGGCCGGCCGGCCACGCGGCTCCGGTCCGGAGTTTGCGACGAGAGGAGCATGGCCCGATGGCACATGAGGTCAGGGGAGTCATCGCCCGCGGCAAGGGCGCCGAGGTGGCGGTCACGACGGTGCTCGTGCCCGACCCGGGACCCGGCGAGGCGCTGGTCAGGGTGCAGGCGTGCGGCGTGTGCCACACCGACCTGCACTACCGCGAGGGCGGCATCGGCAATGACTTCCCCTACCTGCTCGGGCACGAGGCGGCCGGCACGCTCGAGGCCGTCGGCAGCGACGTGACCGGCCTCGCGCCCGGCGATTTCGTCATCCTGAACTGGCGGGCGGTCTGCGGCCAGTGCCGGGCCTGCCGGCGCGGTCGCCCCTGGTACTGCTTTGCCACCCACAACGCAGCCCAGAAGATGACTCTCGCCGACGGCACGGTGCTGTCCCCCGCGCTCGGCATCGGCGCGTTCGCGGAGAAGACTTTGGTGGCCGCTGGCCAGTGCACCAAGGTGGACCCGCGCATCCGCCCCGAGGTGGCCGGCCTGCTCGGCTGCGGCGTGATGGCCGGGCTCGGCGCGGCACTCAATACCGCCGGTGTCAGCCGCGGTGACTCGGTCGCCGTCATCGGCTGCGGCGGCGTCGGCAACGCGGCCGTGCTCGGCGCGAGCCTGGCCGGCGCGCGGAAGATCATCGCGGTCGACGTCGACCCGGGGAAACTGGCCTGGGCACGTGACTTCGGCGCGACCGACGTGATCAACTCCCGCGAGACCGACCCGGTCGAGGGCATCCGCGCGCTGACCGAGGGGAACGGCGCCGACGTCGTCATCGAGGCGGTCGGCCGGCCGGAGACCTACCAGCAGGCGTTCTACGCGCGCGACCTGGCCGGCACCGTCGTGCTGGTCGGCGTCCCGACCCCGGACATGAAGCTGGAGCTGCCGCTGCTCGACTTCTTCGGCCGCGGCGGATCGCTCAAGTCGTCCTGGTACGGCGACTGCCTGCCCAGCCGCGACTTCCCGATGCTCGTCGACCTGCACCTGCAGGGCAGGCTGCCGCTGGAGAAGTTCGTGTCCGAGACCATCGCGCTCGACAAGGTCGAGGACGCGTTCGCCAAGATGCAGCGCGGGGAGGTGCTCCGCTCGGTGGTCGTGCTGTGACCACTCCCGCTGCGGCAGGCACCCGGATCGCCATGTGGTCCGGCCCGCGCACCATCTCGACCGCGCTGATGCGCGCCTGGGAGAACAGGCCCGACACCGTGGTCGTCGACGAGCCGCTGTACGGGTTTTACCTCGCGAGGACCGGCGTACCCCACCCCGGCCGCGACGAGGTGATCAAAACCATGAACAACGGATGGCGCGACGTGCTCGACGAGCTCACGCTGGCCCCGTTTCCGGCCGGTAAGACCGTCTTCTACGCCAAGCACATGACGCACCACCTGCTGCCCGAGGTGGACCGCGGCGCGCTGACCCCGCTGCGGCACGCGTACCTCATCCGCGATCCGCGGCAGTTGCTCGCGTCCTACGCCAAGGTCCGGGCTCGGCCGACGCTTGAGGACCTCGGCCTGGCGCAGCAGGTGGAGATCTTCCGGACGTTCGGCGGCCCGGTGGTGGACGCCAGCGACATCCTGCGCCAGCCCGAGCCGGCCCTGCGTGCACTCTGCGCCGCCCTGGACGTCCCGTTCGACCCGGCCATGCTGTCCTGGCCGGCCGGGCCGCGGGACACCGACGGCGTCTGGGCGCGGCACTGGTACGAGGGGGTCTGGCGGTCCACCGGGTTCAGGCCGCGCCGGGAGGAGCCGGCCGAACTGCCGCCGGAGCTCGAGCCGCTGGCCGAGCGCTGCCTGCCGTACTACGAGGAATTGTCCGCCCATCGGATCACGCCATGACCGGGCATCCTGCGACGCCCGAATCCATTACTGGCATGAGCTACCTCATCGCCGGACAGGAGACCCGTGCTGCAAGCCTTTGACGAGCGCAACCGTGACCTCATCGTCAACGTCGGCGGCAAGCTGACCCACCGCAACGACGCGGCGATCAGCCCGTTCGACTCGGTCGTCCAGGGCGGCGACGCGGTCTGGGAAGGGCTCCGGCTCTACAGCGGCCGGATCTTCTGCCTGGGCGAGCACCTGGCCAGGCTGCGCCGGTCGGCCGCGGCGCTGGCCTTTGCGTCGGTCCCGTCCGACGAGGAAATAACCGAGCAGATCCGCCGCACGGTGCACGCGAACGGGATGACCGACAACGTCCACATCCGGCTGACCCTCACCAGGGGCGTCAAGATCACCAGTGGCATGGACCCGCGGCTGAACCAGTCCGGTCCCACCCTGATCGTGCTCGCCGAGCACAAGCCGCCGGTCTACGACAAGTCCGGCATCACGCTGATCACCTCGAGCGTGCGCCGCACGCCGCCGGACTCGCTCGACCCCAAGATCCACCACAACAACCTGCTGACGTCGATCCTCGCCAAGATCGAGGCGAACAATGCGGGCGCCGACGACGCGGTCATGCTGGACCACCGGGGGTTCGTCGCCGAGACCAACGCGACCAACATCTTCCTGGTCACCGGCGGCCTGCTGGCAACGCCGACCGCGGCGGCCTGCCCGGAGGGCATCACCAGGGCGGCCGTGCTCGACCTCGCCGCGGGCGCCGGGATCCCGCATGCAACCGGCGACTACAGCCTGACCGAGCTGTACACCGCTGATGAGATGTTCGTCACCGGCACCATGGGCGGGATCGCGCCGGTGATCAGCCTGGACGGCCGGACTATCGGCTCGGGCAAGGCGGGCCCGGTGACCCTGCGGCTGGCCGGACTGCTGGCCGAGCTAGCGGCCAGCTCGGGCACCCCAGTCACCTGACGCCGCGGCACCTGGCGCAGACTGCCCAGCTCAGGCTCGTCCTCATTAGTGGTTGACATTCAGCCGGCCATAGCCGGCTGAATGTCAACCACTAATTTGATCTTCAGGCAGCGCAGTCCAGAATGGGTGCTATGTCAGAACATCGTGAGATCCCGGGCGTGACGCTGACCAGCGGAGTTGTCATGCCGCTCGTCGGATTCGGCACCTGGCAGCTGCGTGGCAGCCAGGCCTACCAGGCAGTGCGGACCGCGCTCGAGGCCGGTTACCGGCACATCGACACGGCGACGATGTACCGCAACGAGAAGGAGACCGGGCGTGCCATCCGCGACAGCGGCCTGGACCGCACGGACGTGTTCATCACCACCAAGCTTCCCGGCGAGGGCGCCGGGCGCGAGCGGGCGACCCTGGCTGCCAGCCTGCGGGCGCTGGGCACCGATCGCGTGGACCTGTGGCTGGTGCACTGGCCGCCGCGCGGGGCGAGCCCGGCGGTCTGGCGCGAGCTGCTCGCACTCAGGGACGAGGGCCTGGCCAGCGCCGTCGGCGTCAGCAACTACTCCATCGCGCAGATCGACGAGCTGACCGAGGCGACCGGCGAGGCCCCGGCGGTCAACCAGATCCCGTGGAGCCCGTCCCAGCACGACCAGAAGGAACTCGCCGCGATGCGGGAGCGGGACGTAGTGGTCGAGGGCTACAGCCCGCTGAAGGGCACCAGCCTGCGCAGTCCCGTGCTGGCCGAGATCGCCGCCCGGCACGGCGTGACGCCGGCCCAGGTCGTGCTGCGATGGCATGTCGAGCACCAGATCACGGTGATCCCCAAGTCAGCGGATCCCGGCCGGATCGCGGCCAACATCGACTTGTTCGGCTTCTCGCTCGATGCCAGCGAGATGGCCAGCATCGACGGCATGTCCGGCCGCTAGACAGCGTCGTCCCGGCCCGCATCGGCCGCCGCCTCAGTGCGGACGCGGGTGATCAGCGCGGCAACCTCACCGGGCGTCCGCAGCCTGACGAACGTCAGGTGCGCGTTAGCCGGGTCGGACATCGCGCGCTCGTACCGCTGCCGGACCACGTGGTGCCGGGTCCACGCCCAGGCGATGACCGACTCCATCGGGTCCAGCCGCAGCAGGTTGGCCCACCGCTCCCGGTTGCCGTTCCACAACTCGGTCCGCAGGGCCATGCGGCGCAGCGTCCGCCGGATTACCCGCTGCATCACCCGGTACCTGGGCAGGTCCGGCCAGACCACGGTGTCGGCCCGCGCCCAGACGAGGTCCTGCACCGTGGAGTAGTTACCGTCGGCGACCCAGCGCTCCGCCGCGACGAACTCCGTCACCCGGCGGCGGAATTCGTCCGCCTCCGACGGCACCCACCCCGGCTGGTGAAAGACCGAGTCAAGCTCGAGATGCGGCGCGTTCAGCGCGGTGCCGAGCGCCTTCGCGATGGTTGTCTTGCCCGATCCGCTGTTGCCGACCACCGATACCCGCAGCACATCGTTCAGTATGTGCGCCACCGCAGCCGATCGCGCGCGAATAACCGCGTGCCGGATCCGGGCGCGGCCTGCCGGGCGCGGCCGGCCAGGTTCAGCGTTGCCGGCGCGGCCGGCCAAGGTTCAGCGTTGCCGGGCGCGGCCGGCCAAGGTTCAGCGGTTGCCGGGCTCAGCGTTGCCGGGCTCAGCCGGCCAGGCTGGTGCGCAGCGCGATGATGCGCTGCGCGGAGGCCTGGAACGCGGCCCGGTTCAGGATGCCGTCGCCGTAGCCGGCCGCCAGCGCGTTCAGCGCATGAACGCCCTCGCCGGCCGTCTGGCCCGCGCACAGCAGCAGGTCCATCCCGGCCGTCGCGGCCAGCACACTGCGATTCTCGATGCTGCCGTAGTGCTCAAGCGCTCCCGCTTCCAGGGCATCGGTGATGGTGACCCCGGTGAATCCGAGCCGCTGGCGCAGCTCGCCCTGGACGATCTTGGAGGAAAGCCCGGCTGGGCGATGCGAGCCGAGCGACGGGTACGCCGCCCAGGACACCATAACCAGCTTGACCCCTGCCGCGATGGCCGCGTGGTACGGGAACTCATCGATCGTCTGGATGGAATGCCTGGACAGCTGCAGCGTGACCGGGCGCTCATCGGTGTTCTGCGCGGTCCTGGCCGCGCCGAGACCGGGGAAATGCTTACTGGTGGCGGCCACGCCCTTCTTCTGCTGAGAAGTGATGAAGCCGGCGCCGAGCGTGGAGACGACCTTCGGGTCCATGCTGTAGGAGCGTCCGAACTGGTCGATGAAGTTGCCCGCCTTGCGGTACACGTCAAGGACCGGGGCGAGGTTGACGTTCATGCCGGCGCTGTGCAGGTTGCGCCCGGCACCCCGGCCTGCGCGCTGCGCCTCCGCGCCCGGGTCAGCCGACTCGCCGATCTGCTTTTCGGACAGCGACGGCGGGCCGGGCAGGCGGCGGACGAGCCCGCCCTCCTGGTCGGTCATCAGCAGCAGCGGCTCACGGACCGGATTGTCGTTGCTCTGGGCCGCCTGCTGCAGTTCGGTAGCTACTTGCCTGATCTGCGCCTTGCTGGCGATGTTCTGGCCGAAGAAAATGACCCCGGCGGCCTCGCCATGCCGGATCCGCCGCAGCAGGCGGGCGGGCGGCGTAAGGCCGCTGTAACTGTAGATCACCCGCTGTCCGGCTAGCTGCCGGACCGACATCGCGGGCAGCGCCGGGTGCGGCCGCGCCGCAGCGCCTTCCCAGGTAGCGGCCGCCCGGCTGTTCACCATC
>OCZU010001833.1_pt1 | contig 13737 bp, 18 predicted proteins | sample 1539001 | NCBI WGS metagenome assembly OCZU01 (sample SAMEA3539306, study PRJEB22396) | soil metagenome | biome: tundra; feature: field; material: soil | place: USA | collected 2010-05 | depth 0.15 m
GATGCGTGAGCGCCCCGATCGCAAGCGCGCCCCCCACCGAGCGAGCTCTCGTGGCGCCCGCTGCGCCGACGAGCATGTGCGGTGTGGCGATCATCGCGCCGACGATAGACGCTGCCGAGGATCAGCCGAGCGCCCACAACAGCGTGTGGACCAGGATGAGCGTGCCCTTGCGTCTACCAGGCGGCGAGCAGCTCGTCTGCTCGGAAGGTTGCGTCCACAGCGACGTCTGTCCTCCACGCGCGCGCGAATTCGCGGGCGACGCGCAGTCCGTCGTGATCCACTTGGCCTAAAAATTGATCCACTTGGCCTAAAAATTGGTGTGCAGGCGGCGGTATCGGGCATAGCGGCCTCGTTGCACCACTTCGATTGCACCGCCGGCCCGTAGTTCTTGTAGTACCTTCTTGATGAGCGGGTCGCTGGCTGGTGTCGCCGAGCGGACGTCGTCGAGTGAGAACTCGTCCACGATTCGCGAGCGGATGAAGTCCCGGATCGCTGGCTGCTTGGTTCCGTAACCAGCCGTCATCTCGAGTCTCTGCTCAAACTCGGTGTAAGCGGCCAGAAGCGTTCCCATGAGGTACTCCATCCATGGCCAGATGTTGTGTTGACCGTCATGCCAGCCATCCGTGGATCGCCCGAGCGCTTCGTAGTAGGTCTCACGTGTGTCATTGATGATGCGCTCCAAGCCGATATAGCGGCCGACCTCATGGCCTGACTGATACAGCAGCAGGAGGGTAATCAGGCGCGCTGTGCGTCCGTTGCCATCCTGGAATGGGTGAATCATGAGGAAGTCAAAGACGTACGCTCCGAGCAGCAGCAGCGGGTGGTGCGCCTGGGCACGCCGCAGTTCGTCAAAGCGCCGATGCAGCTCCGGCATCGCTACCGTCCGGGTCTCCAGCGGTGGCACAGGACGGAAACGGACGATGACTGTACCGTCCGGGAGAGTTTCGGTGACGTCGTTTTGCCCGGTCTTGTACTCGCCGGCGTGCCGTACGTTCGTCAGGCTGTATATGGTTTGGTGCAGTTGCTTGACGACGTTCTCGCTGAAAGGCATCGCGTCGGCGCTCGAGTGGATGAGATCCAACGCCGAGCGATAGCCGGCGATCTGCGCCTCGCTTCTGTTCGCCGGAGCCGTCGTCTCGCTCATGAGCGCACGAAGACGGGCGGACGGCGCGGTGATGTCCTCGATCGCGTTCGACGCCTCGGTACTCTGGATACGCGCAACCTCGATCAGGGTCTTCAGCGTCGCGCGATGCTGGCCTCGTTGGGCGGAAGCCTTCCCGGAGGCATGCTCGAGCGTCCCGAGGGCCTGGGCGATCGAGCCGGGCACGGGGTCGAGGATGCGCTCATGGTTCCTGAACGTCTGCATTCCAACGGCTACTTTATCGGCTCAACAGCATAATGTAGCCGTGCTTTATGTCGTTGGAGCAGCTAAGCGCCTCGGCGTCTTGGTCGTCCTCGCCGGAACGACGCAACCACTGCCCCCCGATGCCTCGTCGTTGAGAATCCCATGGGCGGACAGATCGGCATCCTTGGTCGTCCGCCGCGCCCTGAGCACCGCCAACAACATGGCACCCTTGAGCACGAGCCGGTCGCGATAGCCGCTGCGCGAAAGCCGCCTCAGGAAGCCCTCAATCGCGTACAGCAGCTGCAGCGCTTGAGTATTGCGGTTGTGATGCTCACGGACGAGGCGCTGTAGCTGCAGATTGACCCTGTCAGCGTCGCTGTGGCTCAACTCATCACCGCTTCCAGCGCATCGGTTAGCCGTCGCTGTCCCCCCAGCTCGCGGGCGATGGCAACCAGCCGCCGTGGCTGGGCTCCCTGGCGTCGCAGGTAGCGGTTTAGCGCGTGCAGCGCGGTATCTCGCCCGACGCGATGCGCCAGCCGCATCGCGTCGACGACAGATCGCTCGGGCGAATAGATCGACAAGTGCTCGTCAGTCTCGGTCCTCTGCACGCGACGCTCCAGATCGAAAGTGGCTGACGCGAAGACGTGAACCTCAATCGCGGGGTATGCCACACTCGGACGGTGCGTCCCCCTTGGCACTGCGATATGGACGGCATTGGGCAACTCGTCAGTCAAATCCCAATACGCAAGCGCAGAATTCAAGCAAATGATGCCGCGCGGTATCCGCGCACAGACCGTGGCTAGGTCGGTATTGGAGCTGATCGCGCTTCCGGCGCGACGGAAGACCCCTCGGCCTACGCTTACAAGCTCGCCGCTTACGCGCAGGCGATACAGCTCGTACCTGGGGATACCAGCCACTTCAGCCTCGCCGACCCGGAGCGGCCGATCGCCAAACCGATCCAGCCGCTCTCGGTATCGCCCCGCACTCATCGCTACAAATCCTACACTAGATAGACTCCTATGTAAAGCTTTTGATGCAGCCACCGCCTGTGTCGGCGTGTTCATGTCCGCGGAGATGCGGCATGGAAGGCTCGACGCATCGCGTCGAGGAGTCCATGTCCCTGCGTGTCGGTGGCGCCGCGCTTGGCGATGAGGTTACGTGCCACCTCATCGAGGATGCGCTCGCTCCAATGGGGGTCGTACAGCCCGGTCTCGGCTATGCGAAGCAGCGTGTCGCGCAGCGGGAGCGGGTAGAGGACGCTTGCATCGAGGATTGCAACGAAGGTTCATTGCGCCGCAGGATACGGACGCCCAGGGACGGCGCTGGCGCGTGGGTGGCGCTATCTACCTGTAGCCGCCAGGCAGATCCTGGGAGAGTCGGGTCAGCTCATCGAGCTTCTCGCGGCGTGTCGCGCTGCGCTGGTCGCGATATGCCAGTAGGTCCTCGATGCGTACGCGTCGGTGCGTGCCGACCTTATGATGGGGGATAACGCCTTCGTCCAGCAGCTTGGTCAGGTGCGGGCGGGAGACGTGCAGTAGATCGGCCGCTTCCTGGGTCGTGAGCTCTTCGCCGAGTGGGACGAGGGTGATGGCTTGACCCTGGGCCATGCTCTGCACGACGAGCTTGAGCGCATGGAACACCGACTCCGGGATCTCCGTCGTCTCACCGTCTGGGTCGACAAGTCGTGCGATGCGATGCCGGCGAAATATCTCATCGATCTGGTTGCGCAATTGCTCTAGCGCCCGCTTCTCCCCGGGCGCTGCCTGGACCACGTTGTCGTGTGGCTGGTGCGGGGTGGTCGTGGGCATCGCTGATCCTCCTGTTCGACTCGAGTCCACCGTGCCCTGATGTTAACAGCCAACCGCAACAGGCGCAACATCTGCAATAAGCGCCACGGCAGCCCAGGCGCTGCTGCGCCTGTTGATCGCCGAGCTGCGCGTCAACGGCCGGCACGACATCCAGCTGACGCACAGCGTCATCACGCCTGATCGCGATATCGCGATCAGGGTTTGCGCAACGTCCGAAAAGTGGCCGTCGCCGACTTTGCCGCGGCGAGCTCGGACCGCGTGATCGGGATGCCGCCCAACGACGCCAGATCGGCCTCCCGAGACGCGAACTCCTCGGCCCCAGGAGCGCTGTAGAGCAGCTCAAGCCGGCCGATTGCGCAGGTGGCGATCTGATCCGCGCGCAACGCCTGCTCCCACAGCGGCTAAACCTACGGGAGGCTGGCTCGATCCCAGACCGAGCCTAATGTGATTTATATTGTGATCTAAGTGGGATTGGGACTGTGGTATAGTCTGCGCCATGGCTGTGAGCCCTGCTGCTCGTCCCGATTACGCGGCACACGCGCACGTGGTGCGCGCGAGCCTGCCCGAGGTGGTCGACTCGCTGCGCTCGATCCTCGGCGCGCGGCTCTGTGCCTACATCGGGGCGGTCAAGGAGACCAGGGCTGTGAACGAGTGGGCGGAGGGCGTACGAGGACCGAGCGAGCAAACGCAGCGGCGCCTGCGCCTAGCGCTTCAGATCGCGCAGACGATCGCCGACGCGGACGGCCCGGAGGTGACGCGCGCCTGGTTTCAGGGTCTGAACCCCCAGCTAGACGACAAGTCTCCAGCGCGGCTGCTGCGCGAGGGTGACCTCGACGAGGTCGGCCCCGAGATCATCGCCGCCGAGCGGGCGTTTCTCGTCGGAGGATGAACCGCTTCGCCGTCGTCCAACCGGACGGCCCCTTCTACCGTCTCGCCCGATCACCCGACCCGTGGGCATGGCCTGACTGGTCCTACGCCGGCTTGGACGGAACGTTCGGCAACCGCTGGGACGATCCCCTGGGGAGCTACCGCGTCCTCTACGCCTCCAAGCGGCGCGTCGGTGCTTTCGTCGAGACCCTCGCCCGCTTCCGCCCGGACCTGTCAGTCGCAGCCGGCCTGGAGGCGATCGATGGAAAAGAGGATGTCCCAACTCCGGGAGTTGTGCCGCTTCGCTGGCTCGAGGGACGACAGATCGGAGAGACGTCCCTGACAGGCAACTTCGTGAACGTCGGCGATGCCAGTTCGCTCGCGACCCTCCCGTGTCCATCTTGCGGCACGTGCAATTCACTATGGCCTGAGTGAGATCGACGCGGCCACGATCAGGCTCGATGTGCCACACCGATTCACATGGGGCACGGCTCCGCGCGAGCCTCGCCTGACGACGATCCTGCGCATCGCTCGCGGCCCCACCGCCACCCGGCCTGGAGCCCACCGGTGTGATCGACCGTGACATGCGGCACGCCCCGCGAGAGGGGGCCGACGACTTGGGCCGAAGACGCCGAAAGCGCAACGTCCGAAGAACCATCCAGACTGACTTGGAAGTGGTTGCGAGCATGAGATCCTCTTGCGTCGATTGACTGTGCTATTGACTGCCCGTGAACACCTACGGTCGGCCCCTGGCACCGACATGCTGCACAGACGCTTGGGGCTCCCGGTTTGTTTTGTTTTTGGGCGAGCCCACGCCGGTCAGACGAGCCAGGCGCAGACCGCCCCAGACCCTTCGGTCCACCTTGCTTCTTTATTCGGGCGCGGGGTACGTCAGGTCCCGCACGTGACGGTGACCTACGCTATCGGTGCGCCGGTTTTGCGCAAGCCGGCGCTTGTCGCTCGGGCCACCCGGCGCCCCCGCACCTGGTCGAGCCGATCGGCCTGGCCCCATCGACAACCTAAGCGCGGTCGGCTCCAAGACGACACTCGTCAAGCACATCGGGCCGCATCCACAACACCAACAATTTTTCACTTCGAGAGGGTGTAGCGGACGCCGCGACCGCGAGCCGCGCCTACCGGCTTGATCAGACCGTACTTATTGTACAAGTCGCTGAGGATCGCCGATGCGCGGGTTTCACCAACTCTGAGCAGGGAGGCTGCTTCGGAGCGGCCGATGTCCTCGTTGACATCGAGGTACGCGCGCACGAGCCCCGAGTGCTGGTCTCGGGCGCTGCGCTTCTTGTACTTGATACGCGAGTCGAGCGCTGCCCGCGCGGCGCTCGTCAGGCGGAACGAACGACTCCCGTTTAGGAGGCATCCAAAGCGGCTTGGCGTCGCGAATGAGCATCCATAGTCGCGATAAATGTAGCATGACGTCGGACCGACGTAAAGCGTCTTTTTAGGCCCACACAAGGCGACATTTACGCCCAACGCGTGCTCTCCACGTATGACGCCGACGGCGTCACGAGACGATGGTCGCGGCCCTGCTCCGAGCCCTGCCTCGATCTTGCTGGCGCCAACGCGTCAGCGGCGCTCGGCGCACGATCCTGGCGTGGTGTTGCGCAATCTGATGGTGATGCTCGCCGACGGCGGTGACTGTCTCTGATCTGGGATCCCAGCGCGACCAAACCCGACCTGTTCGATGGGGTAGCGTCTGACTCGACGGCGTTTCGGGTAATCGACTCTGTCGATGAGCAGGGCCTTGACAGGCTGCGCGCGGCTGTCGCGTTGGCTAGGGCTGGAAGCTCGGGGCACGCCCACAGCGCCGCCAAACTGACATAGGCGGTGGACATCGCGCTGAACCCGGCGCTGGCCGCAACCGCGGTCAGCGCTCGGTAGCGACTCTCAGTTGAGCGGCTTGCGTTTGCGCCCGAGCCAACGCCGCCACCCGTTCTCGTCGCGCTCCTTGATGATCCCGGTGGGGCTTACATGCGGGATCGGTGACGGAGCGCGCCGCGCCAGCGGCGGGTGCTTTGGCACCAGAGCCGGTCGCATTGGCGGTGTCGATGCGTCCTGGTCGTTCATGTACTCACCATCCTAGCTATTTCAAGACAGGGCTATGAATGCGGCCGATATTGGCAGACAAGTCACGAGGATCACCACGGCGAGCCGTAGAGCGCGCTCCTTGGCCCGCAGGCGAGACGCATTGTTGGAGAAGGCTCTGTAGAGATCGAACAACAACTGCTCGCAGGCCTCAGACGCCGGCTCGGCGCTGTAGACCCGATAAACGTCATCGACGACGGGGCCGAGATCCATACCACGGGCGAAATCGATGCCGAGCCCGAGTGTCGGGCCCAGACAGCAAAGCGCCGCGACGCTCAAGACGAGCAGTGGCATGGTGCACAACCGCTATGCCACCTGGCGCCAGCACACGGGCGATCTCCTGGAGATAGGCCGCCTGATCGCACGGCGAGACGTGAACGAAAACATCGAACGACCACACGGCGTCGATCGAGCCATCCTCCACACCAGGCAGATCGCTCCCCGACGAGAGGATGTACCGGATACGCGCGTCATTCTTGAAACGTTCTCGACACAGCTTCAGTGGCCGCTCGCTCACATCGACGAGCACGAGTCCTGAGCCACGCTCGACGAGAAACTCCGACCAACGACCGGCGCCCGGACCGATCTCAAGCACCACCGCGCCCGCTGGTATCCAGCGGGCAAGCACGTCATCGATCAGCGCCTGCTTCCACTCCGACGAAGCGTTCCACTCCTCCCCGCGCCCATCTTTGGGCGAGCCCACGCCGGTCAGACGAGCCAGGCCGCGGACCGTCCCAGACCGTCGGTCCACCTTGCTTCTTTGTTCGGGCGCGGGGTACGTCAGGTCCCGCACCGGACGGCGATCGAGGCGAGCGCAATCGCCGTCAGGCGATCCTTGCGCTTCAGCGCCCGGGCGTTCGCCAGGGACGCGCCCCGAACCGCATGTCGATCAGGTCGCGATAGGTCGCCGTGCCGGCGACCGCCTCGACCTCGCCGACGCTGCCGCGTATCGGCGCGTATCGCAGGCTCGATGCTGTACACAAGCGCCCGGACATACCGCCTCGAGGACGGTATCAATGCGCTGCCGATCGATAGGCTCTGGCGTTAGACACTCGAACTCTGAAAGCCGCTCAAGCACGACGCCGCGAACCGTCGCATGTAGAACGACGATCGTAAGCCTATGCGCGAGCGCCGTCCCCTTCGGCCTCGGCGACCTCCTCGGCGTGGCGCGCGACGATCCGCTGGACGCCCGCGCTGATCTGCTCGAGCTCTGGCAGCTGGTCGTGCATCTCCTCGGGGACCTGCTCGACGAGAGTGGGCGTGGACGTGTAGCGCGCAACGCCGACGGGACGGTTGACGCCTCCCAGCGCGTAGCGCGCGACGGTCGCGTTGCGGCTGGCGCAGAGCACGAGCCCGATCGTGGGATCGTGGTGGTCCTGGCGTAGCTGGTCGTCGACGACGTTCACATAGAAGTTGATCTGACCGGCGTAGTGAGGCCGGAACTTGCCGAGCTTCAACTCGATCACCACATAGCGGTTCAGGGGGATGTGGAAGAAGAGCATGTCGATGAAGAACTCTTCGCCGTCAACGTCGAGCGGCGCCTGGCGGCCGACGAACGCAAAGCCGGCGCCAAGCTCGATCATGAAATGCTCGATCTCGGCGATCAGCGCCCGCTCGATCCGGCCCTCATGAACATCGCCGGCGAGACCGAGGAACTCGAAGTTGTAGTCGTCATGGACGATCTGCTGCACAAGCTCGCCCTCGGGAGCGGGGAGCGTGTCGGCGAAGTTCGTCAGCGCTTTGCCCTCACGCTCGTATCGCCGCGTGGCGATGTGGTGTTCGAGCAGCTTGCGAGACCAGCCATGCACAGCAGCGCTCTGCGCATACCACAGTCGCGGGGCGGGCTCGTCGAGCTTCTGCAGGAGCACGATGTTGTGACCCTTATGCCGATGTCGGCATAATGACCCCAAGGCAATTGGGCAACAGGCTGTTGCACAATTTCGGGCTCCGGCCACGATCCCGCAAAAGCGCGCATGTACTTGAGATTTCGTACCGAAAGGCCCTTCATCTCAGGAAAGGCCTCCCGAAGGTCGGCGGATAGTCGGTCTATGACCTTAGCTCCCCACCCTTCCCGCTTCTGCCGCACAAGGATCTCCCGACCGATGCGCCAGTAGAGTCCGATCAGCTCAGCATTGACAGCAAGCGCGGCACGCGTACGGGCTGCGGCGATCTCCCGCTTGAGGCGCGCGAGGAGTTGGGGATAGTCGTCCGGAAGCGACGACATGGTGCTGACCATTGTCTGCATGATAGAGCACGGATGCGACGGAGCTCGGGGACCGTCGCGAACGCGCACAGCACAAAACGGCCACAGCGGTGAGCGCCAGGCCGCCCAACGCGCCCGGGCGATAGTCGCGGTGGGGCACCGCGTCCAGGGCCAGGTGCGTGAGCGCACCGATCGCAAGCGCGCCTCCCACCGAGCGAGCTTTCAAGACGCCCGCGGCGCCGACGAGTATGTGGAGGGTGGCGATCATCGCGCCGACGATAGTGCAGCCACCAGCACACCTGCGGGGCCACCGTGGGCGAGGTCTGGGGACGATGATCACGGCGCACGGGCGGGAGCGGGGACCATATGATCGGGATCGCCTCCCCGCATTATGAGCAGCTCGAGCGATCATCCCACTCCATCCGCGCCAAGCCCGCTACGGAGGACCCTGGCATCGTGGGCAGGCACCGTGGCGCTCGTGGCGATGCTGACGTTCGCGTTGACGCTGAGCGCTTATGTGGCGGCGAGTGGGGCACAGGCCGCGGACCTAAAGGCGTTGTGGGGTCCATCGCTACACGACGGCAAGTCGCTCTTCCCGACCTACCGAGAACTCGACGTGAAGATCTACGAGGACCGCCTACCGTGGCAGTCGATCGCCACTCGCCGCCCCAGCAACCCGCGCAACCCTCACGACCCCGCCTACACCTGGCCGGCGGAGGTCACCCAGGCCGTTGCCGAAGCCGGGCGCTACCACATGCAGGTGGCCCTGCAGATCATCGGTGCGCCCCCGTGGGCCAACAGCGGCAAGCCGTGGAACTGGGCGCCCACTAACCCACAGGACTACGCCAACTTCGCGATCGCGGCGTCCGAGCGCTACCCGTCTGTGCATCTGTGGATGATCTGGGGTGAGCCTTCGCGCGGGCACAACTTCGAGCCGCTTGACCCGGCCAAGCCGTTTGCCAAGCTGAACGTCCACCAGCGCTCGGCACCCCACCGCTATGCGCGCATCCTGGACGCCGCCTACGGCGCCCTTAAGAGTGTGAGCCGAGCCAACTTGGTGATCGGCGGGATGACCGGCGCCGCCGGGGACGTGTCCACACCGGAGTGGATTGAAAACATGCGCCTGCCCGACGGCAGGCCTCCCCGGATGGACATGTACGGGCACAACCCGTTCACGGCGCGCGAACCCAACCTCGCCGACCCGCCGACCGTGGACCAGTCGATCGGCTTCTCCGACCTCGGGCGCTTGACCACGCTTGTCGACAGCTACTTCGGCAGGCCCGGCGATCCTCGTCCCAAGCTTTTCCTCTCAGAGTGGACCATCCCAACAAAACCCGACGAAGAGTTCACGTACTTCGCGGAATTCCTCGTCCAGGCTCGGTGGATCACCGCGGGGCTGCGCATAGCCAGCCGGCTGTCGAGCATCTACGCGGTCGGATGGATCCATCTCTACGACGAACCACCCGTCTCCTATGGGGGCCTCATCGAAACCGACGGCGCCAAGAAGCCCGGCTACTTCGCCTGGAAGGACGGCTGAGCGCTAACACGGGGGGCGGGTTCAATAAGGTGGCCAAGCCATGAGACCCGACGAATACGCGCTCGCGCCCCAAGACCAAGCCGTCAGAACTGCCGCGAGGAGCAGACTGGGCCTGGCGATCAAGCTCGCCACCGTCGCGATCACCGTCCTCTTCACGTACATAGCGCTGAACGGCATCAATCTCAAAGCCGCTTGGCGCGCCCTGCAGACCTGCGACTACTGGTGGCTGATACCGGCCCTGGCTGCGTTTGGCCTAGGCAACGTCGCTCGAGCGCTGCGCTGGCGCTCGCTCTTCGCTCCAGGTCGCCGGCCACCGCGAGGAGCGACACTCGACGCCACGATGATCGGCTACTTCTACAACAGCATCCTGCCCGCACGCGCTGGGGAGGCAGCGCGGATACTCGTGCTCACAAGGCGGAGCGCCTCGCCACCTGTCGAGATCACGGGAACTGTGGTGCTGGAGCGCATTTACGATGTCGTCACGATCCTCCTGATCTTCTTTGCCGCCGAGCCATGGTTGCCACATGTAAGCTGGTTCGGAGCCGCTGCCGTCGTCGCGGTTGTGCTTGCTTTGGCTATCGCCGCTGCTGCGACCGTACTAGCAGTCTATGGAGATCGTCCACTGCGCTGGCTGCTGCAACCCCTGAGCCGCTTTTCCTGGTTCTCGGACGACCGTCTTGAGCGGGCGGCTGCGGAGCTCGCCCACGGCCTCAGCGGCCTGCACAGCTGGCGCATTGCACTGGAGGCGCTTGTCTGGACAGTCGCGGCCTGGATGTTTTCCGTGTTGTGTGCCTATCTCGTGATACTCGCCTTCCACCTGCAGTTGCCGTTCGCAGCCGCCCTGCTCGTGCAGGTCGCGATCGGATTGGGGATGATCCTACCTTCCCCACCCGCGGCCGTCGGTGTGTTCGAGGGGGCAACGCTCATCGCACTACGCGCATACGGAGTTCCACATTCGACTGCGCTGCCATACGCTCTGGTCCTGCACCTAGTCAACTTCGTGCCGTTTGTCATCATCGGCGCCGGCCTTCTTCACTACAACTCCCGACATCCGTCCGTTCAGAAGACCAGGCAGGACGACCGTCGCCACGACCGTTCACCCGAGTTCAGGCATAGTCTCGATAGCGGCTAAGAGAGATCGTGAAGACTCACCACGTCAAAACTCCCTAGGCAGACCGTGGTGAGCGGTGGCAAGGTCAACAACATCCTGTGTGGAGCCCCAGACCCAAGCCATCCAATGCTCCATTTGACAATAGGCGAAAGCGCGATGTAGTGGTCGGTTATGCCAGGGAAGCCCGCCCCAGAATCGATGTACAAGGGTAGAGTCACCGGCTGCCACACTCGATAGCTAAGCTTCAGATAGTACGGTGCTCTTGCGACATCAGGGGTAGTGGTTAGGCGCCATTCGACTGGGACTTGCGTACTGTCAGCGATAACGCAAACTTCATCGCCCCTATTCACCATCCGTCCTGCCCCGACAGTTGCTTGATGTCTGTTAATTAGGCCCATGAGGGATGCGTCACCTGGAACCGGACTGAGGCCCACACGATGGACGGTGCCATTTTCGGCGATACGAACCAGGGGAGCATCGAGAGGTCCGTCGACCTGAATCGGACCGACATACATAGGGAGGACCCGCGACAGCCTGTTATAAGGCGCAACGAATCCGGCCATAATCACAAAAGGCGTAGCATTCTCTGCCACCATCGGCTTGACTCCCTGACGCTCCTGTGCCGCAATGCCGCGTCGTAGCCTCGTCTCCCATTCCCGTCCCTGTGGTCCCGCCCAGATTTTCTCTACATGTACCGCGGATGCGATTGAACCTGCAACGTATAGGGTAAGCAAAGCGCACACAATCGGAGTTCCAGGACTCCCCCACGAGAACAACAATCGTTTCGAAGGCTTGCCAGTCGAGGGACGCAGGACGCCTCCGGGTGAAAATGCCGCGCACAATACCAGCGGAGCAAGCCAGGTGTAGTCCATTAGATAACGGGGATCGTTTGCGATATCAACGCCGAATATGGGCACGCGCGAATGGGCAACAAGTATCCCATTGCCCAGGATCACAATGACCATGAACGTCCACGCTCGCCACGCAGACCACTGCCGCCTCAGGGAATAGACGACGCACACGAGCACGGCTGCCTGTGACACAACAACGAACAGCAACTGCAAATCATCTAGATTAGATGCTGGAATGGTGACGCTTGCCAGCGAAGGAACTAGTGTTTGCAACCAAAGAATGCGGAAATAGGTTACATATTGTCCAACGGGGATAGATCCATGCGAACTATAGGCATTGGAACTTATATAACCGGCACCCCAAAGCGCTATGACTGCTAGATACCCTAGCCAGATGACACGCTCGCGCCATATGTCCGCAAGCACAGCACGAGGGCTCAAATTCTTCGACATCAAAAGAACACGTAGAAGAAATAGGTAGAAAAGCATATAGGCCGGCTTCTCATAGAAGAACAGACCACCAACTAGAGCGCCAATCGATATGGCTGCCCAACGTCCACGTCTGTCAATGCTCCAACGCAGGAATCCGTAGAGACACAGTAGATCAAGCAGTGTGTACGGGAGATACTGCATTCCGGCCATCCACCACTGCAGTGGACGTGCCCAAAGGATATTGAAGCCAAACCAAACGGATACCGCAAGCGTTACCCACCGGTTCGAAACCAACATTGCAAGTGTACGCTCAAACAAATAGATCGCTGTCCCGAGCATAACCAACAGCAAGGCGAGTCCCCACCTATAGTCAAAGAAGAACAGTCGGTGTTGCAGCGAGAAGACAGCACGTAGGGCAATATTCCAATGTTCAAATTGGACAGAAGTTAGCCAATGCCAGGTGAAACCTTCCTGCCCGGCAAAGACTAGATTGAAATTGTCATCAAATACCCATGAGCTGTTATGCATCACAATATAAAAAACGAACAAACTAAAGGTAATCACTGCGACCAGTAGTCTCTGCGCCAGAACGCTGCGCGTTTTCGTCATGGCAATAGGCCGCAGATAGTCAGTGACGAGGCAGAGGTGACTTGCAACTGCCATGGCACTGGCGCGGCGTCTTGTGGAATCGAGATTGCCACCTTTGCATAAGGCAACACCGACACGGCCATCGGATCAAAAGTTTCGCCAAAGTGCCTAAGCGCAAGTGAGACGGATCCCGAGCCCCTATTATGTAGAGCGACACCACCGCCCGGAAGCGTAAACACACCAATGACCGACATTTGCTGAGTGGGCTTCAGAGCGAGGCAACCTCGGACCTGTACCTCGGTGCCACCAACGAGCGAAACGGTCGCAGGGGCAGGAGCAAGTTGTGAGACTACCGTCGCCCGGAACGGAACTACTTGGGCGGCCCCCAACTGCATGAGGACCGTATCGGCAGCCGCTCTCGAGACTGCATTGGACGCAGATATCTCTGGCTGCGTATCAGCGGGCGAAGAGTCCATCGCCCGCACAGTGTGCAAATACGGCCACGCCATAATCTGTGGTGCCCTTTGAATGTCTGGCTGATAGCCCGGAGGAGCGTGGGATGCCTCAAGTTCAAGCGCCCCAAGCTCAGCTTTTACAACCTCCGATGTTTCTCTGAGCCCCATCGAGCCAGCATGCAACACCGTGAGCCCAGTGACGGCGCAAAACGCCACCAACGGCACTGCGACGGCAGCTGCCCGACGCGTAACCGTGACCTCCCACAGCAGCTCCACGCCGACGAGCACAATCAAGACCGCCCCGAAATAGATGTAGCGACTAGTTTCGGGCGCCGAGATCGTCGAGCGCGCCGCTGCCGTGACGATCCACAGCGAGAGAGCCGCTGCAAGCAAGCCGGCAAGACGCGGGGTAATCGGCAGCGGACGAACGAGACGAC
>OCZU010001835.1_pt1 | contig 13725 bp, 11 predicted proteins | sample 1539001 | NCBI WGS metagenome assembly OCZU01 (sample SAMEA3539306, study PRJEB22396) | soil metagenome | biome: tundra; feature: field; material: soil | place: USA | collected 2010-05 | depth 0.15 m
CGCCCCCGCCGCCGGCGACCGTTGCCGCTACCGGGACCCGCTAGCCGGGAAAGCCCCACCATCGACCGGCTGGCGGAGGGCGCCGGGCGTTAGCGCGGGGGCCGCTCGTCTAGCCCAGCGCGGCCCCGGCCGCCGATCGGCGCGGCAATCATTCGCGTTCCCGGCGGGGAGCGCCGATGAGAGCGCGGGCGTGCCCGCATTCGCGGTCTGCGCCGCCGTGCCGGGAGGTGCAGTGCGCTGCGCGCCGACGCCCGCGATCACCACAAGCGCGACCCCGACGACCTGCCATGCGGCTGGCAGCTGGGCCAGCAGCAGCAGGCCGATCACTACAGCTATGCCCGGCTCCAGCGCCATCAGGGTGCCGAACGCGGCGATCCGCATCCTGCGCAGGGCAAGCATCTCCAGGGAGAAGGGCACCAGCGGGACAAGGGCGGCCAGCCCAAGGCACTGCGCGGCGATCACCGGGGTGAGGCCGTGCAGGGCGGGCCAGGCCGCCACTGGCGCCGCGACCACGGTCGCGGTGCCGAGCGACATGGCCAGTCCCTGCAGCCCGGGCAGCTGGGCGCCGACCCGCTGCGTGAGCAGTATGTAGCAGGCCCAGCCGAGCGCCGCAGTCACCGCGAAGGCTATGCCGCCCAGGTTGAGCCGTCCGTGCCACGGCTCGGTCAGCCCGACCACGCCGACCAGGGCAATGGCCGGCCAGGTCAGCGCCGAGCGCCGGTGGCTGCGGGCCGCAGCCACGCCGAGCGGCCCGAGGAACTCGATGGCCGCCGTGGTGCCGAGCGGTATCCGGGCCACCGCCTCGATGAATGCCAGGGTCAGCACGGCCGTCACGGTCCCGAGCAGCAGGGTGCCGCGCAGCGCTGGCCAGCCGACGGCGCGGAGCCGCGGCCGCGTGATGAGCAGCAGGATGACCGCCGCGATGGCCAGCCGCAGCCAGGCGGAGCCAGCCGGGGTGAGTGCCTGGAACAGGTGCGTGCTCAGCGCGGCCCCGGTCTGCACGGAAACCATGGACATGACGGCCAGGGCTGGAGCAGGAACCATCGGCGCCGGAAGCTTCACGGATCTATTCGATCGCCGGGCCACAGTTTACGTCTAGTGCAGATTCCTGGCCATACTGTTCGCTCTGGACGGATGATTGACCAATGGAACTGCGTAACCTCCGGGTGCTTGTCGAGCTTTCCAGGCTCGGCACCATGTCGGCCGTCGCACAGGCCACCGGCTACGGGACCTCCGCGGTCAGCCAGCAGCTGGCCGCGCTGGAGCGGGAAGCCGGGGTGCCCCTGCTGGAGGCAGCGGGCCGCCGTGTCCGGCTGACGCCGGCCGGCCGGCGCCTGGTGGGCCACGCTGAGGGGATCCTGGCCGCCGTCACCGCCGCCGAGCTGGACCTGGCCGCCGGATCGGAGCCCAGCGGGCTGGTGCGCGTTGCCGGGTATACCACGGCACTGCGGCAGCACCTGCTGCCGGTGGCCGATCAGCTGGCCCGTACTCATCCGCTGGTGGAGCTGGAGCTGCAGGAGCGCGAGCCGACCGAGGTAGACGAGCTGCTGGACGCCGACCAGATCGACCTTGGCTTCGTTTACGACTACACGCTGGTCCCGCGCGCCGGGCGGCATGTCCGCGCATTGCTTGGCAGCAGCCCGATGATGATGGCGGTGCCGCCGGCATCGGCCGTGCCAGCCCGGATCCGCACTCCGGACGATCTGGAGAGCCTCCGTGACCAGCCATGGATCGGCAACTCCCGCGATTCAGGCGATGACGAGCTCGCCGACAGGCTCTGCGCGATGGCCGGCTGGACGCCGCGGATCCGGCACCGTGCGGACAGCCTGGAGCTCGTCATCGATCTCGTGCTCGCCGGGCACGGCGTTTGCCTGCTGCCAGCCGATGCCCCCGGGGCGGATCGCGTCCGGATGGTGCCCCTGACGCTGGCCCGGACCGGCCGCCGGATGTGGAGCGTGGTCCGTGCCGGAGCGCAGGCGTGGCCGGCCGCCACGGCGGTCATCGACGCGGTCCGCCGGCACGCCGAGGCGACGAGCATCTCAGCAGGCTAGGCTCCGGCACCGCCTTCCGGCCGGCTACCTCAGCCAGGCACAACCTTCGGGCGGGTCCCGCGCCGCTTTCCGCGCGGCGTTCGGGCGGGTCCCGCGCCGCTTGCGGCGGCTGACGCGCTGCCTTCAGCGGCTTGCCGCGCCGCCTGACCGGCTTGGCTAGTGCCTGTCCGGCAGGTACCAGCGGTGCGGTGCGATCAGCCGGTGCACCGAGTCGGGCCCCCAGGAGCCAGGGGAGTAGAGCTCGACCGGCGGCGGGTTATCGATCAGCGGAGCGGAGATCTCCCACAGCCGCTCGATCCCGTCCGAGCGGGTGAAAAGCGACTGGTCCCCGAGCATCGCCTCCAGGATCAGCCGCTCGTATCCCTCCAGCTCATGCGCCCGCAGGAACGAGTCCGCGTAGCGGAAGATCATCTCGGCCTCGCCGAGACGCATTTCCGGGCCTGGCTCCTTCGCCAGGAACCGCGAGGCGATCCAGCCCGGATCATCGAAGTCGATCACTAGCTGGTTGCCCCGGCCGTCCCGGTTCGCCCGCGCGTCCACCGGGAACATCCGCAGCGTCGGCTCCCTCAGCGTGACCGTGATCACCTGGCGGCGCTGCGCGAGCGACTTGCCGGAGCGCAGGTAGAAGGGCACGCCGGCCCAGCGCCAGTTGTCCACCTCGACGCGCAGCGCGCTGAACGTCTCGGTCTGCGACTTGGCCGAGACGCCCGGCTCGGCGCGGAACCCCCGGTACTGGCCCCGCACCACGTGCGCCAGGTCAAGCGGCCGCATGGAGTCGAAGACCTTGCCCTTCTCGTCGCGCAGGGACTTCGCGCTCAGCGACGTCGGCGGCTCCATGGCCACGAAGCCGAGCACCTGGAAAAGATGCGTGACGATCATGTCCCGGAACGTGCCGGTGCCCTCGAAGAACTCCGCGCGGCCCTCGATGCCGATCGTCTCGGGCACGTCGATCTGCACGTGGCTGATGTGGTCGCGATGCCAGATCGGCTCAAGAAACCCGTTGGCGAACCGCAGGGCCAGGACGTTGTCGACGGACTCCTTGCCGAGGAAATGGTCGATCCGGAAGACCTGGGACTCGTCGAAGACCGCATGGACAGTCTTGTTGAGCGCCCGGGCGGACGCCAGATCGGTGCCGAACGGCTTCTCGATGATCACGCGGGAGTTTTCCGCGAGGCCGGTGTCGCCGAGCATCCCGACCACCGACCCGAACGCCGAGGGCGGCACGGCCAGGTGGAAGATGCGCCGGGGCTTGCCGCCGATCTCCTGCTCGGCAGCGCGGACGGCCGCCACCAGCGGCCCGGCATCCTTCGGGTCCGCGGCGCCGAAGTGCAGCGCCGAGGCGAAGGCCTGCCAGGCCTTTCCGGTCGGCTTCGAGCTGCCGAACTCGCGGACCGCATCCTTCGCGTGCTGGCGGAAATCGTCGTCGCTGAGCGCGAACTGGGCCGGGGCCGACCCGATGACCCGGTAGTTCGCCGGCATCAGGCCGGCTCTGGCCAGGTGGAAAAGGCCAGGCAGTAGTTTCCGCCTGGCGAGGTCTCCGGTTGCTCCGAAGAGGATTATTACGTGGTCGTCGGGGCGGGCCGTCGCCATAGCGCGGCGTCGCGCCGCCGGGCTGGGCTTCGCTGCCGGGCTCACCGGCGGCCCGCCGGCGATTGCGCGGGCTGTGACATTGGGCGGCCTGGCCGCGCCGGGATTCCTTGGCGAGGATGCATGCCTCATCCTCCCGCGGACGGCCGGGGCCGCGACACCCGAGGTCGGTCAGGCCGGTGCGGCCGGATGCCCGGGCAAGTGCGGCCGGATGACCGTCACGCCGGGGGCGCTCGCGGTATTCATGGCGGCCAGCGCTGCAGGCGCATCGTCCAGCCCGATGACCCTGGTGACCAGGTCCGCGGGCCGCACCGCGCCGGAGCTGACGAGCTCGAGCATCGCGGGATACTCGTGCGCCGCCATCCCGTGGCTGCCCAGCCACTGCAGCTCACGGCCGATCAGTGCAGTCATGTCGAGGCTGACGGCGCCCGGCAGCAAGCCGACCTGCACGTGCCGGCCACGTGGCCGGAGGCAATGCAGCGCCGCCTGGACCGTCTCGGCCGAGCCGGCCGCGTCGACGCTCAGGTGGGCGCCGCCGCCGGTAAGGTCCCGGATGCTCCCGGCGACGCCGGGGCCGGCGGCTAGCGTCTGCTCGGCTCCGTGCCGGGCGGCGAGCGCTAGCGCGGCCGGGCTGGTATCGACCGCGATCACCCTGGCGCCCGAGGCCGCGGCGATCATGACCGCGGACAGCCCGACGCCACCGCAGCCGAAAACCGCCATCCACTCGCCCGCAGACACCCGGCCGACGTGCCGGACGCCGCGATAGGCGGTAGCGAAACGGCAGCCCAGGCTGGCAGCACCGGCGAAGCCGAGGCCGGCGGGCAGCCGGACCAGGTTCAGCTCGGCCCGCGGCACGACGACGTACTCGGCGAAGGAGCCCCAGTAGCTGAACCCGGGCTGTTCCTGGTCGAGGCAGACCTGCTGCTGGCCCTCGCGGCACTGCGCGCACGCGCCGCACGCGCACACGAACGGGACGGTAACGCGATCCCCGGCTGCCCATCCGCGCACGTCCCGTCCGATGGCGGCGATCGTCCCGGCGATCTCGTGCCCGGGCACGTACGGCAGCCGGACATCCGCATCGTGGCCCTGCCAGGCGTGCCAGTCGCTGCGGCAGAGCCCGGTCGCCTCCACCCGCAGCACGACCCCGAGGTCACCGGCAACCGGGTCAGGCACCTGCGCCACGGCCGGCCGGACCCCGAACTGCTCTACCAGAACCGCGCGCATGGCACCATCCTGCTGCCTGGGCCGGGCTCGGCGCGTTGATCAAGAAGACCGGCGGAGGCGGTAACGTGACCGCTGTGCTGGCCCCCGCCGACGAACCAGGCCTGGCAGCAGGGACGCCGGTCCGGGGCCTTGCATCACTCCGGCCGCTTCGCCATCGTGCCTTCGCGCTGCTGTGGAGCGCCGGGCTGGTCTCCTACGCCGGATCCTGGATGCAGACCGTCGCCGTCGGCGCGCTGGTCATATCCCAGACCGGGAAGGCGACCTGGGCAGTTCTCGTTGCCGCGGGCGCGTTCCTGCCGATCGGGCTGCTGTCTCCGGTCGGCGGTGCCCTGGCCGACCGCCTGCCGCGGCGGCCGATGCTCGTCATCGGTAACCTGGCGGCGGCGGCAAGCGCCGTCCTGCTCGCCGTACTCGTCGCGGCGGGGCGCGACAACCCTGCCGCCCTCGTCGCGCTGGTCACGCTGCAGGGCTCGGCGGCCGCGCTGATCGGCCCGTTTCAGCAGGCAATCCTGCCCGACCTGGTGCCGAAACCGGAGTTCCTCGCGGCGATCTCCCTCAACTCGGCCCAGTTCAATCTCGGCCGCATCGCCGGGCCTGCGCTAGCTGGCGCCACCGTGGCCGCGTTCGGGTATCCGGTGGCGTTCGAGGCGAACGCGGCATCGTTCCTCGCCGTCGTGGTCGCGCTCGCCTTCGTGCGCCTTGCGCCTCCCGGCGGCCGCCGGGCCGGCCTGCTCGCGTCGCTCCGGTCGGGCTTCACGGCAGCACGGCGTGAACCGGCATGCCGGGCCGCCATCTCGGTTATCGCCGTAGTGGCCTTCCTCGCCTCTCCGTTCATCGCCATCGTCCCGGTGATGGCTCACCATCTGACCGACGGCGGCCCCAGGGCAGTCGCGCAGACGACCGCGCTGCTCACCACCGCGCAGGGCGTCGGTGCCGTGGCGGGCGCGCTGTCCCTGGCGCCGCTCGCGTCCCGGCTCGGCCGCGGCCGGGTGCTCGCCTGGAGCCTGATCCTGCTGCCGGTTGCACTGGCCGCCTACAGCACCTCCCGGACGCCATGGTGGGGAGCTGCCACGCTGTTCGCGGTGGGACTGGTGTACATCGGGGTCCTGTCGGGGCTCTCCACCGTCGTCCAGCTCCGGGCCCCGGACGCGTACCGGGGCCGCGTGCTCAGCTTCTACCTGGTGGCTCTCGGCGTTGCCTATCCGATCGGCTCGCTGGTCCAGGGACCGGTCATCGACCGGATCGGGGTGGGGTGGACCACAGCGGGCACGGCGGTGCTGCTGTCGCTTGTCATGGCGGCGGTCGCGGCCTGGCGGCCGGGCGTGGTGCAGGCGATCATCAGCGACTCACCTTCCCCTGGTCCTGAGCGGAGTGCTCAGGCGGCGATTCGGGAGTAGTGGCCCGCGTCGCCCTTGCGGACCACGCTGGTATCGCCGCTGATGCCGACCGGGATATCGCCGGCCATGGTGAGCCGGTGCAGCAGCCGGGGCAGGTCGTCATAGTCGGCGACCGAGCCGCCCACCTGCGTCACGTCGATGTGCTCGAACGGCCTGCCGGGGCTGAGGGCTGCCGGGGCTGAGGGCTGCCGGCTCGTCCTGGACCTGGGTCATGCGAGTGGCACCTTCCTGCTGGCTGATCAGGGGCGGACCGCGGGCGTAGTGGCCAGACGGCGGCGCGAACGGCGCCCGCCACGGCCAGGGGCGGGCTTGTCCCGGCACCGCGGTCAGGAAATGCCCCCGCACATGCGGCCGGCTGGCCTGCCCGCTAGTCCTTCTTCTCGGCGTGGCCGCCGAACTCGCCGCGCATCGCGGACAGTACCTTGGCGGTGAATTCGCCCAGCCCGCGCGACTCGAACCGCTGGATGAGCGCGGCGGTGATGACGGGCGCCGGGATGCCCTCGTCGACCGCGGCAAGCACGGTCCAGCGGCCTTCGCCGGAGTCCGAGACGTGACCCTCGAAATCATCGAGCTGGCGGGAGCGGGCGAGGGCGTCAGCGGTCAGGTCGACGAGCCAGGAACCGACGACCGAGCCGCGCCGCCAGACCTCGGCGACCTCCGCGACGTCGATGTCGTACTGGTAGTACTCGGGGTCGCGCAGCGGCGTGGTCTCCGCGTCAGCCGATGCCGCGTCGGCCTTGCCGATGTTGGCGTGCTTGATGATGGACAGGCCCTCGCCGATGGCGGCCATCATGCCGTACTCGATGCCGTTGTGAACCATCTTGACGAAGTGCCCGGCGCCGCTTGGCCCGCAGTGCAGGTACCCGTGCGGGGCCGTGCCGGTCGTGCGGGTCCGGCCGGGCGTGGGCTCGGCGCTTCCGCTGCCGGGAGCGATAGTGCGGAAGATCGGGTCCAGCCGCTCGACCGGCTCGTCTTCGCCGCCGATCATCAGGCAGTAACCGCGCTCCAGCCCGAAGACGCCGCCCGACGTCCCGCAGTCCAGGTAGTGGATCTGCTGCGGCGCCAGCTGCCTGGCCCTGGCGATGTCGTCCCGGTAATACGAGTTGCCGCCGTCGATCACGGCGTCGCCGGGCTCGAGCAGCCCAGCTAGCTCGTCCAGGGTGGCGCCGGTGATAGCGGCGGGCAGCATCAGCCATGCGGCCCTGGGCTTCTCCAGCTTCGCGACGAAGTCAGCCAGCGAGCTCGCGCCGGTCGCGCCGTCGTCGGCAAGCTGCTTGACCGCGCCCTCGTTGACGTCATAGACGACGCAGCGGTGGCCATCCCGCATCAGCCGGCGGACGAGATTGGCGCCCATCCGCCCGAGCCCGATCATGCCGAGCTGCATGGGTCTGTCGGTTGTCATTCGCTGCTTCTCCTCGATCGTCAGGCTGCCAGCGGTTCAGGCTGGCCGCTCTCAAGCCGCTAGATCTTCAGGCTGCGGTAACGCTGGATGAGGGCGTTGGTCGACGAATCGTGCTCGAGCCGCGGCTCGGCCGCACTCGTGAGCTCGGGGATGATCCGGACCGCCAGTACCTTGCCGAGTTCGACGCCCCACTGGTCGAAGGAGTCGATGCCCCAGATCGTGCCCTGGGTAAACACGCTGTGCTCGTACAGGGCAACGAGCGCGCCGAGCAGGCGCGGTGTCAGCTTCTCGGCCAGCAGGACGTTGGTTGGGCGGTTGCCCTGCATCACCCGGTGCGGCGCGACCTCCGGCGAGGTTCCCTCGGCGAGGACTTCCTGCTCAGACTTGCCGAACGCGAGCGCCTGCGCCTGCGCGAAGACGTTGGACGACAGGATGTCGTGATGATCGCGCAGCGGGTTGAGGCTCTTGCCGAAGCCGATCAGGTCGACCGGGATCAGCTTGGTGCCCTGGTGAAGCAGCTGGTAGAAGCTGTGCTGGCCGTTCGTGCCCGGCTCGCCCCAGTACACCGCCCCGGTCTGGTAGTCGACCTCGGTGCCGTCGATGGTTACGTGCTTGCCGTTCGACTCCATCGTGAGCTGCTGGAGATAGGCGGGGAACCGCTTCAGGTACTGCTCATAGGGCATCACGCCGGCGGCCTGCGCGCCGAAGAAGTCCGCGTACCAGACGGCCAGCAGCCCCATCAGCACCGGCAGGTTCTCGTCCAGCGGTGCGGTGGCGAAATGCTGGTCCAGCTCGCGGAACCCGGCCAGCAGCTCGGCGAAGTTGTCCGGCCCGATCGCGATCATGGTAGACAGGCCGATGGCTGAGTCCATCGAATACCGGCCGCCGACCCAGTCCCAGAAGCCGAACATGTTCGCGGTGTCGATGCCGAACGCCGCAACCCGCTCGGCATTGGTGGACACCGCGACGAAATGCCTGGCGACGGCAGCCTCGGAGCCAAGCTCGCCGACTACCCAGTCGCGCGCGGAGGTGGCGTTGGTGATCGTCTCCAGGGTGCCGAACGTCTTGGACGAGATGATGAACAGGGTCTCGTCCGCTGACAGGTCGCGGGTGGCCTCCACGAAGTCGGTGGAGTCCACATTGGACACGAAGCGGAAGGTCAGGTCACGACGCGAGTAATAGCGAAGCGCCTCGTACGCCATCACCGGGCCGAGGTCCGAGCCGCCGATGCCGACATTGACCACGTTACGTACCGGCTTTCCCGTGTGGCCTTTCCATTCGCCGGACCGCACCCGCCGTGCGAGGTCCGACATCCGGTCGAGCACCTCGTGCACGTGCGCGACGACATCCACGCCGTGCACGACGAGCGAGCTTCCCCTGGGCATCCGCAGTGCGACGTGCAGTACCGCCCGGTGCTCGGAAACATTGATCGGCTCGCCCCGCAGCATCATGTCCCTGCGCTGCTCGAGACCGGAATCCTGGGCGAGCTGGACCAGCAGCCGCAGGGTCTCGTCCGTGACCCGGTTCTTCGAGTAGTCGAGATAGAGGCCTGCCGCCTCCGCGGTCAGCCGCTCGCCGCGCCCGGGGTCGTCGGCGAAAAGCTCGCGCATTTGCCGCCCGCAGATCTCGGTATAGTGCTGCTCGAGTGCCTTCCAAGACGGACGCTCGCGCAACGGGGTCGTCGGCATCGGTCAATTCCTCCAGGTTGGTTGGCCGGTCCTCCAGGTTGGGTGTCCGGTCAGGTGAGCGCGCCGCGCTGCGCGGAAATCCGCTCCAGGAGGTCATTCCACGAATCGACGAAAGCGGTCGCGCCGTCGCTCTGCAGTTTCGCCCCGAGTGCGGCTGCGTCAACGCCCGCCTCGGCGAAGCGCGCGAGGATCTCGTCGCAGTCCCCGCCGTCGGCGGGCATCGGCTCGCCCACCTCCCCGTGGTCGTAGAAGGCCTCCAGCGTCTTGTCCGGCATCGTGTTGATCGTGAACGGGGCCGCCAGGCCATGCACGTACAGCGTGTCGGGCGCGTCCGGGTTCTTCGTGCCAGTGCTCGCCCACAGCAGCCGTTGCATGCGCGCGCCAGCATTCTCCAGCAGCAGCGCCCGGTTCGAGCCAAGCAGCTCACGGTAGGCGCGGTAGGTGGCGAGCCCGACGGCCAGGCCGAGCCTGTCCGCAAGCTCGGCGCCGGCCTGGCCCGCCACGGCGACATCCCAGCGGGACATGAAGACCGATGCTACCGACGGGACCGCAGGGTCGAGGCCTTCCGCGATCCGCTGCTCCACGCCATTCAGGTAGGCGTCCGCGGCGGCGATGTACTGCTCGGCGGAGAACAGCAGCGTGACGTTGACCGGCACGCCAGCCGCGATGCATTCGGTGATCGCCGGCAGCCCTTCTGGCGTGCCTGGAATCTTGATGAACAGGTTCGGCCGGCCGGCCTGGGCGTGCAGCGCTCTGGCGGCCTCGACCGTTCGGGCGGTGTCACGCGCCAGCAGCGGCGAGACCTCCAGCGAGACCCAGCCGTCCACGCCGTCGGTCCGCTCCTGCACGCCCAGGAACGCGTCGGCTGCCCGCCGCAGGTCCTCGATGGCGAGATCGAAGAAGAGGTCCTCACCCGACAGGCCGCTGGCGGCCTTGGCGCGGATGACGTCGTCGTAATATCCGGAGCTGATCGCCTTGTCGAAGATCGACGGGTTCGATGTGAGTCCGGTGACCGAATACGCGTCGACGTAGTGCTGGAACGTGCCGTTGTCGAGCATCTCGCGGGTGATGTTGTCGAGCCAGAGGCTCTGGCCTCGCTCGTGCAGGATCTCCGTCGCCTTCACGCGCAATCCCTTCCTCGCCGCCGTCGCTAACCTAGCGCGGTCCTTGCCGGGCGCCGCCGTCAGCCGGAGGTTCCGGCGATCGCTGCGCACGCCGCGGACGGCATCCGCCACCGCCCTGAGCTGCCCGGCCGCTAGAAGGCCGGGCCTGAGCCGGTAGGGATGGCGAGGACATCGCCGATGGCTGCTGCCAGCCGGATCAGGCTGACAGCCTGGCCAGGAAGCGCCTGCCGAATAGGTAGGCGTCGCCTGGCCAGCGTGCGGAAACATAGTTGCGGTCCTCGACGGCGAAGGCGGCCGAGTCATCGCTGGCGGTGCCGTGCGACGTGAGGACGCGCGGCCCGCGCTCGAACTGGCCGGGGCACGCCAGGGCAGCTCGCACCTCGTCTTCGACGTATGCCGGGTAGGTGCGGTAGTAGCGGCCGAGCCGCCACGCGGTGAGCAGGTACGCGCCGCGCTCCATGTACTTCGGCAGGCAGGTGGTGCGCCGGTCCGCCAGGACGCTGCGGCCGGTATCCGGATCCATGGTCCTGGCCAGCACCAGGACTCCGTGGCAGATCGCCCCGGCCGGCCGGCCAAGCCGCCAGAACTGTGCCACCTTCTCCTGCAGCACGCTGGCCGAAAGGTACTGGCGCATGCCCGGCGCGTGGCCGCCGGGCAGGATCAGGCCGTCGAATCCGGCCGGGTCGATGTCGGCCCAGCCGATCGTATGGCGGAACTCGCCGCTGCCGGCCAGCTGCCGGTAGAAATGCTTCGGCTCGTCCGCCGCGCCGAGCTGGCCGAACAGGACGCCGGCCAGCAGCCTGGGATCGGCGGCCGGCACCGTTCCCGGCCGCTCGGTAGCGAAGACGACCTGGTGGCCGGCGGCCACCAGGATGCGCCACGGGACGGAGACTTCCGTGACATCGAAATCGTGATCCGGCAGCGGCATGAGGACGCGCACAGAACGAGCCTAGCGCCGCGCCACGTCCTCGCCCGCATAGAGCACCCGCCTTCCATGGAGAACGAAGATAATGCATGTCAAGCTCGTGAAACCGCGGCGGCAGGCGCGGTGGTGGCGCTCGGCCTGGGATCCGCCCAGGCGGCGCTGGCCAGGCCGGCGCTTCCCGACGTCGATGTGCCATGCAGCGCCACCGCGCTGGCGCGCGGCATTTCCGGCGCCGTCGCCGTTACGGTGAACGGCGGAACCCTGAGCGGCAAACCGCCGCCGCCTATGGAGGCGCCATCTACAGCGATGGCGACCTACGGTGAACGGCGCCAATTTCACTGGCAACCAGGCCGAGTATGGCGGCGCTATCGCCACCGCGACCGATGACGCCTCGGTGGTGACCGGCGCCGCATTCTCCGGGAACAGCGGCGATGACGGTGGCTTGTCTACATCCAGGACTCGATGGTGGTGGCCCACTGCGACTTCACCGGGAACAGCGCGCAAGATGTCGGCGGCGGAATCTATGTCGGCGCACGATGAGTCTGCGGTCCGCGTACGTCTCAACGGCTGTCCTTGGCGAGAGCATCGGAGACCTCGACGGCTCGAGTGCGCGTGCCGGGTCTGCTGGCTGGCACCCGCGACATCAGGAGGACCGGAATGATGCGGCGGGACTACTGCGTAACTCCCGGCCGTGATCAACGTGAGGAGCAAGGAGCATGTGGCTAGAGAACAGGAATGCCGTCATCTACGGAGCGGGCGGGTCGATCGGCGGTGGTGTCGCCAGGGCGTTCGCCCGCGAAGGCGCCCGGGTGTTCCTGACCGGGCGCACCCGCGAGAAGCTCGACAAGGTGGCCGGGGAGATCATTGCGGCCGGCGGCCAGGCTGACGTGGCAGTGCTCGACGCACTGGACGAGGGTGCCGTCGACGAGCACGCCGCTGCCATGGTCTCGCAGGCGGGCAGCATCGACGTGTCGTTCAACCTGATCTCGCGCGGCGATGTACAGGGCATCCCGCTCGCCGACATGTGCACTGCCGACTTCGCGCGCGCCATCACCACCGGGATCACCACGAACTTCATCACCGGGCGCGCGGCGGCCCAGCGCATGATCACTCAGGGATCGGGCGTCATCCTGGCGCTGAACAGCGGTTCCGCGCACGGCAGCCCGATGATGGGCAGCACCGGGCCGGCCGACGCGGCGATCGACACCTACATCCGCAACCTGGCGGCCGAAGTCGGGCCGCACGGCGTCCGGGTGCTGGGCATCTGGGCGGCCGGCGTGCCTGAGACGCTGTCGCGGGAAGGCCTCGCCTCGGTCAACAGCAACCTGCAGCTGGATAAGGCTGCCTTCCAGGGCCTGCTGGCTAACCTCGACCAGATGCGCATGCTGCGCCGGTCACCGCGGCTGGCTCAGGTCGCCGACATTGCGGTATTCCTGGCCTCTGATCAGGCTGCCGCCATCACCGCCACGTTCGTGAACGTGACCGGCGGGATGTTCGCCAGCTAGCTGAAGCGCCAGCTAGGCGAGGCGTCTCCCGCTGGGGCCCAAGCCGGGACGGATCGGCCGGGACGGGCCAGCTGGCTGGGCGGTAACCAGGAGGGGCGGCAGCTGACTGCTTCGGCACCGGGCTCAGCCCGGCCCCAGCTGGTGGTGTCAGGCATCGAGGCCGCCCGCGCTGGCCGGGCGCGGGGAATGGAGGTCAGCGCGCTGCAGCACCTCGACGGGGGCGGCCAGGCTGACGGACGAGGCGGAGACTGGAACTCCTTCATCTTCTTCAGCGCCGGACGGCAACGCGTGGGTGGCGCAGGAACGGCCTTGGCCGCGACTAGCGAGGCTGCCTGGCCGTGCCTGGCAGCGCTTGGGCGCGCCTGGCAGCTGAGCGTAGGTGGTTGACGGCTAATCAGTGATGAACGGACCAGATAATCGAGAAAAATCGAAACTATCTTCATATCGGACCACATTTTGTCGGTGCCGCTCGCTACCCTTGTCGAAGACAACTTAAACACGGACTTGCCGGAGGAGGTGACCCGGTGCCAGGACACGCTGACGGTTCGGGTGTGCCGCAGGGCCTCTCGTGGTCGTGGGAACTGGACTTCGACGCACTGCTGGCGGCCATCGCCAGTGCCGGCGCGACCGATGACCCCGCCGGGGCCGGTGTGGCCGGCGCCGGTGCTGCCGGTTCCGGCTCGCCGGGTGCCGGCACTGACGGTGCTGCCGGGGGTCTCGATGATGAGGAGGCGGTGCAGGGGGCCGCCTTGGATGCGCTGGACCGGGCGGGCCGGCCGGGTGGCGAACTGTAGATCTTGTGCGAGCCGATAATTGGGCCGG
>OCZU010001836.1_pt1 | contig 13721 bp, 12 predicted proteins | sample 1539001 | NCBI WGS metagenome assembly OCZU01 (sample SAMEA3539306, study PRJEB22396) | soil metagenome | biome: tundra; feature: field; material: soil | place: USA | collected 2010-05 | depth 0.15 m
ACTGCGGCCCGGCCAGGCTGGACGACCAGGACGACTATCCGCCGTACGTCATGCGCGCGGCCAGCTCCGCCATGACCGATCCCGGCAGCCTAGGCATCGTCATCGGCGGATCCGGCAACGGCGAGCAGATCGCCGCGAACAAGATCCGCGGCGTGCGGGCCGCCCTGGCCTGGAGCGAGGAGACCGCCAGGCTGGCGCGGCTGCACAATGACGCCAACGTACTCAGCCTCGGCGCACGCGAGCAGCCGGTGGAGCAGGCGGTCAGCTTCGCCCGGGTCTTCGTCGGCACCGCGTTCTCCGGCGCGCCCCGGCATGCCCGGCGGCTGGCAATGATCGCGGACTACGAGCAGACCGGTGAGCTGCCACCGCTGCCCAGCGGCACATAGTTGCCGATGACCAGGATCACCGGCGCGGCCTCCGGCGCCCGCGGCGCCGGGATCCTGGGAAGGGCGGGGGAATGCCGGCGCCAGAGTTCGCGGGGGTAGCGGTGTTCGCGGGATTGCCGGTGTCCGCGGGATTGCCGGTGTCCGCGGGATTGCCGGTGCCTGCGGGTGCCGGAACAGGCGGCCTGGTGCCGCCGCGGGCGGCAGTCACAGAGCGGTTGCCGCTGCTGACCGCCGCGTCACCGGGACCGGTGCTGCGAGGTGCTCCGTTGCGGGACGCGGTGCCCTGGCTGGCCTGGCTGGGTTCCGCATCGGCCACCGCTGCCCTGGCCGCGTCCTCCTGCTGCGGCCGGGACACGTCCCTGGCCCGCATCGCCGCATCGACAGTTATCCGCATTGCCGCCATCACAGCCTCCTGTCCCAGTCTCGCACGGCTGGCTGAGACAAGCCGGCCGTGGTACTGCGCGCGGCCATAACGCGGGCGAACCGCGCCAGAGCTGGAGCGCTGCTAATCCTGGCCGGTGGCTGGCAGTCCGGCAAGGGCCGCGCGAGCCTCGTCCTCGACGGGCGGGGGGACGGTGGTCGACAGCACATGCCGCAGCGCGTTGCCGTACGCGACGTCGTAGGCCTCGGCGGCCGGCACGGCGATGTCCGGCACGACGCCGGTGCCTTGCCAGTTCGTTCCGGTGACCGGGTTAACCGACCGGGCGAACGGCACTGAGATCGCGATGGTCGAAGTGATGGGCACCATCCTGGCCGGGTGCGCGCCGCCGCCGGTCGTCTCGCCGATCACCTGAGCGCGGCCCTGTGCCTGCAGGGTGTAGCAGAAGTCCTCTCCGCCGGAGAACGTCTCGCGGCTGGTCAGCAGGTAGACCGGCCGGTCCAGGTAGCGCGAGCCAGGCACGTAGGCCAGGCTCCAGAACTGCCTGGTCTCCCCGGTGCCGGCGTGGAAGATGTCGTTGAGATGGGTCCCGGCGTCGGGGAACAGGTAGCTGCACCAGAAGACCACCCCGTCCGGGGAGCCGCCGCCGTTGCGCCGCAGGTCGATGATCAGCGCATATGTTCCGGCGACTAGCTCCATCGCCGCGGCGATGACCGGGCCGGCGTCCTCCGGGTCAGCCACCCCGCGCAGGTCCAGGTAGCCGACGTTGCCGTCCAGCCGCTCGGCGCGGTAGATGCCGTAGTTGCCCGGCCGTCCCCGTTCCCGTCCCCGGGGCGGCCAGGGATCGGCCGGCCCGGGCGGCTGGTGCCTGGCGGGCCGCGGCGGCATCACCCGTACCCGCAGGTGCTTGTCCGCGCAGACCTCATGCAGCTGGCTGGTGAGCCGCTCTGCGAGCGCAGCCTCTTCGAGGTCGTCGTACTCGCCGGCGGCGAGCCGCGCCTCGATCGCGCTGGCGGCCTGCTCGGCACGGTCGGGGAACACGTAGCCCGCGCGCAGCAGCGCGAGGGCGGTTTCCACGATCTCGCGCCCGGACACTGGCTCGTCCGCCAGCGCGGGGTCGGCTGGCATCGTGATCCGGGGAGCGGCAGCGGGATCGCCGGCGTCGTCGACGGTGAACTCCAGCAGCCTGGCCACAGGAAGCCGCAGCGAGAGCTCGCGCCGCAGCCGCCGCATTCTCGCCTCGTGGGCGTGCTCCCACGCATCCAGGGAACGCTGGTAGTGCTCCGGCGGGCCCGCCGCCTCAATGAATACCCGGACCAGCAGCTCTCCGGGCTCGATCGCCGGGTCGTCGCCGTGCTGCAGCAGCGCGACCCGCCGCACCGCGCCGGCCGGGAAGCGCGCCTTCAGCTCGCGGTCAATCTCGTGCTCAATGCGGTCCATGGCGGCCCGTTCCACGCCAGCCTCCCTGAGTCACCCTGGCAATCAGGCTAGCCAGTCGTGATGGGTAAACGCACCCCAATACCGTCGGCCGCGCCGGGCGACGTGGCACGACACCCAGAAGCTAGACAAAGCGAACCTTGATGAATGCCAAGATCACTAGCTCGGCCCCCGGCTGCTGCCCGCTCCGGCGCGATCCGGCAGCGCGCTGTGGGAGACGAAGAGGTGGTAGCACCAGGGGAGCGAGTGCGGCCAGCCACCTCGACGGTTCCCTTCAGCAGAGCCAGACTCAGGGAGCACGCGCCGGCGCAGGCGTCCTTGGGGGTTCTTGGGTGATATGAGGCAGATTCTCCGCGTCGCCTGGTACCGGTTCCGGGCCACGTTCGGCCGCCGCTGGGGCGGCTACCTGAGCGTGGCCCTGCTAGTCGGGTTGCTCGGCGGGATCGCCATGGCCTCGATCGCGGCCGGACGGCGTACTCAGTCGTCGTATCCGGTATTCCTGGCGAGCACCAACCCGTCGGACATGACCGTATCGGTGTTCAATCCTGGCCCCGGCGCTGCGGCTCCGTCGCTTACGGCGAGGATCAGCCGCCTGCCTGACGTGCGGCGGGTCAGGAGCCTTGTCACGCCCACTTTCGTGCCGCTGGCTGCGAACGGCGCGCCCCGGGTGGACACGCTGGCTGATGTGGCGATGGCAGGCAGCGTCGACGGCATGTTGCTCGACCAGGACCGGCTGGCGATTGTCCAGGGCCGGATGGCGGATCCGGGCCGGGCCGACGAGGTCGTCATGACCGCTAGCGCCGCCCGGATCCTCGGAGTGCGTGTCGGCCAGGTCGTGCCGCTGGGTTTCTACACCAGCGCGCAGGCTGATCTGCCAGGCTTCGGCACCGGCAGCGTAGTGCCTCGCCTGCGGGCGAAAGCCAGGCTGGTGGGGATCGTCGTGCTGAACAACCAGGTGGTCCAGGACGACATCGACCGGGCCTACGGCTTTGTGGTGCTGACCCCGGCGCTCATCCGGGAGGCAATCGCGGTTTCGCCGGCAGCGGCCATGCCGACTCTCTACGGGCTGCAGCTCGATCACGGTGGCCGGGAAGTTCCCGCGGTGGAGCGGGAGCTCATTCGCCTGGTCCCGCCGGGCTTCACCTACGACTTCCATGTGACCTCGGGTGCGGTGACGGAAGTGGAGCTTGCCGTCAAGCCGGAATCGGTCGCTCTGGGCGCGTTCGGGGCGATCGCCGTCCTGGCCTGTGCGGTTCTCGGGGTCCAGGCCATTTCCCGCCAGCTGCGCTGGGCGGACGAGGAACACCAGGTGATGCGGGCCCTGGGAGCCGGTCCGGGCGTCATCGCCGGTGATGGGCTGATCGGTGTTCTCGCGGCCATAATCCTCGGATCACTGCTGGCCGTCGGCCTGGCAGTGCTGTTGTCGCCGCTCGCGCCCCTCGGCCCGGTGCGCCCGGTCTACCCCGACTCGGGGATCAGCTTCGACTGGACGGTGCTCGGCGTCGGATTCGCGGTGCTGGTCGGCGGACTCGCAGCTGCCGCGGCCGCGCTGTGCTTGCGGGGGGCACCCCACCGGGCTGCCCGGATCCGGCAGGCGGCGACTCGCAGCTCAAGCGTCGTCCGCGGCGCCGAAGCCTCGGGGCTGCCGGTGGCGGGCGTGGTCGGGATACGCTTCGCCCTCGAACCCGGGCGGGGCCGCACCGCGGTGCCGGTGCGCTCAGCGCTGGTGGGCACCGTCCTGGCGGTGGCCATGGTGGTGGCCACCCTCACCTTCGCCAGCTGCCTGCGCACCCTGGTATCTCATCCGGCGCTGTACGGGTGGGACTGGAACTACACGCTCAACGCGAGCAGCGACGTCCCGCCGCAGGCACGCAAACTGCTGGACCACGACCCCGATATCGCCGCGTGGACCGGCGCCGACTACATCGACGTCGAGATCGACGGCCAGACCGTCCCCATACTGCTGAGCAGCCCGCATGCCAGGGTGTCCCCGCCGATCCTGTCCGGACATGATGTGAACTCAAACGACCAGATCGTGCTGGGTGCAGCCACTCTGGCCGCGCTCGGCAAACATGCTGGCGACACCGTCGTCGTCACCTACGGATCGCCCAAAGATGCCCCCCTCTACATACCGCCTACGCGTCTGGTCATCGTGGGGACCGCCACCTTCCCCGCGGTGGGCTATGCCAGCTTTGTGGCCGACCACACCTCGATGGGCGCAGGGGCCCTGGTTTCTACCGGAATCCAGCCACCCGCGTTCCAGCGGGCCATACTCAGCCGGGACCCGAACCTCAACGGCCCGGAGCTTGCCTTCGTGCGGCTTCGAGACGGGGTCAGCGCCGCGGCCGGCCGAGCCGACATGCAGCGCATCGCCGACGCGGCGGACAAGGTGTTTGCCGCCGACCCCCGCGCCGCCGACTACAACGTCGGCGTCCTCGGCGTCCAGCATCCTGCGCAGATCGTGAACTACCGCAGCGTCGGCTCGACCCCGGTCATCCTCGCTGTCGGACTCGCCGTCGGGGCGATCGTCGGCCTCGCCCTCACCCTCGCCGCATCGGTCCGCCGCCGCCGGCGGGACCTGGCCCTGCTAAAGGTTCTCGGCTTCACCCAACGGCAGCTGGCAGCCGCGGTCTCGTGGCAGTCGACCGTTGCCGCAGTCATCGGCATCATCGTGGGAATACCGGTTGGTATCGTCATCGGACGCCAGCTCTGGACACTATTCGCCCGCAACATCAACGCGGTGCCCGATCCCACCGTGCCGGTCTTGTCGGTGCTCCTGGTCGCCGCAGGTGCTCTCGTTTTCGCCAACCTCGTCGCGGCGATCCCCGGGCACGGGGCAGCCCATACCCCGACAGCGCTGGTCCTGCGAGCCGAATGACCCGGCGTCCCTTAGGCAAACGCCGGAATTGTTGCCGCCCAGGTCCGCACGCCATCGGCGAGCCTCATGTCCAGCACCGGCTTGGCTCGTCATTCGTCAAGGAAGACCAGGTCAAGCTCGCTCAGGCGGACGGGTCGGCAATCATTTCGATGCTGACGATCTTCCCTTGCGTGATCGTGAAGCCGAACACGACACGCGGTCGTCCAGCCACCGCCCACACAGCTCCGGCCCCGCCGTCCACGAGCGCCGGCCGTGCGGCCCTGGCACGCCCGGAGAAGGTCTCGGCCACGGCCGGCGCACCGGCGACCTCCGCCGGTGCGCCCGCCGCCACGACTGCTGCGTCGCCGCGGAGCACGACGTCGGGGTCGAGCAGCGCGGGCAGCGCGTCGAACTGACCGTTGCGCGAGGCAGCGAGGAAGGCGGCGACGACTTCACGCTGGCGGGAGCGATGGGCGCCGGGTGCCCTGTCGGCTCCCTGGACCCGGCGGCGTGCGCGGCTGGCGAGCTGTCGTGCCGCCGCGGGGGAGGGGCCCACGATGGGGGCGATCTCGTCGAAGGGCACGGCGAACATGTCGTGCAGCACAAAGGCGAGCCGCTCCGCGGGAGCGAGGGTGTCGAGGATCACGAGCAGGGCGGGACAAACCGAGTCGGCCAGTACCGCCTCGTCCTCGGGGTGGGGCCCGGCCGCACTGCCCGCGATCTCGTCGGGCACGTGCGCGCCTCGCGGCTCCTCGCGCCGTGGCTTGCGCGTCTGCAACATATTCAAGGACACCTGCGCGACGGCCGTCGTCAGCCAGCCGCCCAGGTTCTCGACATCGCCGGTGTCGGCGCGGCTGAGCCAGAGCCAGGCTTCCTGAACGGCATCCTCGGCTTCGCTCAGCGAGCCGAGGATCCGGACCGCCGCCGCCCGCAGGCGGGTTCGGTTCTCCTCGAATCGGTCGGCCAGCCAGCCAGTCGTGATCGTCCATCGGTCACATTCCTTCGTCGGGAACTGTCATATCAATGACCGGCGAAACCCAGCCGATGAGACACGACGAGCGTAAGGAGTTCGCTGTGACCTCAGGTCTCAAGACAGTCATCTATCCCGTCAAGGACCTTGCCCGCGCGAAGACGCTCTTCGGCACGCTGCTGGGTGTCGAGCCTTCCATGGACGAGGCCTACTACGTCCACTTCGATGTCGGCGGCCAGGAAGTAGGCCTGGATCCGCATGGCCACAGCAAGGGCATGACGGGGCCGGTCAGCTACTGGCATGTCGACGACATCAAGGAGAGCGTCAAGCAACTCCTGCAGGCCGGCGCGCAGGAGCAGCAGGCGGTCAGCGATGTCGGCGGCGGCAGGCTCATCGCATCTGTGCAAGACGCAGACGGCAACGTCATCGGACTCATCCAGTCACCCTGATTGCCCGTCGCCGGGGCGTCGTGCTCACCGGTTACGGCACGCGGCGACCCGCGCCGCCCGTCGCCGCAGGCGCGCGCCTGCGGGCCAAGATCACCTCCTGCCGGACGGTGATCCGGGCGGGCGCGGCGGCCTCACGGGCCGGTCATGGTCATGCCGTCGCTGCGTGGCCTGCACCGGGCGTCACCGAGGCCGGCGACCGGCCTGATCGGGTGTGTACGCGCTTGCTGCCGCTGCCGTAACCGGTGCGCTGCTCGAGCAGTCCGCTCTGCGCGTCGGGCCGCTGAGCGTGTCTCAGCCGGCTCTGGTCATCATCGACCCGTTCGCCGGCATCGCCCTGAGCGTCTGGCTGTTCGACGAGCGCTTCACCGGCAGCCCGGCGAAGATCGCTATCGCTATCGCTATCGCTATCGCTATCGCTATCGCTATCGCTATCGCTATCGCGGCGTTTGCTGTCATGGCCGTCGGGGTCACCGTCCTGTCGCGGACGGCGCCGAAAGATCTCACCCCGTCCAGGCCGGCCACGTCGTGAAAGGTGCCGACGACCTGCAGCTGCGCCGCGCCCGTCCAGCACGAGAACCGGCCACCGGCTTCGGGCCGCGGCAGTCCTGCATCCGCCCGAGCAGGCGTATGTCAGAAGACGGTGGCCCAGTCGTTTTTCATGCTGACGATCGTCCAGCCGCCGTTGCTGGCTCGTTCCAGTGCTTGCTCGGCGCCGCTGGTGTAGTCGAACTCGCGCTGGCCGTCGTCGTGCAGGACGAGCAGGCGAAGGGACGGCTTGCCGGGATGCTGGGTGAACTCGAGCATCGGCAGGTCGCCGTTCGAATTGCCGGCGGCGAGCAGCGGCCGGCGGCCGGTGCGGCTCCAGATCCGGATCGGTTTCTGCGGGCCGTCGTCGAGATAGTCGGCCTCCGCCTTGTGGGTGAGCGTGCCGCCATGGTCATTGCTGGTGTACTGGAACGTGGTTGCGCTGCCTATCACCCTGTCCCGGGGAATCCCGTACACTTCCTGGCTGATCGGCCGCATGAAGTCACGTCCGCCACCCGAGGCGATGTAGTTCGTGAACCCGTTCGCTTCCAGGTAGCCGAGCAGCTCGATCATCGGCGCATACGCGCATTCGAGGTACCCTCGGCCAAGGGTCGGATGCTTCGCAGTGCGCAAGAAGGCGCCAGATTTCGCCTCGAAATCCTCGACGCTGATCCCGTCGTAGGCGGCAAGGACGCCGGCCATGAGCGTCCCAACGTTCGCGTCGTTGCCCGCGTAATGCTCGGTCAGCACCGCGGCGAGCCAGCCATAGTCGCGCTCATACGCTGCCTTCCAGGGCTGTCGGCCGCGCAGCCCCGGATCGGCCTGCGCCATCTCGGACAGCCGCCGGAGAATGAAGTCAGCCTGGATCGGCATCGGCTTCTCGCACCACAAAGTGCCGTCGTTGTCGAATACCGCCACCCGCTCGGCGGCCGGCCCGCCGTCCGACACCGTCCGCTCGGCAAACTCAATTACCGCCCGTCTGGCGGCCCCGTCATTCCAGCTCGCCAGCATCCCGGTCACCGATTCAGCCTAGCGGAACGGACCCGGCAGGCAGCACAACTGGCGGCCGGGCTGCCAGGACGGCAGCGGTTAGGTTAGGCCAGCAGGCGCACCAGGTCATCCTTGGTGCGCCTGCCCGAGGTGATGTTCTCGCGGAGCAGCGCCGCTAGCTGGAGATACAGCGCCACTGGGCTCCGGTGATCAATCGGCACCCGGCGCGCGGGATCAGAAGATCATCGGGCACCATGGGGGCGGATCCCAGGACATCGCCGTAGAAAGCTCGGCCATTGCTCCCGGCCTGATTTCGGTGGCTAGCCCGGCGCGGGCCAGCGACCCTAGCCGGGTGCCGCCCAGGTAGGCAGCGCCGAGCGTCTGGACAGGCAGCAGGACGTCGGCTGCCGCGGTCGTCCGCTCGCAGCTCGCTGCCTGCTGCCCGGCGGCGGCCTGCAGCCGCCACCGGCCGGCGTTGCCGGCCAGTAGCTTATCGGTCACCTCGATGACGGTGTCCACGCTGCAGGCATAGCGGCGCTGGGCTAGCGCCCGGCCCACATCGATGAGCCGGATCCAGAGTCCGTCGACGAGCTGCGTGCGGGCCCGCCGGATGTCGGCGAGCAGGTAGAGCAGCGGGTCGTCGGCCGGCCGCAGCCGTGCCCGGACCTCGCCGACCAGATCACGGCTGAGCAGGTCAGCCCATAGTGCCGCGGTCGCTGCCGGATCGAGCGCGGTCAGCTCCCTGACGTTCAGCGTGCTTGCGGCAAGGGCGTCATCGTCCCAGCCAGGGCTCACCGAGAACAGCGCGTAGCCGCGCGGACCCGCATCGTCCTCGGCGATCACGCATCGCAGCGGGCTCGAGCCCTGCCGCCAGTAGTCGGGGTCGTGCAGCGCCGCCTGCCACCATCGATCGTCCCTGGCGATCATCCCTGGCTGCCCGGCGAGCGCATGTTCGTAGACCTTGCCGAGCTCGTCCCGGGCCGGCGCCGGCTCGGCATGGCGGAGCTGCACGGCGCCATCCTGGCCGGCCAGGGCCGGCGGCATCATCCGGCCCTCGCCGCGCCGGACGGTGAACCTGGCATGCATCGAGGCGATGCCGTAGCCGTACCGCCCGTAGATTCCCGACTCCGACGCGAACAGCGCGGCGACCGCCTCTGCGCCCTCGCTGATATCGGCAAGCTGCCGCCGCATCAGGCGGGTAAGGATCCCGCGGCGCCGGTAGGAGGGCAGCACGCTGACGGCCGACACCCCGGCCACCGGCGCCATCCGGCCAGGCAGGGCCAGCTGGAACGTATAGGCACAGGCAGTGCCGACCATGCGGCTGCCGTCAAACGCGGCCAGGCTGCGGTCGAACTCGAAGGTCATCAGCTCGTGCTCGCGGGCGGCCTCGGTGGGCCAGCTCGAGTTGAACGCATGCTCGCCGACCGCGTAGAAGGCGGCGAAGTCATCTTCCTTGATCGGCCGGATCGGGTAGTGGTCAGTCATGCTGGCATTCGTACCCCACCGGCCACGACCTTCGCGAATAGTTATCTGCCGGGGCAGGAACGTGCCGGAACGGCCGCATACCGATACAGTGCCGCCAACATGGTTTCCCCGGTGCCGCATCGCCAGTTCCGCGCCGCGCAGGCAGCAGCGGTGCGAGTGCGCGGCCTGGTCCGGCGGCAGTTCATCACGAGGAACCGGCGGCTGTCCCTCGTCCTCGCTGTCGTCATCGTCGGCATCGGCATCGCTGGCGTGCACGTGTCGGAGTCGTGGTTCTCGCCCGGGGTAATGATCTTGCCGATCCTGGCGGGCGGCATGCTGCTCTGGCCGCGCGCTCTGCTGATCTTGTTCGGGCTGGTCGCAGTGATGCTGGCCTACGACGCCGCGGACGGCAAGGCCGATCCTGGCATCATCGCGACGATCGTGATCACCGCCTCCTTCGCCCTTGTGCTGGCAAGGACACGGGCCAAGCTCGGCGTGCAGGGCCTGCGCGGGGATCAGATGCTGATCGAACTGCGGGACCGGATCCGGGCCCAGGGCAAGCTGCCCGGGCTGCCGGAGGGCTGGCGTTCGACCTCGGTATTGCAGCCGGCTGGCGGAGCGTCATTCGGCGGAGACTTCCTGGTATCCGCCAGCGATGGAAAGACCCTCGAGGTGGCGCTCGTCGACGTGCCGGGAAAGGGGATCGACGCCGGCACCAGGGCGCTGCTGCTATCTGGCGCATTCGGCGGGCTGCTTGGCTCGGTGCCGCGGGGAGAGTTTCTCGCCGCGTGCAATGCCTATCTGCAGAGAGCGCAGTCTGCTGATGGCTTCGTCACCGCCGTGCACCTGTCGCTGGACCTGGCGACGGGAGATTACATTGTCGCATCGGCCGGGCACCCGCCTGCTGTGCATTTCGATGCCGGCGCGGGAACCTGGCGGATCACGCAGGCACGCGGGATCGTCCTTGGGGTCGTGCCCGACCTGCGCAGCGTTCCGGAGCAGGGCACACTGCGGCCGGGTGACGCACTCATGCTCTACACAGACGGGCTAGTCGAGGCGCCCGGCCGGGATATCGACGCCGGGATCGACCGGCTGCTCGGCGAGGCGGACCGGCTGGTGGCGTCCGGGTTCAGGGCTGGCACCAGCCAGCTCGTCCGGTCCATGCAGGCAAGCGCCCGCAGCTCGGACGATTGCGCGCTTGTCCTCATCTGGCGGGTCTGACAGCGGGCTGGCGAGGGCTTCGGGCCCGATGCCACCTGGCCGGCCGGGACCGGATGGCGGCGGCAGGGCAGGTGCTGTCGCCGGGCGCCGGGGACGGGGGCAAGGGCGCCGGGCGCGGCAGGCAGACGGCTGGCCGCGCGTCACGTGACATATGCGTCAGGCATTAATTCTGCTGGCCGCGGATTTGCAATCCGGCGCGCAGGGAACAGGACTCTCGCACTGACCAGGCGGAACCCAATAGGATCTGCTCACCCGCGGTGCGCTTGCCGTGGGCCACGGGAAAGGCGACATGCGTGTCATATGACATCGCCGTCATGAGTCCTGGGAGGAAGACGCGTATGTCACGTGACATACGCGTCATGATTCTCGGGAAAGGCGGCACTGACGTCATATGACATCGATGTCATTGTTTGCAATTCTATAAGAACTATGCAGAAATAGGGACCGTGACGCGCGACGGGACGCGAATGGGCGGCAGCTTGCCCCCGCGGATATCCGGCACGCCGGCTGACGCCGCCGGGCCGGCTGACGCCGCTGCGCTCACCGCCGACGGGGTCGCGGTGCGAGCCTGGACCCCGCACGGGCAGGCGCCCGACATCGCCGCCGCGATGGCTGCGCGGTCGGCGGGCGAGAATTTCCCGGTGGCCCTCCGGCTGCTGCCAGCCCGTCACCGGCGGCACCTGATGGCCGTGTACGGATTCGCCAGGACGGCCGACGACATCGGGGACAAGGCACCGGCCGCGGAGCGGGGCCGCCTGCTCGATGAGCTGGAGGCCGACCTGGGCCGGCTCTACGCCAGCATCGGCCGCGGAGCCGCTGCCGGCCGAGGCCCGGAACTCAGCGTGATCCGCGCACTTGGGCCGGCCGTTACGCAGTGCGCGATTCCGCAGCAGCCGTTTCGCGACCTGATCCAGGCTAACCGGCAGGACCAGCTGGTGGCCCGCTACCCGGCCTTCGATGACCTGCAGGATTACTGCCGCCTCTCGGCTAATCCGGTGGGCCGGATCGTGCTGTGCGTATTCGGCGCGTTCTCCCCGGCCCGGGCGGAGCTTTCCGACCAGGTCTGCACGGCGCTCCAGCTGGCTGAGCACTGGCAGGATGTCGGCGAGGACTTCCGGGCTGGGCGCATCTACCTGCCCGGCGAGGACATGGCCAGGTATGACTGCCCTGAGTCCGATCTTGCCGCGCCCCGGTCGTCGCCCGCGCTGCAGGCCCTGATCGCCTTCGAGACCGGGCGGGCACGCGCGCTGCTCGATGCCGGTGCCCCGCTGGTCGGCACGTTGCGCGGGTTCGCCAGGGCAGCGGTGGCCGGATACGTGGCCGGCGGCCGCGCAGCGCTGGCCGCCATCGCAGCCGCCGATCATGACGTGCTCCGCGGCACCCCGCGGCCGGCCGCCCGCCGGACAGCGGCTGAGCTGATTCGCGCCTATGCGACGGGCCGGTGACGCGGTGGATACCCGGGTCCCCGCAGCCGTCGATGTGCGTGCCGCCTACCAGCAGTGCGAGCAGATCACCAGGGCGCAGGCGAGGAACTTCTCTTACGGAATCCGGCTGCTGCCCGCGGACAAGCGCCGTGCACTGTCCGCCGTCTATGCGTTCGCGCGCCGGATCGACGACATCGGTGACGGCGCACTCCCCGCCGCGGACAAGCTGGCTGCGCTCGCTGACGCCCGGAGCAGGGTGACCGCCCTCGCCGGGCCGGCCGCAGACGTCACCGGTGACCCGGTGCTCGTCGCGCTGGCCGACGCGGCCCGCAGGTTCGCCATTCCGCTCGGCGCCTTTGGCGAGCTCATCGACGGCTGCGAGGCCGACGTGCGGGGCGCCGCTTACGCCACATTCGACGATCTTGAGCACTACTGCAGGTGCGTGGCCGGATCAATCGGCCGGCTATCCCTCGGCGTGTTCGGCTGCCGGGACGTTGCCGTGGCGGCTCCGCTGGCTGACGCACTGGGCGTCGCCCTGCAGCTGACCAACATCCTGCGCGATGTCCGGGAGGATTTCGGCAACGGCCGGGTCTACCTGCCGGCCGAGGATCTGCAGCGCTTCGGCGCGGCGCTGACTCCGGACGGCACCACGAACCTGCCAGCCGACAGCAGGCTCGAGGACGTGATCCGGTTCGAGGCCGAGCGCGCCCGCGGCTGGTACGCCACCGGGCTGCGGCTGATGCCGTTGCTCGACCGGCGCAGCGCGGCATCGGCCGGCGCGATGGCCGGCATCTACTTCCGGCTGCTTGAGCACATCGGCACCGCGCCGGCGGCCGCACTGCAGCGCAGGCTGTCGCTCTCCGCTGGAGAGAAGGCGATGGTGGCGGCCAGGTCGCTGGCGGGCAGGACGCCCGCCGCGCCGCCGCCCCGCCCGGCGGTGCAGCCGTGACCGCCCAGCAGGTTGTGGTCATCGGCGGCGGTCTCGCTGGCATCACCGCGGCAATCGCGCTGCGCGAATCGGGCATCGGCGTCACGCTGCTCGAGGCCAGGCCCCGGCTTGGCGGTGCGACCTGCTCGTTCAGCCGGGACGGCCTGGTGATCGACAATGGCCAGCACGTCTTCCTGCGCTGCTGCAGTGCCTACCGGGGCCTGCTGGCCAGGCTCGGCGTCACGGGGTCAGTCACGATCCAGGACCGGTTCGACATCACCGTGCTGTCGCCTGGCGGCACGGCCAGGCTGCGCCGGACCTCGCTGCCCGGACCATTGCAGATGGGCCGTGCGCTGGCCGGATACGCACTGCTCTCGCCCTCGCAGCGGCTGCGGGTGGCGCGTGCCGCGCTGGCTATGCGCTTCCTGGATCCCGCCAGGCCGGGGCTGGACACCGAGCGGCTGGGAGACTGGCTCGCCGCGCGGGGACAGGATGAGCATGCCCGCCGGACGCTGTGGGATCTTTTCGTCGTCTCGGCGCTCAACATCGCCGGTGACGACGCCAGCCTGGCACTGGCCGCAACGGTGGTCCGGATGGCGCTGCTTGGCGCCAGGGACGCCGCCGACATCGGCGTGCCAGCTATCCCGCTCGGCGAACTGCACGGCACCGCTGGCGCCAGGAGGCTGCAGCA
>OCZU010001837.1_pt1 | contig 13719 bp, 10 predicted proteins | sample 1539001 | NCBI WGS metagenome assembly OCZU01 (sample SAMEA3539306, study PRJEB22396) | soil metagenome | biome: tundra; feature: field; material: soil | place: USA | collected 2010-05 | depth 0.15 m
TCATTGTCGTGTTGGCGCCCTGGCAGCGAACGTGGATCCCGATGCACGCTAAGGCGGCGCACGATTTGCAAGGACGCTACCGGCGCTACATCGAGCAGATCCACGCCTTGATCCCGGCGCCCCGCAAAGGCGCGCACATTCTGCTGCTTTCCGACGCCGAGGGGCGCGACGACTATGACGTATATTTCGTGATGCGGCTCTATTACGGCGACCCAAAGCTAGAGGTGGATCGCATGAGGGTGTGGAGGGACCACAACGTGCACGTGGACCCCAGCAGCTACGACTACGTACTGGACTGGGTAGATAACCGGTTTGTGCTAGTCAGCCGCAAGTGAGTGGGGCAGACCTCCAGGTCTGCGCGGGTCCTCCAGGACCCGCTCTTCGCGCAACGGCATCAGCCATATCCGGGCACAAAGAGGCCGACGTGGACGTCGGCCGCAGGACTGGAGTCCTGCCCCACGAATAACGCAGCTTGCCCAAAATGGAAAAACGAGTGGCATTGGGCTGAAGCCTGTCCCACCATGTCAGCCCTGCCCCACTAATACTAATTCACCGCCATCGTGACCGTGTTCAGTCCGGCCGTGCCTCCCACGCTGATAGTCACGGGCACCGCTGGCCCCGGAGTAACACTCGCAGGCACCTGCGCGTTGATCTGCATTACTCCAGCGACCAATCCCGGGGCCGCGCCCTGGTAACCGACCGTCGCCGGCTGGCCCCCAATGGTCACCGAAATGGGCGCCACGGACAAAGGTAGATTTGTCGCGGAGACTATCGTGCCATCCGCGACCGAAGGGCTGAGAAGACCGGCGCCGGTGGCATAAATCGCGATCGACGACCCACGCGCCGCCGGATGCGCCGGCGAATTGACGGACAAATCGCCGTTCAAAATCGCGCCCTGCCCGGATGCGCTTGTCACAAACATGGCTGGCGCGGCCGTGCTCACCGGCAGCGTGGCGCTGAACGTCGCGCCGCCCGGCGCGGAAACCCGCATCAGCGTCGTGGACTTACCTGCCACCGCGAACGGCACCACCGCGTTGATCTGGCCCGCCGCGGCGTATAACAGCGGAGCCAGAGTGCCGTCAAAGCCGACCGTAAGCCCCCTGAGCGAAGTCTCCACCTTTCCCGATTCCACCACGAGTCCCACTGGAGCGGACGGGCCGATGCTATTGCCAAAGATCGTGACCAGCTCGCCCGGCGCAATCGCGGAACTGGTGAAGCTCGCCGCACTCACCACGGCCGTGACTCCGGGAACGGGGAGCAAACCGTAGACAGTCACCTGCTTTGAATCGGTCGGCACGTACACCTTGCCGTTAACCACCGTGGGATTGGCGAATTTCGTGAAACTGCCCAGCGTGTCGCGGGTGCCCTGCACGTCGCTGTTCCAGAGCTCCTGGCTCACATTCATCGCGTCGAAAGCGTGCAACGTGCCGGCTGCCGGCAAAGTTCCGTTGCTAACGGTGGTCGCCCAGTAGATGCCGCTTCCCGGCACGAAAGCGTTGGACGATACTGTCATACCGCTGAACGGCAGCGCATTTGGGACCGAACTATTGGACGCCACGGGACTGGTATTGAATATGCCGTTCTGCATCTGAAATTCGCGCAACACATCGTCGTCTCCCCAGATATAAAGAACGGGTCCGTCGGGGCGATTCCAAAGAGCCGCGTTGAAGATGGCGAATTGGCTGTTGGGAACCGCCTGAAAGAACTGCAGCGCATCCGTATCCAGGGGTTGGCCGCCCATGTTGGTGCGGTCGATCAGCGCCACCAGGCCCGCCTTGCCGCCGGCGATCAGAAAATTGGTCCCCGGCACCAGGATCGGGCCGTTGGAGCCGAAGTCCATATCGTCTTCGGTCCAGGCGGCGTACTCCGCCGGCGTGAACCAATCCGCAATGTCCAGCGTGGGAGTCAAGCGCAGCACCGTCTGACCCCACGACATGACGCCGTCATAATTGCCGTTGCCGGTCGAGCAATAAACGCTTCCGGCGGGGTCGGCAGCCAAGCCCCGCCCACCCTGCCAAATCGCGGAGCCTGCCGTCGACGGCGTGGTATTGAAAACGGCGGTTTGTTGCGGAAGGTCCGCGGCATTGTAGGCGACGATCCAGCCGTGCCAAGGAGCATAGTCGCCATGCGAACCGAACCCGGCGTAAATCGAGCCGTTGGCGAGTAGCAATCCGGGCCTTTGAATGTGACCCGCTGCCAGGAGCGGAAGCTGGCCGTCGACCGCATCTCCCGTGCCTCCCCACCCGCTTCCGGGGACGGTCGCCTGGATTTCGACGGGCCCGTTCAACTTTTCGCTTCCGGTCGCAAGGTCCAGCGCATGCAAGAAGAAAGCCGCACTGCCGCCTGCCAGCGTCTCATTGACGACGTAAATCGTGTTACCCGCGCGGTCGATTACGGGCGTACTGAGAATCCCGATCTCGTGCAGGATGTCGATGTACGGCGCCGCCCCCGGTAGGTTGAACGAGGCTGGATCGACCGTGCTCCCCAGATTCACTTGCCAGAGGGGCGCGGTCCCGTTGGCGGCATCCGCGTCGAAGGCGTATACGCTGTTGTGCATGGTCGCCACGTAGAGCACGTTCAGCGTGCCCTTTCCGGGCATGTTCAGGGCGTGCACGTAGAGCGGCTGCGCGTAGACCTGGCCATCCACCGGATAGGCGTAGAGCTTGCCGAACTGCGTGCGATTCACGTTATTGGTGTTCAGAAGCCCTTCGTTCAGGTTGGCGTTGGTGCGATTGTTGTCATAGTTCGCCGTGAGCACGTCCACCTGCGCGCGGACCCTGATGGTGGATCCCGCCATTAGGGCCAAGAGAAGAATTCGCCGGTTCATGATTGTGTCAAATCTGTTAACGATGATGGGCAAACCGTTTAGGTTACACCATCGGCAAAGAGGAATTCACCCGATCTGTATTACGGTATACTTCCCATATGCGTGACCGGCCAGGAGGCCGGTCCCACCGGAGGCGGGATGATCACTCGAAGAGGTTTTGCCGCGCGCATCGGAGCGGCGATGGCAGTTGGGCGGATGCTGCCGGAGATGGCTTACGCGCAGCGCGCCACGATCCAAGGCAACCTGCCCAAGGACATGGTGTGGCTGAACGCCAATGAAAATCCGCTGGGGCCGCCGAAGTCGTCCTTGGCCGCCATGGCGGATGTGCTGCCGGCTTCGGGCCGCTATCATTACCAGGAAGTCCGCGACTTTTACACGGCTCTGGCGCGCAGCGAGGATCTGCAGCCCGAGAATGTCCTGGTGGGTTCCGGATCGAGCGAAATGTTGCATGCGGCCGTGGACGCTTTCACCGCGCCGGACCGGCCCATGATCGTCATGCACCCGACCTACGAAGGTCCGCCGGAAGTGGCGCGCGCCATGCACCGGCAGGTCGTCCAGGTGGCGCTCCTGCCGGACTACTCGGCCGACGTGCGCAAGCTCGCCGAGGCAGCCGCCAAGGCGCATGGCGGGTTGATCTACATGTGCAACCCGAACAACCCCACGGCTTCCATTACGCCCAAGGCTGAAGTATCGTGGCTTGTGCAGAACCTGCCGCCGGACACGGTTTTGCTGGTTGACGAAGCCTACATCCATTTCGGCGAGTCGCAGGATCTGGAGACCGCGTTGCCCTACGTGCGGCAGGGTAAGAACGTGGTGGTGGCCCGCACGTTCTCGAAGATCTATGGGATGGCGGGCGTGCGCGCCGGATTTGTGTGCGCCCCGCCGGAGTTGATCGAGCGCATGCGGCCGTTCCGCAACAACGTGCTCTCCATCATCGCCATACGCGCGGTGCTGGCCGCGCTGGCGGAATCGCGTACGCTGATTCCCGAGCGCCGCGCCGCCAACACGGGCGTCCGCAGCGAACTGTGCGCCTGGCTGCGGGAACGCAAGCTACCCTATATCGAGCCGCACGCCAACTTCATGATGATCGACGCCGGCCGCAATGCGCGTGAGTTCATCGCCAAGATGCCGCCTATGGGCGTCGCCGTGGGGCGCCCCTTCCCACCGCTCGACAACATGCTGCGCGTCACCATAGGCACCGGCGAGGAGATGCAGAAATTCCGGGACGTTTTCTGGCGCGTCTATCAGGGATGACTGGTGGGGCAGGACTCCAGTCCTGCGGCCGGCGTCCACGCCGGCCAGCGGGTCCTGGAGGACCCGCGCAGACCTGGAGGTCTGCCCCACAACCCGCGTTGACTCCGATTTGTAATAGACTGCTATCATGCGAACGTTCAACAGCGGTCTGATGGTGGTTGCCGCGCTGCTAATGCCGGCTCTCGCCCAGAAAAACACTAACCCTTTCGCCGGACGGTGGGATTTTAACATCACCACCCCCCAAGGCACCCACGCCTCTTGGCTGGGCGTGACCGACAAGGGCGGCAATCCGGAGGTGTGGTACCAGCCTCCCGGAGGCAACGTCTACCAGGTGAAGGATGTCCACGTGGACGGGTCGCACCTGACCCTCACCCTGTCTCCAGCCACCGCCAGCCGTCCGGCGACGACCTGGGAACTCGAAGCCAGTGGCGGGAAGCTCACCGGCGTGCAGAAGAGCGGCGATATCACCACCGAGTTGACGGGTGTGCGCGCGCCGGAACTGAAGCGCAGCGCTCCAAAAGCGTGGACGAATCCGGAGCCGCTCTTCAATGGCAAGGATCTCACGGGCTGGGAGCCGATTGGCAATCCGGCCGACAGCCACTGGACGGTCGAGGACGGGCTGCTGGTGAACACCGCTCACGGCGCGAACTTGAAATCGACACGCACGTTCGAAGATTTCAAGCTGCACTTCGAAGTGAACTGCCCCGACGACGGCAACAGCGGCTTCTACCTGCGGGGCCGCTATGAAGTTCAGATCGAATATGAGCCGCTAACCAGCAATCCGGTGGAGCGCCGCATCGGGTCGATCTATGGGCGGATCGCACCCAATCCCGAACTGCCGCGCACGCCGGGCCAGTGGGAGACGTTCGACGTCACGCTGGTGGGCCGCACTGTGACGGAAGTCCACAACGGCGTCACCACGATTGACCACAAGGAGATCGAGGGAATCACGGGCGGCGCGCTGGATGCCAACGAGGGCGAGCCCGGCCCCTTCTACATTCAGGGCGACCACACCGGTGGCCTGAAATTCCGCAACATCACGGTTTCAGTTCCGCGGCGTTAACGCACGGCCAACAGCACCAGGAACAGCACCAGGATGGCCAGATCGGCGATCAGCCCGGCCTTGTTCTGCTGAAGATCGATCAGCAGGCCGGATTTTAGAGGCGAGCGCATTTGCATTCCCTGGCTATGAGACGGCGGACGGACTGCGCTGGTTGCACCATGCTGCAGCACCCCGTCCCATCCTTATTTTGCGCCATCGGCAGAGAATGTCAAGTGCCCCCTGGCGCGTGGCGCACGCTTTAGCGTGCCGCTGCCGGCTTCAGCCGGCAGTTCGGCGAACTGAAGTTCGCCGCTGCACGCTAAAGCTAAAGCGTGCGCTACAGGGCGGCCAATAGGTCAGCTCTGCAGTATCTTCCGGATCTCTGCGTTGGGATCGTCGGCCACGCGGCTCTTGACGTCAAACAGCATCGTGGCACGCCGTTCCGCTGTGTAGGGCGGCCACTCCGGAATGCTTGCCGCGTTCGGATTGCCAGCGCGTGCAAAGGCCAGCCAAGCGTCGCTCATCTGCCTGGCAAGCGCCTCCGGCTGCGGGCCGGGGCCGACCAGTACGCGCGCTTTGTCCACGTTGTCGAACATCAGCGGGATGTCGAGCGTGTGCGGCGACTTGAACAGATTATTGGCTACCGGTGTCTCCCAGATCAGGTAGTACATATAAACCGGCGCGGCCTTCTGCGCGGCCTTGCGCTCGGCGAGCGTGACGGATCCGGCAAACATTGAGGTTGCGGTCATCACCTGGTTGAGCAGATAGGTGGGCGAGTAATCGGGATAAAGCTTGCGGAAGGCTGCGACTAGCGCCTCGCCTTTGGGGCCTGCAAGCTTGGCACGCTCCATGAGCTGGGTGTCCGTTAGCGTGGCGAACCAGGGCTCCGCGGCGGTGAACAGCGTCATCTCATCCTTGTTGGATCCGATCAAGATCGGGACGCTGGCTGAGATGGCCGGAGCTGCCGGAGTAAACGGATCGGACGGCAAAACCACCCCATCCACCACGGGCGCCAGGCGCATCATGCCGCCCATGGGGCCGCCTCCGGCTTTCGCGGCGGCGGCGAAGGCGGCAGCCAGGATGTCCTCGGCGGGAATGCTCTGCAGCGCTTTTGTATCGGCCGCGCTCACCTGAAGCTCATCGAGCAGTCCCTTGGCCGTGCGGGTGGCGGCATCGGTGGGCACGCCGCGCAGTCCCGGCCCGCTTTGTATGACCGCCCGATGAAACAATCCTTTGGCCCCAGGCATGGCAAGCAGGGTGCTGACCTTGGCGCCGCCTCCCGATTCGCCCATGATCGTGACATTGCCGGGATCGCCGCCGAAGGCTTCAATGTTGTCGCGCACCCACTCCAGGGCGGCCACCAGGTCGAGCATGCCGGCGTTCCCGGATTTCGCGTAAGCGTCGTTGCCAAGCTGGCCGAGGTAGAGATAGCCGAACACGTTCAACCGATGATTGACGGTGACTACCACCACGTCGCCTTTCTTTGCGAGATTAGCGCCGTCGTAGATCGGCCAGGCGCCGGAGCCGTAGGCGAAGCCGCCGCCGTGCAGCCACACCATCACGGGACGCCGCGTTCCGCCGCCGAGACCCGGTGTCCACACGTTGAGGAACAGGCAATCCTCATTCTGGATCTTGATCTCCGCCGGTGTGGTGTAGATGGTGGCGAGCTGCCGTCCGAAATCGGTGGCTGGCGAGGCGGAGATTGGCGGCGCCATTTGGATGGCGGGGGCGCCAAACTCCGTGGCGTCTGCAACACCTTTCCATGGCTTGGGCCTCTGCGGCGGCATGAAACGCAACGGGCCCACCGGCGCCGCGCCGTAGCGAATTCCCTTCAAGACCTGAACGCCATCTTTCACCAGGCCCTGCACGTCGCCGTTCGTGGTTTTGACGACTTTCGTGACCACCGGTATGGGCACGTCGGCGCCGAGCACTCCAGCGGAGGCGAGGCCGATTCCAAGGCGGAGCAGATCGCGCCGCCCAAGCTGTGTTGGTTGATTCATATGAAGATCCTTGTCCATTTAGGTTTAGGTGGCGCACGCTTCAGCGTGCCGCTGTGGGCTTCAGCCCACGGTCTGGCCGTCATCCGAAGATGGCGAGCTGAAGCTCGCCACAGCACGCTGAAGCGTGCGCCACGTCAAAACTGGAAGCGGCCGGCGAACTGGAACGCCCGCGGTCCGCCCGATCCGAATGTCGAGCTGACGCGCTGCGTCGGCAGGCCAAACGATCCCGGGCTGGCCAGATTGAAGCTATCGCCAGTCAGGTTGCCGAAGTTAAGAATATTAAACGCTTCGGCGATGATGCGGAACTCGTACCGTTCCTTTAACCGGAAGGTCTTGGTCAGGCGAATGTCCTGCGAAGTGAAATCGTTGCCCAGGCTGTAATGCGACGGCAGAGTAACGGTGGGGAATGTCTGCCCCGGTGAGATGCCCGCGGCGCCTGCCGGCGTGGGCTTCCCGGCATATTGCGAGTTGTAGTGGTTCACCAGGTTCTGCAGTTGGCTCTGACTCAGCCAGCCATCGTATTGTTCACCGGGAAGCGGCGTGTACGCAGTGGATTGCGTGTTCGTGCCGGTGATGTCCACACCGTCGATGACGGGCTCGACGGGCGGCCGGCTGATGAATGCGGAGAGCAGCGAGAATTGGAATCCCCAAGGAAGCTCCACGATGCCCGAGATGTTCAAAACATGTTTCGGTTGATCGGGTCCATACGTGGAGTTGTAGTTGTTCAGGTTTTGGGTAATGTCGTTGATGCTGTAGCTGTGCTGGTAAGCGTAGGATGCGGTGAACTGGTAGCGCCTGGAGAACCGTTTTTCCAGTTTCATCAGCAAAGCCCGGTAGCTCGCCGTGGCACCGGGCCACCAGAAGTCGATGGGGCCATTGGAGCACTGGGCGGTGGGACTGTTAATCTGGGCCGCGGTTTGGCAAGCCGGAATCACCGGCCCACCGACGGAATAGAAACGGTTAAAGTCGACGCTGGCGCCGAAGAAGCCGCCCGGCGTGGCGTGAATGGTGTGCCGATCGACGAAATCCGCCTGGATCACGAGATCGTTGCTCAACTGATGCTGGATCCCGATGTTAAAGTGCTGAGCCTGGGTGGTAGGGAAGTCGTGCGGATAGATGGCACCGAGCGCGTTCGCCTGCTTCGAAACGTCGATCTGTGGCGACGTTCCGGTACCCGGGAATACGGCGTTTTCCTCGGCAATCAGGCTCGGCAGCAATTGCAGGAAGTCGCCATAAGGAATCAAGAAATTGTTGAAAGGAGCGCCTTGGGCCAAGCCGGGGATGCCAGGAAACGGATTGATCACATCGCCGTTGCCGATGAATTGCCGGCCGGACGATCCCAGTACGGCGCGCTCTCCGAGCCGCCACCAGCCCTCTTGCGTGTCATAGAAGAGGCCGGCTCCACCGCGGACCACGGTCTTGGCACTCTTCCCGGGAGACCAGGCGAAGCCCAAGGCTGGTTCGAAGTTCCTGGGCTGGTGTTCCGGGGGATTCAGATTGCCGCCCAGAAGCGGCGACAGCAGGGCCGGCCTGGCAAGATCGTAGTTCAAGACATTGGTTTCGTACTCCCACCCCAATCCGTAGTTCAGAGTGAATTGAGGAGTGATCTTCCAGGCATCCTGAGCGTAGAAATGGAGCCGTGTGTTGCCTCTGGCATTCGGGAGATTGTAGGACGGCTGCGCCCGGTCCCCGATACCCAGGACAAACGCGGCCACGGGCAGGCTCATGATCTGGGCGGCGGAGAGCGGGCCGCTGGAGGGCAAACCAAAGAGGGCCGGAGGGATACCGATGGCATTCAACGTTTCCGGCGTTAGAAGATAGACTCTGGCCGGGTCAAAAAATCCCCAGTATCCGGTGCCGCGATCGAACTCGTATTCACCGCCGAACTTGATGCGGTGGCTGCCAACCACCCAGCTCACGTTATCCGACAGGGGATAGCGGCGCAAGTCCCGGCCTTGTGGCGAATTAAAATTGTTCCCTAGAACGAAGTTATTCGAACCGACCACGAAGACCTCGGGGCCGCCGCTACCGAGGCACCCTCCACAGGGAGCGGGAATATTCCGATTCTGCCAATACCAGTACGAGAAGCGAAGATCGTTGACAACCGAGGGAGTGAGAACGCTCGTCAAGCCTAACAGGCTCTGGTCCGACCAGTTCTTGTTCGCGACGAAGTTGGAAGGAGGCACCGCGATTCCGAAGGGTCCGCTGTTGTTGTTGCCGTCGTGCGAGTACCGCACGAATAAGGTGTTTTTGGCGTTGACCTGGTAGTCGAACTTCGCGCTCAGTGTCTGGCCGTGAAAAGGAGCCGGGGCGATAGTTCCGAGCGCCGAGAGAGAGGGGAGGTCGGGCTGCACGACGTAAACGCCGCTCTGGTTGGTGTTTTCAAAGTTGAAGAAAAAGAAAAGCCTGTCTTTCCGGATCGGTCCGCCCAGCCGAAAGCCGCCTTGCCGCCGGGCGAAGAAAGGGTTCGCAACGAAAGGATTGCGATCCAGGCTGGGATAAGCGGCGGTGTTATGGTCGCGGAAATAAAAGTAGCCGGCGCCGTGGAAATCGTTGCCGCCGGAGCGCGTCACCACATTCACCGCGCCAAACGCGGTAATGCCCGTGGAAAGGTCGAAGTTCGTGCTCGAAAGCTGAAATTCCTGGACCACCTCCTGCGAGAAGTTCGTTCCGGAGCCGCCTTCCACAGGGTTGCGGACATTGCCGCCGTCCACGGTGATGGCAGTGCGCGAAGCCGGACCGCCCAACACGGAGACGCTGAATTGGGCGTTAAACTGGGCAGGATTTGCCGGGGTGACCTGGATCCCCGGTTCCAGTTGGGCCAGGTTCAGGAAACTGCGTCCGTTCAGCGGCAGGTCGTCGATCTGCTGGCGTGTCACCACTCCCTCGATGGTGTTCGAATCGTAGTTGATGTTGGCTGCCAACGCTTCCACTGTCACGACATCCTTGGTGGCGCCGACCAGCATCGACAGGTTAGCCGTGGTGGTCGTACCGGTCTCGACAATGGCCGGCTGAACTAACTGGCGAAATCCGGCAGCCTCGGCGCGCACGTCGTAGTTGCCGGCCGGCAAGGCCGCGGCGCTAAAGGTTCCATCGGTACCGGCCAGCATCTCACGCGTGGAACCGGTGTCTTTGTTGACGATGGTTATTTTGGCATTGGGAACAACCGCGCCCGATTGGTCGGTCACCGTCCCTGCAATTGTTCCAGTGGGCGCTTGGGCCAGCAGCGCGCCGACCGCCGTCAAAAGTAGGCACGTCAGGCAAAGTCGAAACATGGACCCTCCAAAGTGCGATGTGCTTAATCAGATATACATCCGGTCTGGAGGATCTGTCAAGAAAAATGTTACCCGGTAACAATTTTGCCTGGGCATGGTACAGGCCGCGGAAACCTCTGAATTGCAAAATCAACGACATGCAGCGCGGTGCGGACATAGTTCCGAACCTCACCGCGATTCAGGAGATGCCGTGCGATGCTGAAGTTGCCGGCGACCAGGAAGGCAGCCAGAAATCTGGACTCAAGGTCCGTGGCCGGGTCTAATCCAGCTTCCCGGCTCAGTTCGGCGGCCAGGATCTCTTCGTACTGCATGTGAATGGCGAGCGAGGCCGCCATCAGGCCCGGTTCGGACTCCACCAGCTTGGTATAGCGCATCATGTCACCTCGTTCGGTGACCTCCCGGGCGGAGGCTTCGACGAAGGTGCGCCAATATTCCAACACGGGAATGGTTCTGGCCGGGTCCCAAAGTCCTGTTCTGAATTTCTGCAGGGCAATCTGCCGGAAGGCAAGCGCGATTCCCTCCTTCGACCCGAAGTAGCGCAGAACCGTCTGCTTGTGAACGGCGGCTCGATCCGCGATGTCCTCCAGCGTGGTAGCGGCGTAGCCCCTTTCGTGAAACAGCGCGTTGGCGCACTTCAGGATGAGCCGGCGGGTCTCCTTCTTCTTGTGATCGCGAAGACCCGGCTTCTTACCGGCGGCGGCGATGGTCACGACATCCAACACTGAGCTACTCTACCGCGTTCTTCAAGGACCGATCAAGCCGCGCGGTGGCGCACGCTTTAGCGTGCAGCGGCGAACTTCAGTTCGCCGTGGACGTCCCAGAGCGACGCGCCCGCCGCAGAACTGCCGGCTGAAGCCGGCAGCGGCACGCTGAAGCGTGCGCCACACTTCACGCTGGACCGATTCTGCGGCAGAATCCTTGCCGCCAGCTTGACATTCGGATAAATCTAATCCTATCATGTGGTTGAACACTAAGCGGGGAATGCGCTCCTGCGATCTCCGGGAGGCCCATTTTGATCAAGCTGGATATCATTAACGAAGTTGTGAACAAAACCGGCATTACCAAGACCAAGGCCGAGATGGCCGTCGAGACAGTCTTCGAATCCATGAAGAGAGCCTTGGAACAGGGAGATCGCATCGAACTGCGCGGCTTTGGAGTCTTCAACGTCAAGCCGCGCAAGACCGGCATCGGACGCAATCCGCGCACCGGAGCCGAAGTGTCGATTCCCCCCGGCAAAGCGGTGCGCTTCAAGCCCGGCAAAGAGCTGCAGACGCTGCAGTAGGGCGCGGGCAAATAATTGAATTTGTGTCCCCTCAGGATTATTCGGCGGCCACTTACCCCGCCTACGCGGAGAACGGAAATGGCCGCGGGTTCCCGCGCGCGTTGCCCCGTCTACACGAACGCTACTGGCTGCACGCGCTGCTGTTCCTGATGACGCTGCTCTCGACTACCCTGGTGGGATCCAGCCTGCAAGCGGATTTCAACCGCAATCTGCCGTTTGATGTCGAGCACTATCTGTACGCCTTCGTCAACGTCTGGAGCCACCCCGGACTCATCTGGCAGGGCCTGCCCTTCTCCCTGACCCTGCTGACCATCCTGCTGGCCCACGAGTCCGGGCATTACCTGGCTTGCCTCTACTATGGCGTGGATGCCAGCCTGCCCTACTTCCTGCCGGCGCCCACCCTGATGGGAACTTTTGGCGCATTTATCCGCATCCGCTCGGCGATATATTCCAAGCGCGTGCTTTTCGATATCGGCGTGGCGGGCCCTCTGGCCGGCTTCGTATTCCTCATGCCCGCGCTGGCGGTCGGGGTGGCATTCTCCAAGGTGATTCCCGGCATCGCGCATCAGGGCGATATCCATTTCGGAACTCCGGGACTGCTCTGGATCTTGCAGAAGGTCATCTTTCCGGGAGTGCCCGCCGCGGATATCTACCTGCATCCGGTGGCGCGCGCGGCCTGGATCGGGATCCTGGCTACGGCGCTGAACCTGCTGCCCATCGGCCAGCTCGATGGCGGCCACATCCTTTACGCGCTGGCCGGCGATAGGCACAAGCTGCTTTCCAAGATCTTCATTGCCGCGCTCATTCCACTGGGCTTCCGCTGGTGGCCGTGGTGGCTGTGGGCCGTGGCGTTGTTCTTTCTGGCGCGGCGCCACCCGGTGATCGTGGACCCATCCGGCATCGCCACCGGCCGGAAGTGGCTGGCCCTGGTGGCCCTGATCGTTTTCCTGCTCTGCTTCACGGTGGCTCCCGTGCTGGAGGGCGCCCCCTGACCGCCCGCCATGAAGATCACCGCCACGATCATCACGCTGAACGAAGAACTTCATATTGTCCGCGCCATCGAGAGCCTGCGTTGCTGCGACGAGATCCTGGTGCTGGATAGCGGTTCCGCCGACCGCACCATGGAGCTCGCCGGGAAGCTGGGGGCGCGGGTGCTGGAAAGCCCGTGGCGCGGCTATGCGGGCCAAAAGAACTGGGCGGCCGAGCAAGCCACCCACGACTGGATTCTGTCGCTCGACGCCGACGAGGCCCTCAGCGAAGCGCTCGAAGGGGAAATCTGGAACCTCAAGAAGAACGGTCCGAAATTCGACGCCTACACCATGCCGCGCATAGCACAGTATCTGGGCCGTTGGATTCTGCACAGCGGCTGGTATCCCGACCGCAAGGTCCGGCTGTACAACCGCCAGAAAGCCAAGTGGGTCGGCGACTTCGTGCACGAAAGCGTGCAGGTGCGTGGGCGCTTGGGGCACTTGGAATCGAATCTGCTGCATTTCACTTGCGATTCGCTTTCCGAACATCTGCGGACCATGGATCGCTACACCACGCTGGCGGCCGAAGAGCTGGTGTCGCGCAAGACGCCCCTGGGCTGGAGACACCTGATCCTCGACCCCACCTGGACTTTCCTGAAAACCTACTTCGTGCAGGGCGGATTTTTGGACGGCGTCGAAGGGCTGACCATCGCCTACATGGCGGCGCTGTATACGTTTCTGAAGTACGCCAAGGCGCGCAACATGAGCAGTTAGGGCCAGCCATGAAATTGGGGGGCGGGTGAATGCCGCAGCAGTTGTGGGGCAGACCTCCAGGTCTGCGCGGGTCCTCCAGGACCCGCTCTTCGTGCGACCGAATCGGCGGCATCCGGGCACAGGCGGGCCGACGTGGACGTCAGCCGCAGGACTGGAGTCCTGCCCCACGAAACCCAGCTTGGCCTATATGGGAAGACTAAGCGGCATTGGGCTTTAGCCCCGCTCCGCAGGAGACGATGCATATCCTACACCTCGATTCCGGCCGCGAAATGCGCGGCGGCCAGTGGCAGGTACTCC
>OCZU010001839.1_pt1 | contig 13716 bp, 12 predicted proteins | sample 1539001 | NCBI WGS metagenome assembly OCZU01 (sample SAMEA3539306, study PRJEB22396) | soil metagenome | biome: tundra; feature: field; material: soil | place: USA | collected 2010-05 | depth 0.15 m
GCCGGGCCGATGGGCGGCTTCGACGCGGCCGCCCTCGACGCCGACTTCTTCCCCGATGGTCGCTGGCGCTCGATCCTGGTCGTCAACATCGGCCACCCCGGCCAGGACCCGTGGTTCGGCAGGCTCCCCCGCCTCGACCATTCCGACGTAGTCCAGTGGGCCTAACCGCGAGTTACAGCTGGCCAGACTGTTAGCCGATCCGGCGCGCCGCCGCGTCCCAGACCCGGGCCTGGCCGGCGCCGGCAGGCTCGAAGCGCCGCAGTTGCTGGGTGGCGCGCAGCAGCGCGCGCATCCCGTCGAGGTCAGCTGGGCCGCCGCCGAGCGAGCGTGCCTGGACCAGGATGTTGCCGAGGGCCGCGGCCTCGGCGGGCCCTGCTACCACGGGTAGCCCGCAGGCATCTGCGGTGAGCTGGCAGAGCAGCGCGTTGCGCGACCCGCCGCCGACGATGTGCACGGTGTCCACCTGACGAGCGGACAGTTCCTGGACCTGGCGGATCGCCCGCCGGTAGGCCAGGGCGAGGCTGTCGATGATGCACCGGACGGTGTCCGGCGGCTCCCGTGGCGGGCTCTGACCGGTCCGGCGGCACGCCTCGGTGATGCGGGCTGGGATGTCACCGGGCGGCAGGAACACCGGATCATCGGGGTCGACCACGGCCCGCAGCGGCGGCAGCCGCGCTGCCTCATCGAGCAGGGTCTCCAGGTCGGCCGGCAGTCCGGCGTCCGACCATGCCCGGACCGATTCCTGCAGCAGCCAGAGCCCCATGACGTTGCGCAGGTAGCGGATGGTGCCGTCGATTCCTGTCTCGTTGGTGAAGTTGGCGACCCGGCTGGCCTCGGTCAGTACCGGCTGATCCAGCTCCACTCCCACCAGGGACCAGGTGCCGCAGGAGATGTACCCGAAGCCGGAGCCGGCCGCTGGCACGCTGACCACGGCGGAGGCAGTGTCGTGTGAGCCGACCCCGACCACGGGAAACGCCGCCCGCCGCCCGCCCGGACCGGTCCGGCTGCCCGAACCGGTCCGGCCGCCCAGGCCGGCCCGGTCTGCGACCTCCGGCAGCAGGTCACCGATGATGGCGCCGGGCGGGCGCAGCGGCGGGAACAGGTCTGCCCGGATGCCCGCACGTTCCATGATCTGAGTCGCCCAGGTCCGCGTGCGCACGTCGTAGAGCTGGGTGGTGGACGCGTTGGTCACCTCCGCGCCCACTTCCCCGGTGAGCCAGTAGGCCAGCAGGTCGGGGATCAGCAGCAACGTCCGGGCCGCCTGCAGCTGCGGCGCCGCGGCCGCCGCGACGAGCTGGTAGATCGTGTTGATCGGAAGCTGCTGGATACCGGTCACCGCGTACAGTTCCTGCGCCGGGATCGCCGACAGCACGCCCGCCGCCACCCCGTCGGTCCGGGCGTCCCGGTAGTGCACCGGGTTGCCGAGCAGCGCGCCGCTCTCGTCGATCAGGCCGTAATCCACTCCCCAGGAGTCGATCCCGAGGCTGGCCAGGTCGAAATCCCTGGCCGCCGCGCGCACGCCGTCCAGAACGCCCCGATAGAGCCGCAGGATGTCCCAGTGCAGCGTGGTGAGCACTGGCACCGGAACGTTAGGGAATCTGTGCGCTTCGTGCAGCTCTAGCAGGCCGGGTCCGACCCTGCCGACCATGACCCGCCCGCCGGATGCGCCCAGATCGACTGCGGCGACCGCCGTGGGCTCCACGTCCGGTGCTCCCATCAGCGGAGGAAGGCCGCCGCCACTCCGGCGTCGACCGGAATGTGCAGCCCGGTCGTGAGGGGCAGGTCGCCGGCGGTGAGCACGACGACGGCGGCCGCGACGTGCTCCGGCAGCACCTCGCGTTTGAGCAGCGTGCGCTGGGCGTAGAAGGCGCCGAGTTCCTCCTCGGGGACGCCGTAGACAGCGGCCCGCCGGGCACCCCAGCCACCGGCGAAGATGCCCGAACCGCGCACCACCCCGTCTGGGTTGATCCCGTTGACCCGGATGCCGTACTCGCCGAGTTCCGCGGCGAGCAGCCGTACCTGGTGGGCCTGGTCGGCTTTGGCGGCGCCGTAGGCGATGTTGCTCGGCCCGGCGACGACCGAGTTCTTACTGCAGATGTAGACGATGTCCCCGCCCATGCCCTGCGCCCGCATGATGCGGGCCGCCTCGCGCGAGACCAGGAACGAGCCGCGCGGCATGACCGAGTGCTGCACGTCCCAGTCGGCGATGGTGGTCTCGAGCAGCGGCCGGGAGATCGACAGCCCGGCGTTGTTGACCACGAGATCCACGCCGCCGAAGGCCAGCGCCGCCGCCCGGAACGCCTCGATCACGCTGGCCTCGTCGGTCACGTCCGAGGTGACGCCCACCGCGACGTCCGCCGAGCCGATCTCGCTGGCGGCCTTCTGCGCCGCGCCACCGTCCCGGTCGGCGACGACCACGCACGCTCCCTCGGCGGCGAGACGCTGCGCGGTGGCCCGCCCGATCCCTGACCCGCCCCCGGTCACCAGGGCGACCCGGGTGGCCAGCGGCCGGGGCTTCGGGCGCCGTCTGAGCTTGGCCTCCTCCAAGGCCCAGTACTCGATCCGGAATTTCTCGCTCTCCGGGATGGGGGAGTAGCTGGAGACCGCTTCCGCGCCGCGCATCACATTGATCGCGTTGACGTAGAACTCCCCGGCGACCCGCGCGGTCTGCTTGTCGGCGCCGAAGCTGAACATCCCGATCCCCGGGACCAGGATGATCGCCGGGTCGGCGCCGCGCATCGGCGGCGTGGCCTCGTCGGCGTACCGCTCGTAGTACGCGCGGTACGCGTCGCGGTAAGCGGCATGCAGCTCACGGAGCCGCTGTGAAACCTCGGGCAGCGGGGTGCCCGGCGGCAGGTCGAGCAGCAGCGGGGCCACCTTGGTCCGCAGGAAGTGGTCGGGGCATGAGGTGCCGAGCGCGGCGAGCGCCGGGTGCTTGCGCCGGGCCAGGAAATCGAGCACCACCGGGCGGTCGGTGAAGTGCCCGACCTGCGGATGGTCGGTGCTGGCCAGTCCGCGCAGCACCGCCGCGAGCGCGGCCGCCCGCTCGCGGCGCTGCCCATCAGGCAACGGCTGAAATTCAAGAACAACGTCACCCAACGGCTCCGTGCGCCCATGTGCATCCAGATACCGCTGCGCCGTAGCGATGATCTCCAAAGAGCGCGCCTCGCAGTCATCACTGGTATCGCCCCAGGCGGTGATGCCGTGCCCGCCGAGAATGACCCCGATGGCGCGGGGGTTGGCCCGGCGGAATTCGGCGATGTCCAGGCCGAGCTGGAAACCGGGGCGCCGCCAGGGAACCCAGCCGACCCGCTCCCCGAAGCAGGCCGCGGTCAGGGCCGGGCCGTCCGCGGCGGTCGCGAAGGCGATCCCTGAGTCGGGATGCAGATGGTCGACATGCGCGGCGTCGACCAGCCCGTGCATGGCCGTGTCGATGGACGGCGCCGCCCCACCTTTGCCATGCAGGCAGTAGTCGAAGGCGGCGACCATCTCGTCCTCGCGCTCGACGCCCGGGTACCCGCCGGTGAGCGCGCGGAGCCGGTCGAGCCGCAGCACGGCGAGGCCATCCGCGGTGAGGGTGCCCAGGTCACCGCCGGATCCCTTCACCCACAGCAACTCGGCGGGCTCGCCGGTAACCGGGTCGGTGACCTCCCCCTTGGCCGAGGTGTTGCCGCCCGCGTAGTTGGTGTTGCGCGGATCCGAGCCGAGCCGGTTGCTGCGCTCGATGAGCGCGGCGACCTCAGGCGGTGGCTGCGGGGCCATGTTCGCGTCCTCCTTATCTGATAGCCCTTCAGTGCGGTGAGTTGTGCCCCCTATGCGCGCACAATGCACCGCGTTCTTGTGGCGCGAATCAGTGCGGTGAGTTGTGCCTCCTATGTGCGCACAATGAACCGCGCTGCCGCGAGCTAACTGCCCCAGCTGGCCGGGGTGCCGCCGATGCGGTCGGTGATGATCTTCTGTCCGTAGCCGGAGCGGTGGTAGGCGGCGATCGGGTCGGGGTCCAGGCCGATGTCCTCGCGGAGGCCGGCGAGGAGGGGGCGGACGTCGGTGTTGTAGGCGTCCATCAGGGCGGCGTGGGCTCCGAGCACGTCGCCGTGGCGCTGGGCGGTGGTGAGGGCCTCGGTGTCGACCAGGAGGGCCTTGGCCGTGGCTTCCTGGACGTTCATGACGGACCGGATCTGGGCGGGGATCTTGGGTTCGATGTTGTGGCACTGGTCGAGCATGAACGCGATGCCCGTCTCCGGGCCGAGGGCGTGGGCGGCGGTGACTTCGCGCAGGATGCGGAACAGCTGGAAGGGGTCGGCGGCGCCGGCCATCAGGTCGTCGTCGGCGTAGAAGCGGCTGTTGAAGTCGAACCCGCCGAGCCGCCCTTCGCGGAGCAGGATCGCGACGATGAACTCGATGTTGACGCCGGGCGCGTGATGCCCGGTGTCGACCACGACCGCGGCCTGGGGACCCAGGGCGAGGCAGTGCAGCAGTGAGGTGCCCCAGTCGGGGACATCCGTGCTGTAGAACGAGGGCTCGAACAGCTTGTATTCGAGCAGCATCCGCTGGTGCGGGCCGAGCCGGGCGTAGACGGTGGCCAGGGCCTCGGCGAGCCGGTCCTGGCGGCCGCGGATGTCGTCCTGGCCGGGATAGTTGGTGCCATCGGCGAACCACAGCTTCAAGTCCCGGGACCCGGTGGCGTCCATGATGTCAACGCATTCCAGCAGGTGCGCCGTGGCCTTGGCGCGCACCGCCGGGTCGGGATTGGCGATGCTGCCCAGCTTGTAGTCGTCATCCTGGAACACATTCGCGTTCACGGTCCCGATCGCGATGCCGAGATCCGCCGCGTACGCGGCCAGCGCCCCGTAGTCCTCGACCCGGTCCCAGGGAATGTGCACCGCCACGCTCGGTGCGACCCCGGTGAACGCGTGCACCTGCGCGGCGTCGGAGATCTTCTCCTGGGGCGTGCGGGGCACCCCCGGCTGGGCGAACACCTTGAACCGCGTCCCGGTATTACCGAACGCCCACGACGGCGTCTCAATCCGCTGCGCCCGCAACGCGGACTTCACGGGGTCCTGCTTGACGGCCTCACTGTTGGCCATGACGGGACTCGCTTTCGATGTGGTGGTGACCTGGGCGAAGCGGCGGTGGCGCAGTCAGGGATCCACCTCGGCCAGATCGACGCCGAGCAGGTCGGCGGTCGCGTGCAACTCGGGAATCAGGTGGCCGGTGCCGAGGGCCCAGTGGTGCGAGACGCCGGTGGCGCTCCAGGCATCGGCCCATTCGCCCGGATCGCAGCCGAAGTCCACCCGCGAGGTGGTGTTCCCGATTGTGAGCAGCGGTCCCGGGACGACCTTGCCCTGCGCGGCGACGAAGCGGAAGCTGCCGCCGCGCTGCTGGGCGATGCCGAACGTCGTGACCGGGCCGTGGGTGACGTCGAACTCCACCGAGACACCCCAGCCACGCTTGCCGTGGTAGACGCCCAGGCCGCGCAGCAGCGGGCGCCGCTGGCTGATCGCCAGGTGCGCGGGACCGTCATGGCCCATCTCGACAACGCCGTCACGGAAGTTCAGCGCCTGCAGTTCGGTGAATGAGCCACCACCGCCGAGCCGGTCGATGATCAGCATCGCCAGAGAGGTGCGTAGCTCATACTCGCCCGCCGCGGGAATGCCGCGGGCGGTCAGCAGCGAGGCGCCGAGGATCATGCCGGCACCGAGCCGCTCGTGCTGCTCGCCCTCCAGGCCACGGTGGTAATAGGCGAGACTGTCCAGGGCGAAGTCGTCGGCGAGCCGGTCCAGGCCGACCGACACCTTCGCCGCCCAGGCGAAGTCCTCGTCCTGCACGGATGGGTCGATCTCGAACACCTCACGGGTCAGCGCCACCCGCTCGGCGACCTCCGCGTCGGTCACCCCGCTGACCCGCACCCGCAGGTCGTCGAGTTCGAGGACCTCCATGTGCCCGCCGAAGTTGGCCGGCACGAGGGTGAGGTCGGTCGAGACGTCCAGCATGCCCGGGTACAGGTGGCCCATCAGCCCGTGCCGGCCGTGCCGCAGCGCGCCGCGCACACCGGCGGCCTTGATCCAGCGGGCGATCTTGGCCCAGGCCCGCTCGTCCTCCAGGTAGCCCGATACCGAGCGGAACGGGATCCCGCAGCGCAGGAAGGCGTTGGCCATCTCCGGCAGCGGGCAGGCGCCGCAGTAAGCCAGCCACTGCCCGGTGTCGAAGCGGGCGTGGTCCATCGCCTCGGTGGGCTGGAGGTTGATCAGCAGCACCGGGGCCCCGCTGCGCTGCGCGACCGGCACCAGCATCGAGGCGGTCATGTAGGTGGTGAGGAAGCCGACGATAAGGTCGCAGCCCGCGGCCCGCAGTTCCTCCGCCGCCCTGGCCCCGTCAGCGGCGTCGGAGATGAAGCCCGCGTCGACCACGTCGCAGTCCAGCGCGCTCATCCGCTCGCTCACCCGGGCTGCGGAGCGCTGCAGTTGCGGCAGCAGGTCAGGGAACTGCGGCCAGTACGCGCCCAGCCCGCCTGATACCAGGCCGACCTTCGCCCGCCGCGGGCTGACCCGCTGCAGGCCTGGTGGGACGCTGGCCGGCGTCCGGGCTGTCGTGGTCATCGCGTCTCTCCTCGTCCCGGCTCCTCATCGGCAAGCCGCCGCAACTGGTCGTCCAGGTTGAAGATCTCCTCAAGCAGCGCCATCCCCTCGTCGGGCGGCCGCCCCTGAAGGCCGACGAAGTACTTGCTCATCTCCGCCTGCCACCGCGCGTTGACTTCGGTAGCGGCCATCGCGGCCTGTGCCTGGGTCAGGTCCTCAGCCTCCAGGTAGCCCACGAGCAGGCCGTCAGGACGGGCGAAGATCGAGTAGCGGTGCCATCCGCTCTCGTCCAGGGCCCGCAGCATGTCGGGCCACACGGCCGCGTGGCGCTCGGAGTACTCGTCCAGCAGCTCCGGGCGCACCTGCAGCAGGAAGCAGTACCGATTCATGACTCCCTCGCTCACCGGCCGGCGCCAGTTCTTCACCTGTGGTCAGGTGCCCGGCCGGCACCGGCATCGCGCCGGCCGGGCACCTGGTCTGTGATCAGAAGTTGAACTGATCGATGTTGGATACGTCGAACACTGTCGGCGGCCCGAGCACGACTGACGGCCCGGTCGTGCCGGACGGCGCGAGAATGGTGTAGCCGCCGAGCTTGCCGCCCTTGAACGTGGACCCGGTCTTCAGGCTCACGGTGCCCGAGGCGAGTCCCGCTGCCGCGTAGCCAGCGAGGTAGCCCAGGTTGTTCGGGTTCCACAGCTCGAACTCCTTGACCGTGCCGTCGTGCACGTAGGACTTCATCTGCGAGGGCAGCCCGAGCCCGGTCAGCGTCAGGTGGCTGAGCAGGCTCTTGTGCGTGTCCAGGTACTGCGCCGCGGTCGAGATTCCCACCGTGGTCGGCGAGATGATGCCGCGCAGGTTCGGATAGGCCGACAGCAGGCCCTGGAGCACGGTGAGCGAGGTCGCCGGGTCGTCGTTGCCGTAGACGGTGCTGACCAGCTTCATGTTGGGGTACTTCTTCAGCTCTTGCTTCATGTAGACGATCCAGGCGTTCTGGTTCGTCGCGCTGGCCGCGGCCGACAGGATGGCGATCTGGCCCTTGCTGCCGATCTCCTTGGCCAGCAGGTCAACCTCGGAGGTGCCGATCTGCTGGGTGTTGGCCTGGTTGATGAACAGGTGGCTCGGGGTGCTGCCGCAGTTGACGTCCGAGTCGAACGCCACGATCTTGATCCCGGCCTGGGCCGCCTGGTTAAGTGACGGGCACAGCGCCGAGGGGTCGTTGCCGGCGATGACGATCGCATTGGCGTGCGCCTGGATGGCGGCCTGGATCGACGGGATCTGCGCCGCCGCGGTGTCCTGCGTGCCGCTGCTGACGACGACCTTGCCGCCGAGCGCCTTCAGCGCGGCTTGGCCGCCCTGGTCGGCGATGACTTCGTAGGGGTTCTGGGTGTCCTTCGGGATGTAGTAGACCGTCAGCCCCTTTTTGATGGAACTCGCGGTGGGAGAAGAGCTCGAACTGGCTGTGGTTCCCGAGGAACCGCAGGCCGCGGCGGCTGTGATGACGAGTGCCGCCATGACAGCTCCTGTCACTGTGCGTCGCGCAGTCCATACTGTACGCATATGGGTGCCTTTCTGGAGGAGGGTTGCTGGTTGGTTTGGTGGGATTGAATGGGCCCGTCAGGCGTGGCGCCGGGCCCGCTCGCGGATCCGCCGGATGGCTTCACCCCCGTTGGGGAGGACCACGCTGATCAGCAGCAGGACACCGATGATGATGTTCTGCACCTCGGGCTGGACGTTGCGCTGGGTGAGGGCTTGCTCTAGGCAGCCGACGATCGCGACCGAGAGCACGACGCCCACGACCGTGCCGCGGCCGCCGAAGATCGATACCCCGCCGAACAGGACGATCGCGACGACGTTGAGCTCGAGACCGGTGCCGGCGTCGTAACTGACCGACGCGTTCTTCAAGGTGAACAGGATCCCGGCGAACGCACACATCACGCCGGAGAGGACGAACAGCCAGAACTTGATCCGGTCAACCCGGATACCGGCGAACTGGGCGGCCTCCCGCTGCAGGCCGATGGCGATGAGCGCGCGGCCCAGTGCCGTGGCATGCAGGACTATGCCCGTAACTATGGCCAGGAGCAGGAAAATCACCGCAGAGTACGCGAGCTGCGTTCCCGGGACCGGGGCGACCCCGATTTTGGTCAGCGAAGGGGGAAACCCGGTAATCGTCCGCGGTGCCAGCAGGATCTCTGCGATACCGCGGAAGAGGGTGAGCGTGCCAATGGTGACGGCGATCGACGGCAGGCCGAGCTTGGCGACCAGCGCCCCGTTGAGCATGCCGCCGAGCGCCCCGACCGCGAGCGCCGCTGCTATCGCCAGCCAGATCGGCCATCCGTCACTGAAGAGGCATCCCATGACGGTGCCGGACAGGCCGAGCATGGAGGCGACGGACAGGTCGATCTCGCCCGCGACGATGATCAGCATGAGCGGCAGCGCCATGATGGCGATCTCGCCCATGTTGAGGCCGATGTAGAAGAGGTTGGTCGGGTTGAGGAAGTACGACGACCCGGACGAACCGAAGATCAGCGTGCCGATCAGGACCACGACCAGCGCACTCTCCCAGCGGAGCAGGCCGCGCACGGCGGCGCGCCTCCCGCCGGCGGGGCTGTGCCTGCTGCTGCCCGGGGACTTGGTGACGACGTCAGATGTCACGGTGCGCCCCCTCGGCTGAGCGCAGGCTCCGCGCGACCCGCAGGCTCAGCCATCGGTCGAACGCGATGGCGGCCAGTAGCAAGGCGCCGGCGATCGCCTCGTTCCAGAACGATGAGATCTTGGTCGCGACGAGCGCCTGGTTGATGGTGTTCAGCAGCAGCGCGCCGAGCGCCGCGCCGAGCACGGTGCCGCTGCCGCCGAAGATGGCCACCCCGCCGACCACCACGGCGGCGATCACGCTCAGTTCGTAGCCGACCCCTCCGGTCACGTCGACCTGCGCGTGTATCGCGAGGAACAGCGCGCCGGCCAGCCCCGCGAGCGCGCCGCTCGCCGTGAACGCGGTGAATATCCGGCGCCCGGTGTGAATCCCGGCCAGCGCGGCCGCTTCCGGGTTGGACCCGATCCCGTACAGGTCACGGCCCCACCGGAAGGACCGCATGGCGTAGCCCGCCGCCGCCACGGCCACCGCGACGGTAATCGCCAGCCACGGAATGCCGAGCAGGTTCTGGTAGCCGAATGTGATGAAGGCATGGGGAATGCTGGCCGGATCGATCGTCTTGCCGTTGACGATCAGGCCGTCGATGCCACGGACGATGTAGAGCATCGCCAGGGTCACCACCAGGCTGGGAACCCGGGCCACCGTCGTGACGAGCCCGTTGACCGCGCCGATCGCCGCGCCGATGCCGATGGCGACGAGGAAGCCCGCCAGCACGGGCATCTGGTGATGGTGCTTGAAGAGGTCTCCCACGATGTAGGCCGACAGGCCGACGACCGAGCCGACGGACAGGTCCACATTCCGGGTGACGATCACCATGGTCTCGCCGACGCCGAGCAGGGCGATCAGCGCCGCGCCCGTCAGCAGTTGCTGGATGCTGGCCGCGCTGGCGAAAGCGTGGTTGTTCAGCGTGGTGAGCCCGAAGATCACGATGATCGCCAGGGCGATGCCGAGTTCACGGGCCCGCAGCAGCGACTCCAGCCGGCCCGTCCGCGCCACTGTGACGGGCGCGATGACCGTGCTCATGCGGCCGGCCGGATCTGGCCGGTCGCCGCGCGCATGATGGCATCCTCGTCTGCCTCGGTCCGCGTGAACTCGGCGGTGATGCGGCCTTCCCTGAGCACCAGCACCCGGTCGGCCACGCCGAGGACCTCGGGCAGTTCGGATGAGACCATCAGCACGGCCAGTCCCTCGGCCACCAGTTTGTCGAGGAGGCGGTGCACCTCGGCCTTGGTGCCGACGTCGATGCCACGGGTGGGTTCGTCGATGATGAGCAGCGAAGGGCTGCGCGCCAGCCACTTGCCGAGGACGGCCTTCTGCTGGTTGCCGCCAGAGAGCGTGGAGACGGCGTCACGCAGTCGCGAGAACTTCAACTGGAGGCGCTCGGCCCAGGTGATGGCCAGTTCCCGTTCACTCGATGGCCGGATCAGGCCGAACTGGCGCAGCCGGCCCAGCGAAGCGAGGGCCATGTTCCGGTCAATGCTCAGGTCCATCACCAGCCCCTGCTGCCGCCGGTCCTCGGGGACGAGAGCGACGCCGGCCTTCATCGCGGCGAGTGGCTGGCCGTTGGGCAGTTCCGCGCCGCGCACCCGGACCGTCCCGGACGTCCGCTTGTCGATGCCGAAGATGGCGCGGACAACCTCACTGCGGCCGGCGCCGACGAGACCGGCCAGGGCAACGATCTCGCCCCGCCGGACCTGGAACGTGATGTCGTTGAACACGCCGTCGTGGCCGAGATGCGCGACGTCGAGGACGACCTCTCCTGGCTCAGTCGTGGTCTTGGGGAACATCGCGTCGAGGTCGCGGCCGACCATCGACCGGATGATGTCGTCGACGGTCACGTCCTCGATCAAGGCGCTGCGGGTAAAGCGGCCATCGCGCATGATCGTGACCCGCTGGCAGCACGCGAACGCCTCCTCCAGCCGGTGCGAGATGAACAGCACGGCCGCGCCGCGGGCGCGAAGCGTCCGGATCACCTCGAACAGCCGCTCCACCTCCACGGTGGTCAGCGCGGCGGTCGGCTCGTCCATCACCAGGACCCGCGCTTGGAAGGACAGCGCCTTGGCGATCTCGGCGATCTGCTGGTCGGCGACGGACAGGCCCCGCGCCACACGGTCCGGGTCAAGCTGGACGCCTAGCTGCGCGAACAACTCGTTGGCCTGGTGGTTCATCGAGGTGCGGTCGATCCGCCGTCCGGCCCGCAGCGGCTGCCGGCCCATGAAGATGTTCTCGGCCACGGTCAGGTCGGGGAAGAGCGTCGGCTCCTGGTAGATGATCGAGACACCCGCTGCGCGTGAGGCGGCGGGCCCGTTGAAGGTCACGGCCTCGCCGTCCAGCAGCAACCGCCCGCTGTCCGCCGCGTGCACGCCAGCGAGGATCTTCACCAGCGTCGACTTGCCGGCTCCGTTCTCGCCGAGCAGTGCGTGCGCCTCGCCTGGGTACAGGGTGATAGACCCGTCCTCCAGGGCGCGAACCGCACCGAATCTCTTGGCCGCGTGCTCGAGCACCAGTACCGGCGACGGACTGCGCTGGTCCGTCACGTCGTCATCCATCCACGTCATCCATCCGTGGTGAAACCTTTCACTGATCGTGATCAGGGGGTCCTAGGCGTCCACGTCGTTCTGGCCAAGCGAGGGCGCTGCGATCGGGGTGGAACGTTTCAAATATGTGAAGCAGTGTCGGGCGATGTCACAGGCGTGTCAAGGGCAGCTGCGCCCTGATGCTTGAATCGTTACAGACAGGTTTCCTAGCCGTTGCGGGCACGCGCGGCAACCCCAGGCCAGGCACCGGCCATGATCCCGAAGGATTCGGGGCCGTATGTGTCGCCCCGAATCCTTCGGGATCATGGGAGACGCTGGGTGGGGGCGGCGGGACCGTGGGCGGGGGGCGGCGTGGATCATGGGGGGAGCCGGTTTGACACGTTCCAATGGGCCCGTGACACTGACAGCACACAGGAGGACGCCGTGGCGGATGCGCCGGTCAGCATCAGGGAGGTTGCCGCCCTTGCCGGCGTCTCGGTCGGCACCGTGTCCAACGTCCTCAACCGCCCGGATGTCGTGGCTGAGTCGACCCGGGGCCGGGTCCAGGCGGCCATCAAGTCACTGGGCTTCATCAGGAACGAGTCGGCGCGCCAGCTCCGCGCCGGGCGCAGCCGGACGATCGGGCTCGTCGTCCTCGACGTGGCCAACCCGTTCTTCACCGACGTGGCCCGCGGTGTCGAGGACGAGGCCAGCGAGGCCGGCCTGGCGGTCATCCTGTGCAACAGTGACGACAAGCAGGTGAAGGAATCCCGGTATCTCGAGCTGCTGGAAGAACACCGGGTCCAGGGCATCTTGATCACGCCGGTGTCCGGTGCCGACGAGCGCCTGGCCCGGCTGCAGCGCCGGGGTACTCCCGTGGTCCTGGTCGACAGCAGATCACCTTCTCGTGGCCAGTGCTCGGTGTCGGTTGATGACGTGCTCGGCGGTGACTTGGCCGTGTCACATCTGCTGGCGGCGGGCCATGAGCGGATCGCGTTCGTCGGGGGGCCGATGAGCGTCCGGCAGGTGGCTGACCGCCGCGATGGTGCCCTCCGGGCCCTGGGCCGGGCTGACGGCCGGGCCAGTGAACTGCGCGTCATCGAAACGAACGCGCTGAATGTCTCGGCCGGGCAGCAGGCTGGCGCGACCCTGGCGGAACTCCCGGCGGAAACCAGGCCCACCGCGGTTTTCTGCGCGAACGACCTGCTCGCGCTCGGTGTCCTGCAGGAGATGACGGCCCACCGCATCCGGGTCCCGGAGAGTGTCGCCCTGGTTGGTTACGACGATATTGAGTTCGCGGCCGCGGCGGCGGTGCCGCTCTCGTCAGTTCGCCAGCCCCGCCATCAGCTCGGCCGCTCCGCCGCTCAGCTGCTGATAGCGGAGACCCTCGCGGAGGGCGCCCACGAGCACCGTCAGGTGGTCTTCGAGCCGGAGTTGGTGATCCGCCGGTCCAGCCAGGTCGGTGGGCGGCGACCACCTTCCGTGCTGGCCGCGCAGGCCCTAGCCGCCGAAGCAGCTGACTGACCCGCGCTTCGGGTAGTGGCTGGGGCTGGGCGGCTGCTGTCACCGCCGGGCGCCCAGGTGCCCACGAGTTCCGCAGATGGGTGAGGTTCGGGGCTCGAGCCAGCCGGCATCAGTGCCGGGGTGCTCGGCCCGCACTGCGGAGTCGGCGGCCGCGCCCGAGGTCCGGGTCAATCAGGTGGGATACGCGTCGCAGAGCCCGAAAGTGGCCTTCGCGATGCTGCCCCGGCGGGTCCGCAGCGTCAGCTGACACCTACCAGGCGTTCGCCCGGCAGCAGTTGAGTTTCGCCCTCGGCGCGAACGCCCACGATCGTCTTGGCGCCGGCTTCGTTGAGGGTGGTGATGTTCTGCTGGGCGAGCATGGAGTACACGAACTCGTTGCCCATCCGCCGCCGCGGCATACCCTGAGACCTCGGAGAAGCCGCCGATCGTGCCCGCAGCAGGTTGTCAG
>OCZU010001841.1_pt1 | contig 13716 bp, 12 predicted proteins | sample 1539001 | NCBI WGS metagenome assembly OCZU01 (sample SAMEA3539306, study PRJEB22396) | soil metagenome | biome: tundra; feature: field; material: soil | place: USA | collected 2010-05 | depth 0.15 m
GGTCAATCGCCGCGCGCATGGACCGGCCGATGAGCCGCTGAATTTCCGTGGAGCGCCCGTCAATTTTTCCCTTCGTGATGTCGCGCGGTTTGCGGGTCAACGTGGAGTAGGGGAGCATGGAATACTCCGCCGTGATCCAGCCGCCGGTGACGTTTTGCTCCTTCATCCAGCGGGGGACATTTTCCTCGATCATCACGCCGCAGATGACGCGCGTGTTGCCCCATTCGATGAGCGTCGAGCCGGTGGCGTGCGGAGCGATGCCGTTTTGAAATCGCAGCGGTCGCAACTGATTCGGTTGCCGGCCATCGGCGCGCAAAGTTGAGGTTGATTCAGCCATGAACTGTGCTATGCTAGACAGCGCTCAAGGAATGGCAACTTGGAAGTCAGACACCAGAGGCGGCCGTATCCAAAATGAAAATCAAAATACTAAATGTCTGGCTTGTTGGTGTGTTGACTATGATGGGAGCGAAGGCCGGCGCAAATGCCGGTCCCATGGTCACGACGTTGGTTTCTTTTTTCGGAACCAACGGAAGTATTCCATTGGCAGGTTTGATTCAGGCCAAGGATGGCAGTTTTTACGGAACGACTTCCGCAGGTGGAACAAATCACAATCCAAGTTCCTATGGAACAATCTTCAAAATGAGTGCGGTAGGAATTCACACTTTGCTTTACTCGTTTACGGGAACAAATGATGGTATCGGTCCCGACGCTGCTCTAGCGGAAGGCGATGATGGAAACTTCTACGGTTCAACATACCAAGGAGGTGCAACTGTCAAATTGATCTTTGGCGCCTTTCCCTCGGGCGGCTATGGCACGTTGTTCAATATAGGAACTAATGGGGTTCTAACCACATTGGTTTCTTTCAACGACACTAATAGCGCTTATCCCTCCACTGGTAATGCATTGGTTAAGGGGTATGACGGGGGCATCTATGGCACCACATACGGAGGAAACTATGATGGCGGCGTGGCGTTTCGAGTCACTACGAACGGTGAATTCTCAGACCTGGCAATGTTCACAAACCGTTTCTCCGGCGCGAATCCAAGAAGTCTGTTGCTCGGAAAAGACGGTAACTTTTATGGTATTACCGGACAAGGAGGACAGTTTGGCTTGGGTGCCGTTTTTCAATTTATGACAAACGGAATGCTCAACACCCTGGTTTCATTCGACGGCACGAACGGTTGGAATTCCCCAAACTCATTCGGGCCTCCAGGTCGAAATTTGAGCAACATGGTGCAAGACCAAAACGGTGTCATTTACGGCGCGACTTACAACGGAGGGCAATATTATCCTAACGGTCCCTCGCTGGGCTCCGTTTTCAAGCTGGAGACCAACGGGACGTTAAGCGCGGTCGCTTATTTTCAAGGCACCAATGGAATCAATCCGAACGGAATAGTGCTGGCGGCGGACGGCAACCTTTATGGCACCACACTTACAGGTGGTGAGCATGGCTCGGGCACGATCTTTGAAATTGTTTCCAACTCGTTCGTGAAGACTCTGTACTCGTTCGCCGGGCAAGGGGACGGCGGCAATCCGAACGGATTGATACAGGGAAACGACGGGAATTTTTACGGCACCACTCAATCTGGAGGCGCATCCATTTACGGAACCGTTTTTCGTTTTAGCCTTCCGCTTCAACCAATAATCCAGAAAGTGGTGCAAACGACAGGCACTATCACGTTCACCTGGAATTCTGTCGCGGGTCAAAACTATCAAGCCCAGTACAGCACGGATTTGAATTCGACCAACTGGAACAATTTGAGCAGTTCCGTCATCGCGACAAACGGCGCCATGTCGGCATCGGATTCATTAGGGCTGGACGCGCAGCGGTATTATCGAGTCGCGCTGCTGCCGTAGAGGAGTACTTTGGTTTTTAAGCGCGGTACGAACCTCAAAAAAATCAGTTGACACATTTCCGATGTCATATCAATCTATCCGCATCCGTTGATACAACGGACTCATAAAGAGTGGCTGAGGGACTGGCCCGGTGACGCCACGGCAACCGATTGCAGAGCGATCTTCAATGACCAGGTGCCAATTCCAGCCTGAATAAAAGTTTATTCAGGGAAAATGAGAAGCGTGCGCAGAATCTGTCGGCCCCTTCTCAATATGAGTCGGGGCTTTTTTGTTTAGTGGCACAGGCATCTTGCCAGTGCGAATCAAAAAGCAAAAAATTTGAAATGAAACAGACAGGCAAGATGCCTGTGCCACTACGAAATTTATGGAAAAACACGAAGGTTTCATGAAGGCGCTCAGGTGCCGCGAGTGCGGGCGCGAATATCCGCTCACTGCCACGCACGTTTGCGAGTTCGACTTCGGCCCGCTCGAAGTCGCCTACGATTATGTCCGCATCAAAAAATCACTGACCCGCGCCGCCATCCAGTCGCGCGCGAAATCCATGTGGCGTTATCGCGAATTGCTGCCCGTGGCGAACGATCCGACCGTCGGCCTGCAAGTCGGTTTCACGCCGCTCGTCAAAGCCGATCGCCTCGCCGAGCGACTCGGCATCCGCGAGCTTTATGTCAAAAACGACACGGTGAATTATCCGACGCTCTCATTCAAAGACCGCGTCGTGAGCGTGGCGTTGAGCCGCTCAGTCGAACTCGGTTTTGACACGGTCGCGTGCGCTTCGACCGGCAACCTCGCCAATTCCGTCGCCGCCAATGCCGCGGCTGCCGGGTTGAAATCCTACGTTTTTATTCCTTCAGATCTGGAGCAGGGCAAGGTGTTGAATTCGCTGATTTACGGCGCCAATGTCATCAGCATCAAAGGCCATTACGACGAAGTGAACCGGTTGTGCGCGGAGATTGCGGGTAAATTCGGCTGGGCGTTTGTGAACGTGAACATGAGGCCGTATTACGCCGAAGGATCCAAGAGCATGGCATACGAAATCGCCGAGCAACTCGGCTGGCGTTTGCCTGAGCACACAATCGTGCCGATGGCCTCCGGTTCGTTGCTGACGAAGATTCACAAGGGTTACCAGGAATTCGTAAAGCTCGGCTTGGTGCCGGAAAGCGAATCGCACATTCACGGCGCGCAAGCGACCGGCTGTTCGCCGATTTCCATCGCGCAAAAGGCGGGTTTGGATTTCTTCAAACCGGTCAAGCCGAACACCATTGCGAAGTCTCTGGCCATCGGCACGCCGGCGGATGGGTTCTACGCGCTGAAGGTGATGAAGGAAACCGGCGCGTTCGCGGACGACGTGACCGACGACGAAATTCGTGACGGGATCAAATTGCTGGCGGAAACCGAAGGCATTTTTGCCGAGACGGCGGGCGGCGTGACGGTGGGGACGGCGGGCAAGCTTTATCGCCAGGACCGCATCCTGCCTGAGGAAACCACCGTGTTGTGCATCACCGGAAACGGCCTGAAGACGACCGACGTGCTGGCTGGTGTCTATGAGACGGAGCGGCCGATCGCACCCAAGCTGGCCGAATTTGAGAACTACCTGCACGAAACGCTTGACACCGTCGAGGTCGCGAAAGAAGCGGCGGCCACGGTGGGAGCATAGAGGAGACGGACGATGGCGATCACGGTGCAAATTCCAACCGCGTTGCGGCGGCACACCGCGGGCGTAAGCTCGATCGCGTGCGCAGCTACGAGCCTGGGAGAACTGTTCTCCGTTCTCGACGAGAAGTTCCCGGACCTCAAGCCACACCTGCGCGACGAGACCGGTCAGGTGCGCCGCTTCCTCAACATTTACGTAAATGAAGAAGACATCCGCTTCCTGGGCGGGCCGGGATACGCCTTCCAGGATGGAGATGAAGTATTGCTCGTGCCGTCGATCGCCGGCGGAACGAAGTAGGCCACATTGGCGCGGCTTTATGCCGCGCCAATGCGGCTTTGGAGACCGGTTCTACCGCGTGTGGGTAACCGTGACTGTTTGCTGCACTCCGGCTGGGCCGGCATGACGGATGGTCTGCGCCTTCCCTGTTTCCATCTGTGCGCTTGAGTTTGGCGGCGGCGTGAAGGCTACCCCGTCACTCACCTGCGCGCAATCCATGCGCAGCGTGCCATTGTCGTTGAACACCAACCCGTAGAAGCGGAAGTTGCTGCCCGCGGCGAGCGGCTGCGAGTTGAGCATCTGTGTGCTGTTGTCGACGTAGACCTCAACCTGGCTCGGATTCGTAAGTACCGTGGTTTGTCCCGATTGCATGGCCAATGTCGGAAACAAATCGTAGGAAGCAAGTATCACGCTGTAGTCGGTGAAGTTGCCGACGGTGGACGAGCCGAGGATGGTCGCGTCGATGGTTTGCGGTAAGAGAGTAATCGTTTTGGCAGGCGCCCAAGGGACACCACCGGTTAGCGAGATGGTAGTGGAGGTAACGTACACGTTTTGACCCGCAACCATGTTCGCCCCGTTGAACGTAGCAACGAACGGCAAACTCTGCACATTGTTCAGTTCGCCCGAAACCTGAAAGATCGAATCCGAGATGCTGTAGGGTGGGGCATCTGCGATCTCGTCCTTGCCTTGCGACTGCTGGTTGAAGAATAACGCAGCCGGCTGATTGGCGACCGGCTGCGTGGGCGTGACTTGCAGCACAGGTCCGATGAGAACATCCAAGGCGGATGGATCCTCGACTGCGACGCGCGTGGCCAGCAGCGAGCCATCCGGCTGAATCGCTCCGTCCATATTCACAAATGTCCCGACCGTGAGTGCGGAGAATCCGCTGATGCCTTGATAGATGGTGCTGCCGTTGGCGCTTATCGATAGTGTTCTTGGCCCCTCAGCTAGAGTCAGCGTGAAGCTGTTGCCCGTGCCCGTGGCCGTGATTTTCCCGTTGACTCCTGCAACCTTGCCATTCTGTGGATTGGTCGGTGCCGGAGAAATGAGGAGCGGAGATACGTTGAAAGTTGGAGTGATAGAAAAAGGGCCGGCGTTAAAATCTGGGCCGCAACCGGGGTACATCGCCGACTGCGCGGCCTCCAGATCCATGAGTAGGCCCATGCTCGCGCCCGTCACGGTGATCGGCGATGGTAGGTTGACTGTGACCATATTATTCGGCACATAACCATAAGCAAATTCACTCATATAGAGCGATCCAGCTTCCTGGGAATTTGGAGGCGCGAATGTGACGCAATCGAACGACGAGCCGCCTAAAATCTGCACGGTGGCTGCAGTGTAGATGCCTTGAGGGATACTAACTGTGACCAAAGGCTCGAGCCCTCCGTTAACGTGAATCAACTCCACAGCGTCGGACGAGTTCTGTGGCTCGTCTAACAAAGACACCGTCGTTCCCGACTGACTCGTCAACGTGATGTTCGTAAACCCAAAGTTAAACCGCGTAAGTTGATCGTTGGCCGTGCTGGTCAAGAGCACCGTGACCGAGGTGTTGCCGCTGAATTGCGGACCAGATGAGCTAGGCATACTTCCGCTGGAGCCGCAGCCCGTGGTAAAGGTAGCGGCTGCGACCATGAATGCTAAAGGGATGGACAGCCGACGAGGAGACGAAGGGACCAAGCGCATAAATCCTCCGATTTGGCAGCCCGAGGTCAGAGCCCTGGACACCTTGGCCGGCGCTGCCTGCATGAGCCGAGGCTCTATTTCAGGGCGCAATATAAGTAGAAACCGAGTATAGCGAACGGAAAGATTAAAACAAGCATAGATTTGTAGAATTCAGGTAAAAGTTCGTAATAAAACTCTGTGATTTACGTCACCGCGGGAGCAATGTATAATCTAACTAAACGGTTAATTAGTCTATGGTTAAACTTTCCCGCCGTCGCCATCACCCTCCCCGCATGGGTTCCCGCGGGCAACCGGAAGAGAGCCGCGCCGCCATTCTGCAGGCTGCGGCGCAGGAGTTCGCCGAACTCGGCATTGCCGGCGCGCGCACCGACGCCATCGCCCGCGAAGCGCAAGTCAACAAGGCCCTGCTTTATTACTACTTCAAGGACAAAGAGACGCTCTACGGCGCGGTGCTCGACAACGCGTTTTCAGGGATGAAGACGACGGTTTTCCAGGTGCTCGACAGCGACTTGCCGCCGCGAGAGAAGATCATGGCCTACGTGGGCGCATATTTCGACTTCATTGCTTCCAACCAGGTTTATCCCAAGCTGATGCAGCGCGAGATGATGCGGGCGCGCGAAGGCCACTCGGTGCACATCGACCGGCTGGTCAAGACGTACTTTCAGCCGATCTACCGGCGGGTCGGCGAGCTGTTGCACAAAGGAATCGCGGAGGGCAAATTCCGGCAAGTCGATCCGGCACACTTCGTTCCTTCCATGGTGGCGATGATCGTTTTCTATTTCAGCAGCGCTCCCGTGATGCGGCGGATCGTGCGCTTCAATCCGCTGACGCCGCAGCGGGTCGCCGAGCGGCGGGCCGCAGTTCTGGATTTCATTTCCGCGGCGCTGTTTGCGCCCCGTGCCGGCGCGGGCCTGGCAGTTCGCAAATCAGGAGTACGCAGATGAGTGCGCGTAACCGCTTCCTCATTCTTCTCGGCATCATCTTCGTGATCGCCTCGATCTACTATTTTTTCTCCGCCGACCATTCGAAAGACCTGGTGCTCATTGGCACGGTCGACTCCAACCAGGTGATCGTCAGCGCACAGGTGGAAGGCCGCATCCAGAAGCTGCTGGTGGACGAAGGCACGCCGGTGAAAGCCGGTGACTTGATTGCCGTGCTCGACCCCTCCGAGTTGCAGACGCAGGAAGCCGCGGCCGCGGCGACCATCACCAGCCTGCAGCACAAAGTTTCCGAGATGCAGCACACCGAAGAATCCACGTCGGGCTCCACTACGAGTGACGTGGCCAACGCGCGGGCCAAGCTTTCCTCCGCCAGGGCGCAACTCTTGCAGGCGCAGGCTACGCTCGATCGCACCGAGAGTGACAGCCGGCGCACCATCGAATTGGCCAAGGCCGGGGTCGCGTCGGAGCAGGAGCGGGTTCAGGCCGAAACCAACTTGCAGGCGGCGCAAGCGATCGTGCAGGCCCAGCAGGAGATGGTGAAGGCCGCAGAAGCCGACCTGAGCTCCGCCATCGCGCGAACGCAGCAGGCCAACGCCGCTAAGAGCACGGTGCAATCGACTGAGGCTGATCTCAAGAATGCCATTGCACAGAAAAATCAGGCCGCCGTGCGCCTGGGCTACACCAACGTCTATGCGCCGGTCACGGGCACGGTGTCGGTGCGCGCCGCGCGGCAAGGAGAAGTGGTCAACATCGGAGCGCCCATCGTGACCATCGTCGATCTGACGGATACGTGGGTGCGCGCCGCCATCCCGGAAACCTACGCCGACCACATCGGCTACGGCGATGTGATGCGGGTGCGGTTGCCGGGCGGAACGATCACCAGCGGCAAGGTTTTTTTCAAAGGAGTGGAAGGCGACTTTGCTACGCAGCGCGATGTGAGCCGCCGCAAACGGGATATCAAGACGATCATCCTGAAAATCCGGTTGGATAATCCGAAGGGCGCCTTTGTGCCGGGGATGACGGCCGAGGTGCTGGTTTCACCGGCGCAGATGAAGGGCGAGGGCACTCCGCAGAGCGCGGCAGCGGGGCAGCAATGATGGCAGACTTGAAGGCCAAAGCGGATGTCGGTAGTTCTCCTGCGTCTGGCGTCGAAACGCCTTACGCCATCGAAGTCGAGCACATCGTCAAGAAGTATGGCGATTTCACTGCAGTCGACGATGTTTCCTTCAACGTGAAAGAAGGCGAAATTTTCGGCCTGCTCGGCCCGAACGGCGCGGGTAAATCCACGTTGATCCGCATGATGACAACGCTGATTCCCATCACTTCAGGGATCGCGCGCATTGCCGGCCACGATGTTGCCAAAGAGCCGGATGCCGTACGGCGGACGATCGGCGTGATTCCGCAGGCGCTGACCAGCGATCTTGACCTTACGGTGGAAGAGAATCTGAACATTTACGCCAAGCTCTACGACGTGCCGGCGGCGGAAAGAAGGCGCTCGATCGAAGAGTTGCTGGGGCTGGTGGATCTGACCAAATGGCGGAACGCGCAGACCAAGACGCTTTCCGGCGGCATGCGGCGGCGGCTGGAGATTGCGCGCGGTCTGGTGCATCATCCCAAGATTTTTTTCCTCGACGAGCCCACCACCGGATTGGACCCAGTCTCGCGCGTGGCCGTATGGGAAATGCTGGGCAACATCATGAGCCAACGCAAGCTCACCATTCTGATCACCACGCATTACATGGACGAAGCCGACCGTCTGTGTGATCGCATCGCCATCGTGGATCACGGCAAGCTGGTCGCGCTGGACGCGCCCATGGCACTGAAAGCGAGCGTGCCGGGGTCGAACGTGATTGAAGCGCAGTTCGAAAATCCTCCGGACGATTGGGAGCAGCGCCTGCACACGCTCGACGATGTCACCTCGGTGCAGCACGAGGGAGCGGGAATGTATCGAGTGCTCACCGGCAACGGTTCGAGAACCACTACCGAACTGGTCGAAATGGCAGTCGAAGCTGGAGTCGCGGTGAAATCGCTCTCGGTGCAGAACACAACTTTAGACGATGTATTCGTGCATTACACCGGCAGGCAGCTGCGCGACGAACTGCAGAAGGCATACGCCTTCGTGATGCCGCAGCGGCCGGGGTTGCAGCCATGAACCGGATCATGGCCATTGTCGAGCGCGAAATGCGCAAGTTCTTCCGTTCGCCGGCGCTGATGCTGGCGTCGATGATTTTTCCGCTGGTGCAGCTCATCATTCTGGGCAACGCGTTTGGCGGCAAGATTCGCGACGCCCGGATGGCCATTGTCGATCAGGACGGAGGCACGCAGGCGCTCAGAATTCGCGAGGCCTTCGACTCCGTGCGGGCGAACATCCGCACCTTTGTGCCCGTTTACTACGACGACCAGAAAAAAGCGGTGGAGGATGTACGCAACGGCAAGCTCGATGGCGCGGTCATCATCCCGCCCCAGTTTTCGCGGCGGGTTTATGAGGACAACCACCCGCAGATCGCGCTCGTCGTGGATAACAGCGATAACTTCATGAGTTCCGCGCTGGAAGCCGAACTCACCGACCTGACCAACGCGCTCAACCAGCCTACAGTCGAACCGCGCATCCTGCAGCAGACGGCGCTCGAAATTGTCGAACTGTATCCCTATATCGAATACATGAAGTATCTGCTGCCGGGCTCGCTCACGCTGGCGATGTTCGTCTCGGTGATGATCGGCGGCGGCATGCTCTACATCGACGACAAGGCGCGCGGCGTGCATGAAGGCTATCTGGTCACACCCATCACCAAGCTCGAACTGGTGCTGGGTCTCAACCTGGCAGGCGCGATCAAGGCGGTGATGACGGGCGTGATCATTTGCGTGATCGGGGCGCTGATTTCGGGCGTGAGTACGATCTTCAATCCGGTCACGATGCTGGGTCTGCTGGTGATGATCGTGCTGACATCGCTGGCTTTCAACACCATGATGTTCCTCCTGATGGTGCGCATCGAAGATCCGCTGGTGCCACGAGCCATGTTCGGCATTCTGAATACGCTGTTGTTCTTTCCCAGCGGATCGATTTATCCCATCCAGGCATTTCCGCCGTGGTTGCGGGCGATTGCCAAGGTCGACCCCTTCACCTACGCCGTCGATGGCTTCAAGTGTCTGCTGCTGAAAGAGACAACCCTAAGCGCCGTGTGGGGCGACATGCTGTTCCTGACGATCTTCGCGGCCGTTACTCTCGGAATAGCGATTCCGCTGTTCAAACGCACACTGTGAGCAATCGGGTGATGGACGATCCGGCGATCGGGTCATCCGCAAGAACGATCATCCGATGACCCGATCATAGATCGCCCGATTCCTCCTGGAGCTTTTGACTTGTTGCCCGCGTCCGTTATGCTAGAAGGTCATGACTCTACTGGACGCGAAAGAGTACCACCCCGAAAAAGAGCGGAAGAAAAGAACCCGGATGATTTCGGCAATCGTTCTCATCCTGGTGCTCGCTTTCGTTGGCTGGTGGAACCGCTTCTGGCCGGAAAAGCGCGTCGCCGATAAATTCTTCGCGTCACTGCAGAAGCAGGACTTCGAAACTGCCTACGGCATCTACTTTCGCGATCCCGGCTGGAAGCAGCATCCGCAGAATCACACGCAGTATCCGTTCAACGAATTCCGGCAGGATTGGGGACCGGGCGGGGAGTGGGGCATCGTGAAGAACTATCAGATTTTCGGCGCGAGTAACTGCCCAGGCGGTGGAAGCGGCGTGGTCGTGGACCTGATCGTAAACGATCGCGCGCAACACGCCCAGCTCTACGTGGACAAAACCGATAAGACGATCAGCACCCCGCCGTGCGATCTGGAATTCCGCTAGGACTCAACTTCCAAACTGCTCCAGCATTTTGGCCAGGGACGCTTCGTCTCCAACGCTCAGACATGTCTTCGACCGGTCAATCTGCCGCATCAGCCCACATAGAACTTTGCCCGGCCCGATCTCCACGAAGGTGTGCACGCCTTCCCTGATCAGCAGGCGCATGCTCTGCTCCCATTTCACCGAACCGGTGACCTGGCCGACCAGGGTTTCGCGCGCCCGCTGTTCATCGCTGACCAAAGACGCTTCCACATTGCAAACGACCGGGTACGCCGGTTTCTGCGTTTTCAGTGCGTTCAAGTCCGCTTCCAGACGATCTTGTGCGGGCTTCATCAGCGAACAGTGGAAGGGTGCGCTCACGGGCAGCAGCTTGGCGCGTTTGGCTCCGCGCTCGTCGGCGAGCTTCGCCCCGCGCTCCACTGCCGCAGTGTTGCCGGAGATCACGATCTGCTCCGGCGAATTAATGTTAGCGGGGGAGCAGACCTCACCCTGCGCCGCATCCTGGCAAACTGCCGCAACTTTTTCCTCTTCCATGCCCAGGATGGCCGCCATGGTTCCCACTCCTACCGGGACCGCCTCCTGCATGTACTTGCCACGATTGCGCACCGTGCGCAGCGCATCGGCGAAGCTCATGGTGCCTGAGGCCACATGCGCCGAATATTCACCCAGGCTGTGGCCGGCCACAAAACTCGGCTTGGGAATTCGGCCCTCGAGAACTCTGAGTGCCGCAATCGACACGGTGAGGATTGCCGGCTGCGTGATCTCGGTCAGGCGCAACTGCTCTTCCGGGCCTTCAAAGCATATCTGCGACAACTTGTAGCCCAGAGCCTCATCGGCTTCGTCAAACGTCTGCCGCGCGATGGCATGTTTCTCGGCGAGATCTTTGCCCATGCCCACGGCCTGCGATCCCTGGCCGGGGAAAATGAATGCGATCCGGTGCCCGTTTCTTGATTCCGTCGTCATGTGACTGTGCGAGACGCTAGTGAGCCGGTGCGACTTCCACTTCTGCCGGTGCGGGACGAAGCTCGGCCAGTCCCTGCTCGATCGACTCGTTGATGTTGCGCTCGGAAAACTCCGCCGCCACCCGCACCGCATTCTTGATCGCGTTGGCGTTGGAGGAACCGTGCGTGATGATGCAAACGCCCTTCACGCCCAACAGGGGGGCGCCGCCGTATTCGGTGTGGTCGATGCGCTTTTTGAAATCGGAAAACGCGCTGCGCGAAAGCATGTAGCCGACCTGCCGCGTAATCGTGGCCTTCAAAGATTCTTTCAGAACCGTGCGCACCAGGTTCGCCACGCCTTCAGAAATTTTGAGTGCCACGTTGCCCACGAAGCCATCGGCGACGATCACGTCTACGTGGCCGTTGAACAAGTCGCGGCCCTCCACGTTGCCGACAAAGTTCAACGGCAGCCGCTTCAACAACTGGAACGACTCGCGGGTCAGTTCGTTGCCCTTGGTTTCTTCTTCGCCAATGGAGAGCAATCCCACGCGCGGCCGCCTGCCGGAACCGAAACGGCCAAACCCCGAGTCACCGAACATGGAGCGGAAATAGATTTCACCCATCACGGCAAACTGTTCGAGATTGTGCGGCTTGCAATCCACATTCGCGCCGACATCCAGCAGAATCGCCGCCGTGCCCGGCGCCGTAGGAAAAACCGCCGCCAGCGCCGGACGGTCCACGCCGTGCAGCGCGCCCAGCACCATCTTGGCCGAAGCCATCGCGGCCCCGGTATTGCCTGCGGTGACAAAGCCCGCCGCCCGTCCTTCGCGCACCAACCGCAGCCCGACGCGCATGGAGGAGTCGCGCTTGGCGCGCACCGCCTGCACCGCCTTGTCTTCCATGGTGATGACTTCGCTGGCGTGGACGATCTCGATGGGCAGCCGGGACGCTGCCGGGTGACGGTCCAGTTCCGCTTTGACCGTTGCTTCCGGACCGACCAGCAGCACGCTCACGCCGTAGTTGCGCGCAGCGTGAATTGCGCCTTCGACCTCAGGCCTGGGGGCCCGGTCCGAACCCATCGCATCCAGCGCGATCACGCTAGGCATGGTGGCAGGAAATTAGCTGGCTTCCTCAACTGCGACAACTTCGCGGCCTTTGTAGTAGCCGCACCTGACGCAAGCCCGATGCGGCATCTTCTTCTCGTGGCAGTTCGGGCACTCCGAGAGCGAGTGGCTCTTCAGAGCATCATGCGCCCGCCGGGTTGAAGTGCGCTTCTGAGAATGTCTTCGTTTTGGATTCGGCATAGTTTATGAATTCCTCTCGCAGAAGCCCTTCGGCCTCGCATGAATCAATCTCGCAATTATTCCAACTCGTTCTAATGCGCCAACTTGCCGCGGATTTCCTTCAGCGGCGCCCACCGCGGTTCTTCCAGCGCCACCGCGCAAGAGCACTGTTCCTGATTCAGGTTCTTGCCACAATGCGGGCACAGGCCCTTGCAATCCTCGCGGCACGTGACTTTCAATGGGGCAGCCAACAGTACCTGCTCGCGCACCACGTCGTCGAGCAGAATTCCTTCGCCCTGATAATAACCGATCTCGGCCTCGGCGTCGGTCACCGACATCTCGTCCCGCCCCGCGTCCGCCCCCTGAGGACGGTACAACAAGTCGAACTCGCGTTTCACATCCTGAGTAAGAGGCTCCAGACAGCGCGCGCAACTCGATTCCAGACTGGTCGTCAGCCGGCCCTTGATGCGTATGTCTTGGATTGTCTGGTGCTTGCCGTGATGCTCCTCGACCAAATCCACCCGCCCGCTGCTTTCGATCGGCGTGACTTGCCGATAATCCGTTCCCAAGTCGATCACGCCCGGTTCGAACTTCTCCGCAAACTCCACCGGATGAAGTCCTAAGTCTTTGATCTCGAAGAACATCGGAAACCTCCGCGCCCCGTCCAGTTGCGGCCCCAGGCCCGCGGAAGCGCGCCAAGAAGGCGCAAGTACCGCAAGGAGCAAGAGTTAAGGATAAAGGTGAGAGAAAGCAGTGTCAAGGCAGGATAAACTACGGTAGTGTCTTAAAAAACGTCAGTGTTTAAGACACTACCTAAACTACTTGACGGAGGTGATTTCACACTTGGAGCCCACCACACCTACGGCTGAAGAGTTGCAACGGCGCCGCGAATTCTACAAACGAATGGCGGAACTCCGCGCTCGTCAGCCGGAGAGCCCCGATCCGTTTCCAGCCGCTGAAGAGATGATCCGCGAGGACAGGGATCGTTGACGGAAAACAAGAATCATTGGCTCCAAAAGCGGGCCTATCTGGCCGCAGTTTTCATCACTCTGCTCGGCCTCCTGGCGAGCCTGTGGACGGCCTCCGGAACCTTCCTCAATCCCGACGAGGCGCTGCATTTCCGCTTGGCCAACCAGGTTTCGCTGGCTCTTGCTTACAAAGCAAGTCTCACCGCGGCCCATCCTCCCCTGCTCACCGTTTTGCTCTTTTACTGGCGGAGGCTCGGCACTTCGGAACT
>OCZU010001842.1_pt1 | contig 13710 bp, 6 predicted proteins | sample 1539001 | NCBI WGS metagenome assembly OCZU01 (sample SAMEA3539306, study PRJEB22396) | soil metagenome | biome: tundra; feature: field; material: soil | place: USA | collected 2010-05 | depth 0.15 m
CCCGGAACCGTGGGCGAGGGCGTGCTGGCCAACGAGCGCGACAATTTCGCGGTCGCCAAGGCGTTCGGCATGAAGAAGGCCTACGATCTGTACTACCGCAACCACATGTTGGACGGAGTGTCTCCCCTCGAGCTGCGGCTGCGCCTCATCTTCCTTTTCCGCCTCCTGAAAGTGGACACGGTGGTCTGCTACGACCCCTGGGGGCATTACGAGGAGAATCCGGACCACTACGCCACCGCCAGCGCCGTGGAAGCAGCCTGCTGGATGTCCGGCATGGCCAAGGATTATCCGGAACACCTCGACGCCGGCCTGTCCCCCCACTCGGTGACGCAGAAGTATTACTTCGCGCGCGGTCCCCAGTATGTCAACCGCGTGGTGGACATAGGCGACTTTATGGAACGGAAGATCTCCATCAATATCCTGAACGCGGCCCAGGGACCTGCCGGCCAGCAAGGGGCGCAACTGCGGCGCCGCCTGACGGAGCAGGGTTTGCGGCTGCCTTTGCTGGGCAACGATGACGAGACGGCGAACCGGGAGTATACCCGGCAGTTCGTGCTGGACCGGGACGCGGAGACCGGCAGGAAGTTCGGCCTGACCTATGGAGAAGCGTATCACTACATCGGGCCGGCGCCGCCCAAAGTCGAAGACTACATCCGTACGAACGCCGTGAAGGTCTGAGAAGGCAGCCAATCGTTTCGCCTTGGGGTAAAACAAACCGCACCCAGCCGGCGTCTAAGCGTTGGAGTCCTGTATGCTCGAAGCCCGATCGCTGACGAAGTATTACAGCCACACGCCCGCAGTTCGCCAGGTTAGTTTTACCGTCAGGCCGGGCGAAATCCTCGGGTATCTCGGCCCCAACGGTGCCGGCAAGAGCACGACGGTGAAGATGTTGACCGGGCTGATCGAGCCTTCGGAGGGGCAAATCTTCTACCGCGGACGAAGCGTGTACGAGAATTTCACGGCTTTTCAGCGGCGTGTCGGCTACGTACCGGAAGAGGCGCACCTCTACCCGCATCTCTCCGGCAGGGAGTACCTGCAACTGATGGGGCGGCTTCGGGGAATGCCGCGCCGGGTGCTGGAACCCAAGATGGATGAATTCCTGCGGGCATTCACTCTCTGGGATGACCGCCATTCGCCGCTGTCCTCGTATTCCAAGGGCATGCGCCAGAAGATTCTGCTCTCGGCCGCCTTGCTGCACGACCCGGATGTGCTCATTCTGGATGAGCCGTTCTCGGGTCTGGACGTGACCTCCGGATTGATGCTGCGCACCCTGCTACGCCAGTTGGCGGGGCGAGGGAAGATCATCCTCTACAGTTCTCACGTGCTGGAGGTTGTGGAGAAGATCTGCTCTACGGTTCTGATCCTGCGGAACGGCGAGGTTGTGGCATACGATTCGATTGAGCGGCTTCGCGAGCTGATGAGCCAGCCCTCGCTCGAAGGCGTGTTCGCGCAATTGGCCCAGGTGGACGATGGCGACGAATTGGCGAATCGTATCGTGGACGCGATGGACTACCGTGGAGGGGAACTGCACGCTGGGTATTCGGAGGTGGTAGCGCTTTCGCAGGAGCCGCCGCTAAGCGCCATGGAATCGGTGGCGCGGAGGGCCGCCGAGTTGGGCAAGGACGTGCGCTACGCGCTGCGCTCGCTGGCCGGATCGCCGGGATTCACTGCCGTGGCGCTGATCTCGCTCAGCCTGGCCATCTGCATCGTAACCTGCGCCTTCACCGAGATGAACGGGATGGTCTTGCGCAGCATTCCGGGGGTCGAAAACCCGCAAGAACTGGTCGCCTTGCAGTTGCCGGCATCGTATCCCGCCTACCAACGTTACCGGGCGCACGACGAGGTGTTTTCTTCGACTTTGGCTTATCTGGCGGCGGTGCCATTCGGTGTTTCGCTGGGTGGGCGAACGCAACGCCACTGGGGCCAACTGGTCACGCCCTCTTACTTCTCCACGCTGGGCGTTCATCCGGCGCTGGGCCGGTTTTTTGAGGACGCACAGCAGTCTGGAGCCGTCATCCCCGTGGTGGTCAGTTACCGGTTTTGGCAGGAGCAACTGGCCTCCGACCCATCCGCAATCGGCAAAACGCTGAGCGTCAATTCGCAGCCCGCCACCGTGGTGGGCGTGGGTCCGAAAGAGTTCCTCGGCGCGTCGCCGGCGCTCTTTGGGGCCGACCTTTGGATGCCGCTTTCGGTGGGAGAGCGGGTGGCGCCGGAACTTGCCGGGCAGGTGCTGGAGCGCCGCGAGCGCACCATCTTCCGCATGGTCGGCCGGCTGCGGCCGGGAGTCCCCATGGCACGCGTGGAGGCCGAACTGGACGCCACGACGCAACAAATGGAGCAGGAGAACGGCGATGCCGCCAGCTCCCAGAAGGGGCGGCGAGTGCTGCTGGTGGAAGGTGGAAAACTGCTGCCGCTGCGCAAGCAGGACCTGCCGTTCTTCACGTCGTTCTTCACGGTGATGGCAGGCCTGGTCATGCTGATCGCGTGCGCCAATGTGGGCAATATGATGCTGGCCCGTGCGGCAGGACGGCGCAAGGAGATTGCGGTGCGCCTGGCTCTCGGCGCCAGCCGCGCGCGCATCGTGCGTCAGTTATTGACCGAAAGCATGATGTTGGTTGCCGCGGCGGCAGTGCCCGGTTTCCTGATGTCCATGTGGCTGATGCGCCTGTTGAGCGGCGTGCGCATGCCGGTAGCGATCCCGGTGACCTTCAATCTTCAGCCGGACGCGCGTGTCCTGGTGCTCACGATTGCCCTCACCGGGATGACGGGTTTGTTATTTGGCCTGGTGCCCGCCTTGCAGGCCACGCGCGCGGATCTGATCCCGGCGCTGAAAGAAAGCGGCAACGTCCGCGTTCCAGGCCGGTACTGGTTCAGCCTGCGCAACGTTCTGATGGTTGGGCAGTTTGCCGGGTCGCTGACTTTGCTGGTGATTCTCGGGCTGCTCTCTTTTGGCATCCAGAGCACGCTGGGAGTTCAGGCGGGCTTCAACCCGAAGAACCTGTACCTGATGTCGCTGGATCCGGTTCGCGACGGATACTCCGCCGGGCAGATCACGGCGTTCCTCGAAAAGCTGCTGGATCGTGTGAAGCTGCTGCCCTCGGTGACTTCGGCCAGCCTGACGGAAACCGTGCCGGTTTCGATCGGCAGCGGGAGAGTTCGGGTTTCGGCTGCCGGCGACGCCGCGCACGAGACCCGCACGGTGATCCGGCACGTGGTTGGCAAGGACTACTTCGAGACAACCGGCATCGCGTTGCCGGCAGGCCGCGCCTTTCGGCAGGAAGACGTGGCCAACCAGACGGCCGCGGTGATTGTGAGCCAGGAATTCGCGCGCCAGTTCTGGAAGGGAGGGGATGCGTTGGGCCGTCAGATCGAGATCGGCGATGACCAGATGGTAGCGTCCGGAGTCCTGCCCGGCACTTACGATTATCGCGTCGGCGCCGCGGGCAGCCGGCACCGGGTTTTCCAGGTTGTGGGAGTGGCCGGCGACGTGGCGGAAGGCCTGGTGGTGCAAAAGCCGTCGCCGGTGGTCTACTTCCCGCTGCGCGCGGCGGATTACGCCAGGCCCGCCGCGCAAGGCATCACCCTGATGGTGCGGGCCGGCCCGGGCGTCGATGCCATGGCCGCGGTGCGCCGTGAAATCGCCGCCTTGGACCCTAACATCACGCCCTTCAACCAGCGAAGCATGGCGGAACAGATCGACCAGTTCATGGCCCCCCTGCGGTCGAGTTCCTGGACGTACGGGCTGATCGGCATTTTCGGGTTGGTTCTCTCAGCGGTTGGCCTCGCGGGAATGACGGCATATTCCGTGGCCCAACGGGCGCGGGAGATCGGCATTCGCATCGCCCTGGGCGCGCAGAAGGGCAACGTGTTGGGCCTGGTGATGAAGGAAGGCATGCGCTTGGTGACGGCGGGCACGGCGATCGGGATGGCCGGCGCGTGGACCGGCTCGCGGTTGCTCTCGGCGATGAATTCCAGCGTGGGCAAGGTTACTTCGACGAGCGCCACAGACCCGACTGTGCTCTTTGGGGCTCCGCTCCTATTGGCCTTCCTGGCGTTGTTGGCGTGTTATGTACCAGCCCGCAGATCGATGAGTATCGACCCGGTGGTGGCGCTGCGGCAGGAGTAAGGATGGAACGCATGAAGGAATGGCTGCGGGAAACGCATGGGGCAGGCTTCGAACTGTTGCGCCACTTCCTGCTGCGTTTTTTCGACAGCGAACTGGTTACCACCTCGGGCCAAACCGCGCCTGCGCTGATCGGCGCCATCTCCATGTTCCTGCCCTGGTTTCCGATGATTACCGAGCCTCTAAAGCAGAAGTACGCATACTTTTCCCACCTGCCGGCGCCCGGGCCGTACCGGCTGGCGGTGCGCGCCGACGAACTGTGGCTGATCACGCTGATGATGTCGGGGATCGGACTTCTGACGGCCATCAAGTGGCAGGCATTGTTTCCGGGGCTGCGCGACTACCAGGCGCTGGGATCGCTGCCGCTGCGCGCGCGGCAGATCTTCGCGGCGAAATTGCTGGTGCTGCTGGTGGTGGCGACGGCGGCCGTGGTCACGCTCAATCTGCCGCCCGGACTTGTTTTTCCGGTGGTCTCCGCTGGCCGCTGGGCATTCCTTCCGGGTCTCGGCGCCCGCCTCGTGGCGCACGGCGCCGCATGCGCGGCGGCCTGCTACTTCTATTTTTTCGGAATGATTGCGCTGCAAGGGGTGCTGTTGAATCTGCTTCGACCGCGGCAATTCGCGCGGGTGACGGGGGTGCTACAGGGCCTGCTGGTGGCGGTCATGCTGGTGGCGATCGTGCTGAGCTTCTCCATCCAGCCGCAAGTTACCGCCACGGTGGTCCGGCCGGAACTGGCGCGCTGGCTTCCGCCGGTGTGGTTCCTGGGGCTTTGCCAGACCATATCGGGAGATCCGGACCCGGCGATGCAGGCGCTGGCGCACCGCGCGGTGATGGCGCTCGGGATAGCGGTGGCGCTGACCCTGTTGACCTACTCGATCAGTTACCGGCGCCATCGCGCGCTGCTGGTGGAGGGCGTGAGCGCCGCAAGGAAAAACCGGCGGTGGCGAGGCGCTGTTTTCGATTGGACGATTCCGGATCCGCGCCGCCAGGCCGTGATCGTGTTCCTGGCCAAGACTCTGGCGGGCAGCAGTCAACATCGCACCATCCTGATGGGCTACGGCGGGTTTGGCGTGGCCATCTTTCTGAGCGGACTGATCGGGATGCGGGAAATAGTGGGGCCAGCCAGGGTGGTGGCGGCGGACTTCGTCTACGCCCACACGATCCTGCTGGTTTTCCTGCTGATTGGCGTGCGCCATCTCTTTTCGATTCCAGTGGAGCTGAAGGCCAACTGGGCGTTCCAGATTACCGAAGGCGAGGGGCGGCAGGAGTGGTTGCGCGCGGTGGACCGCTTTGTGCTGTACCCGGGCGCCCTGGCCATGCTGATCCTTCCGTTCCCGCTGGAGGTCTATCTGCTCGGCTGGCGCGCGGTCGGCGAGTCGCTTCTGTTCGCCATATTCGCCGTCGTCTGTTACGAATTGGTTTTCTCCTCCTGGGAGAAGCTTCCGTTCACCTGCTCTCACCTGCCGGGGAAGACGCCGGCGTGGTTTTTGTCGCTGTACCTGTTGGGTCTTCTCGTCGCGCTGCCCACGGTCAACTGGCTGCTGCTGGAATGCTTGTACCATCCGGCCGCGTTCGTCGTGGTACTGACCATTCTGCTGGCTGCCTGGGCGCGTCTCCACGCCACGCGGAGGGACGGCTGGAGGGAATTGCGGTTGCTGTACGAGGAAGCGCCGGAACCCGCGATTCACGGCTTGAATCTGCTCAAATGAGCTCGGATCTGACGGTGGGAGTTACGGCTTGGCGTGCGCCCGGATCTGGTAAAGTGGAGCGAAGGTTGGTGCCGGTCGGGTTTTTATCCATGCCACACCACCTGCCAAACAGTTTCTCAATATGATCGAATTCATCGCGCCGAATGAGCCGCGGCGGCTGCGTCTGCTCGGGAAGCGGGTCTAGTCCGGCCATGCGTCACTCCTTCCTGGTTGCGCTTTCGTTCGCCAATCTTTGTTACCTGCGGGTCTGGTCCGAACTGCTGACCTACACCCGGGGAGATACTTATCTGATGGCCAAGCCACCGAGGCCGGCGGAGTATGTAGCCATAGTGGTCAATATCGTCCTGGCGGCGGCCGCCCTGGCCGGCCTCGGCATCCTGGCGCGCCGGGTCCTGCCGGGCAAACAGTTTCGCTTCGCGGAGATGGCGGTGGTGTTGGGAATCTGCATACCTCTAAATGCCTTGCGCTCCGTGCTCTCCGGCCGTTTCCCGCTCTTGAAATCGGAACTCCTGTTTCGTCTGGGGTTGCGTGGCGCGCTAGCCCTCGGCGCCTGCCTTGCCATCGGCGGGTTGATTGCCATCGTGTTTTTCCACCAGCGGTTGGCACGCGGTATCCTCGCGGCACTGTCGGTCCTGAGCCCATTTTGCGCCGTCACGTTCGGCCAGGCGGCCTGGAAGGCGGCGCACTATGACGCCACCGCATTTCGCAACAAACCGCCGGCTCCACGGATAGCGGGCGCCGCGAAATTGCCGCGGGTCCTCTGGGTGATTGCGGACGAGTGGGATTACCGATTGACCTTTGTGAATCGCGACGCAAGCCTGGCACTGCCGGAGATCGACCGCCTCCGCAATACCTCCCTTTATGCCGACAAGGCTTCCCCGCCAGGGCAGGAAACGCCGACTTCGATTCCCGGATATTATTCCGGCAGACTCGTGAATTACGTTCTGCACGGTGGCGCGCGCGAATTGAATCTGGTATATCAAGGGGACCCGCGCGAAGTGCCATGGAGCGCTCAGCCCAGTGTGTTCGACGGAGCGCGAGCACTGGGCGCCAATACCGCCTTGTTGGAGTGGTATCATCCGACGTGCCGCGTACTGAATAGCCTGACCTACTGCGACTGGTGGCCCATGGCGATGCAGCATAACAGCATGGGAGATGGCTTCTGGCGGATCCTGCTGAATCAGACGCGCAGCCTCTTTGAGACCAATCTGTTCTCGCCGTTCGGCCGCTCCCTCACTGTCGAACAGCAGACGGGCGTTTATCGGGCGATGATGAGCGAGGCGGACAGGCTGTTGGGCGACCGCGATTTCGGCTTCACCCTGGTACACTTGCCGATCCCGCACGGGCCTCACCCGTACGATCGGAAGACCGGGACTTTCACGTTGGGCAATTCGCCGATCGCGGGATACATCGACAGCCTGGCGCTGCTGGATCGCACGGTAGGTCAGATAAGGCGCATCATGGAAGACGATGGCGTCTGGGATTCGACAACGGTACTTTTCACCAGCGATCATTCCTATCGCGATGCCGCGCAATTAGATGGTGGGGGCGATAGGCGGATTCCGTATATCCTGAAACTGGCTTCGCAGAAGGAGTCCGTGGCGTACACTGAACCATTCAACGCCGTGTTGACTGCCAACCTGCTCTTGGACGTGCTGCGCGGCGAGATCCGCGACCCGGCATCGGCGACCGCGTGGCTCGATCGAAATCGGACACGTTCCCTGGGTAAGTGAGGGAACGGCTACACGGTTATTCGAGTCACACCAACATATAATATTTTTATCTTCATGTTGTTCAGCAGCTTACGCGGCCTCGACCCTGCGCCGAGGCGAACGGCCGGATCTTGGGTGTGCATCAATGGAAGCGGGATGGTGAGGCTTTCCCACGCCCGGCGCCGCGGCACTCTGGTGCCGGGACGATCCTCCCTCGATTGAGCGGAACCCAACGTGAAAATCGTGATTGGGCTTCCAGTCGCGTCCTGCTGTCTTGGTAGAGGATGGGCCCAGGCTTGGAGGCTATGGAAGCGGCGTCCCTAAACGGTACAGTAGGAATCAGGAAAGAACGACAGAGGAGAGTGGTTATGCGTTGTACGGTTGTGTTGTTGACCGCCGCCGCTTGCTTCGCGCAAAGCAAGGGAAATATTGGACAGACCGGGTTGGTGGATGCCCACGGAGCAAACTGGATTCCTCCCACCTCCGCCTTTGCCAGCCCACCGAGTTCCCCGGCGGCGGGATCGGTTTACATATTCACCGATGCCAGCGCGGTTGGCGCCTGTTCCGGGGGAGGAAGCGCTCTTGCGACTTGCCGATGGAGCGGTAGCTCCTGGTCGTCCGTGGGCGGCGGGGGAGGAGGATCGTCGGATGCCTCTATCTTCAGTGGTGGGACGCAAGTGCTGCGGTCGGTGCAGTGCGCTTCCGGTACCGCGAGCTATACTGCATTGACGGCGGCTGCGGCGAACCAGGAGGTTACCATCCAGACCGGGATCTCGGGGAATGTGCGTTGGGACCAGGTAATGGTTTCGGAGACTGCGCAGTTTGCGGGTACTACGGGGCTCACGGTCTCCATGGGCCGTCCGGGAACCAACAACTATGAGATGACGGGTACGCGGGTGCCGCTCATGGTGTCCAGCGGCGACGCCAACTTCTGGACGGCCAGGGCAATGCCGCCACAGCTTACGGGTACGTACGCCATCGTGCTTAACTTTTCCGTCACTTCGGGCAATGTGAACGCGGCGACGGCGGGAAGCCTGACATGGGAGGTCTGCGGCTATGCGGCTCATTAGCGTTTTCCTGTTTACCTTGGTATGTGCGTGCCTGCTGGCACAGACACCAGTAGGTCTGGGTGCTGGAACCCTTGGGGCTGGGTTGGATCAGGCTTTCTACTGGTACACCTCCACTTCCAGCGGGTGCTCCAATACCCCTGCGGGGGGCAATTGTGTGGGGCACAATCCGGCTGGCGACACGCAACACTACACGGCATGGTTTGCCGACGCTTCGCTGCTCCCGGTGACTACAGGCCTTCCCATCGTCGGCATGATGAACGACATGGGGGACGTTGGCTGTCCGGGGTCGAACTTCGGCATAGCGCAACTTGCGGAGTTCAGTTGGGCCGCGCCAACGGCCAGCCGGATCTTCGACATCAATTGCATGAACGGTTACGGACAGAACAGCAACACGCCTGCTGGATGGTATGGTCATTGCATTAGCGGAGACTCTTTCGGCCTTGGAGACTGTAGCTGGAAGGCAGTGATGCCCTTCGTGAAGAATGGCAAGTTGTATATCCAGCTATTCCGCGCGGTAAATGCTGGCGGCTTTCACCCGCACGATCTCACGATGCTGGAGTCGGACGATGGAGGCAAAACGTGGAGAAACCCCTACACCGTGGCTTACGGAGGCGCAGCCGATCCCAACGGAGACCCTCCCCTGTGCGGAGCGGCGGCTGGTGGTTCTGGGAACCCCTGCACCGACGCTAAGTACTCCGATGCGGCTCACGGCGGCGCTCACAGCACCTTCATGTGGAAAAATGTGGCGGGAAGTTCAGACAACAGGGAGATGCGGGAGTGGTGGATCGTCCGCTACGGCCAAGACGGAAACTACCCTGCTGGTGCGGGGGTGGCTGATGGCTGCGATCCCACGGTCTATACCTGTTTCTTTAACGGAGAAGCAGAAGGGTCTCTAGCGCGAGTTCCCAACGATAGCATCATGGACGTCTCGGCGTGGCGCTACTACTCCTGCCCCGCGATTACGGACACCTACCGATGCCCCGGCAGCGATTCTTCAAGCTGGACTTCGACTTATGCGAACCGTACCAAGATTATCAAAATGCGAGATTACTCCTATACGGATGCACCAGTCTATCTCAAGGAGTTTAAGGCTTACTTGATGGTGATGTACTGGAAGTCCCCCGGCTTTCCAGACAGCACCGGATTCCTGACGGCCACATCGCTCTACGGGCCGTGGATGCCTGTGAGTGTCAATCACTCCATTGAACCCAGTGGAGTAGTCTTACTTGGAGCGGGATACACCGTGGTCAGCACCAACCCTCCGCATATCAAGGTGACGATGATCGGGACCGACAAGCGCAGCCCCGGAATCATTATGGGAGCACCCCTGCTGACGCAGTGGGACCTGGTTCTAGGGCGGAAGTCAATGCTGCAAAACAGCGAAGGCCCCCGCTACGACTTGACGGGCATGGGGGTGGTGAACGCGGGATACATCATCTCGGATAGTCATGTCGCCGGGTCCATCCCCCGCCGAGATATCGTGTGGGCATTCGACCTCTACGATCACGGGGGAAACCTAGCGATCAGCGACAATATGAACGGCTTCCACGACGTTGCGAACGGGTCTGCGTTTTTGTTCCCGTGCTCCAACGGGTGTGGGTGGTTCTACACGGGCGTCTTGGGGCAGACGAACTATGGGATGACTCTTGGAACCGAAGGGCCAAGCACGAACTACGTTGGGTACAACGCTCACTTGAGCACGGTGTCGCACGACTCCCCTCAGACCGTCGCCAGCGGGTTGGCGATCAACTCGTCAAACCCCTTAGCGGGACTCAGCCCTCAGAACATTCCGGCTGCGCTGCAAGGTAACAGTTCCTTCACGGTTGCGGGGGTGTTCCGGCGCAACAGTGGAACCACCTACTTTGGCACTTTTTGGACCGTGGGGAATGGAGCGCCGGGGACATCGTGGGGATTGCAGTACACCCCTTCGGACGGTTCGCACCTGCAACTAGGGATGGGCACGTCTGGGGATCATTGGCTCTACGACAGCGCCTTCACCTTGCCCGCCGGCAACTGGTACTTCATCGCTTGCACGGTCCAGGCGAACGGTGCTACACCCATTCCACATATGTGGACGGGAATCGGCGGGGCGCTGGTGGATAAGATCGCGGGGGTGGCGAGAACAGCCAGCAGTGGAAGCCCCTCAACTGCTGCGCCGAATGTGGCAGCGGCGCCGTTCACGACAGGCGCAGATTCCAACGCTTCCTATGGCAGCCTGTTCGTATACAGTCGCGCCTTGAGTCAGGCCGAGATTGGGTTGATGTATAACACGGTGAAGGCGAAGATGGCGGTGCGGGGAGTAACGTTGCAGTAACGCTGTCCCTGGTTGCCGTGTATGCGTGACCTGGGGCCGTCCGTTACCCTCACTTGCAGGGGACGTCGCTGGGTGAGTTCACTGCGCACCCAGCGTCACACGGACCTGCCGCCGTAGGGGCCACCGAACGGACGTTCATGAAGTTTGCCACGCAAATGTTGAGCCATGAGGTCGGCTCGGCGGCCCAAACACCAGGGGCGCTGACTAGAGTGGAAGGTGACTGCACGGGTGGCAAGAGGACATCAGGTCCCTTTGCCGAAAGGCGCGTGACCATGCGTTGGCGCCACAGCTGCGGCGAAACGCTCAGGGCGGCGCGGGCTTGTTGGACGTTGGTAGAGGAAAGCAGAGCGCACGCGAGGGCGACGGCGGCAACGGTCCGGAGTCCCGGAGCCGCACAGGCGGCGAGCTGGAATCGGAACACGAAAATGGAGAGGGTGGTCCCCCACAGTAAGACCGTAAGCGCCAGTCCGGTTGCGCGATTGACCTGCATCCCGACACTAGCCGGAGGGACGACGGCGATTAGCAGAAATAGTCCTATTGTCAGGCAGGGGGTGAGGCGCTGAAGTGCCGGACTGAGGTCGATGATCGTTTTGCGTTTGAAGTCGGGCACAAACTGAATCCACAAGAAAGCGGACAGGATCACTCTAGGGTCCGAAGCAAAGTAGCGCAGCGACTTCTCCAGTTCGTTTCCCGCGAGGATGACGCTAGCCAGACCGGCGTGGGTCTCGCCGGCACGAACGAAGTTGCCGCGTGCCAGCACGGTCATTGCAAGACCGGCGGCGGACGCCGCGGTGAAAAGCAAATAGCGGCGGTTGGCCTGGCCGCTGGCGCGGTTAACGGCCCACACGCAGGCGATGATTCCAAGAACGCTGATTGCGGCGAGTTCATGCTGACCGCAGACGGCAATCGTCGCCAGGCAAAGCAGAGCGTTGCTGAGGGGTTTGTCGGGAGCGAGCCTGACCCAGGTGAACAGTGCGAGGGCGGTCGTGAATGTGAACTGGTACTCCACTGCTCCGGTGAACCAGTAAAGGTTCTCTGGAGCGCTTCGCATGGCGGTGACGAGTACCGCGTAGAAGATAGTTCCAGCCAGCCAACTTGACGCCAGGGAGAGTTCCAGGACATACCTGAAAAAGCCCACAATGGCCAGTAACTGCAAGGCGGCAAGCATCAGGAGGGCGAAGGGATAATACTTCAGCGTATCGAGGTTGCCGAGCACGAGAAAGTGCACCAGAAACGTGGTCCAGCGGCCACTCCAGGTCAAGTAAGTGTGTACAGTCAGGGATATAGTGCGGAACCAGATGGATCCAGCAGCCGAACGCGCTTCCACAATGCGACAGAAATCGTCGGCCATGGGGAACTGGTAGAGGGCAACAAGCCACATCGCGGAGATGGCCGCGACTGCGGCGCAGGCCAGCGCAAACCAAGCGAGCCGGCGTGCGAAAATCGGCGGTATTCGCGGCACTATCGTACCGCCGCTATGCCGCGAGTTACAGTCTTCATATAAGCAAAAATTATCTCATAGTCATGTGAGCTGCTACCGGACTCGCTGCCGCGCGGATGCCGGCTAAGAGGAGCCAAAGGGTCCCCATCTCAATTCAAAAAGGATGTTGACAAAATGTGGGGCCCCCGTTCCGCCCGCGCTTCCCGCACCGCTTCCCGCTAAACTGGACAAGTGCCCGCCTATGCCAGATGAAGAACTCGAAGTCGCCATTCCCGCCGGGGAGATCGCGGAGAACCCGCCCCTCGAAGACCTTCCCGTGCTCGCCGTGCGCGACACCGTCATCTACCCCGGCGCGCTCCTGCCCATTACCGTGGGACGACCCAGTTCGCTGGCGCTCGTGCAATCCCTTGGCGAGAGCCGCACCCTCGCCGTGATTTCCCAACTCGACCCGCGCATCGAATCCCCAGGCGCCGCCGATCTCTTTTCCGTCGGCACCGTCTGCGTCATGCACAAGGCCATTAAAGTTCCCAAGGACAACCTCCTGCTGTTCTGCGAAGGCGTCGCCCGCATCCGCACGCGCGAGTTCACCACCACCGAACCCTTCCTGCGCGCCCGCGTCGAAAGACTCCCCGAGATCGAGCCCGAACCTACCTCTGAAATCGAAGCCCTGCGCCAGACCGTCGTCACCATCTTCCAGCAGATCGTCTCGGCGTCGCCCAATCTCTCCGATGAGCTCTCGTCCAACGCCGCCGCCATCCCCGAACCCGGACGCCTGGCCGATTACATTGCCGGAACCCTGCCCTTCCTGGGGCACGCCGAGCGCCAGCACCTTCTGGAGCAACTCGACGGACAGACGCGGCTCGTCGAAATCCATCGCAGTTTGACGCGCGAACTCGAACTTGTCGAACTGCGCGGCCGCATACAGTCCCAGGTGCAGGGACAGTTATCCCAAAACCAGCGCGAGTTCTATCTGCGCGAGCAACTCAAGGCCATCCAGAAAGAACTCGGCGAGGGCGACGACGCCAGCCGTGACGTCGAGGAACTGCGCGCCAAACTCGAAGCCGCCGGCATGGCCGAAGCCGTCAAAACCGAAGCTCTGCGCGAACTCAACCGCCTCGCGCGCATGTCGCCATCCTCGCCCGAACACGGCATGGCCCGCACCTGGCTGGAATGGATGGCCAGCCTCCCGTGGGCCGTTTCCTCCGGTTCGCACGTCGATGTGAAACGCGCCGCCGAGATCCTGGACGAAGATCATTACGACCTGGAAAAGGTGAAGCAGCGCATCCTGGATTACCTGGCCGTGCTGCAATTGCGTCCCGTTCTGAAAGGCCCCATCCTCTG
>OCZU010001843.1_pt1 | contig 13704 bp, 12 predicted proteins | sample 1539001 | NCBI WGS metagenome assembly OCZU01 (sample SAMEA3539306, study PRJEB22396) | soil metagenome | biome: tundra; feature: field; material: soil | place: USA | collected 2010-05 | depth 0.15 m
CTGGCCCGCCCGGTCCGGTGCTGGCCTGGCCTGGCCCGATCTGGCCTGACCTGGTCCGGCCGGGCGGCCGCGATCCTGGCCTGGCCTGGCCCGGCGGTCACGATCTTGCGCGGCCATGCACAGAGTCCTGTTCGTCGTCGATGTGATCGGGCAGGAACGGCGCCAGGTCGGGCAGTTGCTCCAGGCTCGGCAGGCCGAGCCGCTCCAGAAAATACGCAGTAGTGCGGAACAGGATAGCGCCGGTCTCCTGATCGGCGCCGGCCTCCTCGACCAGCCCCCGGAGCGTGAGCGTGCGCATCACCCCGTCGCAGTTGACGCCGCGCACGGCCGACACCTGGGCCCGGCCGACCGGCTGCCGGTAGGCGACCACGGCCAGGGTCTCCAGCGCCGCTTGGGTCAGCCTTACCTCCTGCCCGTCGCGCACGAACTTCTCGACCACTGGCGCGTAGTCGCTCCTGGTGTAATACCGCCAGCCGCCGGCCACCTCGCGCAGCTCGAAGCCTCGCCGCTGCCGGTCGTAGGACTGAGCCAGCTCGCGCAGCGCGGCTGCGACGTCCTCGCGGGGCAGCTCAAGCACCTGAGCGAGGACAACCTCGGTGACCGGCTCGTCGGCGATCAGCAGGATCGCCTCCAGGCTGGGCCACAATCCGTCGTTCATACGCCCCTGTCGTCTTCGGCGGCGGTCCAGGTGACATACAGCTCGCCGAGCGGAATCTCCTGCTCGAACGAGACGCACCGATCCCGGTACAGATCGAGCACCGCCAGGAACCGTGCCACTATCTCGTAAGTATCCTCGCAGCCGGCCGACAGCTCCCGGAACGAGGCCCGGCCAGCGTCGCGCAGCAGCCCGGCGATGATGTCAGCTTGCTCGCGCACCGTGGTGCGCGGAATATGCAGATGCTCGGTCGACACCTCAGGAGGCCGACGCGGCGCAAGCACGCGGGCCGCGATCGCGGCGAACTGGGCCGCGCCCAGGCCGAGCAGCACCTCCGGCAGCAGGCCGGCGTACGGAGACTCCATCGGCACCCGGCGCGCGAACCGGCGCCCTTGAGCCGCCATCTGGCCGGCCAGCATCGCCGCCGCCTCCTTGTAGGCGCGGTACTGCAGCAGCCGGGCGAACAGCAGGTCCCTGGCCTCAAGCAGCGCGAGGTCTTCCTCGTCGTCCACCTCGCCCGACGGCAGCAGCCTGGCCGCCTTCAGGTCAAGCAAGGTAGCCGCCACGACCAGGAAGAAGCTGGCCAGATCCAGGTCCCAGCCATCGGCCAGGGCGCGGATGTGGCTGATGAACTCGTCAGTGACCGTCGACAATGCGATCTCGGTGATATCCAGCTTGTGCTTAGAGATCAGCGCGAGCAGCAGGTCAAACGGCCCCTCGAAGTTGTCCAGGTGCACTTCGAAGCCCGCGCCGGCCGGCGTCTGGGCGGCGCCGCCCGGCCCGCCGGTCAGCATCGTGGTCACTGTCCTTCGCGCAGCCTGCGGGCCATCAGGCTCTCTTCTCCCCCGGCATCTAGGTCGGCCAGCAGCACCGCGAGCGACTCCCGGACGATCCGGCCCCGGTCAGCTGAGATGCCGTAGCCGCGCAGGGTGAGCCTGGCACGTTCCAGGTCAAGCAGCTCATTGCTGGACAGGTACACGGTGATCTTATGGCTGTGACTCTCCCGGCCGCTGGCCTGGCGCTGATCCGCGTCGACGGGAACCTGGGTCGCCGGCCGAAGCAGCTCGGCGATACCCGGCATTCTTACCCGGCGTGGACCGGATCTGCGAGCTCGGCCCTGCGCCACCGATCCAGCACCTCCCTGGCCAGCTCCCGGTAGGAAGCCGCGCCCGCCGACATGGGGTCGAACATCGTGATCGGCTCCCCGGCTACGGAGGCATCCGGGAACCGCACGGTCCGGTTAATCACGGTATGGAAGACCTTGTCACCGAATCCGGCCACCACGCCGGCCAGCACCTCACGGGTATGCAGGGTACGCGAGTCATACATCGTGGCAAGCAGCCCGTCCATGGTGAGCTTCGGGCTCAGCCGGTTGGACACCTTTTCAATCGTCTCCATCAGCAACGCGACGCCGCGCATCGCGAAATACTCGCACTCCAGCGGCACGAGCACGCCGTCGGAGCAGGCCAGCGCGTTGACGGTGAGCAATCCAAGCGACGGCTGGCAGTCGATCATGATCACGTCATACTCAGGCAGCAGCGGCTCAAGCACCCGGCCGAGCACGAACTCCCGGCCCACTTCGTGGACGAGCTGGACCTCGGCGCCGGATAGATCGATATTGCTGGGCAGCAGGTCCATCCGCTCGACCTTGGTCGGGAAAAGCACGTCCCTGGCCGTCACTCCGGATTGCATCAGCACGTTGTAGACGGTCGCCTCCAGCTCATGCGGCTGGAAACCGAGGCCTACCGAGAGCGCCCCTTGCGGGTCGAAATCAACCAGCAGGACCCGGCGTCCGACCTCTGCCAGGGCGGCGCCAAGGCTGATGGTCGTCGTGGTCTTGCCGACACCGCCCTTTTGATTGCAGACCGCCACCACCCGGGCCGGGCCGTGCCGCAGCAGGGGCTCTGGCTCAGGAAACACTGGCAGCGGGCGACCGGTCGGGCCGAGCGCACCGGTGCTGAGCTCCGACGTCCGGGACGCTGACACGGCGATGACACCTCCCCGGCAGCCACGCACGCTGCGGACTGCTGACTTCCCGGACTTTAGGGCCTCTACCTAGCTGCGGCAAGCCGACTCACCGTTTACGGAGAATTGGACTGCAGGCTGGGTCAGCGGCCATGCGCCGGGTCTGGGCGCAATTGGCTAGCCAAGTGCCCGAGGATGGGATGATGCGTACACCTCGCGCAGCTTGTCAACGGTGACCAGGGTGTACACCTGGGTGGTGCTGACCGAGGCGTGCCCGAGCAGCTCCTGGACGACGCGGACGTCAGCGCCGCCGTCCAGCAGGTGAGTGGCGAACGAGTGCCTGAGCATGTGCGGCGAGATCTCGGCCAGGCCCGCCCGGGCGGCCGCGGCCCGGAGCGCCCCCCAGGCGCCCTGCCTGGTCAGCCGGCCGCCACGGGCGTTGAGGAACACCGCCGGGCTCGGCTGACCCGACCTGGCGCTGCTGGCCAGCGCTGGCCTCGCCCTGACCAGGTACGCGTCCAGCGCCTGGCGCGCGTAGCTGCCGACCGGAACGATCCGCTGCCTGCCGCCCTTGCCGGCCAGCCGCACCGTCGGCGGCATGCCACCGGCGCCAGGCTGGCCGGTCAGGTCCAGATCATCGATGTCCAGGCCGACCGCCTCGGAGATCCGGGCGCCGGTTCCGTAGAGCAGCTCAAGCAGCGCCCGGTCGCGCTGCCAGGCCGCAGTATCCCCAGGCAGCGCCAGCAGCCGCTCCACGTCCGGCAGCGAGATTGCCCTCGGGAGCCGCCGCGGCGGGGCTGGCGGCCGGATGGCCCTGGCCGGATCGGAATCCGCCAGTCCCTCTACGAGCGCGAAGGCGTGCAGGCCGCGAACGGCGACCACAGCCCGGCCGGCCGAGCTGGCGGCGAGCGGCGGATGCTGCTCGTCGCCTTCCCGCAGCCCGGCCAGGTACTCGGCCACATCTGGCGTCGTCACCTGCGCGATCTCAGTCCGGCCGAGGGCAGCCAGAGTCGCGGCGTAGCGCTGCAAGTCCCGGCGGTACGCCTCCAGCGTGTGGGCGGCCAGACCGCGCTCGACCGTCAGGTGATCGAGATAGCGGCGGATGGCGGCGGCGACAGCTGTCAGCTCAGGACCTCGGCAACCGGCGTCCACGGCAGCCCGAGCGCCGCCGCGACGGGCTCGCAGGTGACGACGCCCGCATGAGTGTTCAGGCCGGGCGCGAACGAGTGATCGGACCGCAGCGCGTCCCGCCAGCCAAGGTTAGCGATCTCCATCACGTACGGCAGCGTCACATTGGTCAGCGCGTAGGTCGAGGTGTGCGGCACCGCTCCCGGCATGTTCGCCACGCAGTAGAACACCGAGTCGTGCACCCGGTAGGTCGGATCGGCATGTGTCGTCGGCCTGGAGTCCTCGAAACATCCGCCCTGGTCGATCGAGATGTCCACCAAGACCGAGCCCGGCTTCATCCTGGATACGAGCTCATTGGAGATCAGCGTCGGAGCCTTGGCGCCCGGCACGAGCACGGCGCCGATGACCAGGTCCGCGTCGATGACAGCCCGCTCGATCTCATAGGCGTTGGACGCGACCGTCTGGCAGTGGCCCTGGTAGATCGCGTCAGCCGAGCGCAGTCTGCCGACGTTCTTGTCAATCAGCAGCACCTCCGACTGCATGCCGAGCGCGATCGCCGCGGCGTTCATGCCCGATACCCCCGCGCCAAGCACGACGACCTTCGCGGCGTAGACGCCGGAGACTCCGCCCATCAGGACGCCCCGGCCGCCGCCATCGCGCTGCAGGTGATGCGCGCCGCACTGCGGCGCCATCCGGCCCGCTACCTCGGACATCGGAGCGAGCAGCGGGAGCGAGCCGTCGGCCAGCTGCACCGTCTCGTAGGCGATGGCCGTGACTCCGGCGGAGAGCAGCGCATCCGTGCAGGCCTTCGAGGCTGCCAGGTGCAGGTAGGTGAAGAGCACCTGCCCGGCCCGCATCCGGTGGTACTCCTCGGCGACTGGCTCCTTGACCTTGAGCACCAGGTCTGCGGCCGCCCAGACGTCGTCGGCCGTAGCCAGGATCTCAGCGCCCGCCGCGACGAAGTCGGCGTCCGGGATAGAGGAGCCGGCCCCGGCGCCGGCCTGGATGAAGACCTGATGTCCGGACCTGACCAGCTCATGTACGCCGGCCGGCGTGATCGCCACCCGGTATTCGTGATTCTTGACTTCCTGCGGAACGCCGACCCTCATGGCAATCAGTCCTTCCTTAGCTTTCAGGCCGCCTGGCTCCGTCGCCATGCGCTGCCTGCTACTGCTGCCCGGCCGACGCTCAGCGCTCCGGCGCGCCGGTGCCGCGCAGCGCGTCAAAGCCGCTGCTCCGCGCGGCGTAAGCGGCCAGAACGCCGATCGCCAGCACGCCATTGTGGATGTCTCCGGCGAGGAATCGGGAGACCACGATGTCCAGCGGCGCCCACTCGATCATCAGATGAGCCTCCTCGTGCTTGCGCACATACCTGCGCTCGGCGTCAGGAACCCTGGCCAGATCCCTGGCCAGATAGATCCTGAGCCGCTCGCTGCTGATGCCCGGCGATGAGAAGAAATCCGCGAGCACCTGCCAGTCTGCGGCCAGGTAGCCAACTTCCTCAAGCAACTCGCGCTGCGCGGTCTCCAGCGGCGGCTCCCCCGGCGCGTCCCGCAACCCGGCCGGGATCTCCCACAGCAGCCTGCCCGCCGGATGCCGGTACTGCCGGATCAGCAGCACCTGGCCGACCTCGTCCATGGCCACTACCCCGACGGCGCCAGGGTGCTCGATGAACTCCCGGCCCGCGACCTGCCCATCGGGCATCCGTACCACATCACGGTGGAACTGGACGATATTACCGCTGCCTAGGTCCTCTCGGGCGACGACCGGCCAGCGCTGCGTGACGTCGGTGAGCCAGGAGTCCTCGCTCATGCGCTCGCGACCGAACGGCTCCCGGCCGTCGCTGTCACCGGCCGGCTAGCCGGCCTGATCCTGGACCGCTCAAGCGCGGCGGCGACTAGCCCGCTGAACAGCGGGTGCGGCCTGGTTGGCCTGGACAGGAACTCCGGGTGCGCCTGAGTGGCCACGAAAAACGGATGCGCCGACGCCGGAAGCTCCACGAACTCCACCAGGCGGCCATCCGGCGACAGTCCGGAGCAGATCAGGCCGGCATCCTCAAGCGCCTCGCGGTAGGAGTTATTCACCTCGTACCTGTGCCGGTGCCGTTCCTGCACGATGTCGGCGCCGTACAGCTCCCGGACAATGCTGCCCTCCGCCAGCACGGCCGGATACAGCCCGAGCCGCATCGTGCCGCCCATATCCCGCTGACCCGCGATCACGTCCTCCTGATCGGCCATGGTGGCGACCACCGGGTGCGGGGTCTGCGGGTCGAACTCCGCGCTGTTCGCTCCGTCCAGGCCAGCCAGGTCCCTGGCGACCTCGATCGCCATGCACTGCAGCCCGAGACAGAGGCCGAGGATCGGGATGCCGTTCAGCCGCGCATGCCGGACCGCCCCGATCTTTCCCTCGATGCCCCGGACGCCGAAGCCGCCAGGCACCAGCACGCCGTCCGCGCCGTCCAGGTGGCGTGCGGCCCCGTCCGGTGTCTGGCAGTCGTCACTGGGCACCCAACGAACGTTGACTCTCGCGTCGTTGCCGAAGCCGCCGGCTCGCAGCGCCTCGGCCGGAGACAGGTAGGCATCCGGCAGGTCCACGTACTTCCCGACCAAGGCGATCGTCACGCTTCGCGCCGGGCGGTGCACCCGTCGCAGCAAGTCATCCCAGTCGCTCCAGTCCACGTCGCGGAACGCCAGCCCGAGCCGACGCACCGCGTAGGCGTCCAGGCCCTCCGCATGCAGCACCTTCGGGATGTCGTAGATCGACGGCGCGTCCGGCGCCGATACGACGGCTTCCTCATCGACGTCGCACATCAGGCTGATCTTCCGCTTCAGCCCGCCATTGATGGGCCGGTCCGAGCGGCAGACGATGGCGTCCGGCTGAATGCCGATGCTGCGCAGCGCTGCCACCGAATGCTGGGTCGGCTTGGTCTTCAGCTCCCCGGATGGCCCAATGTAAGGCAGCAGCGAGACGTGCAGGAAGAAGCACCGGTCGCGGCCGATCTCGTGCCTGATCTGGCGGATCGCCTCAAGGAAAGGCAGCGACTCGATGTCGCCGACGGTGCCGCCGACCTCGGTGATCACGACGTCGGTGTCCGGCCCGCCCATCCCGATGATGCGAGCCTTGATCTCGTTTGTGATGTGCGGAATGACCTGCACCGTGTCACCCAGATAGTCGCCCCGGCGCTCCTTGGCGATCACGCTGGAGTAGATCTGGCCGGTGGTCACGTTCGCTGACCCGGGCAGCCGAGTGTCCAGGAACCGCTCGTAGTGCCCGACATCGAGGTCCGTCTCCGTGCCGTCATCGGTGACGAATACCTCGCCGTGCTGGAACGGGTTCATAGTGCCTGGGTCGACGTTGAGATAGGGGTCGAGCTTCTGCATGCTGACCCGGACACCGCGCAGCTTCAGCAGGCGACCGAGACTGGAGGCGGTGAGTCCCTTGCCGAGGCTGGACGCCACACCGCCGGTCACGAAGACGTGTCTGGTATTCACTGGTCGTGCGGCATGCGCTGGCGTCGCCAAGTAAGCTCCCGTGGTCAGTGCCGACGGTGCGGCCCGCCGGTCCACGGGGTCTCAGAATATCAGGCGAGCGCGTCAGCGACCTGGACCGACACCAGGTAGGGCCCAGCATGTCGCACAAACCGGCCGTCCGGCGGCTATCCGGTCTGCTGTCCGCTTGGCAGTCGCCGCTGCGGGCGCTCGGCCACCTGATCGGGCCGGCCCGGCTGACCACCCTGGCCCGGCTGGCGGCCCGGCTGACCACCCTGGCTCGGCTGACCACCCTGGCCCTGGCCGTCGTAGTCGTGGCTGTCGTGGTCGCGGCCATCGTAGTCGTGGTCGTGGTCGTGGTCGTCGTAGCCGTGGCCGCCCTGGCCCGGCTGACCGCCATGACCCGGCTGACCGCCTGCCCGGGCGGTGGTGTCGTGCCCGCCTGCCTCGCCGAACTTGGCCAGCGCGATGGCGCTCACCAGCGCCAGAACGAATCCGGCGATCGCCAGGCCAGTCCGGCCCGGTCGGGTGGTGTCGCCGAGCAAGACCACACCGACGATAGCCGGAGGCACGGTCTCGACCAGGATCACCGATGCCGTCGCCACGGTCACGCTGCCGCTCTCCAGGGCGGAGGCGTACAGCATGAACGAGATGATCCCGGCTGCCGCGAGCGTGTAGGCGGCCGGTGACCGGATCAGCTGATGCGGCGCGAAGCCCGGCAGGATCCTGGCGCAGACCGCGAGCACGCCAAATCCCAGCCCGGCGATGCCGCCGAGGGCCGGCGTCCGGATCGAGCTCGGCAGCCGGGCCGCAGCGATCCCGGCCACCGCGATCGCGGCCAGGGCGGCGATCAGCGCGAGGTGAAAGTCGACTCCTACGGTCGATGCTCCCTGGGCGCCGGCCGAGGAGCCGAGCAAGCCCACGCCCACCACGACGGCGGACACCGCCAGCCACTCGCGCCAGCCGAGCACCACGTGCATCAGCCAGGACGCGAACACGGCCGTCACCGCCAGGTTGGCCGCGATAATGACCTGCACCTCGAAAAGCGGCAACCGCCGCAGCGCTACCAGCTGGCCGATGAATCCGACCATGTCGATGCAGAGGCTGACCAGGAATGGCCACTGCCGCAGCATTCGCAGGACCAGGCCAGGATCGACCCCGCCAGTCGCGCCGGCCGCGACCAGCACGGGGCGGCGCGACGTAGCCCGCACGGCGATCGCCTGCAACACCGCCGCCAGGCCATAGCAGAACGCCGCCACCAGGGCGGCGATCAGGCTCACCAGCACAAAGCCACCCTACGCCGTGCTGAGCTGCCGTGATCGCGCGGCTGCGGAACTGGTCAACGGCCGGCGCCCAAACCCGGGCTCGGTTACGGCCGGTGCGCGATGCCGCGAATGCCGACCGCCTTCTCGAAAACCGTCCAGAATCCCGGCGTCCTGGCCACCCAGCGGACCGGGCCAGTGCCCGTCACCATTTCGCAGCCGCCGGTCTGAATGCCCACAACGGGCAACCGCCGCCCGGCGGCGGTGAAGAGCAGCTGATAGCCGCCGCCGAGGTCGGCCGGGCAGTGGAAGACGCCGCTGGGCATCCGGCTCAGCCCGCAGACGGCCCGCGCCAGGGCTCGAGCCCTAGCCGGGTCGCTCACCACGATCTCGAATGCCTTCCTGACCCCGTTAACCAGCGGCTGCAGTTGCCCGATTGACGGAATCCGCACGACCCGCACCCGGGTGACGGCGCCCGGATCGGCACACAGGGTCAGCTGCGCGACGGCCACCGGACTACCGGTGCTGCGCGGGGCCGGCGGGTCGATGGCGCCCCGGCCGCAGCCGACGACAGCCATCAGGCCGACCACGGCGATCGAGGCGACCAGGCCGCCCGGCGAGCCCTGGCGCCGAGCTGGGCGTAGCGCGATTCGGTGCAACATCTGCTGCCCCTCTCCCGGGCCGGAGCAGCCTCCCGCTCCGGCCGCCAGGCGACTGCTCGCCGGTGCGCTCTGGTCAGCCAGCTGCGCCCAGGCACCCACCTGCGCTCAGGCAGCCGTCCGCAACCGGGCACTCAGCCGCTCGAACTCCTTCGCGGCTTAGACGGCGCCGGACCGGCGAATGGTTCCCGCTAAACCCCGGCCGCCTGCATCCCGCGCAGCTCGTGTTTTAGCTCCCTGATCTCATCCCGGAACCTGGCCGCCAGCTCGAACTGGAGCTCGGCCGCCGCTGCGCGCATCTGATCGCTCAGCGTCGTGATCAGGGCAACCAGGTCCTCACGGGCCGGTCCGCCCTGACCGGCCCCGCCTTCGGCGTTCCGCACGCCGGCCGCCGCAGTGGCGGCCCTGGCGCGTGCTGCCATCCCGGGCACCGGCGCCTTGCCACGGCTCTGCCGCCGGCCCGAGCCGCCGAGCAGCTTCTCGGTGTCCGCATCTTCGCGGGCCAGCTGATCGGTGATGTCGGCGATCTTCTTGCGCAGCGGCTGCGGGTCCACGCCGCGCTCTTCGTTGTAGGCCACCTGCTTAGCCCGGCGCCGATTCGTCTCGTCGATCGCTTTGGTCATGGACGGAGTCATCCGGTCGGCGTACATGTGCACCTGGCCGGAGACGTTCCGCGCGGCCCGGCCGATCGTCTGGATCAGCGAGGTCCCGGACCGCAGAAAACCCTCCTTGTCCGCGTCCAGGATGGCTACCAGCGACACCTCGGGCAGGTCCAGCCCTTCCCGCAGCAGGTTGATGCCGACCAGCACGTCATACTCGCCCATGCGCAGCTCGCGGAGCAGCTCCACCCGGCGCAGCGTATCCACCTCGCTGTGCAGATACCTGGCCCGGATCCCGAGCTCAAGGAGGTAATCGGTGAGATCCTCGGACATCTTCTTGGTCAGCGTGGTGACGAGCACCCGCTCGGACCGCTCCGAACGCAGCCTGATCTCGTGCACCAGGTCGTCGATCTGCCCCTTGGTCGGCTTCACGATCACCTCGGGGTCGATCAGCCCAGTCGGCCTGATCACCTGCTCGACGACGTCGCCGCCCACCCGCTGCAGCTCATATGGCCCCGGTGTAGCCGACAGGTACACGGTCTGGTCGATCCGGTCGCAGAACTCCTCCCAGGTGAGCGGCCTGTTGTCGATCGCGCTCGGCAGCCTGAACCCGTGCTCGACCAGGACCCGCTTCCGCGACACGTCGCCTTCGTACATGGCCCCGATCTGCGGCACCGTGACGTGCGATTCGTCGATAACCAGCAGGAAGTCCTCAGGGAAGTAGTCAAGCAGCGTATTCGGCGGGCTGCCGGTCTCCCGTCCGTCGATGTGCCGCGAGTAGTTCTCAATCCCCGAGCAACTGCCGACCTGCCGCATCATCTCGACGTCATAGCTGGTGCGCATCCGCAGCCGCTGCGCCTCAAGCAGGTGGCCGGCTTGGTCAAGCTCGGCTAGCCGCCCGGCGAGCTCAGCCTCGATGCCGGCGATCGCCCGCTCCATCCGCTCCGGGCCGGCCACATAGTGCGAGGCAGGGAAGATGTATAGCTCCTCGTCCTGCGTCATCACCTCGCCGGTCAGCGGATGCAGCGTCATCAGGCGCTCGACCTCGTCGCCGAACATCTCCACCCGGACCGCGAGCTCCTCGTAGACCGGGATCACCTCGATGGTGTCCCCGCGCACCCGGAACGTGCCGCGGGTGAAGGCGATGTCGTTGCGCTGGTACTGCATGGCGACCAGTTTGCGGAGCAGGCCATCCCGCTCGATGGTGTCCCCGACCTTCAGCTTGACCATCCGGTCGACGTACTCCTGCGGGGTGCCGAGGCCGTAGATGCACGAGACTGACGCCACCACGATCGTGTCCCGCCGGGTCAGCAGCGAGTTCGTGGCCGAGTGCCGCAGCCGTTCCACCTCGTCGTTGACCGACGAGTCCTTCTCGATGTAGGTATCGGTCTGCGGCACATACGCCTCAGGCTGGTAATAGTCGTAATACGAGACAAAATACTCCACCGCGTTGTGCGGCAGCATCTCGCGCAGCTCATTGGCGAACTGGGCCGCAAGCGTCTTGTTCGGCAGCATCACCAGGGTCGGCCGCTGCAGCCGCTCCGCCAGCCAGGCCACCGTGGCCGTCTTGCCGGTCCCGGTCGCGCCGAGGAGCACGGTGTCCCGGGTGCCAGCCCGGAGTCGCTTCTCCAGGTCGGCAATGGCGGTCGGCTGATCGCCGGCCGGCACCATGTCAGTGATCACTTCGAATGGCGCGACACGACGTTGCAGGTCGGTTACCGGGCGCACAAGACCTCCTGATGCTGCACGCTTCTACTGTAGGGCGGCCCTGCGACAGTCTGGATCGCTGCGAGCTGGCTCAGCCTGCCCGCCGGAGCAGCTCCATCCACAGGTCCCCGACCTGGCGGTCCAGCTCCATCAGCGAGCCGGAGTTGTCGATCACGATGCCGGCTACCGCCAGCCGCTGCTCCCGGTCGGCCTGAGCCGCCATCCGGGCCTGAGCCTGCTCCCGGCTCATCCCCCGCTGCCGCACCAGCCGGTGCAGCCGTCTTGCGTCCGGGGCATCAACCACGACGACGACGTCGTAGGCAGCCGCCAGGTCGTTCTCGGCGATCAGCGGGACGTCATGGACCACGATCGCATCGGCCGGGGCCGATTGCTCCAGCTCGGCCATCCGCTGACCGACCTTCGGATGCACGATCGCGTTCAGCCTCGCTCGCTGACCGGCATCGGCGAACACGATCTCGCCGAGCCGATCCCGGTCCAGGCTGCCGTCGGGGGCCAGGATGCCTGGCCCGAATTCCGCTACCACCTCGGCCAGCCCCGCCGTGCCCGGCGCCACCACCTCCCTGGCGATCGCATCGGCGTCGATCAGCACCGCGCCATACGCCACCAGCCGCCGGGAGACCTCGCTCTTGCCGGCCCCGATCCCGCCGGTCAGCCCGACCCGCATCACCACAGGAGCCGGTGCCGCGGCCGGGACGGAACCTGCCATCGCGGCGTCTGCGCCGCTTCGCCGACAACCCGCAGACATGATCGTGGACGGTTGCCCGCGCCATCCGGCGGAGAACCGTCCACGATCATGAAATCCCGAGCTGCGATGGTCAGTTACGGCCGCCCGACAGCTTCTCCCGGAGCGCCGCGAGAGCCTCATCTGAGGCTAGCGTGCCGCCGCCAGAGTCCGATGGGTCCGCCGAGCCTGAGGTGTGCGACCCGGAGTCGCCTTCGTCGCCGTCCTCGGCTCCGTCGGCCTTGCTGCGGGCCTCGGCGACCTGCCGCTGGTGAGCCTCGAACCGGGCGCGGGCCTCGGCGTACTGCCGCTCCCACTCCTCGCGCTGCGTCTCGAAGCCCTCAAGCCACTCGCCGGACTCGGGGTCAAAGCCGTCCGGATAGACGTAGTTGCCCTGCTCGTCGTAGGTGGCCGGCATGCCGTACAGGGTCGGGTCGAAGTCGTCACCGGTCGTCTCGCCGGTCGCGCCCTCGTTGGCCTGCTTCAGCGACAGGCTGATCCGGCGGCGGTCCAGGTCGATGTCGATGATCTTGACGAAGATCTCGTCGCCGACCTGCACCACCTGCTCCGGGATCTCGACGTGCCGGTCCGCGAGCTCGGAGATGTGCACCAGTCCCTCGATGCCCTCCTCGACCCGGACGAACGCGCCGAACGGAACCAGCTTGGTGACCCGGCCAGGCACGACCTGCCCGATCTGATGCATCCTGGCGAACTGCTGCCAGGGGTCCTCCTGCGTCGACTTCAGCGACAGCGAGACCCGCTCGCGGTCCATGTCGACGTCGAGCACCTCGACCGTGACCTCCTGGCCCACCTCGACGACCTCGCCCGGATGATCGATGTGCTTCCAGGACAGCTCGGACACGTGCACAAGACCGTCCACGCCGCCCAGGTCGACGAACGCGCCGAAGTTCACGATCGAGGACACGGTGCCCTTACGGATCTGAGCCTTCTGCAGCGTGTTCAGGAAGTTCTGGCGGACCTCGGACTGGGTCTGCTCCAGCCACGCCCGGCGGGACAGAACCACGTTGTTCCGGTTCTTGTCCAGCTCGATGATCTTCGCCTCGATCTCCTTGCCGACATACGGCTGCAGATCGCGGACCCGGCGCATCTCGACCAGCGACGCGGGCAGGAAGCCGCGCAGCCCGATGTCCAGGATCAGGCCGCCCTTGACCACCTCGATCACGGTCCCGGTGACGACTCCGTCCTCGTCCTTGATCTTCTCGATCGTGCCCCAGGCGCGCTCGTACTGCGCGCGCTTCTTGGACAGGATCAGCCGGCCCTCCTTGTCCTCCTTCTGCAGGACCAGGGCCTCGATGTGATCGCCGGTCTTGACGACGTCATTCGGATCGACATCGTGCTTGATCGATAGCTCGCGGGACGGGATGACGCCTTCGGTCTTATAGCCGATGTCGAGCAGGACCTCATCCCTGTCGACCTTGACGATGGTTCCTTCGACGATGTCGCCGTCATTGAAATACTTGATGGTCTCGTCGATCGCG
>OCZU010001844.1_pt1 | contig 13690 bp, 13 predicted proteins | sample 1539001 | NCBI WGS metagenome assembly OCZU01 (sample SAMEA3539306, study PRJEB22396) | soil metagenome | biome: tundra; feature: field; material: soil | place: USA | collected 2010-05 | depth 0.15 m
CTCAACCTTGATGATCTCCGCGCCCAGGTCCCCCAGCATCATGGTTGCGTGGGGTCCCTGCATCATGATCGTGAAGTCCAGGACGCGCACGTTCTCGAGCGCCAGCGCCATCGTCTTGCTCCTTAGGTTCCCCTCGCCAACTCGGGAGTGAATGGCGAGCAACGTTCGTGCGATTCGCATGGTGCCCGGGCGATGCAGGCATCAGCCGCATTTGCACCTTTCTTGCGATTGGCCTCAACCGGCCTGCCGTTGCGCGGGTTTTCCCGAGGCGCGTCCGGTAGGAATGCTGGGCTTCGCGAGCCGTTCACTTCAGGGCGCTCTTGGGGTCGCCGCCACGACATTCCCTTTGAGATCACGCGCTATGAGACGCTTCTGCTATGGCACGGCCGGTCGCGGCTTCGGCACGTGGTAGCGAGATACCGGCTGCGAGTAAACCCTCCCTAATCTTCTCCACTTGGGGCCCACTAAGCGGCATCAAAGGCGAGCGCACCGTCCAGCGCGGCAGCAGTCCGCGGAGAACAAGCGCTGTCTTGAGCGCCACCGTTACCGCCGCGTGGGGCTCGATGTGATAAAGCGCGCTCGTGAGCTTCAGCGTTCGGTCGTAGACCTTCTTGGCTGCATCGTAATCATGGGTCTTGGCGGCAGTGAGCAGCTCGACCATCAGCTCGGGGCAAGGGGCGCCGTACCCCACCAGTGCGCCGTCAGATTCCCACATGGTGTGCAGCAGGTATTCATCCTGGCAAGTCACGATCTTCACCCGCGGACGTTCGCGGCGAATGATGGGGACTTCCGTATCCCACCGCGCCATGTTGCGCACGCCATGCTTGATCGCCACGACCCGAGGATTGGCGCAAATGTTGAGTTGCGTTTCCAGACTGTACGTCGCCTTGGTCACGTCGGGATAAAGGAACAACACCAGTGGTACTGCGCAGGCGTCCGCGATGGCGCGGTACCGGTCCTCCGGTGCCCCTTGTTGGTAGCCGAAGCGCAGCCAACTGTGCGATGGATAGATAAGCAGTCCACTTGCTCCCGCTTCGGCCACCCGCTTCGCTTCCGACGCCGCCATCCTGGTTCCTTCGCCGACGATGCCTGCAATGATCGGCACTCGAGAGCCAACCGCATCAACAAGACACTGAATCACCTCGAGCCGCTCCGACTCGGTCATTGCAAGGCCCTCGCCCGCATGGCCGTTGCAGACGATGCCGGTGATACCTTTGACGGATGCAAGCCATCGGCCATGTGCCGCCAGCGCCTTGACATCGATTTCACCCGCTTCATCGAACGGCGTCACGCATGCCGGGATGACGCCGTCGAAATTTAGAACCTTCATGAGTAAACTCCTTTAGTCGTTTGGTGGATTCCGCAATTGCCCCTATCGCGGCAGCGATGTAGATCGCGATGAACCTGCAACGACGATGACGCAGGTTTGCCGTAGCCATCGCTTCCCACGGCCGTGGCTTGGTCAGACAATCGACTCTCCGCCGTCGACGAAAACTGTCTGTCCTGTGATGTGTCGCGCGTCTGCGGAAAGCAGGAACAGGATGGCCGCCGCTACGTCTTCGGGTTCGGCGATCCGGCGAAGCGGAATGCCGGGCCGGAAACGCGACGCGGATCCGTAAATCCGTTCCTGCAGTACTTGAGGACCGTCCTGCGCCTGCGCGAGCTTGAACATCGCCGTGTTCACGGTTCCGGGACACACCGTGTTGACACGGATTCGATGCTCGGAAAGCTCGAGGGCGAACACGCGACCGAGCTGTATGGCACCGGCCTTGCTCGCGCAATAGGCACTTTGGCCGATCCGCACCGCCTGTCCGGAAATAGAGGCGACCACGACGATAGCGCCAGCTTTCTTTTCGATCATCGGCCGCGCCGCTGCACGGCAAGAGACAAACACGCCGCGAAGGTTGACCCGAATGACGCGATCCCAGATCTCATCTTCGAGCTCGACGATCGGTGTCGAATGCATGCGGATGCCGGCATTGGCGACCAGAGCGTCCAATCGTCCAAATCGCCTGAGAACCTCCGCGATGGCGTTCTCCATGGCGTCCGTGTCCGCCGTGTCGGCTGTGATCGTTATTACGGCCTGGTGGTTCGACTCCGAAAACAGCTGGGCGGCGCTGGCGAGCGCCACCGAATCGAGATCGATCAGGGCGACGCTTGCGCCCCGCGCGGCGAGCATCCTCGCCGTTTCGAGACCGATGCCGTTCGCAGCACCCGTCACCGCAATCGCCTGGCCTTCGTAGCTCATATGCTTGCCTCCTGATGAACCGAGCACGTGCTGCAGCGGGTTAATCACGAGCGCTGACTGAAGTCATCTCAGCCGCTTGGGGCAGTGGGTTGCCTGAAGCGGATTCGTTGATCGGGCCGCCCTCGGACGATCCCGGTCGTCCACGTTGCACAGATGCTTCCGGTTCGACCGGAAGGCGTCGTGCCACCGTCTCACCCGCAACGCGCCCCGAGGTCAGCGCCCAAGCAATGTGCAGCCCGTGCCCCTTGAGCAGCATGCCGCCCTGGCCGACCCCGCCGGCGGCATACAGTCCCTCCACTGGGCTGCCGTCCTGTCTCAATACGCGGCATTGCGCGTCGACCGCGAGACCGCCTTCGGTGACGGTCAGCATGGCGTGAACAGGCCCCAAGGCGTACAGCGGCCACCCTTTCAGGCCCCGGGTCGCGGCGGTCAGGCGGTCCACGGAAATTCCCGTCTTTGCTGCGAGCTCATGCACGTTCTGCGCACAATGCACGAGATCGGGTCTCCCGCGCGCGTAATCGGGGAAATACGCGTACGCGATGCCGGGAGCCGTCGAGATGAAGAAGGGGTATTTCGTGAACAGGCTCGCGACGTGCTCGTTGAGGAGGATGTAGCCCTTGGGTTCTCTCGCGGCGGCGAGGGCGTCCGCAGGTTTGGCACCGTTCAGTCGTTCGCCGTCGAGGTCGACCAGGATCGCACCCTCTTGAAACAGTCGCTCGGATGGCGACATGTGGGCGATGAGCAGCGAAGTGACGAGAGGCTTGAGCATCCATGGCGGCGCTCTCATCAGATATTGAGCGCCGATACGCGCAAGCCACGACCAATCTGGAAGGCGCTCCGCGAGACCCTTGGTTTGGGCACGAGGAAAGCGCAACTGCGGCCCGAACACCGCGTCCATGTTGCACAACGCCGCACCCACCCGCCGCGCCATCTGATGCCCATCGCCGGTACTGCGTGGATTGACCGGAATCGCGGCATGGGCCGCGGGCGACAGAAACGCCTTGCGCAGCTCCTGGTTGCCGCTGAAGTCCCCCGTGGCAAGGATCACGCCGCGTCGTGCTCGGAAGCAGTGAGGGCGCCCCGCTTGGGTGCAATCGACGGCGACGATTCTTCCACGGCTGTCGGACACCAATCGATCGACCGATACGCCGAGCTCGATCAGAACCCCCGCTCGTTTCGCCTCACGCGTGAGCTTGGTCAGATACGATCGCGAACCCGGGATAACGTTGTGCATGCGGCTCACCCGGTTGGGTGGTTCAGGGAACGGGCCGGCGAACACGATGCCGATATCCTCAAGCCAGCTCAGCGTGACACCTGCCTCTGCCGCGAGCATCGAGCGCAGATCCGGGTTGTCGCGCACGACCAAGTCACCCGCAAAGGCTTCCATATCGCTGCGGAAATCGTCGGCTCCGTCGGCAATGCCCGCCCGGCGCTGGAGCCGCGTGCCGGCGGCGGAAAAGGACCCTACGGATAGGCCCGTCGTGCCCCCGAGCTCAGTGGCCTTTTCCAGCAGAATCGTCCGGACGCCTCGCGTGCCCGCCGCTACCGCGGCGGCCAATCCGGCTGCCCCACCACCCACCACGATGATGTCAGCGGATGACGACTCGAGAGGAAGGTCGGAAACGCAGGTCATGCGCACTCCTCAACAACGTTATGGCGCGGGTCAGAGATTGCCGCGGTTTCGTGCAACATGGCCCTTATCCGGCCGCGATAGCCGAATTGGGGTCGCTCATCATCGTCAGGCGCGCGCGATAGGGGCGCCGTCCGGCGTAGTGGGCGCGCCTTTCGGTGGTCACCAACGCAGTGCGCTATGGCGCGAATGCCGGCGAACGTGAACCTCTGGATGCCGTCGAACATCATGACTTCACTAGAACGCAGTGTTCCGGCGCGAATGAAATCATGATCTGCGCGCCCTCTTCGAAGATCTCCGTTGGAGGTCGCCGCACAACCAGCGGTCCGGGCGGCCAATCTATGAGGTATTGGATGAAGTCACCGTGGAACATTCGCCGGCGGATGCTGCCACTGAAGCAGTTCTCCGTGCGATGAGAGGGTCGGGTACTGAGCTCGATGTAGGCGGTCCGGATCGCCACGGTGCAGCGTTTTTCCACCGAGGCGTGATCCGCGCTGACGCGTAACCGCAGGCCGCCATCGGCCTCGAAGAGGACAAGTCCTGGAGCGCTCAAATTTTCACGAACGTACCCCTCAATCAGATTCGCGGAGCCTACGAAGTCAGCGACAAAAATGCTGCGTGGCCGGTTATATATGTTCTCCGGAGTGCCGATCTGCTCGATGCCACCCATATTCATCACGATGACGCGATCCGAAATCGCGAGTGCTTCCTCCTGGTCGTGCGTGACGTAGACCGAAGTGATGTCGAGCCGTTGCTGCAGTTCGCGCAGCTCGACTCGCATCTGCGCCCGCAACTTCGCGTCGAGATTCGATAGAGGCTCGTCAAAGAGCAGCACGCTCGGTGAGAACGCGATGGCGCGCGCCACGGCAACGCGCTGTTGCTGACCTCCCGAGAGCTTCGCGGCCGACCGCCTGGCGAATTCGCGCATGTGCACGAGGACGAGTGCCCAGTTCACCTTCGCGTCGGTCGATGCGCGGTCCATCTTGCGAACCCTGAGTCCATAGGCCACGTTATCGAACACGCTCATGTGAGGCCACACACCGTACGACTGGAACACCATGGACAGACCGCGTTTCTCAGTCGCGAGATTGACACCTTCCGCGGCCGAATACATCGGCTTCCCGTCGATACGAATCAATCCAGACGAGGGCTGCTCCAGTCCGGCGATCGCACGCAGCGTGGTCGTCTTGCCGCACCCGGACGGGCCGAGCAAGGTGAGGTTCTCGCCCCGCTCCACGGTAAAACTGATGTTGTTGACCGCGACCGTATCGCCATACGAGACGACCAGGCCAGATACTTCGATCTGAGGCTCGTGAGAGGTTGCAGGAACGTTCATGGAGTCGCGCGCGTGGCTACCCGATAGCTCCGGGCAATCGTCTCGTGCCTCGACCGAATCACTGAGCGTACTCGCTACCATTGCAGCTCTCGCGAGAATGTTCGTGTTGCCTTGAACAGGATCCCCAATGCCACGAGCACAGTAGCGGTCTGGATTAGAGCCATCGCAGCCGTCAATTCGGTGCCGGAGGTAAACCATGCGCTAACGATCGAGGGCGCGATCACCTTCGCGTTGGGTCCCATAAGGAAGATCGACGCCCCCAGTTCCCGCACGCTCGCCATGAAGAGAAGCAGCCAAGTGGCGAGGATTCCCGGTCGGAGTAGCGGGACCGAGATCGTGCGCAATTGATAGAGCCAGGAGGCGCCGCAGACACGCGCGCATTCTTCAAGGCTGCGTTCGAGCTGGAGCACTACTCCGCCAAGGGTGCGCACGCCTAGTGGAAGGAGCACCGTGAAGTACGCCAGTGCCAGGAGCCACAGCGTCCCGTAGATGGGAATCGGCATGTTCAACCAGGCCCACAGGAGCGCCAGCCCAAACACTACCCGCGGAACAGCCTGTGGAAACATCACGATATACTCGATGACGCCGCGGCCGGGAGCGCGCGAACGGTAGATAATCCAGACAAGAATCGTCATGATTCCCACACCGACGCTCGCCACTCCAAACCCCAGCATCAGGCTATTGCCAAGCGCCAGCCGGACCGGCCCGAGGCCCAGTGAAGTGCGGTAATTGTCCAGCGTCAAAACGCTGTCGGACAAAATGACCGTCGCGAACTTTTGGAATGAGGTGAGCAGCAGTGCAGCGAGCGGAAGTACAACCGCGAGAAACACATAGGCGCAGCAAATGCCCAACATCACCCACCTCATCCGCCCCATATCCATTGCTCTCGGTCTGAAGGCCTTGCCCGTAATCGTCGCGTAATTGCCTTTCGTGACGATCCGCCGATAAATCACCATAGAGACGAACATGATCGCAAACAACGAGACGCCCATGGCAGCGGCGCGCGAGTAATCGGGCGGGTAGGCACTGATCATCTGCCAGATTGCGGTGGTTACGACGAAGAAACGTGCGGGCAGCCCCAGGACCAGCGCTGCGGCGAAGGAGCCGAGCATTTCGGCAAAGACGAACACCGTGGCGCCGAGAACCCCTGGCAAAACGAGCGGCAGCGTGACTGTCAACATCGTACGAAGCTTGCCGGCCCCCAATATGCGCGCGCTGTCTTCGAGGGCAGGATCCATCGACTTCATGGCTGCCGAAATCATCACGAACGCGACCGTCCCTTCAAAGAGCGCCATGACCCACGCGATACCCATTATCGAATAGCTGTCGAAGAGGTCCCCCCGGCCGCCGGCCAAGTGCCAGAGCTGGTTCAGAAAGCCGCTCTTCGGGCCGGCAAGGATGCTCCATGCAAGCGCTCCGACAAGCGGTGTCATGTAATAGGGGAGCTCCATCAAGCGCTCGAGCAGGCGACGGCCCGGTATGTTCGTGCGCGAGAGGATCCATGCCAGCAGAAAGCCGATCACGACGGCCATAACGGTCGCCAGAGTCGCGACCATGACCGTGTTGCCGAGGACGTGAACGTCCTCGAACACATGAGCGTAATTGGCCCATCCGATGCTCTCGGGCGGGAAGCTCTCGGGATCGCCCGTGTTGAACGATTCTTCGATCAGGAACAGGACGGGATAGAGGACCAGTAAGCCACAACCGCCCAGCACCAGCAATGTGGTGATACCTTGGGTGCTCTTGCTCCGTGCGACGAGATTGTTCAGCGTGTGCCGCAAGCGGCGAATGATGCCGGCGGCAAAACCACGCCCATCCCCCGGCACCCAGAGCGCAGTGCCGGCCACCTGACGACGCACTGCGCCTCGTGGCCAAAGTGCACGGGCCATTCGCAATGGATTCACTTGGCGCCAACTCAAATCGAATCGCGATTCAGCGCAAACCTGTCATCGTGTCCCACGCCCGATTGAAATCGGGGCGACTGCTGAGGAATGCCGGCCAATCCTTCGGGAAGAGTAGCTTCATCTCCCCAGTTCCAACGCCCCCGGGCGGCGGGGCGACGTCGGTTCGCGGAGAATTCATGAAGAGTGCGTTGGCGATCGCCTTCTGGCCAAGAGGTGAGAGGAACCAATCCAGGAACAGCTTTGCCGCTTCAGGATGCGGGGCGTTGTTCACCACACCCCAGACTTCGGGGGACGCCGGCAGTCCGGCAGCTGGCCGGATGAATTCGAGCGGCGCGCCCTTCTGCTTGAACTCAAGATATCCCGAGTATTGCGCTGCTTCGGCGACCTTATCTTGCCCGTTTACCAGGCGGTCGAACTGCTGGACGTAAGAGTCGAAGGCGTGCGGCTTCTGCTGAGAGAAGCGTTTCCAGTAATCGCCCCCTAGCTGCTCATTCAATAGGTACCAGGTGATGTGCTGCAAGCCGGAGTTGGACGTCTTAACGCTGACTGATCCCGACCACTTCGGATCCAATAAATCGTTCCACGTTTTGGGGGCCTCTTCGGGAGCGACGATCTTCGGGTTGTACGCGATCCCGGCAAGAATGATTGAGCCCCAAGTCCAGTATCCCTCGGGCTGACTCTTGTATTCAACCTTGTAATTCACCATCTCCGGGGACATATATCGCGCATAGCCGTCCTTCTTCTCAAAGTCCAGCACGAGCCCCAGGTCTGACAGGTTGATCACATCCGCAACGTAGGTACGTGCCTGTCGCTCGGCACGGATCTTCGCGTACAGGGCCCCCGTTTGCAGGCGGACGTAGTTGGTCTTGATCTGCGGGAACAGGTCATGAAACGCCTGCAACAGCTTGGCGGTTCCTTGCTCGACGTCGGGCGAATAAATCACAACCTCACCTTCTTGCTTCGCCTTTTCGACATCCGCACACGTCTTGAAACCCTGCATCTGCGTAGCGTTCGCGCACAGTCCCGCACCCGCCGCGCTTGGTGCGGCAGCGCTGCCCGCGCCGCTGTGTGACACTGCCGCTGCCGCAAGTACCCATGCGGACAAGATCGCGAGCCATTTCATTAGCGCCTCCCCAAAAAGACAACGTTGTCCTTCTATGGCAAAATCTAGCACCGTAACGATCGGCGTGTCAAGCGGTGGATTGACAGACGGGGTCGGATGTTGTTAGGCTAGATAACGTTGTCTAAGAAAGGATTGTAACGAATGAACGAGCGGCGATACCACCGCGCTACTCGGCGCATTTGGACGACACGACACTGAGCTCAGACGGTGCGAACCCACAAGACGCGATGATCACCCGAAAACTCCGATGAGTGCGAAACGCGGCACCCGCTCTACGTCCACGGTGACCGATGTTGCCCGCGAGGCTAGGGTCTCCGTGAGTACGGCTGCGCGCGTGCTACGACAGGCCGATTACCGCGTGAGCCCGACACTGCAGGAGAAGGTCCGCAAGGCCGCCGACAACGTTGGTTATGTGGCGAACTTGCTCGCGCGCAATTTGCGTCGCGGCGATCATCCATTCATCGGCCTCTTGTCGGGCTACATGCTTGATCCCTACTTTGGGGAGATCGCCGAAGCGGTCACCGAGGAGGCGAACGCACACTCGCTGTTGGCGATCGTCTCGAACATGCAACGCGATCCAAGGCTGGAGATCGCACAGTGCCAGCGACTCTGGGAGCATCGGGTTTCCGCTCTGATCCTGACCGGCGGCGGGTTCGATCAACGGACCTTCAGGGACGAGTTCGCTGCGCTGGTAAGAAAAATGAGAAAGGCAGGGGTCATCGTGGTGTCCGTTGCCGATCGCGATTTCGACGTGCCGACTTTTTCGGTGGACAACGAGCTGGTCGGGCGGACCCTTGCTGAGCATTTGGTGTGCCAAGGCCATCGGGAGATCGGTGTGGTCATCGGGCCGCCACAGAGCCGACTAAGTGAGCTAAGAGCCTTCGGCATCGAGGCCGTGCTCTCCGATGCAGGAGTTCGGTCGAATAAGCTGCATAGTGACTATAGCGTTGCAGCCGGAGTAGCGGCCGCCGACCGGCTCATAGCGCTCAATCCCCGATTGACGGCGATCATCGCCGGCACTGACACGCTCGCCGTTGGAATCGTTCAACGGCTGCAGGCGGTCGGCTATCGGATCCCAGATGACATATCGGTGATCGGTGTGGGGAACACGGTATACGCCCGACTCATCACCCCGCGTCTTTCGACGGTAGACGTGAGTGTTCCGAGCTGTAGCACCGCCGCCGTTCGGTATGTGGTCGAACGGCTGGCCGGGCGCAAGCCCCCGGCGCCCGCACGATTTCCCGTGAAGCTTGTCGAGGGGGGGTCTGTGGAGCCACGCGGCGGCCCGACGCGACGACCGAAAGCCGATGGCGATGGCGTGCGGCGGTCCCGCCCTGCGGTGTGAACAACGGTTCGGACGAAAGCTGTTCGAAAAACTCAGAGAGGTGTCCAGAATGTCAGTCGTTGCAGCGTCAAAGTGTCTCGTGTTGCGAGGCCTCTATCCAGCAACCATCACGCCGTTTGCAGCCGATTTATCCATCGACCAAAAAGCGCTGCGCCGACATCTGAGCGAAACCGCCGCCGTGCAGGGCGTCCGGGGTCTGGTCGTAAACGCGGGTTTGGCCGAGATCCTGCAGCTCACGAACGAGGAAAAGACTCATGTGATCAAGACGGCCAAAGACGTTTGCCTGCGCGGACAGCTGGTCGTCAGCGGCATCGAGGGGCGTAGCGCAGCGGAAGCGGTACGCGATGGTCTACAGGCCAAGCTGGCGGGGGCCGACGCGCTACTCGTCTTGCCTCCGTTCGATGTTCGGGCGTATCGCAGGCTGTCCCGACACGTGGATTCCGTCTACCGCTTCTTTGAGGTGCTCGATCGTGAGGTCGATCTCCCGTTGATCGTATTCCAGTATCCGGACACGTCGGGATGCGCATACTCCATCGATGCCCTGCTCGCTATCGCATCGCTTCGCAATGTCGTCGCGGTCAAGGCAGCCTCAGGCACCGTTACCCGGTATGTCGAGCTTTGGAACAGCCTGCATGACAAGCTGTCGATCCTGGCCGCTGTGGATTCGCCGCCCCTGCTTGGAATGCTGTTGCATGGCACACACGGGGCACTGATTGGAATCAGCGTCATCGGCACGCTGCAGTGGGCCACGCTGGTCGACGCCGTCGCGCATAACGATGTCGCTACGGCGCAGCGGCTCTACAACAAAATCTGCATTCCGCTGATGGAGGCCGTTTTCGAAAACCAAGAGCCAAAATCGCCTACCAGCGAAGTCGCCCGTGTCAAGGAAGCGCTCGTCCAGATGGGCCAGATCCCGTCTTCCCGCGTTCGGCCCCCTGCGGTGGACATCACCGAGGAGCATCGCGAAGCCATCCGAACGGCGCTTCATGCTACTGGACTACTCGAGGAAAGCTTCGCCTGAGCCCCGCCTTTGGTGTCGCCCGCCCATGGATAAGGATCTTTGAACTCATCGCGGAGCGGCTGTGGTCATTTCAGATGCGCGAGCGCGCTCCAGAGGACGGCAGAAGTGCCAGTACAGGATGGGATCCGACTCATTCGTGGACGCGCTGCTGTGACGTCCTCCCGCAATGCCGCAACAGTTCAGCGTGGGAGTAGATTGGCTGCGCTGGCTCCCGGCAGGAGCAATGAGACATGCATGAACGAGTCCTAGAACTCACAGCGCGCGGCGCAAAGCATAACAACGAGGAAGGCAGCATGCACTACGAGCTCCCCGAAGAGCTGATCCAGTTCAGAGACGTTCTTCGGCGTTTCGTGAGCGAGCAGATCGAGCCGCTGGCGAAGGTCATCGAGCAGACGAATGCGATTCCCGACGAGCTCTTGTCGAAGGCGGCCGAGCTCGGCATCTTCGGTTTCTCGATCCCCGAGGAATATGGCGGCAGCGGCTCCAGCGAACTGGCGTCATGCGTAGGCCTGGAAGCGCTCAGTCACGGTCCGGGCGGGGTCACCTTCTACCTGGCGCCGAGTGCACCTGCAGCAGCCATTCGCTTTGCCGGCACCGAGGAGCAGCGCCGGAAGTTCCTGCCTCAACTCGCTCGCGGCGGGTTATTCTCTGCATTCTGTCTGACCGAAGCTGGGGCGGGGTCCGATGCGGCCGGCATCAAGACCCGCGCCGAGCGCCGCGGCGATCGCTGGATCATCAACGGGTCCAAGTTGTGGATCAGCCGCGCCCACCGCGCCGGCGTTTTCCTGGTTTCCGCGGTCACCGACCCTGAGAAGCGCGGCAAAGGCGGAATCACGATCTTCGTCATGGATAAGCGGCGCGGCATCAATGTTGGCAAGCCGGATCGGTTGATGGGTCTGGCCGGATCCGGTAGCGCCGAAGTGTCGTTCGAGGATTGCGAAGCGACCGAAGCCGATGTGCTCGGCACGGTGGGCGGCGGGTTCGATGTTCTCAAATTCATTCTTGGCCGGGCTCGGTTGTGGGCGGCTGCCCGCGCCACCGGCGTGTGCTCGCGCGCGCTTGAGATTTCGCTCGCACACGCCGGAGCGCGCGAGCAGTTCGGTAAGAAACTCGGTGAATTCCAGGGGATCAAACTCAAGTTGGCCGACATGACGAGCGATGTGTACACGGCGCGGCTGCTGCTGTACCGCGCGGCCGCACTGTACGACGCCGGCCTCGATCCAGTGCAGGAAGTCTCGATTGCGAAGCTATTCAACACCGAAGCGGCGAGCCGTGCCGCGGACAACGCGATCCAGATCCACGGCGCGATGGGCTTGTCGCAGGACTTCTACGTCGAGCGGCTGTACCGCGATTGCCGCGCCTATCGAATCCTCGACGGAACGTCGGACATCCAGCGGCTGATGATCGCGAGCAACGTGCAGCGCCGCGGCGTCGGAGAGGCGATGGCACCGGGGGGCTTGTGTTGAGGAGGGCTGCAACGGAGACGATCGACGCGGATGTCGCTGTCGGCGGCGGTGCGAGTCTGCGCGCCGCTTACGATGCCGCCGCGGCGGATCCGCCCGCGCTACTCGTGCTCAAGGGGCAGTCGACGGCCAGCGGAGCGACGGCGTTCGTCGTTGCCGAACTCGCGGGCTTCGCGGTTCACGACGACGTCGGCGATCTGCCCGATTCGCCGGTGGTGCATTTTGACGACATCACGCGCGTCGGCCCAGAATGCAACGATCCGCGACTCGTGCGCGTGCTGCGAGTCGAATTTGCCTCAGGCCGCTTCCACGATGCCGATGTGATGCAGCTCGCCGCTCTGAGCGCCGCGAAAAACCTCCTCGACGTTGGCACGGTAGTGATTGCGGCGGCCCGGGTGCGCAAGGAGGCACACCGCAGCCACTGTCGCGAGGACGACCTCCACACCGACGCGCATTGGGAGGGGTCGGTGATAATCCACCAAACGCAGTATGGCTCCGAGGCCACAGCGGGAAGCTTCGCCGAGTTGATCGCATGAGTGCGCCCGTGACGCTCGAGAGACGTGGTCGCGTCGCGCACCTGCAGCTCGACCGTCCGCATGTCCGGAACGCGATCGATGGCGCGACTTGCGACGCGCTAGCAGCCGCCGTCGCCTCTCTCGAGGCGGATGCCGGCATCGGCGCGATCGTGCTCTCCGGCGCCGGCGACAAGGCGTTCTCGGCTGGCGCCGATCTCACATACATGCGCGGGCTCGAAGGCGCCCGGTTGCGCCGCTTTATCGAACAGACATGGATCGTGTTCGAGCGCATCGCGTCATCGCCGTTGCCGAGCATTGCGGCGCTACACGGCTACGTACTCGGCGGAGGGCTCGAGCTTGCGTTGGCGTGCGACCTGCGCATTGCCGACGCAACGGTGCAGATCGGGCTCCCCGAGATGGGCCTCGGCAGCGTTCCCGGCTCGGGCGCGCTGCAGCGGCTGCCGGCGCTGATCGGCCAGGCGCGCGCGACCGAAATGATCCTGCTCGGACGACGCATCGACGCGGCGGAAGCAGCGGCGATTGGACTCGTCAATCGCGCGGTCGCAAACGGCGAAGCGCTATCGGCGGCGATGGCATGGGCGGAAACGATTGCGGGGTTGCCGGCGGAAGCCGTGCGCTACGCCAAGGTCGCGCTGCGCGCTGGTCGACTGCCAGAGGTCGCCGCAAGCCTGCACGGGCTCGTCTCGCAGGCGTGCCACGCGGACAAGCGCTACCAGACCACCACGGACGCATACAGGCGCTAGGACAGACCAATGGACAACAGAGCAGGGGTCATGCAGCCGATCAAGCTCGTGTTCGATGCGATTGGCAAGCTGCAGTCGCTGCTAACGAACGTGTTCTTCGTGCTCACGATCGTCGTCGTCGCGTTCCGGCTCATCAATCGATTCTGGTTCAAGTTGCCGGTGGTGTGGACCGCCGACCTCGCCGTGCTTTGTTTAATCTGGCTGGGCTTCTTGAGTGCCAACGTTCGGTGCGCCGTTACGACGTCGCGGCGGAGGTTAAGGTGCAAGACCTTGCAGATGACTCGCGCCGCGGCGCCAGGGGCGAGTTAGGTGCGTCCATCCAAGGTCGTCCCGGTCGACGA
>OCZU010001845.1_pt1 | contig 13690 bp, 17 predicted proteins | sample 1539001 | NCBI WGS metagenome assembly OCZU01 (sample SAMEA3539306, study PRJEB22396) | soil metagenome | biome: tundra; feature: field; material: soil | place: USA | collected 2010-05 | depth 0.15 m
CGAGAAGGCGATGGCCGCGAGGATCGCGAGCGCCAGCAGGTTGATCAGGGTCTGGGAGAAGACGGTGCCAGCGACCACCGGTACTGTCCGAGCCGGCGTGCCCCGCAGGCGGCGGCTCAGCACGATCACGCGTGTGGGCTCGCCGATGCGTCCGGGGATGAGCGCCGAGGCCATCACGCCGATCATCGTCGCGCGTACCACTGGTGCCCAGCGCAATCGCTCCTGAGGCAACGCCGCGCGCAAGGTCGCACGCCAGGAGACGGCGCGAGCCAGCAGGGACAGCATCATTAGCGCGAGGGCCAGCACGAGCCAACCCGGGCTCGCGGAGATCAAAGCGTTTGCTACGCGGGGAAGATTCAGCCGGCTGAGGGCGTACGCGAGCAGTGCGGCGAGCAACACCGCCGCCACCACCGCGCCGGCACGCCGGGCGGTGCGATGTCGTCTCGGCGAGGCCCCCATTGCAAGGGGTATCTATCAGAGCCCGGTCGCGTCTCGTACGCCAAGGGTGTCTTTCAAGAGTGGGTCGTCAGGGCATCGCGCCGCAAAGGGGTGTCTTTCAAGAGCCGTCCTCAGGGGGTCGTACGCCCCAGCGCGCCGGGTGCCAATGAACCTCTGTCGGAAGTGCGGATCGTCCTATTTTTGTGAACTGCGATTTAGATGGCGAGTAGTGATCCAAATACGCGCTCCGGCCGCATAAGAAACATTCCATTACATGGACCTTGAATGTTTAGCAAACATGCTGGGTAGTATCGAAAATGTCGTCAGGGGCGCTTTATCGCCAGGTGAAATCATTCGGACTCTTATGCCAGCCGGATAGGCGGGTCGGGAGCACCGGAGGACTGGTCTGAGTCATGCGCTCATAAGCCGTGAGTGAGATTGGGGAAGATCAGAGTCATGACACAGGAACAAGATATTGCGATCGCACTATCGCCTGCCCAAATCGAGCAGGTGATCCGCTCCGCTGGGTATGCCCCCAACGGCACGGTGTCGAGCCTGCTGGTGGCGGCACTCGACAACGCGCATACCGCACCGAACGGAGACCACGCTCGCCGGTCTCTACACGAGGAGACTCAACTCGCGCTCTCAAGCGCCTTGGGTGACCCGCAGCTCTCGCAATCGCTGCTTCGCGGCCTTGCGATCCTCTCCTGCTATGGGCCGGAGAGGCCGTGGCGAGCGATCATCGATCTCGCCAAGGAGCTGGGCATGTCGCCCTCGACGACGCACCGCTACGTAAAGACGTTGCGGGCCGTTGGTCTGCTCGAGCAGAATCCCACGACACGCGAATATCGGCCGGTGGCGGTCTGAGCGTCGATTGCGCCTAGGCGGATTCAACAACCGCCAAAGTTGAGTGGCCTTAGCTCGTGTGCTCTGGGGAGATTCAGCGACCCTCATAGGTTGCGTGGCCGGGTCCACGCTCCAGGAAGGAAGCCACCGCATGCTTGAGATCGGCGGTCGCGAACAGGTCCCCGGCGAGCTTCGGCACGCGCTCGTCGGCATCGTGGGCGCCGCTGCCGTCAAGGCACGCTCGCACGATCGCCTTGGTGGCGGCGTGCGCGCGTGTGGGTCCCTCGGCGAGCTTGCTAGCAAAAGCGCGGGCGGCGTCGTCGAAGCCCTCGTCAGGAAGTACGCGGTTGACGACGTTCCAGCGCTCTAGCGTGGATGCGCCATATAGCTCGCCGGTCATCACCAGCTCGCGAGCACGTGCGGGTCCAGCTCGCTCGGCCAGACGTTGCGTGCCGCCCATCGCGGGGGTAAGGCCGACGACCGTCTCGACCAGTCCGAAGCGCGCCGACTCGGCCGCGAGCAGGATGTCGCAGCCGAGCGAGAGCTCGAATGCTGCCGTCAAGCACAAGCCGTGGGCGGCGAAAACCGTCGGGAATTCTAGCTGCTCTAGCTTGTGGACGATGTCGAGCAGACCAACCCACATCTCGGCCGCCCGGGCGGGGGTCAGGCCGTCGAAGATGTTCACGTCCACACCGCCGCTCACCACGCGACCTTCGGCACGGATGAGTAGTCCTCGCGTCGATTCTCCTGTAGCGGGTGTGGCGGCAGCGAGCTTGTTGACCGCTTCGGAGAGCTCAGCCATAAGCCGCTCGTCAAAGAGGTTCAGCGGTGGGGAATCGATGCTCACGATTGCAAGCGGGCCGTCGTGCTCGAGGCGGATGAGGCTCATCGGTACGGCTCCATGTTCGCCGGAGCCTACACCGCGCTGTGTGTCGGTGGCACGCGACCCGCGGAAGGGTATGGCGAGAGCACCTCAGCACGAGCCGAGAGGCAGTCGCGAGCTGGCGTTGCTTGGAATGCTGGGTGACGCGAGGGCACTTCTCGCCGGATGTCTCCGACTCCTGTCGTTGATCGCCTGGGCTTGAAATGCACGCACGAAGCCGCTGTTTATTGGGGATCGTCCGTTGCGCTCGTGCCAACGAAGAGCAGCTGAGGCTTCCCGGCGAAGGAGGCGCCGGATACGTCGAGCGCTCTTGGGTATCGTGCGCAACCAGGATCCGTCGGTCCGGTGGAAAGGTAGGGGTAGGTTGACGCCGAGGTCAAAGAAGCGCACCGCGACGGGGCCGACGGATGGCGTGCGGTTGCCTAGAGGGGAGCGAGCAATACTGGCATTCATGGATCGCTCTGCTCGTATCGTTGGAGATGCCATCGGCAATTCCATGGTCGGCAACGCAGTCGTCGGCAACACTGTTCTGGGCAACGCCATCGTCGGCAATGCAGTCCTCGGCAACAGCATCCTCGGCGAGATCGTCGACAGCGTGACGCTGGCAAGGCTCAAGACACTGTGATGCTGGAACTTGGCGAGGTCGTTCGCAGCGTGACGCTGGCAAGGCTCAAGACACTGTGATGCTGGAACTCGACGAGGTCGTCAAGCACTATCGAGTCGGAGATGGCGAGATCGTACGGGCTGTCGACGGAGTATGCCTGTCGGTTTCAGCGGGAGAACTCGTGGCTCTTTACGGTCCGAGCGGTTCGGGAAAGACGACCTTGTTGATGCTGATAGCCGGGCTCTTGATGCCGGACAGCGGCAGTGTCCGAGTCAACGGACGGGAGGTCTCTGCGCTGTCCGAGCGCGAGCGGGCGCACTACAGACGCTCAGAACTGGGCTTCATCAGGCAATCGTTCGACCTGATACCTGGCGTGCGCGCGGACGACAACGCCGCTTTGAAGCTGCTGGCGAGCGGCGGGCGACGTGACGCGCAACGTCGAGTGGCGCCACTGCTCGAGCGGTTGGGGCTCAATGGGCGGGCCGTACAGCGTGCCGAGCAACTATCGATGGGAGAGCGACAGCGGGTCATGATCGCCCGGGCGCTTTCCACCGAACCAAGCATTGTGCTAGCCGATGAGCCGACCGGTAGCCTCGATACCGATCGCGGCCACGAGGTGCTTACGTTGCTCGCCGAGATCTGCCATGAACGCGGTGTTGGCATGCTGCTCGTCACACACGACCCTCGTGCGGCGGCATTCGCCGATCACGTGCACGCCCTACGCGACGGTCGTCTGGTCGAGTACCAGCCACAGCGAGCCTATCTGCCTTTCCAGGCCACATGACTGGACGGCGGGCCGTCGGTGGGTGCCAAACATCGTGAGACTATCGACGATTTTCTATCTTTATCGCGTGCGCCTCCGCGCTCGGTTGGGGCAAGAGCTGCTTGCCGTCGCTGGGATAGCGATCGGGGTCGCTTTGCTTTTTGCTTCACAGGTCGCCAATACAAGCCTGTCGGGGTCAGTTACCCGGCTGACCAATGAGCTTGTCGGCAACGCACGTCTGCAGCTCGTAGCTCGTGACCCCTACGGCTTTAGCGAACAGCTGATTGGGCAAGTAGAAAGACTTCCAGGCGTGGCTGTCGCTGCGCCATTTCTTGAGCGCAATATCAACGTCGTAGGACCGACCGGTGCGGAGTCTGTGGACTTGATTGGTGTGGACAGACGCTTTATCCAACTGAATGGCCCGCTGTTGGCTCACGTGAACTCCGCACAGCTCTACCGCCAAAATGGAGTGGCGCTACCCGCGCACGTCGCCGAAGATATTGGGGTCAAATCTCTTCAGTCGTTGACAGTGCAGATAGGGGCCAAGAACGTTCAGGCGATTTTGGCGTTGGAGCTCAATGCGACGGACATAGGCTTAGGTGTAAACAGTCCCGTCGCGATTATGCCGCTACTGGCCGCGCAGAAAGTCACGGGCATGCTCGGAAGCGTGTCACGCATTCTTGTGGAGCCTGAGGCAGGTCAAGACCGGCAAGTGCGCATCGGGTTGCAGAAGATAGCAGGTGGGCGGCTAAACGTTTGGCCGGCGAATTTCGATGCAACTGTGTTCCGCCAGGCAGAGGGCCCAACGGTCCAATCGACTGAGTTGTTCTCGGCGATCAGCGCACTCGTTGGATTTGTGTTCGCCTTCAACGCGATGTTGCTGACGGTTCCTCAGCGTCGAAACCTGATTACCGACCTACGTTTGGATGGGTACACGCCACTGGAGATTCTTGAGGTGATGCTATTCGACGTGCTTGCGCTGGGTATCGTGGGCGTGCTTGCTGGGTTGGCCCTTGGCGATTTTCTCTCGCGGGGCCTGCTCCAATCCCAGCCCGGCTATCTATCCCTCGCCTTTCCCGTGGGATCGTTGCATGTGGTGAGTTGGGAAAGCATCGTGATCGCCGGTGCCGGAGGGCTGTTGGCTGCCGTTGTGGGTGTAATAGTTCCCCTACGAGGAGAGATTTTTGGCTATCAACCAGTCGGAGCCCCTCGCTCAAGTAAAAGACCGGCGAAATTCGGAGCGGCCGCTTTGGTGATCGGTGGCGTTGTGTGCATTGCGCTGACAAGCATGATCATGCTGCGAGGAATCTCAACGGTAGATGACGCCGTCTTGGCGTTCGTGAGCCTTACCCTTGCGCTGCTACTAATTTTGCCTGTGGCATTTAGCGGGGTGATTGCCGTGATAGACCGCGTGCAGTGGCCGATTATGGGTGTTTCCTCTAGGATCGCGCTAATAGAGTTGCTATCGAGTACGACAAAGGCTCGTTCACTATCGATAGCGGCCACCGGAGCGATAGCGGTGTTTGGCAGCGTAGCTATCGAGGGCGCGCACGGGAATCTGCGCGATGGACTTGCTCGCTCAGCGGCCGATCTTAGTTTCGGGACGGACCTGTGGGTCTCACCATCTGGGGGAGCCACGACACTGCCAACCACACCATTTCACGACATATATACCCGAAAGCTAGAGCGGCTGTCCGATGTCGCTAGTGTGCGGGCCTATCGTGGTGGATTTCTAGATATAGGTGATCGGCGGGTCCTGGTGCTGGCCCCGCCAAAGAGCGATTCGCGTCTGGTGTCAACCACCCAGATCGTGGACGGCGATCTTGCCTCCGCGACCGTCAGAATGCGTCAAGATGGGTGGCTGACGGTCTCGCGTGAATTGGCAAAGGAACTCCATCTCAGTATTGGCCGGTCTTTTGTCTTGCCTTCGCCGCGACCCACCGTATTTAAGGTCGCGGCGATCACCACGAATTTTGGTTGGTCTCCAGGTGCGATCGTGATGAATGCAGACGACTACGCTCAAGCATGGAAAAGTCAGAACATAAGTGCCTATCAAGTTATTTTGAAGTCTGGTGTTCGCATTCAAGCTGGGCTACTGCAGGTGCGATCGGCGATAGACTTAGATACGGCGCTGGTGGTGCAAAGCGCGGACCGGCATGACCAGAATGAGGTGGCTGGCCAGAAACAGGGGCTAGTGCGGTTGACCGATATCGCAGCCCTTGTGCTTGTGGCCGCGGCATTGGCGATGGCGGCCGCAATGGGCGCCATGCTCTGGCAGCGGCGTCCGCGTCTGGCCGGAATGAAGGTCGATGGCTTCGGCCAAGGAGAGTTGTGGGGTGCACTTCTGTGGGAGTGCGCGCTCTTGCTTGGAACGGGCTGTTCGATCGGGGCGGTGTTCGGGCTATACGGCCAACTCGTGTTGAGTCATGCGCTTGTGAGTGTTACTGGGTTTCCCATCGTATTCTCCGTTGGATTTTGGGTGGCGGTCGTGAGCCTCTTGGCAGTCACCGCTATCGCGCTCGTTGTGGTTGCGTTGCCCGGATACCTAGCGGTACAGGTGAAACCCGCACTACAGGAATAAACCTGACTCACAGATTATCCTCCGGACGTCGTGATGCTTGGGGGAGTCCTTGACACTAGCTGCATCTCCGCCAGGCAGACGCTGGCGCTGGGACGGGCAGTCGCGCGCGAGCTGATCTGGGGTCTATGGTGGGTGTTACGAGAGGTAGAAAAGTGGAAAGCCCGTGCGGCAGAGATACCTGACGCGACTATTAGGCGAGACGCTCTTGCGGCACTTGAGCATAAGCGCCCAAATACCGATGGCGCCGCGCTTCTATGGATAGTCCCAGCATGCAGGTCTCCGGGTCTGCTACGCCTGCTGGTCGCTTACGAGATAATGGGGGATTTTCTGGATAGCACGGTTGAGCGAGGTGCCCATGTCGGGATCGTAAATGGACGACAGCTGCACCTGGCGCTCGTCGAGGCAGTCGATATCGAGAGACCAGTCTCGGACTATTATCGATATCATCCGTGGCGCGACGACGGTGGCTATCTGTCGCGATTGGTAGAAGCGTGCAGATCGGACTGCGCGAAGTTGCCTTCGTATGAGAGGGTGCGTCCGCTGCTGATACGTGCGGCGACTTTGGCGCAGGTTCAAGGCCTGAATCATGAGCCTGACTTGGTGTTACGCAATACGGTACTGGAAGATTGGGCTTTCCGAGAAAGCGATTCGAGTATCGGGGTCGGATGGTATGAGACGGCTGGAGCGGCCAGTGCTTGGTTGACGGTCCTGGCGCTGATGGCTGTTGCGGCCGAACCGGGCGCGGTTGTCCGCCACGCGGAGCTCGTGTTCTTAGCTTACTTCCCGTGGATTGCTTTGGCCGCGACATTGCTCGACAGCTACGACGACCTTGTGGAGGACCATGTCAACAACACCGATAGCTATCTGGGTCGCTACGAGTCATTCGAGGTGGTTGTGCAACGGTTGGACGAACTGTTGCGCCGCGCGACATATGAGGCAAGTATTCTGCCGGGGGGAGAGCGTCACGCGGTTATCGTCGCGTCGATGATTGCCTTGTACCTTTCCAAGGACAGTGTGAGGGGGGCCGAGATGGGCTCGACCAGTCGGATGTTGCTTCGCGCGGGCGGTCCACTCGCGATGGTGCTTGGTCCAGTGTTGCGCGGCTGGCGACTGCTCTACTCTCTGCAAGACACATGAGCATGTCGGTGGGATGCTGTGCTGTGAGACAAGCGCCGTGAAGCCGACCCAGCCGAGATCATCACCTACACGCCCGCCGAGGTCGAGGCGATTGCAAGAGCGGTGAGCAGCGGGCCTCACTGCGACGACCGCCTGCGCCTATCCGCCGAGGAGCTGGCAGTGCGCAAGCTCGAGGACGAACAGGACGCCTGTGTTGTGATCGTGGCCGCATTCTGCGGGTTGCGTCTCGGCGAGTGCCTTGGGCTGCGTTGGCGGCACGTCATCTGGGACGCCCAACGCCTGCACATACAGCGAAGCTACGTGCTCGGCCAGGAGGACCGCACCAAGGGCCGCAGAGGTCGCACCGTGCCCTTGGCAGAGCAGCCAGCACAGGCCCTCGCGGCGGCTCTCCCAGCGCGCGATGCTCACGCACGCTGCCGACCTCGTGTTCTGCTCGCGAACAGGCGAGCATCTGGACCCCTCTGCGCTGCGGCGTCGCTACAAGGTCGCGTGGGACGCGGCCATCACCGAGAACCCCGACATGCCGAGCCTACGTTTCCACGATTCTGCGCCACACCTTCGGCACGCTCGCAGCCCAAGGCTTCGATCTCGTCAACGTCCAGGCAATGATGGGCCACGCCGACTCGCGCACCACCTCACGCTACCTGCACGTCCGCCCAGCGGCCGAGGATGCGGCAAAGCTGTCGCGGATCTTCGCTCAGGAGATGCCGAGCGCCGTATCGCTACAGAATGAAATCGCCGTATGAGCGCCACCTACAGGCGGCGACTCAAGCGCGCTCCCAGGGTCTTCATGGACGTCGACTTCAAGACGGTGCGGCGCGACGTCGTGGACTACTCCATCGTGCTGCTCGCGGAGGTGGACGGCAAACTTGAGACGATCCGGGTGTACGACGGCGCTCACGGAAAGAACGAGCTGCAGCGATACACACGTAGTGCTGGCAAGCAGCGAGCAGAGGCCGTCCACGACGGTACGCTTGGCGAAGGTATGCGGGCTGCAATCAGCGACATCAAGCACGGATACGGAGCTATGATCGAAGCATGACGCAAGCACTGAGAACCGACAAAACAGAATCCGCAGCCGCTCGCGTGATGGACGAAGCAATCGAGCTTGCCATCCAAGAACGCTCGCCATACCCTGAAAAGTCGCTGTTCATCGACGCATACGAGCCGGACATAGGCAGCGAAATACGCCGCGCCGCCGACGAAGGCCGCGTCGTCGTGCTGGTGGATCCGGACGGCACCACCCGCACGCTGCTCCCCGAGCTGGCGCACCACTAGCGCGACCCCCGCGCAAGCTCCACGATTGCTCCCTCGACCTGGGAGCGAACGAAGCGGCGATGCTTGCCAAGCTTGATCGAAGGCAGCACACCGCGCCGCGCATAGGTCCATGACCGTCGAGATCGGCAAAAGGAGCAGTGCGGCGACCTGCTGAGCGGTCACCAGCTCATCGAGGGCGCTTGAGGACGCTTCGTAGCTGGTGTCGTCGTTTGTTTGGGGGCCGTCGCGGTCAGGCCATCCGTTCTGTGCGGGACTCGGGCTTGGCGGTCTCATATACCTATTGACCGCAAACCCGGCGAACCCGCCAAAAACTTCCTGACGGGGACTTGAGTTGGGCTGTTTGCCGAGGCTGAGCCGCCAGATCGCCGTTGCTCCACGAGTGATATCCGGTCTGGCGGCCCAACTCAAGTCCCCACTAGAAAACTTCTGGAACTAGTACCAGCACCTCGTGGGGTCAACTTCAAGTGCGGTAGCCCGTCGGCCGATCATCGCATATGACGATTGCGGAGAACAGTGCCCGGCGGAAGGGTGTGCGCGGCGTAGACCGAGCGTCAGGCACGATGGCCGCACAGACACTCCATCGGCTGCCTGCCGCGCTCGTGGCGGCTACTGCCCTGCTCTTCAGCGTGCTGGCGGTCGCAATGCTGTCTGCGGAATCCAGGCAGGTACCAGCGAGTGGTCCACCGTTTGTGGCTGGGGGCATCTCTGACGCCGCCAGGATCTTTGGGGAGAATCTGCTTGTCCTCTCGCTCTACGCGACGGGCAACATCGCGGCGTTGCTTATCCAGCGCTGGCGTGCAGGTGAAGACCAGTCCAAGATGATGAGCAGAGAGTTTGTGAGTCGGCTGGCAACGGCGATGGTGATCGGCCTGCTGTTGTTCGCGGCTTGCCGTGAGGCGTATGCTCTCGGTCGCGGACTCGCCGGATTCTCTGGCTATTTCTATGCGAGCCCTTGGCGGCTCTGGTTGGGTGTTCTACCGCATGCGCTGCCGGAGCTCACCGGCATCTTCTTGCCAGTCGTAGTCTGGTTCTTCGCGAGTCGAGAGGGCAAGGAGCATGAACTGTTGACACTTACCGCCGCTGCCGTGCTCGCTGCGCTGCCGCTACTGATGACGGCCGCGCTGATGGAGGTATATGTATCGCCGAAAGTCTTTAGGGTGTTGACCTGTATCGGCGAAAGTGAAGGATTTCGCGGGGGAGGGGACTGTGGGCCTGAGTCGCGGGAATGCCCAAAACTAAGTCTCGCTGAATTCGAAAAGCGTTATCACATTCATTTGTCTCAGGCTGAGGTAATTGGTGCTCGTGAGCACTGCGGTTCCGGATCGAAGGCGCGATAGGAAGAGGGGTCGGGACGTGTCAGCGCGCATCTGCCCGTGGCCAATCGACGGTCGTCGGCGTATGACCGTCACATCTCACGAGACGCCGCCGAATTTTGCTTCGCAATCGGAAAGTGCTTCTTCGCGGGAACGGCGCTGATCGGTCGATCCCTCTTGGCCCACCCGACTCAGCGAGTCCTACAGTTCGAAAACGGGACCTTCCTGCCAGCCGGACGACGCCCGGACAGCCAGCCGTTGCGACCGGATCCAGCGCGGACTCCAAACTGGCTCTCAGGAAGGACATACGGACGCGCAAAAATGACAAACGACAAACGACAGACTGCACGCGGTGCAGAACTGCATCACGTTGACCCGCATCACCGGCATCTCACAGCGCTGAAAAGATTTTGGCCGGTTCGCCTGGTTCCCGGTCAGTATGTGTATGGACGACATCATCTTGAGCACCTAACCGATTCCATGAGCCGCATCCAGATCAGCCTTCCGGACGCCGCCATCGACCAGCTGCGTGCGACCGCGGCTGCGACCGGCGAGCCGACTTCACGAGTGGGGCCGCGGCTGTTGCTTTCCGCGCTGGCCGGCGAAGTCACGGCTCAGCCGCTTGTGCGGTCGGCGCCGGAAACTGAGCCGGAGGAGCCGAGGCCAAAGCTACGTCCGAAACGCGGGACGCCTCCCTGGCTGGAACCGCTTGACGAGGATGAGGCGCGCATTTGGCTGCAGGACATGTGGGGCTCGGTCGTCGCGCTTTGTCGCCGCTACCCGACGGCGCTCGGCCACCTCCCCGAAGGGTGGTGGCGAGACACGCAATTGGTCGAGTTGCTGTGCTGCATGGCGACCTGGCGCGTCAACATCGACATCGCCAGCGAAGACCCGCGAAAGGAGTTCGCCTTCCACACCGGCTTGCAGCGATCGCTCGCCCTCTCGACCAGGCGCCTGGAGGCGAACGGCGCTTCAAGATCGGCGGGATGCCGGTGGACTGGGGCGGCACACGGTTCACGTAGGCGCGCGGGCTCGTCCGACTCCGACACGAGCCGCTAGAAGACTGGCCCCTCGACTCCCTCTACGTGCGTCGCGGCGCTGGGTGGGGCAGGAGTCAACGCTCGTTCCGCGTGATCGCGTTCACGGCATGCCTACTGGGCTTCAAAGTGTGCAGAAGCGACACCGATTTGGTACCCGCGAGTGGTACCCGCGCCCCTCCTGTGCCGCCTGCCGCCGACCATGAAACGAAAAAACCCTGCGATTAGCAGGGCCTTTCTCGAAGCGGCTGAAGGGATTCGAACCCTCGACCTTCTGCATGGCAAGCGTCTGGCGGAAAGGTCGAAATCCCAATGCCTGTAAGGGATTCCGGCCCTTTCCGGTGCCTGGGGCCGGGTAACGGATAGCCCGCGATTACTGGGGTTTCCACGGGGTTTAGGCGCATACGCCCATTCATCCCAGCGCTTTCCTACGCCACGCGCTGTCGGGCTCACGGCGCGCCTTACCCGTGGATCGGGGATGGGCTTACTCGCTCGCGGCGTCCGGGTCCGCGCCGTACCATTGCAGGAAGGCTGATGTGCTCTCGGCCAGCTCACGGAACTCGGAGTCATCAGCGAGCAAGTGCGCAGAAGCCAGCCGTATCTCCTTCTCAGTCGTCTCTCGGCCCTGCATGTGAAGCACGAGCTTCCAAGCCATCTTGCGGAATGTGTCGGACCTATCTTCGGCCATCTGGCGCTCGGCGTCGTGCAGCGCGCCCGGCACTCCGGCGTGGGCATCCGGCGGGCGCGTGTTCAGCACGACATCCCACAAGAGCTTCACCATCACTTCGCGTTGCCCCACTAGAAGAAGGCGCTCTTGGACCGCCTCGCGGTCCTCGGGCGCCACCCCAGCCATCAGGACATCGGCCTCGGCCTCTGGCAGCTCCACAAGTTGCTCGACCAAGCGTCCTATCCGGTCCTCGTCCTCGGTCATTGGCACCCCCTGGGTTCGCGCGGACCCCACGTCGCGAGCGTCTATCGCGATCCGCTGAAGCCACGCGCTCTCAGACTCGCTGGAGAGCACCGCCAAGTTAATGAGCGCGCACCACGCAGTATTCATCATGGCTAGCAGCATGTACTCCTCGGCCCAGTCCTCCCCGTCGGCTGCAATCGCCTCCCGCTGGTACGTGGCGAATCGCTCCGCGTCCTCGTCGCTCAACCACTCGCCAGCCGGGGTATTGATCCGCATGGTGAGCATCGCCGTAACTGCGGCCTCGTAGTCGTACGGCTCGTGCGGCTCGTCGGCGTCGGTCGCGTCCTCGTCGGGCTCATCTGTCATGGGTGCGTGCGAGCGCAGGCGCCGCGAGCCGTCATGCTCCGCCTTTTGCTGCGACCCCGACGAGTAGGAACACCTCGTGGCAGCCGCTCCGCACAGCTCCCTGGGCCTCGGCCCGCTTGGCCTGTTCGACAGCGAGCCCCAGCAGATGCGCCTCGCTGTCGCGGGGATTGATGTCCGCCTTGATGCTTGACGCCCAATCGGCGAGCTGCCGCCGCGAGTCGGTGCAGATGCGCTGTAGCTGGTCCAGCACCGACACATAGCGTTCTACCTGGCTATCGCTCGGCTTCCCGCCGTGGTCGTCGATCAACGCGAGCTGATATTCGGGGCTCGACGACGCGTACTTGGACGGCGTGGATTCAGATTCCGAGCTGCCGCAGCCGGATAGCAGCAGCGCACCAACGGCGACGCCGATTACCCGACCGTTCCTCATCGCGCAGAGTCTATGCGTCTTACGCGATCACGGCCAGCACGAGCACTATTCCCGCTCCCAGCACGACGGCGAGCACTACCGTCTCGATCATCACGGCCGCGACCGCGCGATCGTCCACGCCACGACCGCGAACGCGACGAACGCGAACGGGCCGATCTCCGAGCCGGAGAGCCCACCGAAGACGAGTGCGATCAGCAGCACCGCGAGCAGCGATCCTCCGTGGCGGCGCTTCCACAATTTGAGCCGCCAGCGATACGCGGCGCGGGTCGGGAAGTCCTCCGGGCGTGGGCGTGCCATCACGCCCTCCTCCTGCCGAGCACAATCTCGGCGATCGCGTCCTCGGTCATACCAGCGGCCTTCGCACGCTCGACGAGCGGCGCCAGCTCGGCGATGATGGTCGTGTCCCGGTTCACCGTCCTGCGCTCAGCGTACGCCTGTAGGGCCTGTCGCGCCAGCACCCGCTCGGCGACCGCCACATATCGCCCAGGTGTGCTCATCACGCGCCCCTCACTGGTCGCCCTCGATCGAGCTGGACGACAGCCGCACCGGGCAGCCGTGGCGTCCTGCCTTCCGCGAACGCGGCGATCGACTCGAAGTCAAGACCGGCGGCGAGCGCACGGCCGACCAGCGGCGCGAGCTCGGCGTCGAGAGCGTAAGTCCCGACGCGCTTCACCGCCCGAGCGTACCGGGTCAGCTCGGCCTCAGCATCGCTCCATGCCGTTCGCGTCGCGGGTAGCGCGGGCGCGGGTCGATCCGCCAAGCGGGCGGCAGCGGCGCTAGGTGTATCTGCTGCTCTCGCCGTGATCTCTCGCGGCGGAGCGGTGCCGATTTGTGGGCTGGGCTCATTGTTCGCTGCCTCCTGTTGCGCCTGCGCGCTCCCGGTACTTGTGTAGATCGCCAGCCGTCGCTCCTGCTCGACCGCGAGGCGAAGATCGGCGGTCAGCGCTTCCGCTGCCCGTAGGCGACGTTCGGCGCGCTCTACTCGGGTGCTCATCGGCGACCACATCCGGAGTCCAACAGGTCGCCCACGAGCGACCCCCACAGTCGCCGCTCGTGCTCGTGCAGTGCCCGCCACGGCAACGGGTGCCGGTACGCGAACCGCGC
>OCZU010001848.1_pt1 | contig 13681 bp, 11 predicted proteins | sample 1539001 | NCBI WGS metagenome assembly OCZU01 (sample SAMEA3539306, study PRJEB22396) | soil metagenome | biome: tundra; feature: field; material: soil | place: USA | collected 2010-05 | depth 0.15 m
ATGACTCTGCAAATGCATAAACCCGAATGGGCAAACGCTCTTTCCGAATATTACCAGTTGCAGACACGCGTGGCCTGGCGGGCAACTGAATAAGATCTGCGGCCAGGAAAAACTTTCTATGCGAATCAAATCCAACCCCGCGCGACCGACCGAGCAAGCGTATGCTCTCCTGCTGACCCTCGTGTTCATGGCCATCAGCCTGATGCTCCTGGCAAGCGTGGGCAGATGGGCTTCCAGCGAATCCACCCTGACGGCGCGGAACAACGCGTACAACAGCGCGGTGGGCGCGGCGGAAGCCGCCACCGAAGTGGTGATCGCCCAGACGAGCCGGGACTTTCTGCATCAGGCCCTTTCCGCCAATACGAGCACCTATGCCAGCGTGTTACCCGGGAATTATGTCCCGGACGGCTGGCCGGCGGATTATCAATTCAGCGATGGTCTCGGCAACAAAAACCAGACGGATATCCGCTGCAAAGGCTGGCAACAGTGGACCAATTTGGATTCCGAGTTCGTGGGATTATATGGAATGATTACCACATATGAAATAACCTCGAATGCCCGGCGGCTTACCGGATCCTGTCCCGTCGCGGCCGGCGTTCGTCAGAGCATTCAGTTCACGTCCGTACCCATTTTCCAATGCGCCATTTTTTACACGTTGGATCTGGAGATCAATCCTGGTCCACCGATGATAGTGACAGGCAAAACCCATGGCAACGCGGACGTCTATCTTGCCCCGCAGGACACCTTGGAATTTGTTGATTCAGTCAGTGTCGTGGGAAACATCTATTTCAATCGCAGCACCAACGATGCAACCGGTGGCAGCAAAACAGCGCCTATTTTCGACAGCACGTACGGACAGTCCAGTTCGATGACACTCCCCGTGGGAACGGACAACAATCCCTCAAACATTGTGCAAATTCTTGATCCTCCTCCCTTTGGCGAAGATCCCTCGTCCGCCTTGGGCAGAGAACGCTTCTACAACAAGTCCGACCTCATCATCATCACCACAAACAATTTGGTGACCGTGCAGTTCAACGATTACGAAGACGGATCCAAATTCACGGTTATTCCAACGAACAGCCCCAGCGGCAGCGGCAACAGCGGATACTCTTTTGTGCAGACGAATGCGCTTTTCTACGATCCCCGGGAAGGCAAACAAGTCATGGGCACCGACATTGACATCGCCGCCCTGACCAACTGGCTGGCCGGCAGCGGCTTCTCTCTCAATCTTCTGGCCCAGGCCAAGATGGGCCACTCGATCAATTCCATTTACGTGGACGACCAGCGTCCCGCCTTGGGCGAACTCCCTGCGGTTCGCGTGATCAATGGGCAATATCTGCCCTCCAGCGGACTGACCATAGCCACTCCGGATCCGCTTTACATCAAGGGGAATTTCAACGCGCCCGATCTGACGGTTGGTTCGACAAACACTTCCATGACTGCGCCCGCCTCGCTTGTGAGCGACTCGATCACCATATTGTCACCCCAATGGGATGATAGTTGGAATTCCAGCACACTGCTTTCCGCTCGCGGCGCCACAGACGCCACCGTCAACGCCGCGTTCCTGTCGGGCATTGTCCAGTCAGTCACCGTCGACGACCAAGCACACTACAGCGGCGGCGTGGAAAATTTCCCGCGCTTCCTGGAAGACTGGAGCAACAGCACCCTCACCTACAATGGTTCCATGGTCGTCATGTTCTCCAGCCGGTATGCGACCAACTTTTGGATTGCTCCCGGCACCTATTACAATCCTCCGACGCGCAAATGGGCTTTTGACCAAAACTTTTTGTCCGTGAACAAACTGCCTCCGGCCACACCTCAAGTCAGAAAATTGCAGCGCGGCAACTGGAGCGTGGTCGCGGTCAGCGACAATTGAGTTCCCGGAAGCGCTGGCAACCCCGGGCAACTCAGGCAGCCTGGGACATTCACACGATGGAGTTTTTTTCCAGATACCGCTTTCGCCATTCCGCGCGCGAAAGTTTTCCACGCTGATTTGCCTCCAGCGATTCGACAAACTGCCAGTCGCGCGGCACTTGCCACGCGGGCAATTTCTCCAGAAGAAATTGTTTGAATGTCTCGCCGCTCGTTTCAGATTTGGAGACGATGCAGGCCACGATTTTCTCTCCCCGACCCGTGTCGCCGCTCGCCACGCCAAAGACCAGGCAATCCCGCACCGCCGGATGCGCAAGCAGGACCTTTTCAATCGTCTCCGGCGAAATTTTTCTTCCGGCCACGTTGATCTGGTCGCTCGCTCGTCCCCGGAGATAAACCAGCCCGCAAGAAATTTCCGCCAGATCGCTTGTGCGGAAAACGCCGTCGCGCAAATTCGGACCCGGTTCGGGCCAGTAGGTCTGCCCCACCGCGCGGCCGCGCACTTCCAGGCAGCCTTCGTCCGCCACGCATAATTCGACGTTGCGCATCGGCGCCCCCGCGCACACGCCATCCAGACGCGGCCCGGCGGCGGCGTCATAAGCAATGCCACCACATTCGCTCGCACCGTAAAAGTTGTGGATCTTCAAGCCACGCAATGCAAAGGCATGTTGTTCAAGGGCGAGGGACAGCGGCGCGCCTGCGGATATGGCCAGATTGACGTTTGGCGGAATTGCCTCCGCGTCGAGCCATGCGCGCCAAAGCGCGGGCACCGCGGCCAGCGTAATCGCCCTTTCTGTCGCGGCGGCGCGGCGGATTGCCTCCGGCAACGGGGCGCCGGCCAGAGTCAGAGGAATGCCGTGGAGCAGCAGCGGCAACACCAGATTGGAAAATCCGTACGAGTGCGCGAGCGAAATGACGCCGAGGTTCGGCCAGTCGGGACGCAGTCCCATCGTGGCCACAATATTACCAGCATCGGCGGCGAGCTGCTCGGCAGTGAACGCAACCATTCGCGGCGCAGCCGCTGTGGCCGAGGTGGTTTTCAAATGCGCGATGCTGCCGGGCAAGGGCTCGGAAAATTCCGGTGCTGCTTGTCCCGTTTCCAGCGGACAAACGACCTGGCTGGAGCGCCACGCGCGGAGAACTGAAAAAATAAATTCAGCTGAACCGCCCTCTGGAAACGCAAACTTCAACCCGCCGCGCCCGACTTGCTCAGTCGCCTGGAACAGTTCGCGAAAGGTCCATTGCCGTCCGGCAGCCACATCGCGCAGGGCGATTTCATCCCGGCCGGCACACGCGATTTCCCGCCAGCGTTCGTAAAGCATTGTCAGTTAGGTAGCGCACCCATAGCTTCTTGGGCAAGCCAGATATGAAGTGCGAAGGGCAAAGTTCAGAGTGCAAAACGGCGAAGTGCGGAAGCGCAATCCTGCTGCTGGCATTGTTATGCGGTTGCGCGACCCAGGGGCAGTTTGTCGGGTCGCGGCCTTTTGATTTTCATAAGGACACTTTTGCCTACGCCAACGAATTGATTTGGGAATATCACTTCGACGCGAATGGTAAGTGGCTGCATCAGCGCCGCGAGCCGCCGCCGGATTACACGCTGCACTGTTTTGTCCTCGCGCGGGCAGCGCGGCAGTTTTTTCAAAACGCAAAGTTTGATCCGCGACTGCCCGTGGCCGATGAAGCGGCGTATCGCGGACTCATTCACCGCGTGGTGGGGACGGATCCGGCATCCGTTCTGCCGGAGTCAAAAAAAATTGTGATTCCGGGCTATGCGGATTTGCACGCGTTTAGTGAAGCGCAGGAACGCTTGCTGAAGGCCGAATGCGGCGGCGCGTGGCAGAGTTATTTTCAGCGCGGCAACTGGCGGATGATTTTTCCGTTCAGTCGCGCCAGCCAGGAGCGCGCGGCGGAACAACTGCTCGCGGACGTGAAGGCGAATCGTCCGCCGATCATCCACGTCGTGCGCTTTCCGCAATTGAAGATCAATCACGCAATGGTGATTTTCGCGACGAGCGAAACCGAAAGAGAAATCTCGTTTTCCACTTATGACCCCAACCAACCGGAGGCTCCGAGAACACTGACGTTTAATCGCACGGACCGCACGTTTTCGCTTGCCGGAAACAACTACTGGCCTGGCGGGCGCGTGGACGTTTACGAGATTTATCGGAGCTGGAATTATTAACGTGACTGCCAGAATGAATCCCGAGAAATGAGCGGGGGTTTCCGACTCGGACAGAGTGGAAAATGCGGTTTCGCAAAGACAACAAGCTTGGGTAAGCTACTTGATGGAAAAAATCTCGAAACTGGCAGCGGCGTTGTGGATTTCATTTCAGTTGATTCATTTCGCTGGGGCACAAGGGACCGCGTTCACGTATCAGGGCCGATTGAGTGGCGGCGGCGCGCCGGCAGCCGGATTTTATGATTTGCGATTTACGGTTTATGACGCTGCAACGGCGGGCAGCGCCGTCAGCGGCACTTTGACCGACAGCGTCTTCGCCATAACCAATGGTGTGTTCACGGTGCAATTGGATTTCGGCCCCGGCATTTTTCCCGGCGCGGCCCGCTGGCTGGAAATTGCAGTGCGCACCAATGGGGCAAACGCCTTCATCACGCTCAGCCCGCGACAGCTGCAGACGGCCGCGCCGTACGCCGTGACAGCGGGGAATGTAACGGGTTCGTTGCCGGCAAGCCAATTGACCGGCACGCTGCCATCGAGCCTGTTTGCAGGCACAGTGCTTTTCACCAACCCTGCCAACGCGTTCAGCGGTGACGGAGGCGGCCTGACGAATCTTGCGGGAACAAATGTTTCCGGCGTTCAAAACGTCGTCAACGTAAAAGATTACGGCGCGCTACCGAGCAGCGGAACCATTGATTGCACGCTCGCAATCTCCAACGCCATCAATAGCCAGCAGCTTCTCCATCAGCCTCTTTATTTTCCGTCCTGCCCGCCGGGAAAATATTACAAAATCAGCGGCTCTTTTGTTTACGACTATCTACCGTGGCTTTTGGGAGTAAACATTGCGCAGCTCGGGACCAGTGATACCGGCGCCCGCATTCAAATCCTAGCCGACCGGGGCGCGGTCATTGTTCAAACCGCTGACAAGCCGGTATTCGTTTTCACCAACGGCGTCAATTGGGTGGATATTGAGAATCTTCGCATCGTAAACTTGATCGGGGCAATTAACTCAACCGTACCGGGAATCGCCTTTTATTCGAGACTCAGCGACGGCCAGAACAGTGACGACATCAACATTTCCCAAACTGAAATTGAAGGCTTCAAATATGGGCTTTACAGCGAGTCCGGCTGCGAAATGCACTGCGATCAAGTGTCGCTGATGTATAATCAATGGCCGTTTTGGCTGGTCTCCACCAATGCCGCCGGAGTGTCCGGCACGAAAAACAATTCGATCCTGTTTACCACCTGCGAATTTGTCGAGAACAAGAACGGCGGCTTCATTCTCGGCGGCAATGGCGTGACCTTCGATTCCTGCGAAGCCGGAGGGCCTTCCCAGACCAACTTCGTGACCATCGACAGCAGCAGCGGATTGAACGTGTTATTCCGCGGCGGCAACGTGGAACTTTATCATGGTGCGGGCATTGCCATCACGGGTCCATACGCGAGCGCAATCAACGTAAAGGAGGAGCAGTGGGGGCTGATTGATTTTTCCAATGGCAGCTGCTGGAACGTCTATTCCACCAACACCGATTACGGCCCGCGCCTCACCATTGATACAGGTGCGGTTGGAGGTCTTCCGATTTATGATTGCGCTTCAAGTCACTCAATCACCTTTCAACGGGGCACGATCAAAGTCGTCGGCTCGAACCCATCCTTCGGCACGTTCACGAATAATTTTGGCGCGGGGAGCAGTCAGGAAATGGCCCAGTTTCTAGGGGTCAATTACAACGGCCCGGCACCCACTGCTGGTTATGAGGGGATGTTTTCACTCAAGTACAATTACGACGCCAAAAGACGCACCATGCTGTCTTACGGAGCAGTGTCGAATTGGGGCGTGAATCAAAAGGTCTTCAATTATCCGCTCTTGCAATACAACTATGATCTTGCCGATGGGAAAATTCCGCCGGTCGGCATCACCACCAACATCAATGTCATCACCACCGGAAACAAGACAATCCAACTGCGGTTCACGCGCGGAGTTCTCACCAGCGTGGTACCATGATAAACCTCGAGTGTCCCCTGGCGGCGCGCATCACAATCGCTCGCGGCCGGCGAAGCCGGTGTCTATGTCGTGCCAGAATTCTATGTCATCCTCGTCCTTTTCCCAGCACAGAAAAACTTCCCGGCCGCCGATGATTGCGGGAAAATCCACCAGTCCGCGTTCAAGGTCCTTGATCACAATCTCGCGGTTTTGAAACTCCGCCAGCAAGTCGCGGAAATCAGCCAGCGCGCGCACCCAGCGATTCACCGTTTCGCCGCCGGCGTCGCATCCCTTGGCCATGATCGTGCGGAGGCGCTTTTCGTCCTTTTGCATCGGGTCGTGGAGTCCGTCGAGGTCCTTCAGCCATTGGCGGAGCTGCGGCAAAAGCGCCCGGGCCTCATCACGGGTGTAGTGCTGGGTGAATTGATAGTCCATTTTTGCGCGCCGCTCGGGTTTACCTGGCCTCCGGCCCAAGTTTCTTCCGCACCTGTTCATTGGGCTCCAGGCTGACGGATTTGCGCCAGGCGTCGCGCGCTTTTTCCGTCTGGCCAAGCGCGGCGTGAATGTCGCCGAGGTGATTGTATATTTCAGCGTCGGGTTCCTCGGAATTCGCGATCGCTTTCAACTCGAAATCGAGCGCCTGCTGCGGCTGGTCCAGCTTGAAGAGCACCCAGGCCATGCTGTCGAGGTAGGCGGGGTTTTTTGGTTTGGCCTTGATCGCTTTTTCAATGAGTTCGCGGGCGCGGTCGAGATTCTGTCCGTGCTCGGCCCACATGTAACCCAGATAATTTTGCGCTTCGTCAAAATTTGGCGAGAGCTGGAGAGAATGTTCAAAATACTTCTCGGCCTGGGAAATATCGCCGAGGCGCTCGTACGCCGAGCCGAATTGAAAATAAAAATCGTGATTGAGCCGATTGGTTTCCGTGGCTTGCGCGATGACTTCCGCCGTCGTGAAATGTTTGACGGTGTTGGTGTAATCCTTCTGCTGGCTGCAGGCCATGCCGGACAAATACTCCAGGACAAAACTGCGGGGAAATTTTTTGCGCCCGGCTTCCAGGGTCGTCTGCGCGTCGGCATTTTTGTTCAGGGCAAGCTGCGTGCTGGCCAGCTCACTGTAAGCCGCTTCGAAGTCCGGATTCAGCAAAACCGTTTTGGAAAAACACTCGGCGGCCAGAACGTAATTCGTTTCCTCGTAGGCAATGCTGCCAAGGAAATAATAGGCGCGGGCGTCAGTGGGGTTTTCGCGAATGATGACCTGGAGCAGGTCGGCGGCGTGCTTGCGGTCGTTGCTGCGGAGATAAATGTCGGCGAGTTTCGCGCGGACGCTTTCGCGCACGAACGGCACATCGGGAAAAGTTTTCAACAGCTCCAGGTAGATGGACGCCGCCTGGTCGTACTGGCCCAGCGAACTCAACCCGTCCGCCAGCCGAAGCCGCAATTCAGGCTCCTTGAAATTTATCTTTGCGGCCCGCTGAAAAACCTCGATCGCCCGCGCGTTCGCGGTCTTTTTTTGATCGGGAAATTGCACGCCCAGCCGGGCGTAAAGCTCGCCCAAGCCGACCAGAAAATCAGGCGTCGTGCGCGAAACCTTGGCGGCCTCGTCGAGCACACCCAACGCCTCCTTCGGCTGCTTGTTCTGCGAATAAATCTGGAAGAGATTTCGGTATCCGGCCAGTGCACGCGGGCTTCTTTTGATCGCCGTGCGGCTGGCGTCGGTCGCGAGATCCATCTTGTTGAGCTGAAAATAAACGAAGCCCAGCCGGGCGAACAACTCACCCGACGCATCGGGCCGCTCCGTCGCGCGCTTCAACAGCGCCAGCGCCTTTTCCGGTTGTTCCGTCTGCAAAAAATCCCGCGTCACTTCCTCCGTGAGCGCCTCGTTTTCGGGATCCTTCAAAGCCGCCTCGTAAAATTCACCAAGCGCCAGCCCCAGCTCCTCGCCGTAGGCGTAAATCACTCCGGTCGCGTAATGCGCATGAGCTTCAATCTTCGCCGCATCAACAGACTGATCCTGCGGTGCTGTTTTTTGCGCCCTGCTGGAGAGCGGGGAAGCTTGAGGCCGCGCGTCCGCTTTCTGAGATTGCGGCGCCCGGCATCCGGCCACCAGCAAACCGCCCGCAGACACGAGCGCCATCCAAACAGATAAGCGAAACAACATGCGGTATGATAACTCAAGCCGGCGCAACCCGCCAAATCGAGTTGCGTTGTATTTGAGCGAATACGGCGGGACAGATTACTTCTGCCAGGTGCGCTTCTTGTGGCGATTCAAACGCAGCTTCTTGCGCCGTTTGTGCTTGTTAATTTTCGCTTTGCGACGTTTTTTAATTGAACCCATAGTTTGTGGTTTAATGGAGTAGCGGAGAATCAGCCGGATGCCAACCTATTTTTTCAATAAACCACTTTGTTGAGGGGGTATTCGATGATGCCTTCCGCGCCCGCCGCCTTCAATTGCGGAATCAATTCGCGGACGACATGTTCGTCAATAATCGTCTCGACGGCCACCCAGCCCTTGAGGCTGAGGCTGGAAATGGTCGGATTGCGCAGCGCGGGCAGACTTTTCAGCAGGCTGGCGAGATTTTTTTCGGCGATGTTCATCTTCAAGCCAACCTTTGCCTCGGCATCCAAGGCGCCTTTCAGCAGCATCGCCAGCGTTTCGATCTTCCGGCGTTTCCACTTGTCCTTCCAGGAAGCGTGATTGACGATCAGGCGCGGCGTGGAACAAAGCAGCTCGTCCACGATGCGAAGTTTGTTCGCGCGCAGTGATGAACCCGTCTCGGTGACTTCGACAATGGCGTCCACCAACTCGTGCGCCTTGACCTCGGTGGCGCCCCAGGAAAATTCCACTTCCGCCCGCACGCCGTTTTTCTTCAAATACTTCTTCGTCAGATTGACGACTTCCGTGGCGATGCGTTTGCCCTGCAAATCCTTCACCGATTTTATCGGCGAATTTTCCGGCACGCACAACACCCAGCGGGCCGGACGGCGCGACACTTTGCTGAAGAGAAACTCGCCGACCTCGTGGACCTTCGAGCCGTTCTCGACGATCCAGTCATAACCCGTGATGCCGCAATCAAGGTAGCCATGCTCGACGTAACGGCTGATTTCCTGTGCGCGAATCAGCCGGATTTCCATTTCGTCGTCATCCACATAGGGAATGTACGACCGGCTGCTGACGGAAATGTGGTAACCCGCCTTGGCCATCTTTTCGATGGTGGCTTCCTGCAAACTGCCTTTCGGCAGACCGAAACGTAGTTTCTTTTTCATTTACGATATGCGATTTGCGATTTACGCGCGGATTGAGGAGGGATACGTCAACCGCAGTCAACCGCAAATCGTAAATCATCAATCCATTTCATGGATTTATTGTCCAAGTTTGACGCGGCCAGGACAGCTTTTTCAAGCTCTTTCACTTCACGCTCTGGATTTCCCATTCGCCGTTATTTTTTCTCAACGTAAAAGTGTAATGCCCCGTTACGGCCGCTCCGGCGTACCAGGTGCCGATCGCCTCCGCTTCGTTCCCAGCCGGTTCCATGACTTCCGCGCTGAAAATGATGGCGGGCTTGCCCGTGTTTTTATCAAGCGGAGTTCGGTTCGGTTGAAGCTCCGCGCGGCGACCCGGCCGAATCGGAGGAACATGATTGGGAAATTTGCGAATCAACGCCGCGACTTCGTCATCGCTCCCTTTGAGAAAAACGGCGGCGTACACGCCTGAATCCCAAAAATGCCTTTGCAGCATGAAGCCATAGACAGCTTCTGCTATTTTGTACTCATCCGCCGTTTCGCTGAATTTCTCCGCATACCTTGACGTGCCGCAGCCGGTCAGAAAACAAACTGTCAGCGCCGCGAGAACCAAGTTGCGTTTCGCCATCACGTTGCCACGTTCCAAATCGTCGTGCGGCCGCGCACCTTGATTTCCCCGCGCGCAATCGCCGCGACGCAACTTGGATAAAGCTCGTGCTCCGCCGCGTGAATTCGTTGATGCAAACTTTCCGGCGTGTCCCCATCCAGAACCGGCACGGTTTGCTGGCCAATAATCGGCCCGGCATCCACGCCCGCGTCCACGAAATGCACCGTGCAGCCGGTGAACTTGACGCCGTGATCCAGCGCCTGTTTCCACGCTTCCAGTCCGGGAAATGATGGGAGCAGCGACGGATGAATGTTCACGATGCGCCCCTCGAACGCGCGGAGAAAATCGCCTTTCAACACGCGCATGAAACCGGCCAGCACGATCAAGTCCACGCGCGCTGCGCGCAACGCCTCGACAAACGCGCGCTCCGATTCTTCGTCCAGTTTCGTGCGGAACTTTCCCGGAGGAATAAACTTTGCGGGAATTTTGCGCGTGCGCGCGCCCTCCAGAATTCCCGCGTTTTCGACATCGCTCAAAACAATGGCGAGCTCCGCCGGGATTTCTCCCGCCGCGCACGCATCGGCAATGGCCGCAAAGTTCGAGCCTTTGCCCGAACCGAGGGCACCCATGCGGATTTTTTTCCCGCCAGTCATGCACTTTTCTTACAGGCAGAGCAACCCGCTTAACAAGCAGAAAGCCCGGCCCGCGATTGTCATATAGGGGTCCGTCAATAGTAATATAGTATTTCATAATTTTGTCTTTTTTAACTGTGAGGTTGCACTCATGGCGCGGGCAATGGCATTGCGGGGAGACTGCCAAGGAGTCGGCGCGAGCCAAAGCGGAGAGAATTGTGAAGGAGGAACTAGAACGGCGGAAGTGGAAGGAGAAAACATTGGCGGTGCTTCGCAGGACGGTGCGGGCAAAGTTTCCGTTCCGCAACGGTTGCGGGGGTGAAACAACGATGACGCTGGCATGGATCGCGGAACGACTTCAAATGGGAGCCGGGACGCATCTGGTGCACTTGCTCTACTGGCACGGACGAAGGAGCAAGAAAAAGGCATGATACTATTCACTGACCCCATAATGGGACGGTCTCAAATTGAGCGGGATGGCGGTTACCAACTCAAAGGCGAATGCGTCTGAGATGCAAAACAAATGCAATCTGGCGTTGAAATCAACTCTTGAATCGGCAACCGTGTTAAGAATTCCTATGAAATCCCCAAAGTCGGCGGTGGTTGTTTTGCTTTTTTTGGTTCCAGCCATTCTTCAGGGCGCGCCCAAAGTCCCGGTGGTTGTTTCCCAAGACGAGGGAAGTTTCACGCTCGATAATGGAATCCTCACGGCGCAGGTGGCGAAACGTTCCGGCGATTTGACCTCGCTAAAATACAACGGTCTCGAAATGCTCGACAGCCACTCCGGGCGTCCGTCCGGGTATTGGTCGCACGACGCTTCCCGTGGCCTGCGCAGTACGCGCGTCACGATTGATCCGCAAGACAACGACGGCGAGCGTGGCGAAATTTCCGTGAAGGGAGTTTACAATGGCAATCCCATGGGCAGCGGGCCGGGTGGCAGCGTGGTGGCCGACATTGAAATCCGTTACGCGCTCGGGCGCGGTGATTCGGGCATCTATACCTACTCGATTTTCAATCACCAGACGAATTATCCCGGAACTTCTGTCGGCGAAGCGCGCTATTGCATGAAGCTCAATGATGAAGTTTTTGACTGGATGACCGTGGATGCCAACCGGAACATGAAAATGATCAGCACCTACGATTGGAATCACGGCACGGTGATGAACATGAAGGAAGTCCGCCGGATGAACAGCGGCCTCTACCAGGGACAGGTTGAGCACAAATACGATTACTCCGCCAATCAGTTCGAGGTCCGCGCCTGGGGTTGGTCGAGCACCGACAAACATGTCGGCCTCTGGTTCGTCAACCCTTCCGTCGAATACCTGAGCGGCGGGCCGACTAAAGTCGAACTCTCCGCGCATCGCGACGCGACGTTCACCGACAGCCTGGACGCCCCCGCGCCGCCGACGTTGCTGAATTACTGGCGCGGCAGCCATTACGGCGGCAGCATTTGCTCCATCGCGCCAACCGACGCGTGGACGAAAGTCATCGGACCGTTTTTGATTTATTGCAATTCCGCGACGAACCACGGAGCGATGTGGAAAGATGCGCTCGCCAAAGCGACGGCGGAATCCGGCGCCTGGCCGTACGACTGGGTTTCCGGTGTGGATTATCCGCGCAGGAACGAACGTGGCGCGGCGAAGGGACAATTCGTTCTCAACGATTCCCAGGGACCGAAATTAAAGCTGGCCAATCTGCTCGTCGGCCTCACCGCGGCGGATTACGAACCCCCGCGCATTGTTCGCGGACCCGGAATTGGCGGATTCGGACTTGCGGGCGGCGGCGAAGACGATACGAACAATGTCAGTCGAAATTTCACGAACCAAATCAACGGTGCGGATTTCACCAACCGAAATCCTGGGGGTGGAATTGCGGGCGGCCAAAATTTCGGTGTCGGTTCCACGAATCGCGGGTTCGGACGCGGACGATTCGGCCGGGGCGGATTTGGCGGCGGTGGCAATGGTGGATTCGGGCCGCGCATTGTGGATTGGCAGAACGACGCGAAGCATTATGAATTTTGGGCGCGCGGCGATTCACACGGCAATTTCGCCATCCCGAACGTTCGCCCCGGCACTTACACACTCCACGCCATTGTGGACGGCGTGCTCGGGGATTTCTCGCTGACCAACGTGAGCATCGAGGCTGGAAAGAATCTCGACCTCGGAAAATTGAACTGGCAGCCCGTCCGGTTTGGAAAACAACTTTGGGACATCGGCATTCCGAACCGCGCCGGATCGGAATTTTTCAAGGGCGACGATTATTATCACTGGGGTTGGTATCTCGAGTATGCGAAACTTTTCCCAAACGACGTTAACTACATCGTCGGCAAAAGTGATTTCCATAAAGACTGGTTCTTCGAGCAGGTGCCGCACAACGAAAATCCGACCAACACCACCGGCACTGGCACAGGACGCGGCACCACGTGGTCAATCGCTTTCCATCTTCCCGACGCGCCCCGAGGGAAGGCGACACTGCGTCTGGCGATCTGCGGCGTTGGGACGCGGAGCCTCACCGCCACTGTAAACGAACAATCCATCGGCAGCGTCACCGGCCTGGTTTACAACGCGACCATCAATCGCGACGGCATCGGCGGCTACTGGTCGCAGCGCGACCTCGCGTTCGACGCGTCACTGATGAAAGCCGGAACGAACGTGCTGAACCTGACCATCCCCGCTGGCGGCCTGACCAGCGGCGTCATTTACGATTATCTTCGTCTTGAACTCGATGAATCCGCACCGCCGCCGAACAGACAAGCCGCGTTGCAACCGTAACCGGGGACATGTACATGCGATTGCCGTGGCGGGTTGCATTCGGCATCTTGAAGTGAACACATTTTCGCCTTGGTGGAAGAAAACTTCAGCAAGCTGGCAAATTTTGTTCATTGCAAACTCTCATTTTGTAGTTGCAATCCCGGAAATCAATGGTAGAAACAATTTAATTAATTCTCGTCTTTCAAAAAAACTCGAGAATCTTTGGAAAAAATCAGACGCAAAAAACTCAAAGAAAGGAATCGAGAACCATGAAGCTATCAAAAAATATCCGCTCGCTTGTGACACATCTGACGGTCGTCGCCGCCGCATTTTCACTGTCAATCGCTGCCCAAGCCCATCCTTACGCATCGGCTGTAACCAACGACAACGGCACCATTCGATTCATTCTGAATGAAGGCGGCG
>OCZU010001849.1_pt1 | contig 13672 bp, 9 predicted proteins | sample 1539001 | NCBI WGS metagenome assembly OCZU01 (sample SAMEA3539306, study PRJEB22396) | soil metagenome | biome: tundra; feature: field; material: soil | place: USA | collected 2010-05 | depth 0.15 m
CCGGAGACCGGGATACTCGCTTGAGCCTGGTGCGGATCATGCGCGACGGCGCTTTGGTCGAGCCGAACTAGCAACATTTGCTTCTGGTCGAGCCTTTGAGTCGCCGCCGGCGCGCCAGGACAATTGCAGCTACGCGTTATCCAATAGTCATCAGGCTCGCGTTTCCGCCTGCAGCGGCAGTATTGATGCTGATCGAGCGCTCGGCCACCAGCCAGTCAAGCGAGTAGTACATACCGCCGGCGATGTCACCGGGGGTGAGGCATTGCGGAGTCACGATCGGCCCGTCTCGCGCGGCAAGTTGACGCGCCCACGATGCAGCCGCAAGAGGCTCGCCTTCGAACAGTGCCGCCGTGAAGTGATCTCCGTCGTTCGCGAGTGAGCTCTCGGGAAGATCAGCGACCAGACACATCCGTGCCCTCACCGACGCGGGAAGCCGGCCAAGCAGCGTCGAAGTCACATCGCTCTTGGCAAAAGAGGCAATATTTCCGGTGGCAAGTGTCGCGCCAAGCTGCGCCAACGCGCCCAAGCGCGTCTGCGCGCGACAGAGCGCCCGTCCGCGCGGACGCAACTCGTAGGAGTTCTGCTCTCCCGTCGGTCCCGGCAGCACCTCGGCTCCGCGCAGCGGCGAAACATCCATATAGTGTGTGCAGATGCGCGCCGCGGATGCCTCGCCCGCCTCTGTCAGCCAGTCCTGCAACGCGGTCAGCGGCGAAACGCGCTCGAGTAACACGCGACCTTCCATTTTTCGACGCGGCGGACACGCTGCCAACAGACGTCGCACATAAAGCGGACCTCCGGCCTTGGGCCCAGTTCCCGACAAGCCTTCGCCGCCAAAAGGTTGAACTCCGACCACCGCGCCGATAATGTTGCGGTTGACGTAGATGTTGCCGGCGCGCACGCCGTCGATGACGCGATCGATCGTCTCGTCGATGCGGCTGTGAACGCCGAAGGTCAGTCCGTATCCCGTTGCGCGAATATCGTCGAGTAATGCGTCGAGACCATCGCGCCGGTAGCGCACGACGTGCAGGACCGGGCCGAACACTTCGCGCTTCAGCGCTTTGATGCTGTCGAGCTCGATGAGCGTTGGAGACACGAAGGTCTCGGCGGCAACGTCTGGTGGCAACGGCAGTCTGTAGACCTCGTGACCTAGCGCGCGCATCGCCTCGACATGCCGCTCGATGGCGTCGTGCGCCTCACGGTCGATCACCGGTCCGACGTCGGTTGCAAGGCGGTCGGGATTTCCGGTCACGAGCTCGCCCATTGCGCCCTTGAGCATGTGCAGCATGCCTGGTGCAATATCCTCCTGCAGGCAGAGGACGCGCAGCGCCGAGCAGCGCTGTCCGGCGGAGTCGAACGCCGAGTGCAGCGCGTCCTGCACGACCTGCTCCGGCAGCGCCGACGAATCGACGATCATCGCGTTCTGGCCGCCGGTTTCGGCGATGAAAGGGATGGGGTAAACACTGTCGCCTTCGCTTCCGATCCGCAACGCTAGCGCTCGCGCGATCACGCGAGCGACATCGGTCGATCCAGTGAACAACACACCACGCGTGCGCGAGTCGCCGACGAGCGTCGCGCCGACAGTCTCGCCGCGGCCCGGCAGGAGCTGGACGACATCCTCCGGGACGCCACCCTGGTGCAGCAGGCGCACCGCCTCGGCCGCGATCAGGGGCGTCTGCTCGGCCGGCTTGGCGAGCACCGGGTTGCCTGCGGCGAGCGCCGCGCTCACTTGCCCAAGAAAAATCGCGAGAGGAAAGTTCCATGGACTGATGCAGACAACCGGCCCGAGCGGCGTGTGCGTCGCATTGTCGAAATCGCGCCGCACTTCCGCCGCGTAGTAGCGAAGAAAATCGACTGCCTCGCGCACTTCCGCGATTGCATCCGGCACGGATTTACCCGACTCGCGTATCACCAGCCCCATGAGCAGCTGCATGCGCTCTTCCAGGAGCGACGCAGCGCGGTCGAGGCACGCGGCGCGCTCGCGGACCGCTGTCCATCGCCATCGTGGCGCTGCGCGTACCGCGCGCTCCAGGGCGGCCGTCACATCCGATGCAACAGATTCGACGAGCTTCCCGACATGATCCTGCTGGTCGGCGGGGTTGAGCACATCGCGCGGTGCGCGATTGCCGGAGGCACCTTCAGCAACGCCGGGAGTTGCGGCCCATGCGTGGGCAGCGCTTTCGCGCAAAATATTCGCGAGCGAAGCCAGCGTGGCCTCGTTCGACAGGTCCAGGCCCGACGAGTTGGTGCGTACCGGTGCGTACAACTCGCGCGGCAGCGCGATTTTGGGATGAGGTGCTCCCACAGGAACAACGCACTCGGCCTGAACGACAGGATCTGCGATCAGCTCATCGATACCAACCGAGGTATCGGCGATTCGATTGACGAACGACGTGTTGGCACCATTTTCGAGTAGACGGCGCACGAGATAGGCAAGCAGCGTCTCGTGCGTGCCGACCGGTGCATAGATGCGGCAGGGGCGATCGAGCTTTCCCTGCGAGATCGGGCCAACGACCTGATCGTAGAGCGGCTCTCCCATGCCGTGCAGACACTGGAATTCGTACTGGCCGGGGCGGTATGTCGCGCCGGCGAGCTGGTAGATCGATGCCAATGTCAGGGCATTGTGGGTTGCGAACTGAGGGTAGATTGCTTCCGACGCTGCGAGCAGCTTTTTGGCGCACGCGAGATACGACACATCGGTGTAGATCTTGCGCGTGTACACAGGATAGCCGGCCAGGCCCTCGATTTGCGCGCGCTTGATTTCGGTGTCCCAGTACGCTCCCTTGACCAGTCGCACCATCAACCGGTGCCGGCTGTGCGCGGCGAGGTCGATCAGGTAGTCGAGGACGAAGGGAGCGCGCTTCTGGTACGCCTGGACGACGAAGCCGATACCGTTCCAGCCTTCGAGCGCGGTGTCCAGGCACAGCGATTCCAGAAGATCGAGCGATAGATCGAGCCGGTCGGCTTCCTCGGCATCGATATTGAGCCCGATGTCGTAGCGGCGCGCGAGCAGGGTCAGCGCTCGCACGCGCGGCCCCAACTCGGCCAGTACGCGCCTTCGTTGCGCGCGCGAATAGCGCGGGTGCAGGGCCGAGAGCTTGATGGAGATGCCGGGGCCGTCGTAGATGCCTCGCCCCGCGCCAGCGCTTCCGATTGCGTGGATCGCGTGCTCGTACGCGACGTAATAGCGCTGAGCATCCTCGGCCGTGGCCGCGGCTTCGCCGAGCATGTCGTACGAATGGCGGAATCCCTTTGCTTCGCGCTTGCGGCCGTTGGCCAGCGCCTGTTCTATCGTCTCGCCGGATACGAACTGCTCGCCCATGAGCCGCATGCCGAGATCGACGCCTTTGCGGATCAGCGGCTCGCCGCCCTTGGCGATCAGGCGCGTGAGCGCGCTCGCCATGCCTGCCTCGCTCGACGTCGCGACCAGCTTGCCGGTGATCATCAAGCCCCATGTCGCCGCGTTGACGAACAGCGACGTAGCGTTACTGGTGTGCGATGCCCAATCGCCGCCGCCGATCTTGTCGCGTATGAGCGCGTCGCGCGTGGCGGCGTCCGGGATGCGCAACAAAGCCTCCGCCAGACACATCAGCGCCACGCCTTCCTGGCTGGAGAGGGAGAACTCCTGGATCAGCGCTTCGACGCCGCCCCGATTGCCAGACGCTCGCAATGCAACGACGAGCCCGCGGGCAAGCGATTGCGCCGCGTCGGCAACGGAGCGCGGCAGTCGAGCCTGCTCGATCAGCGCCGGTAGGCACTCCGGCTCGGGTATGCGATAAGCGGCAGTGATCGCCGCGCGCAACGGCGATTGTGGAACGACGTCGCGTTCGAATGACGCAAACGGCCGCGGGGCGGGCATGCTTTTCTCTGCGATGTTCAAATGCGAATTCGGTCGAATGCGCGATTCGCGCCCGATATTATGTCCTACAATCGCAAGGCCTCCGTCCGGGCCGAACATTTACCTTCGCGGGCCGCAGGATCTCTCCGGAATAGTTGACGAACGACATGCCGAGCTTCCATTGGCGCCGCGCAACGCTCGCCGGGATTACCGCCGGTATCGTTGCAACCTTTTTCCAGATCGCTTTGTGGTGGCTCGCTTCGGAGCCTTTGCCGACGTTATTGTTTCGCGATGCGCGCCTCACCGCTGCCATCGTCATGGGACCGCGGGCACTCCCGCCCCCCGCCTCCTTTGACGCGCCGATCATGCTGGTCGCTACGCTGGTCCACTTCGCGCTATCGATAGCCTACGGCCTGATGCTCTCGGCAATGCTATCGCGCCCCAGCATGCGGCTCAGCCTGCTGCGATATTTGTTCGCGGGTACAGCATTCGGGCTGGCCCTGTACGCGATCAATATGTACGGCTTCACGCTCTTTTTCCCGTGGTTTACCTTGGTTCGGGACTGGATCACTGCGGCAACGCACGCTGTGTTCGGCGTGGTCGTGGCGATAGTGTACCGAGCAACAGGCCTGAAACGTCACGCCGTTTCGCAATCGTAGTACCCTTCGAAAGACTCGGTGAGCGGCTGCGTCGGCGCTGAGCAAAAAATCTTGAGACCGGAGCGCGCGATGCAACCATGGTTCATGGCACTGTCGATCGGCGCGATGTTGCTCGGCGCCGTGGCGCTGTATTTCAGCATCACGAATATTTTCAAGCTGCTGCGCGAATCCGAAGTCGCGCGCGTGCCCGCAGCCGCCGAAGTCGCAGTGACGTTCAGCGCGCCCGGAACCTACGTGCTTCACATCGACCAACCCCGGTTCAACCTGGCGATGTTCGGCGCGAAATTCGCCTTGCGCGACCCCGTGACCGGGGCGGACGTGCGCTCGTCTCCGGTCATCTTCCGCACGACCGTTTCAGGATTCTCGACGGCGAGCGTCTCGGTGCGCTATTTCGAAATCGAGCGCGCTGGCTCCTACCATCTTTTTGTCACCGGCATCAATCCCGCCAGCGACGTCTCGCGAGTGCATTTGATCTTCACGCGTCCCTACGCCATGCCGCTGATGCTGCTGATTTTCGGCACCGTATTGGGCGGCATGTGCCTGATCGGCGGGCTGGTGTTCACGGCGCTGCAGTACTCCGGGAAGTTGTAGTTTTTTTCCGGTTGTGACGATCGGCTCGATGGAACGCGCTAGATCATATGCATCAGGCGGGGAACGATCAGCGTAAACCATGGGACGAAAGCGACCAGCGCCAAACCGATCGCCAGGACGAACAGGTACGGCATCATGTGGCGGGTCGCCGACTCCATCGTCGTTTCGCAAATGGAACAGGTGACGTACATGCCCACGCCGATGGGCGGCGAGAATGCTCCCACCCCCATGGCGATGATCATCACGATTCCGTACTGCAGCGGATCGATTCCAAACGAAGGCGCCACGGGCAGGAGGAGGGGCCCGAAAATGAGCAGGGCGGGCAATCCTTCCAGCAGCGCGCCCATCAGGATCAAAGTTACCACCGTACCAAGCATGAAGAGCCATGCCGACCCTTGCAGGACGCCGAGCAATGATGCGATTTGCTGCGGGATTTTTGCCAGCGTCAGGGACCATGAGAACGTGCTGGCGGTGCTGGTGATGAACAGCACCATGCCCGCCTTGGCCGACGTATCGACCATCACGCGCCAGATGCCCTCGAACGTGAGCGCCTTGTACAGGAACACCGAGACCAGGATCGCGTAGATGACCGCGGTGGAGGATACCTCGGTCGGCGTTGCCAAGCCGCTGACGATTCCGCCGATGAGGATGATGGGAGCGATCAGCGCCGGCACGGCCTCGAGGCCGGCGCGCCAGATTTCGGACGGCGAGTAGCGTTTGGGGGTTTCGAGGCGCTTGCCCGCACGAACGTAGATCAGGACCATCAGGCAGATTGCCATCACCGCCGCGGGTAGAAGGCCCGCGACAAACAAGGTGCCGATCGACAGCGAGGTCACCGAAGCGAGGACCAGCATCGCGATGCTTGGCGGAACGGTCTCTCCCATGATGGCGGAAGACGCCAGAACCGCGGCGGTCTCGCCGGAGTCATATCGATGCTTCTTCATCACGTCCTTCATCGTCGCTCCGACCGCGGCGACATCCGCGACTTTCGAACCGGAAATGCCGGACATGATGTACATGCAGATAACGATGACCTGGAGCAGGCCGCCGCGCATGCGACCGACGAGCGCAATGATGAACGAGGTCAGGCGTTTGCTCAGCCCTCCTTCCGTCATCACGTAGCCGGCCAGAATGAAAAACGGGATCGACAGCATGACGAAGCTGCTGATTCCGGCTTGCAGGTTAATCGGTATCACCGACAAGGGAACCATTTTCGAAACGTAAAGGTAAACGAGCGAAATCATCAGCAGCGCGAAGCCGATAGGCACGCCGAGGATCAGTTGCAGCGTGAAGACCGCGAATGCCACGGGAAGGGCATAGGCGCGCGCGTCCGACCCGAGCCACACCGTGACCGACAACAGCGCGGCGAGCAGCAGACCCAAAGCCACGCCCGTCCAAACAACCTCGGGACGCGGAAGCGGCCGCAACCTGTTGATCGCGAACCACGCCAGCAATGCCATGCCGATAATCATGGGAGCGGCGAACCACGCAACGCTCAAGCCCAGATAGAGCGTCCGCTCGCCCCATCGAGAAACCATCATTTCATAGGAAAGCCATGCGCCCGACAGCGCCATCGCGAAGACCTGCCAATGACCGAATGCCGCGATAGGCGTATGCCACTTCGCCGGCAAGCGCTGGATGACGGCGTGCAGCGCCATGTGTTCGTTGCGTGGATAGGCGACCGCGCCGCCCATGAAGGTCATCACGACCAGCGCGAGCTCGCCGATCTCGAGGCTCCAAAGAAGGGACGACTGAAAAAAAGCACGGCAGATTACATTGCCGAACATCGCACCGAGCTCGCTCAGAAGCGCGAACACCACGATTATCTCGGCGAGTCTCTCGATCCGACCTGGAACGTGGAGACGGCGCGGCTCGACGCCTTGAGCGGCCGCGAGCAGCGCGTCGCCGGATAGCGATGAATCGAGTTCGCCCACGGACTCCCCCTAAACGCTGCTTTGTCCTTATTGGATGGGCTTCCGGCCCATCCGTCAAACCCTGCCACGCACGCATGTTGGTACATGTCTTGACAGTGCGCTGGACCGAGGTGTAACGTTTTAGTGTAACGTTTTATCAGACCTCGCGACAAGAGGCCCAAGTCGACAACCCGCAACAACCCGCCACCGGCTTAAGCCGGGGCGTATCCATAGGAGGAGTCCCCATGCAAGACGTATCCCGTCGGCGTTTTCTAACGACCGCGTCCGCTGCAGTCGTCCTGGGCGCAGGTTTTCTGCCCGCTGCCCGGGCCCAAACCCCGGTGAGCTTGCGCTTCTCGTCGAGCATGACCGCCGACCAGAACGCGGCGCATTACATCTGGTTCCAGCGCTTCGCATCGAATCTCACGAACGCCGTCGGAGCCAAGATCAAGATCGACTACTTCCCCGACAGCCAGCTTGGCAAGGAAGCGGATGTCGTTCAGCAGGTGAAGGTCGGGTCGATCGACATGATGGTCACCGGATCGTCGATCTGGGCCACCGTCGCGCCTGAGTTCGGGATGCTCGACCTGGGCTATGTCTTCGACAGCTACGCACACGTCGCCAAGGCGCTCGACGGGGGAGTCGGCGAAAGCTTGTCCAAGATGCTATACGACCGGACAAACTGCACGGTATTGACCTGGGCGTCGCACTTCAGCGCGCGCAGCGTCTACGCGAAGAAAGAAATCAAGAACCTGGCGGAGGTGAAGGGCGTCAAGCTGCGCGTATTGCCGACGCCCGCGTTCATCGAGACGTTCAAGATCATGGGCGCCATTCCGACACCGATTCCGATCAACGAGCTCTACACCGCTCTGCAGACCGGCGTCGTCGACGGTTTCGAGCACGATTCAGGATCGGTGCTGGCCTACAAGCTCAACGAAGTGATCAAGTACGGCTGGCTCACCGAGCACTTGTTCAGTCCTATGGTCGTGGTCATCGGCAAGCGAGGGATGGACAAGATTCCCGCGGATCTCCGGCCCGCCTTCATGAAAGCCGTCGCGGACGCGAGCGTATATCAGCGCGGTGTCGCCGCAGAAAAAGGAGCGGCGGCGTTCGCTGAGCTCAAACGCCTGGGCATCGGCTTCAATCCAATGCTTCCGGCCGAGCGCGAGCAGGTGAGAAACGAGATGCAGTCGAAGCTCTGGTCGGCGTTTGCGAAGGAATATCCACCCACGAAGCCTCTATTCGACGCGATCGCAGCAGCCCGTTGAGCGGGCGGAAAAGGAGCATGGCGACCGATCGCGGCCGGAGACAGGGTCGCCGCGATGGGCGCCGTCTCCGCTGAACGTCGAAGAGGAGCATCACGTTGCTTGCGGCTTCAGCCGATCGGATTCCGGTTCCGTTTGCGTACGCGGGTGTGGCGGGCCGTTGGCTCGCCGTGCTCCTTCGCGGCGTGGAATATTTTGCGGGACTGGTGCTCGCGGTCGACGTCGGCGTCGTTTTCGCGTCGGTCATCTTTCGATATTTCCTTCACGATCCTATCTTCTGGGCCGAGGAAGTCGCGCGCGCACTGATGGTGATGCAGGTGTTTTTCGGCGCCGCGACCGTGCTCGGGCGGGGACGGCACGTCGGCATCGACAGCTTCCGCGCCTTGTTCCCGAAAGGCTGGACTCAGGCGATGATCCAGATGTGCTGCTGGATCATCGTCGCGGTCTCGGGCACGCTGTTTGTATCGTCGTGCGGATTGCTGATCGACTCCGGCGGCCAGACGACCTCCATCGGTTTGCCGCAGGTGATCTATGTCTGGCCCGTCGTGATCGGCAGCTTCATCATGACGACGTTCGGTGTCGCGAACGCGTTGGCGGGGCCCAGGCGCACCGTCTGGACCACGTTGGTCGCCGCAATCCTGCTGACGACGGCGGTAGCAGGATGGAATATCGCCTTTCCGGAGCAGGCGATCCGGCCCTGGCTTCTGCTGTTGACCGCGTTTATCGGCGGCCTCCTGATCGGCATGCCGATCGCGTTCGTCCTCGCCTTCGCTTCGCTCCTGTTTTTTCTCGCCGACCCATCGCTGCCGTTGCTCGTTTACTCGCAGCAGGTGCTGGCCGGAATGGACCACTTCGTGTTGCTGGCGATTCCGTTTTTCGTGCTCGCCGGCATGGTCATGGAAATCAACGGCATGTCCTCGCGCCTGATCGAATTGCTGCTGCGCATGCTGGGCCGCATGCGCGGCGGCCTGAATCTGATCACGATCGCGGCAACGGCGTTTTTTTCCGGCATCTCAGGCTCCAAGCTTGCCGACGTCGCGGCTGTCGGTGGAATCATCATGCCCGCGGTGCGGCGTACACGGCAGGATCCAAACGATGCGGCCGGATTGCTGGCCGCAACGGCGGTGATGGCCGAGACCATTCCGCCGTGTGTCAACATGATCATCCTCGGCTTTGTCGCAAATATTTCGATCGGCGGACTCTTTGTCGCCGGGCTCGTGCCGGCGCTGGTGTTGGCACTCGGGCTTTCGGCGGTAGCGATTTACTTCGGCAAGCGAATCAATCCCGACGAGGCCTTCGAGACTCGCACGCCCATGCTCAAGCTTCTGGGCGGTGCGCTGGTGGCTTTTGTCATGGTGTTCATGATCGGAAAGGGCGTGACTTCGGGTGTTGCGACGTCGACCGAAGTTTCCGCCTTCGCGGTCGTCTATGCGCTTCTCATCGGCGGACTCGCATTTCGCGAATTGACGGTCAAGTCGGTCGTGCGGCTTTTCGTACAATCTTCTGCGATGGCGGGCGGCATCCTGTTCATCGTCGCTGCCGCGTCGAGCGTGTCCTACGCGTTGACCATCCAACGGATCCCGCAGTATCTGTCGTCGGTGATGATCTCCTTCGCACACCAGTACGGAAGCGAGATGTTTGTCGTGCTCTCGGCAATCGTGATGATCGTATTCGGCGCAGTCCTCGAAGGCGCCCCGGCGCTGATCATTTTCGGGCCGTTGCTGACGCCCATTGCAACGCAACTTGGCGTGCACCCCCTTCATTTCGGGACTGTGATGGTGATCGCCATGGGCTTCGGCCTCTTCGCACCTCCAGTCGGGCTGGGACTCTTTGCCACGTGCGCCATCACCGGGACCCAGGTGAAGGACGTTGTCCGCCCGATGACCAAGTACCTTGCGGTGCTCTTTGCCGGTTTGATGCTGCTCGTCTTCGTCCCGGCGTTTTCACTGTGGTTGCCGCATCACTTCGGCTTGGGCTGACATGGCCGAGCGCGATTCGATCAAGATCCAGGACGTTGCGCGCCATGCGGGTGTGTCGATCAGCACCGTCAGCAACGCCCTCAACGGCCGCCCGGAACGAATGCGCAGCGACACCCTGGCGCGCATCGAACGGGCGATCGCGGAGCTGCGCTACCGGCCGAACCACGCGGCACGTCAGCTCAAGACCGGTCACACGCCCATTATCGGATTACTCGTTCCGTCTATCGCCAATCCCGCATTCGGCAGGCTCGCGCGCGAAGTGGAGATCGTCGCTCAGGAGCGCCACGGCTATCGGCTGCTGCTCGGAAACACCTATCGCAGTCTGGAGAAGGAGGCTAGCTTCGTCGACGATCTGCTGTCGCATGGCGTCCGCGGCGTGATCATCGTTTCCTCGCTTGCCCACCGCGACCATTTTGAGTCCGCCACCGCGCGTGGGCTGGTCGTGGTCAGCCACGACGGCCGCTCGCCCGCGGGACAAGCGCCGCACGTCGATTATGTTTCGATGGACAATGTCACCGCCGCCGCGCTCGCAACCACGCATTTGATCGACCGGGGTCATACGCACCTCCTGTTTGCATCCGCATCGGGACGTACGGTCAGCCGCGCCGAAAAGATCGACGGATTTCTCGCGACGGCGCACGCAGCGGGGCTCGCGCGAAGCTGTGAGGTGCTCGAGCGAAAGGCGCAATCCGCGTTCGGCGACTCTGAGTTGTCCGAGCTCGGACGCGCGATCGCCGAGGAGATCGTCGGCCGCAAGGTCCGTCCAACCGGCATCGTCGCGCTGAACGACATGCTTGCGATCGGGATCGTCGCCGGACTTCGCGATGCCGGTGTCTCCGTTCCAGCCGAGATTTCGGTCGTCGGCATGGACGATCTTTTCCTCTCGTCGCTCGTCAGCCCTGCCATCACATCCGTCCGGCCGCCGGTGGCGGAAATGGCGGCGCTCATGGTCGAACGGATCGTGACTCGGATCGCCGATCCATCGACGGCCGCTGCCGAATTCCTGTTTCAACCGACGCTCGTGGCGCGGGAAACCGTCGCGTCGCGTAGCGCGCCTTCGCGCTCCGCGCGGCGGGTCAAATGACATCAAGAGGGAGCTGAAGCAATGAACATGACAGGCAAATCGGTGCTGGTCACCGGAGGCGCTTCGGGGATTGGTCGTGCCATCGTGCTGGCGTTTGCCGAGCGTGGCGCCAACGTTGCGCTGACGCACATCACGAGTGATCCGGCCGAGACGCTCGACAAGGCCAGGACCTTTGGCGGCAAGCACCTTGCGCTTCGCGCCGACCTGCGCGACGAAGCTCAAGTCGAAACCGTATTCGCGAAGGCAATCTCAGCGTTGGGCTGCCTCGACGTGCTCGTCGCCAACACCGGCGGTCTGATTCAGCGCTCCCGGACGGTCGACATGTCGCTCGCCCTGTGGGACGAAGTGATGGCCGTCAACCTGACGTCGACCTTCCTCTGCTGCCGTGCTGCGTTGAGACACATGGAGCCGCGCAAGACAGGCACGCTTATCCTGATCAGCTCGCTCGCCGGCCACAATGGCGGCGGCCCGGGTGCCACGCACTACGGCGCATCCAAAGGGGCGATGATCACCTACACCCGCGGCTTGGCGAAGGAGGTCGGCCCGCTCGGCATCCGGGTGAACGGCATTGCGCCGGGACTCATCGCCACCCGCTTTCACGACAAGTTCAATACGCCGGAAGGCAGGAGCAGCGCCGTTGCCATGACGCCACTGCGGCGCGAGGGAACCGCCGAGGATGTAGCCGGCGCCGCAGCGTTCCTGGCTTCCGACCAGGCGACGTTCCTGGCCGGCGAAACGATCGAGGTCAATGGCGGCGCGGGACTGTATTGAGCTCATTGGCGCGACGCGAGAAGCCAACCAAGGCATGGAGCAACGGATGAGAGAGAACAACTGTGTCTACTGCGACAGGACGTCGGAATCTGTTGTGTGGTCCGATGCAGACTGCCGCGTGTTGCATGTCAGCGATTCGAAGTTCCCAGGCTTCTGCCGGGTCGTGTGGAATAGTCATGTCCGCGAATTTTCGGACCTCGATGAAGCGGCGCGAATCCATCTGATGCGAGTCGTGGCCACGGTCGAAAACGCACTTCGCGATCTGCTCGCGCCGGACAAGATCAACCTTGCGAGCCTCGGGAATGCCGTGCCCCACCTGCACTGGCATGTCATTCCACGCTATCGCGACGACTCGCACTATCCCGAAGCGATCTGGGGCGCGCCGCAACGCGAGGGGGTGGTGAGAGGGTTGCCGCACGATTTCGAGGCGACGATGAAACAGGAGCTTGACACGGCGTTTGCCTGAGAGTGATGACGTGACGATTACTCGGCGTTGAAGTGTTGAACAGAATATGAATGGTCAGCAAGGCATTCAGCAAACACCATCGTGCTTGAATCATCAAGAGGAGAAAGCAAAATGCATTACCGGAAATTGAGCTTGTCGATAGTCGCGGTTGTTTCGACCGTTCTTGCGTGTGCGTTGGCCATGGCGCAGGCGCCGAAATCAACCGAGAAATTTACATTCAGGGCCGCGCACTATTTCAAGGAGGATCATCCCTGGAACAAGGCGCTCGTTTTCTTCGCGAAAAAAGTGAACGACGACAGCGGTGGCCGCATCGCCATCGACATCTTCAACGGCGGGATTCTCGGAAGCGAAGCGCAGACGATGCAGTTCGTGAAAGACGGCTCGCTCGACTTCGTTATCTCCGATCCCTCGGCAGGGTCGCCTTTCGCCAAGGAGCTGGACTTCTTCGCGCTGCCGTTCATGTTCCGCGACTACGCGCATTGGCAGAAGTCCATGGACGGAGAACCCGGCAGAAAATACGCGAAGCTGATAGAAGACAAGACGGGATTGAAAATCATCGGCTATTGGGGTGGATCGACCCGAAACGTGCTGTCGACGAAGAAGCCCATCAATAGCATCGACGATCTGAAGGGATTTCGTATGCGTCTCATTTCGAGCCCATTGAAAGTGAACGCGTGGAAGGCGGTGGGCACGATCCCGACGCCGATCGCGTTCATGGAAACGTATCTGGCGATGAAATCCGGCGTTGTCGACGGAATGGAAAACGAATCGGTCGCGGTCAAGGAAATGAAATTCTACGAGCCGGCGCCGTACATTGCCCGCACCGAGCATGAGTTCACGGTGCGGCCGCTGTTCATGTCCAAGAAGAGCTTCGACAAGCTTCCTCCGGACTTGCAACAGATTGTGCTCAAGGACGCATTGGAAGCTACGGTCCTCGAGCGCAAACTGGAAGTAGAAGCCAACATTGCCGCGGAGAAAGACATGCAGGAAAAGCTGAACGTGAAATTCAACACCATCGACAAGGAGCCCTTCAAAGTGGCGACCAAGCCGGTCATCGCCGAGTTCGCGACCAGCATGGGGTTGACCGATCTGCTGAGCGACATCAACAA
>OCZU010001850.1_pt1 | contig 13663 bp, 12 predicted proteins | sample 1539001 | NCBI WGS metagenome assembly OCZU01 (sample SAMEA3539306, study PRJEB22396) | soil metagenome | biome: tundra; feature: field; material: soil | place: USA | collected 2010-05 | depth 0.15 m
CCTGGGAGCAAAAGAGGAAAAGCATAATCAGCCACAGATGAACACAGATAAACACCGATAAGACAAAACTCCCCACAAAATTCTTATCCGCGTTCATCTGTGTTCATCTGTGGCCATAGGTTTTGTTTTTCCGCATCCTTCAGGGGTTACACTGGACCTGATGATTCCAGCCGGCTTGCAGCAGCGCGTGCACAGTCTACTCGGTCCGCGGGGCTATCTGGACCGGCCCCAGGACCTGGCGCTTTACGAGTACGATGGCGGGATCGACAAGCATGCGCCCGACCTGGTTGCCTTCCCGCGCAGCACCGCCGAAGTGGCCGCGCTGGTGAAACTGGCCCAGGAATTCGGCGTGCCCTTTGTGGGACGCGGCGCCGGGACAGGGCTTTCCGGGGGCGCCATCCCGCGCGAGGGCGGGCTGATGATCGCCTTTGCCCGCATGAACCGCATCCTGGAACTGGATCTGGAAAACGAGCGCGCCGTGGTGCAGCCCGGCGTGGTCAATCTGGATATCACGCTGGCGGTGCAGGGCAGCGGCTATTTCTTCGCCCCCGATCCCTCCAGCCAGCGCGCCTGCACGATTGGCGGCAATGTCGCCGAAAACGCAGGCGGGCCGCACACCCTGGCATACGGCGTCACCACCAATCACGTTCTGGGGCTGGAATGCGTGCTGCCCGATGGCACGGTGGTGGAGACCGGCGGCAAGGCGAACGACCTGCCGGGCTACGACCTCACCGGCCTGCTCACCGGCAGCGAAGGCACCATGGTTCTGGTCACCAAGGTGATTGTCCGCCTGATGCGCAAGCCCGAGACGGTCAAGACGATCCTGGCCATCTACGAAAGCAGCGAGGACGCGGGGCGCACGGTGGCCGAAATCACGGCGCGCGCCATCACGCCGGTGGCGGTGGAGATGCTCGACGGGGTGATGCTGCGGATGGTGGAAGAGGCCACTCACGCGGGCTACCCGATGGATGCGGCGGCCGTCCTGCTGATCGAACTGGAAGGCATCCGAGAGGCGGTGGAGGAGCAGGTCGAGCTAGTGCGGCAGGCTTGCACGGTGTGCGGGGCGCGCGAGTTTCGGGTGGCGCGCACGGCCGAGGAGCGCGACCTGTTGTGGAAGGGCCGCAAGAATGCATTCGGCGCCGTCGGCCGGGTGAGCCCCACCTATTACGTGCAGGATGGGGTGGTGCCGCGCACAAAAATCGCCTCCACGCTGCACTTCATCGGCGAGGTGGCGTTGCGGTATGGGCTCACCATCAGCAATATATTCCACGCCGGCGACGGCAACATGCATCCCATTATTCTGTTCGACGCGCGCAAACCGGGCGAGATGGAAAAGGCGCGCGCGGCGGGCATGGAGATTCTCACCTGGTGCATCGACGCCGGCGGCTCCATCACCGGCGAACACGGCGTGGGTATGGAGAAGAACGAACTGATGGCCAAGTTGTTCCCGCCGGAAACCCTGGAGGCGATCCTCCGGTTGAAAATGCTCTTCGACCCCAACGCGCGCCTCAATCCGGGGAAAGTGCTGCCCACCGGCCGCGGGTGCCTGGAGATCCGGCAAGCGCCGCTGACCACGGGGAGCGCCGTGTACTAAAGCTACGCCCGCCGCCGCATTTCGGCGCGCGCCTCGGCCTCGGCCGTTTTGGCGCGCTCGGTCTCGCGTTTGTCGTGCAGTTTCTTGCCCTTGGCGACGGCGATCTCGCACTTGATGCGGCCGTTCTTGAGATAAATCTTGATGGGAATCAGGGAGAGACCTTTTTCCCGCGTGATGTTGAGCAGCTTATCGATTTCCCGCCGGTGCAGCAATAGCTTGCGATTGCGGATGGGAGGGTGGTTCTCGCGGTTGCCGTGGGAGTACTGGCTGATGTGCGCGTTGAGCAGCCAGGCTTCGTTGCTCAGCACGCTGGCGTAGGCTTCCTTGAGTTGGACTTTGCCGTCCTTGGCGGCCTTCACCTCGGTGCCGGTGAGCACCATGCCGCACTCGAAGCGCTCCAGCAGGAAATAGTTGTGGAAGGCTTGCCGGTTATCGCTGAGCGTCTTGAGAGGGGAGTCTTTCTTGTCAGCCAAATTGACCTCAACGCGCGGAAGCCCAACTGCGTCAATGAGTTTAGATGGATCCGGTGTGGGATTCGAATTCTATTTTATCACGAGGCCGTTTCGAACGGCCTGGAATGCGCCGAAATATGTATCTTTTCAATCGCTTAACAGCGATCGTGCTGACCGCCGCGCTGTTCGGTCCAATGCTTCCGCTGGAAGCCCGGACCAAGAAAGGCGACAAGTTTCTGGCCGAGGGACGGGTCCACGAACAGAAGAAGGAGTGGGACGAAGCCCTGGAAGCCTACGCAAAGGCGCTTTCCGAAGATCCCGCGGACATTGTTTACGAGATGGCGGAGACCAAAATCCACTTCCTGGCCGCCCAGTCGCACATCGATAAGGGACTCAAGCTGCGCTCTCAGGGACAACTCGGAGACGCCCTGGTGGAATTCCAAAAGGCCTACGCCATCAATCCGGGGTCCGTGGCGGCAAGTCAGGAAGTCCGCCGCACCACCGAAATGATCGAACGGGAACGCAAGCGCGTGGAGGAGACGGGGAAAGAGTCCTCCGCCAAGGAGCGCGCGCAGACAGAGGGCGAAAGGGCCAAGAAGGAGACCGAAGACCGTATTGAGAGCATTCTCCCGGTTCCGCAGTTGCGGGCCATCGACTCCAGCCCGATCCATCTGCGCATGACCGGCAGCTCCAAACTGCTGTTTGAAACCGTCGCCAAGGTGGCCGGTCTCAATGTACTCTGGGACCCGGAGTACCAGCCGCAGGTCAAGGCCAACATCCCGGTGGAATTCGAGAACTCCACCCTCGAAGAGGCGCTGGATTATCTGGCGGTCATCACCAAGAGCTACTGGAAACCGCTCTCACCCAACACCATCTTCATCACCATGGACAACCCCAACAAGCGGCGCGACTACGAGGAGCAGGTGGCGAAAGTTTTCTACCTGTCCAACGTCAGCACGCCGCAGGAACTCCAGGAAATCGTCAACGCGGTGCGCTCGGTGGCCGATATCCAGCGCTTTTTCCCCTACAACGCGCAGAACGCCATCATCGCCAAAGGGAGCGCGGACCAGGTGGCGCTGGCGGAGAAGATCCTGCACGATCTGGACAAGCCCAAGAGCGAAGTGGTGGTGGACATCATCGTGATGGAGGCCAGTTCGATTTATACGCGGCAACTCACGGCGGCGATCGCGTCGGCGGGTCTCAACATGCCGGTGAATTTCACTCCGCGCACATCCATCTCGGTGCCCAGCACCGGCACCACGACCACGGGCACCGGGACCAATGTCGGCACCGGAAATGGAACCGTCACCACAACCACCGCCGCCAGCACCAGCAACATGATCCCTTTGTCCAGCCTGGGGCATCTCTCCTCGGCGGATTTTTCCACTACCATTCCGAGCGCCCTGCTGCAAGCCGTGTTGAGCGATGCCAAGACCAAGGTGCTGCAATCGCCGCAACTGCGCGCCGTGGATAATCTGAAGGCGACGCTGAAGATCGGCGACCGCCAGCCCACCGCCACCGGCAGTTTCCAGCCCGGCATCGGCGGCGTGGGTATCAACCCGCTGGTCAATACGCAGTTCACCTTCATCGATGTGGGCGTGAACGTGGAAATCACCCCCCGCGTGCATGAAAACGGCGATGTCTCCCTCCACGTGGATCTGGACATTTCCAGCGTGACCGGGCACGTCAATCTGGGCGGCATCGACCAGCCGATCATCGGCCAGCGCAAAGTTTCGCACGACATCCGCATGCCCGATGGCGCCGTGCAACTTCTGGCCGGCCTCACCAAGTACCAGGACACCAAGACCAAGACTGGCATCCCGGGGCTGGGCAGCATTCCGGTCCTGGGCCGCCTGTTCAGCAGCGAGAGCGTGGATCGGGAGCGCCAGGAGCTGATGATCGCGCTGATCCCGCACGTCGTGCGGCGGCCGGAATACACGGCGGAAAACCTGCGCGGGATCGCCGTCGGCAACCAGCAGTCGGTGCATCTGAACTATGGCCGCCAGGCGGGTTCGCCGCCTTCGGCGGGTTCGCCGCCTCCGGCTGGTTCAATGCCTCCGGCGGGTTCGGTGCCTCCGGCGGCCACGCCGGCGGCGGCGCCCAAGAAGGAAGAGCCGGCGAATCCGCCGATGACCGCCGCCAACCAGGCCGCTGTGCCGCCGATGGGCTTGCCGGCGGGCGCGCCGGCGAGTACCCCGCCGGGGCTGGCCCCGCCGGCCACCGCGCCGCCGATGACGGCTCCGCCGGCTACCGCTCCGGCGCCGGAGGATGCGGCCAAACCTGCCGCGCCCAAGCAGGTGGGCAACGCGGTGGTCCGCTTCCTGCCCCCGCAGGTGGAGACCAACCCGCAGGGAGCGATCACGATATCGTTGATTATTGAGAACGCGACCGATGTTGCTTCCGCGCCGCTGCAAGTCAGCTTCGATCCCAAAGTGCTCAGGCTGAACGATGCCGGGCGCGGCGATTTCTTCTCCAGCGACGGGCAGGTCCCGCTGTTCACCAAGAACATACAGAACGATGCCGGCGCGGCGGCCATGAACCTGAACCGCCTGCCCAATACGGCGGGCGTGTCCGGTTCCGGTGTGCTGACCACGCTGAGTTTCCAGGCCGTCGCCAAGGGCTCCGCCACCGTGACCGTTCCCGGTCTGACGGTGCGCAACTCCCAGGGGCAGGTGGTCTTCTCCGGCAGTCCGCAGATGACAGTCAATGTGAAATAGAAACAATATGCGCCGCAAGAATCAAAAGGGACTTACCCTGGTCGAACTGATCGTGGCCTTCACGATCATGTTGATTCTCACCACCATGAGTGTGCCGCTGGCCCGCTCCAAAGTGCGCGTCATGCGCGAACGGGAACTGCGCGACGACCTGCGCGAGATGCACACCGCCATCGACAAGTACAAGGATTATGCCGACCTCGGCTATCTCGGCCCCCAGAAACTCGGCACCAATAACTGGCCCGAGACTCTGGAGATTCTGGTTCAAGGCGTGAAACTGCCCGGCCCGGACGGCAAGAAGATCCGCTTCCTGCGCCGCGTCCCGGTGGATCCGTTCACCGGCAAGGCCGAATGGGGCCTGCGCAGCGATCAGGACGACCCCTCGTCGCTCAGTTGGGGCGGGCAGTGCGTGTTCGACGTATACAGCAAGACAACAGAGAAGGCAGCCGATGGAAAGTCCTACTCAGAATGGTAAACCGGTGAGCGGTCGTGCCCGGCGCGCCATGAAGCGGCTGCGCGGCTTCACGTTTGTCGAATTGATGGTGGTGATCACGATTATGGTGATCCTGATCACCATGGCGATCCCGATTTACAACCGCTCCATCATCCGCGCCAAAGAGAGCGTGCTCAAGAATAACCTGTTCACGCTGCGCACCGTGATCGATCAATACTCTTACGACAAGGGGAAGGCTCCGCAGAACCTGCAGGATCTGGTTACCGAGGGTTACCTGCAGAAGTTACCCGTCGACCCCATGACGGGAAATAACCAGACCTGGCGTACGGTGATGGAAGAGGCCAGCCAGAGCGTGTCGCAAACCGAGCCGGGGATTTTCAACGTGTACAGCGGCTCCGACAAGATGAGCCTGGACGGAACGGCGTATTCCGACATCAACGTGTGGTGAACGTGCCCGTTCCTGCTAACCTAATGTTTTGATGAAGCGACTTCTGCCGGCCGCCGCGGCGCTCTTGTTGGCGGGGTGCGGCTACATGGGCGAGCCCCTGCCGCCGCTGGCCAATATTCCTCCCAAGGTAAGCGACCTGGCGGCGTTACAGCGGGGCGGCCACATTATCGTCCAGTTCACGGTTCCCGCCAAGACCACCGAGGGGCGCCCCATCCCGCCGCCGCTGCGCCTCGACCTGCGCGCCGGCGCGGTGGACCATTTTGAGGAGGCCCAATGGGCCGCCGCCGCCCGGCAGATTCCCCCGGGCGAGATGGCCAACGGCGTGGCGCGCTACGAAATCCCGGCCGCGGATTGGACCGGCAAGGAAGTGATTTTCGGCGTGCGGGTGGCGGCCGGCAACGGCAAGCAGTCGGGCTGGTCGAATTTCGTGGTGGTGCCGGTGGTGCCGCCGCCCGACAAACCCGGCGGTGTGGCGACGTCCGTTACGCCGCAGGGGGTACGGTTGACGTGGCAGGCGCGCGGCACGGACTTTCGGGTGTTGCGGAAGACCGACGAGGGCGGCTACTCGGTGGTGGCCAACCTACAAACGCCCGAGTGGACCGACACGGCGACCGAATTCGGCAAGCGCTACACCTACCTGGTGCAGACCATCGCCAAGCTGGACAATCGCAAAGAGGCCGAGAGCGAATTGTCCGACGAAGCCGCGATCGTTCCACGGGACATTTTCCCGCCCGCCGTTCCGAAGGGATTGCAGGGTTCCATCGCCCCCAATTCCATTGAACTCAATTGGGAACGAAACACGGAAGAGGACCTGAGCGGCTACCGGGTATATCGCGCGGAGGGCAACGGGGCGCTGGAGAAGATCGCCGACGTCGCGGCGGTGCCGAGCTATTCGGATCGCAAGGTGGAGCACGGCAAGAGCTACCGCTATGCGATTGCCGCCGTGGACCAGGCGGGGAACGAGAGTGCCCGCGGCGCGCCGATAGAAGTCCCCATGCCCTAGAGGTTGGCAGGGTGAAGCCTGCCCCACGCCAGAATACACCGCTATTAAGTGGTGGTTCCAAGTCATACTATTAATTGATGTTAATTTGAGTTTTGATTAGCTGTCGGTGTATACTGTCTTTATGATTATTTCCATGCGGCCCCATGCCTCCCGAGCGGAGATCGAGCACGTTTGCGAGCGCATCGCGGAGTTTGGTTATAAGGTGCATTCCATCGAGGGTGAAGAGCGCGTGGTGATCGGCGTGGTAGGGATTGGCGATGTGACCATCTGTCTGGAATCGCTCGAAGCCACTCCCGGAGTGGAGAAGGCCATGCGTATCTCCGCCCCGTACAAGTTCGTCAGCAAGGAGTTCCGCAAGGGGCGCTCGGCGATCAAGATCAACGGGTGTGAGATCGGCGGCGACGAATTCGTCATGATGGCCGGGCCGTGCTCGGTGGAGAGTGAAAAGCAGATCATGGACACGGCCGAGGGTGTGGCGGCGTACGGCGCCCGGATATTGCGCGGCGGCGCCTTCAAGCCGCGGACGTCGCCCTACGACTTTCAAGGGATGGAACTGGAGGGGCTGAAACTGCTCCGCAAGGCCAAGGAGCGCACCGGACTGGGCATCATCACGGAGATCATGAGCGATCGCGATGTGGAACTGGTGGCCGAGTACACGGACTGCATGCAGGTAGGCGCCCGCAATATGCAGAATTTCGCGCTATTGAAATCGCTGGGCGGCTGCGGCCGGCCGGTGTTGCTGAAGCGCGGCATGAGTTCCACCATCAAAGAACTGCTGATGTCGGCCGAGTACATTGTGGCGCACGGCAACCCCAACGTGATTCTATGCGAGCGCGGCATCCGGACCTTCGAGACGGCCACGCGCAATACCTGCGATATCGCGGCGGTACCGGTGTTGAACGAACTGACGCACCTGCCTGTGGTCCTGGATCCGAGCCACGCCACGGGCAAGCGCAGCCTGGTCCCGGCGCTATCGCGCGCCGGTGTGGCGATTGGCGCCGACGGCCTGATCGTGGAAGTCCATCCGTGTCCCGAGAAGGCGGTCAGCGACGGGGCGCAATCCCTGACGCTGGCCGATTTCGCGCGGATGATGAGCGATTTGCAGCCGTACATCCGCTTGTGGAAGGAAGCTCGCTCCAGAGAACTCGCGGCTGTGTGATACTCGATTCGTGACTCCTAAAACCCGCGCATGGCTGCTGATCCTGCTGATTTCGGCGCTCTGCGGCCTGACGTTGTGGGGCGTGATCTGGTATCGCTCGCGCGCCTTGTCTCCCGCCGCCATGCTCCGGCGTCTGCCAACCGATGACGCGGTGGTGCTGTACATCGATTTCAGCCGTTTGCGGGCCGGCGGTATTCTGCCCTTGCTGGACGGCTCCAAGGTGGGCGAGGATCCCGAGTACCAGAACTTCGTGCGCGCCACCGATTTCGACTACAAGCAGGATTTGGATGCGGCCCTGGTGGCATTCGCGCCCAAGGGCAAGTACATGCTGCTCAAAGGCCGGTTCGATTGGAAGAGCCTCATCGCCTATGTCCGCAACAACGGCGGCAGGTGCAACAATTCCTTCTGCAAGCTGGCGGGCAGTTCGCCGGAGAAGCGGATTTCCTTGTTCCCCATGCAAGGCAACCTGATGGCCATGGCGGTGAGCGATGACGACTCGGCGGCGCTGAGCATGAACACCGTGGACGCGCGAGAGGGGGCGGAAATACCCAACGCGCCCATCTGGCTTTCGATTCCGCCCTCGGTGGTGAAATCCGGACAGACCCTGCCGGCGGGCACGCAGATGTTCGCGCGCAGCCTGGAGCGCGCGCAAGCGGTTACCGTGGCGGTGGTGCCGGAAGACGATCACTTCGCGGCCAAACTGAATGTGCGCTGCGCCAGCGTGACGGACGCAACCGCCCTGGCAGCCGATCTGAATAAGACCACGGGCCTGCTCCGCGAGATGATCGAACGGGAACACCAGAAGGCGAACCCGGCCGACCTGAGCGGATTTCTGACATCCGGGGTTTTTGGCAGCGCAGGAACGCGGGTATCGGGCTACTGGCGCATCACGCGGGCGCTGATTGAGAATGTGCTGGGCGGACGCTAAGAATTGATGGCCGCCGATGAACACAGATGAACGCAGATAAAACAAGAATGCCTATCGGCGTTCATCTGCGTTTATCGGCCGCCCATTCTGCTTTTCGCGTGCCCACCTATCCCTTCAGATCGTGGAACGCTTCTTCGATTTCGCGTTTGGCTTCGGGGGTGGGCGGGATCAAGGGGAGTCGCGGCGGACCGCCGTAGTAGCCGTTGAGGTCCATGGCGTGTTTGAGGCCTGGGACGCCGTACTTCGAGGTGACCAGGGCGGAAGCGCGGCCGATGCGGTTCTGCCAGTCCAGGCCGGCCGCCTCCTCGCGGGTTTTATACGCTTCCCATATGGCGATGACCGAATACGGCGCGGCGTTGGCATAAGCCAGGATGGCTCCGCAGGCGCCCATCAACAGGGACGGCCACAGCGTGGGAGCGCTTCCGACGAGCACCTGGAAACCGTGCTGTACTTCACGGATCATCTGCATGACCTTTTCCAGATTGCCCGAGCTTTCCTTGATGGCAATGATGTTGGGGTGCTCGCTCAGACCGACCACCGCCTCCACCGAAATATCGACGCCGGTAGTCTGCGGCCAGTTGTAGATGATGAGCGGAATTTTGGACTGGTCGGCCACGGCGCGGAAGTAGAGCATCTGCGCATCCGTGCGGTTGATCAGATTCTTGTAGTAATGGGGCGTGCGGACCATGGCCGCCTTATAGCCCATTTCGGCGGCACGATTGGTCAACAGCACGGTTTCCCGCACGCTCTCCACGCCGGTGCCGGCGATCAGCAACTTCTCCGGCGCGGCATACTTGGCCACCTGTTCCCAGATGCTGAACTTTTCATCCGGCATGAGCATCACGCTCTCGCCGGTGGAGCCCATCACGACATAGCCGGAAAGGGTGGTGAGGTTCCACTTCTCCACGTTGTGCTGGATCTTGGAAGCGTAGACGTTCCCGTGGTGGTCGAACGGGGTGGTGATTGGTGGGAAAATACCTTGTAGCTTCATTTCGGGTGTAATTCCAAAATAGCACCCGGCACTACGGGGATGGTTCAAACATGTTTTCTCTGGAAATCGATTGCGATCCGGAAGACCGGGACCTGCTGATTGCCGAGTTGTGGGAGCAAGGCTCGGCCGGGATGGTGGAACTCAACGCGCAAACGGTGCGCTCCTTCTTCGAGGACGACGTAAACCGCGCGGCGCTGTTGAAGCTCTTTCCGGGAGCGCGGCAGCGCGAGGAAGAAGCGCGCGACTGGGTGCAATCGTCGCGCGATCTGTTGCAGCCCATGGAGGTGGGACGGCGTTTTTTCCTGGTGCCGGAGTGGCGTAACGACGCTGCGCCGGAGGGACGGTTCCGCATCGCGGTGAATCCGGGGATGGCGTTCGGAACGGGGGTTCATGAGACTACGCGCCTGTGCATTGAGGCGTTGGAAGACTACCTGCGGCCGGGGATGAGCGTGCTGGACGTGGGCACCGGGAGCGGCATTCTGGCGAAGGCGGCGAAGTTGTTGGGGGCGGGGAGGGTGACGGCCTGCGACACGGATCCGGTGGCGGTGGAGATCGCGGGCGAGGGGTTTGTGGGTTCGGTGGACGCGGTGGCGGCGGGCACGGTAGACGTGGTGATGGCCAACATCAGTCCCGAGGCGATTATGGCGCTGGCCGCGGATCTGCTGCGCGTGCGCAAGCCGGGCGGGGTGTTGCTGGCGAGCGGGTTCGAAGCGCACGAAGTGGAGCAGGTGCGGGCGGCGCTGCCGGAGGCGCGCGAAGTGCGGCACAAGGGACAGTGGGCGCTGATCGTGGTGTAGGCGGCAGGCAGGAGAAGAACGGTTTCACGCAAAGGCGCAAAGATCGCCAGGAAGCACTATGTTGCGCACTTACTTCCACGTCGATATGGATGCGTTCTTCGTTTCGGTGGAAGAGCTGTACGACCCTGCCCTGATAGGTAAGGCGGTGGTGGTGGGCGGGCGGCCGGATGAGCGCGGCGTAGTGTCGGCGGCTTCGTACGCGGCGCGCAAGTTCGGCGTGCATTCGGCGATGCCGCTGCGCACGGCGTACAAAATGTGCCCGCAGGCGATCTTCGTGGACGGGCACCCAGAGCGCTATCGCGAGTACTCGCACAAGGTCCACGAGGTGCTGGAGGCGTTCTGCCCGCTGGTGGAAATGGCGTCCATCGACGAGGCCTACCTGGACATGACGGGCACGGGGCGGCTCTACGGGCCGCCGCTCAAGGCGGCGCATCTGCTCCACGAACGCATGAAGGCGGCGACCAGGCTGAACTGCTCCATCGGCATCGCGGCATCGCGCCTGGTGGCCAAGATCGGCTCGGACCAGGCCAAGCCGAACGGCGTGCTGTGGATCGTCCCGGGACAGGAGGCGCGGTTTCTGGCGCCGCTGGATGTGCGCAAAGTGCCGGGAGTGGGCAAGGTGACGGAGCAGCAACTGCACGCGGTGGGAATCCGCAAGGTGGGCGACCTGGCGCGCTTGGACGAAAGGTTCCTGGAACAGCGCTTCGGGAAATGGGGACTGGCGCTGGCCGGAAAATCGCGGGGGCTCGATGCCGGCGGCTGGTGCGACAGCGAGATCGGCGAAGACGCGGGGCCGAAATCGATCAGCCACGAGCACACCTTCAACGAAGATACGGCGGACCTGGAGCGCCTCGAATCCACCCTGGCGCGCCTCTCGGAGATGGTGGGCCGGCGTTTGCGCGAGCACAGGCTGCAGGCGCGCACGCTGCAACTGAAACTGCGCTACACGGATTTCTCCACCATCACGCGGGCGCGCTCGGTGCCGCGCGCCACCGATCTGGACACGGAAATCTTCGAGGAAATCCGCGAGCTGTTCCGGAGCAACTGGAAGACGGGCGCGACCGTGCGGCTGCTGGGGGTTCATGCCGCGGGATGGGCCGAAGGCGGCGAGCAAATGGACCTGCTGGGCGAGGCGCGTCACGAGAAGTGGAAGCAGACGCTGGCGGCGGCGGACCGTATGCGGGACAAGTTCGGCGAGAGCGCGGTTTCGCTGGCGTCTTCCTTAAGCGGCAAATTCAAGGAGCGCACGCACGAGAATCCCGCATCCTTGCCGGGGAAGAAGACGTCCTGAGATTTAGCGGCGAAATAGTTGCATGGAGGCGGCGAACGCGAGCAAAATAAGCGTCACGGCGACGGTCCGGGTGCCGGGGGTCTCCGCCAGCATCCCAGGGTGATCAGATGGCGGCGTCGCCTTGATCGCCGTTGCGGATGCGGACGGCGTGAGCCACTTCGTACACGAAGATTTTGCCGTCGCCGATTTTGCCGGTGCGCGCGGCGGCGGTCAGCGTGGTGAGCACTTCCTGGAGGCGGGCGTCGGGAATGACCACCTCCACCTTCACCTTGGGCAGCAGGTCCACGTTGTATTCCTGGCCCCGGTACATTTCCGAGTGGCCCTTCTGCCTGCCGTGGCCACGCACTTCGGAGAGCGTCATGCCATCGACGCCGATGGCGAGGAGAGCGTCCTTGACGTCGTCCAGTTTGAAGGGCTGAACGATAGCTTCCAGTTTTTTCACTCGCGACTCCTTCGATTGATGGCCGGCGCGCTACACACGCACGGAACCCGATTCGGACATGCCGGCTGAACAGCTATCATGCACTAACTGCCCGCGTGCGTAGCCTGTAATCTTTCTATCACTCGGATCAAAACTTTGGATTGGAGTTTCGGGCGCGGGTGCCGTGCAAAAGGGGGAAAACATATTGAGCCACAGATGAACACAGATGAACACGGATAAGCAAAACTGGTTCTATCTGTGTTCATCTGTGTTTATCTGTGGCTCAATAAGCCTTGCCGGCGCTATGGCGCGATACTCAGTGTCGTGATCAACACGCCTGCATTGGACGCGCCGGGCTGATGTCCCCCGATCGCGATCTCGGCGACCCCGCTCTTCGGTAACTGGCGCGCCGCCAGGACAAACTTCAGGATCCTGCGTTCGCCCGCCGCCAACGAGATGCGCTTGAAACCTTCCAGTGACCGCACCCCGTCGTGTTTGACGTAAAGCTGCACCACTTCCTCGCCGGCCACTTTCCCGGTGTTACGCACTTCGACGGAGACAGGGATGTCGTGGTTGGCAGGCGCCCGCTCCGGGCAGTCGAGGCGGCTATAGCCGAACGTGGTGTAACTCAAACCATAGCCGAACGCGAATAGCGGCTGGCCCTGGAAATAGCGGTAGGTGCGGCCCTTCATGCTGTAATCGTCAAAGGCCGGCAACTGGTCGGCGGATGCGTAAAACGTAACGGGGAGGCGGCCCGCGGGGTTGTAATCGCCGAACAGGACATCCGCGATGGCGGCGCCTCCAGCCTGCCCCGGATACCACGCCTCCACCAGCGCGGGCACGTGATCGCGCGCCCAGTTCACCGCCAGCGCGCTGCCGTTGAGCAGCACCAGCACCACTGGCTTGCCGAGCGCGGCCACTTTTTCGAGCAGCGCCTCCTGCGCGGCCGGCAGCCCCAGGTCCACGCGATCGCCGCCCTGGAATCCCGCCACCGGCACCTTCATCTCCTCGCCTTCGAGACGCGGCGAGAGCCCCAGGAACATCACTACGGCCTCGGCCTGCCGCGCCGCATCGAGCGCCGCTGTTTCCAGGTCCCGGCCCGGCACGGCCCACACCAGTCGCATATCCGCGTCGTTGATCATTTCGTGAAAGTCCACCCGGATGGGGTAGAGCTTGCCGGCTTCCAGGTCGACGGTCTCGTAGCTGTAACTGCGCTCGTCCCTGTTGTTGGCCCGCACCAGCAGCTTGCCGCCGAGGTAGATTTCGAAGGCGTTCATGCCCACGCCGCCCAGCCGGTACTTGCCGGTGACCGTGGGAGCCAGGAACCCGATCCAGCGCACGCCGAAGTTGTCGTCGTCCATATCGGCGCGCGGCGCGCCGTCCCACCATTTGAAATTGATTTCGGCGTCCA
>OCZU010001851.1_pt1 | contig 13660 bp, 10 predicted proteins | sample 1539001 | NCBI WGS metagenome assembly OCZU01 (sample SAMEA3539306, study PRJEB22396) | soil metagenome | biome: tundra; feature: field; material: soil | place: USA | collected 2010-05 | depth 0.15 m
GAATGAACCTATCCACGACCGCGTTCACCTCGACAAGAACCCGACGATGACCCTGCTCATCCCCGGGATGCTGCGGCTCTTTCCCGAAGCGCGGCTGCTCATCGCGCTGCGGGATCCACGGGACGTGGTGGTCAGTTGCTTTATGCAATACCTCCAACTCAACCCCAATAGCGTATGTTACTTGACGTTGGAACGAACGGCGCGGCGTTATGCGCATGACATGGGAATCTGGCGGAGTTTGCGTGAAATGATTTGTTCGCCGTGGCTGGAAGTTCGTTATGAAAACACGGTGACTGAACTGGAGAAGGAAACCCGGCGCACCCTGGAATTTTTGGAACTCCCTTGGGAACCGCAAGTGCTGAAATATCGCGAGCGCCTCAAGGAAAAAGCGGTCAGCTCCCCAACCTACGAAGCGGTCAGCAAGCCGATCTATACCTCCGCCATCGGACGTTGGAAGAATTACCAGAAATATCTTGAGCCGTGTTTGGAAATCCTCCAACCGTCCATTGAAGCGTTTGGTTATTGATCGTTCCCCGCCGGATTCATATTCGAAAACGGGCGGCTTTTTGAATGGAAATCCCTTCTTGGGAGCGGCGCATTCAACTACTCGCTCGACGCATTACCCCCCAAAACAGGCTATTGTTTCTTTCAACGCAGGTAGTAGTTTGACCGGGTTATCACAAATTATGAACGGCACCAACTGCACCATTGTGCAATCCGGTGATGAGTTTTCCGGCAGGTTTGCCGAACTGATTGTGCGCGCCCGTATCCATCAGCCAGGGTGGACTGCCACAATCGGCTTTGGGAAAGGCGCGCTTGGTTTGTCGAACCAAGCTTTTGACAATGATGATTTGTGATGTTAGTTTGACCTCGCACCCAGAAAAAAATCCAATCAAACGAACAGAACCAAGCACAACGATTATGAAAACAAGATCCAAGATCGGCCTGTCCATCCTTGCTGGAGGGCTCTCCTTCGTCGGCTCCGCCAATGCGGTTGACCTGATCATCAACGGCAACTTCGAAGCGATAACAGGCGGATCACCTAACGCCTACAACTCTATCACCGATGGCACACTAGACGGCTGGGACGGCGTGGTTAGTGGCATCTCCTATGGCTATAATTATTTTAGCGGTCCGGTCATTCCTGCCTCCGAAAACCCTGGCCTCGTTTACTCGTGGAACCAGGACGCCGACTTTTCCCACTCCAACAACTACACGGACCCGCTGACACAAACGGTGTATCTAACCAACGGCGTGTCGGCGGCAAACATAGACGCCGGGACCGGTCAATACACGTTCAGCGCGTGGATGTCTTCCTATACCCTGCAGGACGATCAGCCTTACGTAACCGCGAAGTTCTTCGATGCCAGTACGAATCAAGTTGGCGGGACGACCGTCTTTGATCGAGTTCACAGCCTCTTCTTCTCGACCTTCGCTGACGGAACGAACGTGTTCGATCAAACCACACACTTTCACGACTGGGCCAAGTATGTCAATACTGCGGGCATTCCGCCGCTTGCCCGGACGGCGGTTGTTGGAATTCAACACAGCCCGAACGGCACGCGTTCGGGCAAGACCGACACTTACGTTGACTTGGTTAAGCTGGACGTTACCGTGGCCAATACACGGCCATCGCTCGAATCGGCCACCCCGCTTGATTCGGGGGCCCCCGGTGTCAGCTACATCTCCGGCTCCCCCTCCATCAGCCTGTCGTTGAGAGACGGTTTCTATGCAGTGAACCCTGGCACCGTCGTGTTCAGCTTCGACGGCGTAAACCACACGGCGAGCGTCTCAAAAGTCGGATCGCTGACGACCATTCAGTACACGCCGGGGCTGCTCGCGTCCGGGTCGTCACACACCTACAAGGTCATCTACAGCGATAATGGCCCGGGCCTCCCCCAAACCAACTTGCTTTCGTTCACCGTGGTGAACTATGCGACGCTGCCCACAACGTATGCGCTACCCCCCAGCTCAGGAGTGGTTCGGGGCTTCACCTACCGAGTGGTGTCGGCCAGCACACAAGTAACCGGTTCCTTGGATAGTTCGATCGCCCGAGCCGAGGCGCAGTTGAACGGCACATTGATCGACACGAATACCTCGCAACCCTATACGAACGACGCCACGCTCGGACCCAATCCCGACGGCTCTTACAGCATAGACACGGTCATCAACTTCATTGACACCGGAGTCGTCGCCGGTGATTTTCCGGGAGACGTGCAATTCCCCGGACTCGACGCGGGTCCTTACAATTGGTTCTCGACCGAAGAATTGCTCTATCTGAATCTGCCAGCCGGCTACTACCAGTTCGGCGTGAACAGCGACGACGGCTTTGAAGTCACCGCCACCCCGCCACAGGGTGTGTCCGGATCGCCCATCGTGTTGGGCTTGTTCGACAATGGCCGTGGCGCGAGCGACACACTGTTCGACGTTGTGGTGCCAACCAGTGGCATCTATCCGTTCCGGCTGGTTTACTTCGAAAGCACCGGTAGCGCCAGTTGCGAGTTCTTTTCGGTGACTAATCTCGCGACCGGGGACAAGGTTCTCGTCAACGACCCGGCCGACGGGAACGCGGTTCCTTCATTTCGCGTGCTGGCGCCGCGCATCACCAGCATCGTCAAGACCGGGTCGAACGTGGTGTTAAATTGGGCCTACGGCACCCCGCCATTTCAGGTGCAGATCAAGACCAACCTGACCGACGCGGTGTGGAGCAACGTGGGGGCGCCCACGCCCAACAGTACCGCCACCATTCCGATCCAGCCCGGTGCGCGTTTCTTCCGCGTATTCGGGCAGTAACTACCGCATGTTTCATTAACCAGGCGGGAAGCCATCAATACAAAACCAAGAACAGTTCTGGTCAGTCGCGCCGGCGGTTGGTTGTTCGCCGGCGCGACCAAATTATGAAACTAAACTCGCAACCGGCAGTCTGGCGGTCGGCCTCACTCGCCCGCATCCTATTTGGTTTCCGCAGGCCCAGAAACCACCGCGACAGCGCTTTCACTCTTATCGAACTATTGGTGGTCATCGCCATCATCGCCATTCTCGCAGCCATGCTGTTGCCCGCCTTGAGCAGGGCGAAACTCAAGGCCCAGGGCATCATTTGCCTGAGCAACACCAGGCAAATCACCCTGGCCTGGCACGTTTACTCGAGTGACTTCAATGACCGGGTGGCAAATAACTACGGCATACAGGAAACCCTGGATGCTATTAGCGTTACAAAGACTTTTGACAACTGGGTGAACAACGTCATGGATTGGACCACGGCGTCCATTAACATCGACAATTCATTGGTCGCCAACGGCGTGCTGGGCAAATACACGGCCGCCGCCATAGATGCGTACCGATGCCCTGCCGATAACTACCTCAGCTTGGCCCAAAAAAAAGCAGGATTCATCAAGCGCAACCGCAGCCTCTCAATGAATTCGATCTTCGGCCGATTCATGAGCACCACCACCGGTGATCCCACCGCCCTGGGCCGCAATGCGTTTTATCAGCAATACAAACAGTATCTCAAGCAATCCCAGGTGCCGCGACCCTCAAAGACCTGGCTGATTATAGACGAACAAGCGGACTCGATTAACGACGGCTACTTCCTCAACGACCCATCGGCAACTTCCTGGATTGATTTGCCCGCCAGTTACCACGGCAACGCCTGCGGGTTCTCATTTGCGGATGGTCACTCCGAAATTAAAAAGTGGAAAAGCTCGACCTCCATTTACAAGGTGCAAGGCTTTTATCCAACCCCGCTGACTTTCGACACCGCAGGTCGGGACGATTTCGCCTGGTACCTGGAACGCACCGGTTACGTTAACGCCAGTACCGGCGTAGGCATGTTCAACTATTGATTCCGACATCCAATTGCCCCATCGCCATCCTCGTTCCAAAAAATAAAACACCGATTTCCATGAACACCTCCAGTCCGTTCCTAAACCGCCGGGACTTCACCAAGACCACTCTGCTCGCCGGCGCGGCCGTCGCCGCCGGCGTTTTGTCCGCGCACGCCGCCGAGCCGGCCCGCATCCGCACGAGCATCATCGGTTGCGGCAGCGTGTCCAACGCCTATCTGCCGGTGTTGACCAAGTGCCCGTACGTGGAGGTGGTGAGCCTGTGCGACATCCGGCCTGAGCGCGCGCGCAAACAGGCGGAGAAGTTCAACGTGGCGCATCATTATCCGCACATTGACCAGATGCTCGCGGGCGAGCCGTTTGACTTCCTCATCAACCTCACCGACATGCAGGAGCACGAGCATTTGAACCGGCAGGGGTTGGCGGCCGGCAAGCATGTCTGGAGCGAAAAACCCATTGCCAACACACTGGCTGCCGGACAAATACTCCTGGCCACCGCGCGCGAAAAAAAGCTGCGTCTCTGGGGTGCGCCCATCACCGTGCAAAGCCCGCAGTTCGCGTTCATGGCGCAAACACTCGCGCAAGGCACTCTCGGACGCGTGGCGGCCGCGCACGCGGACTATGGACACGAAGGGCCCGGCTGGTCCTCGTTCTTTTACGAGGTGGGCGGCGGAAGCATGCCGGACCTGATGGTTTACAATCTGACTTCGCTCACCGGTTTGCTGGGTCCGGCGAAGCACGTTGCGGCCATGTTAAGCATCGTCACCCCGGAGCGGGACATTGATGAGAAGGGCAAAATCAAAGTCACGGAAGAAGACAATGCCATGGTGCTGCTCGATCACGGCCAGGGCGTGATCTCCCATGTGCAATCCGGCTTCAATTTCTTCAACCCAAACGGCCACGATGGCAGCAAGGAACAGCGGCACACCATTTCGATCGTTGGCTCGGGTGGTTTCATGGGATTGGTCGGCTACGATTGGGAACCGCTCGGCGTGGACGTGGCAACGCGCGAAAGTCCGAAACTTGAGCGGCACGTTACCGACGCGAAAAGCTACATCTGGCAGCAAGGCGCGGCGTTGGCGGCGGAATGTCTCGTCACCGGGAAGGAGTTGCTCGTCACGCCGGAACAAGCGTTGCACGTACTGGATATCATCACCTCCGCACGCGAATCGCAAAAGACCGGCAGGCGGATCGAACTCACCTCCACCTTCAAGTGGCCGATTGTAAGTTAGTATCTGCGCACAGGTCAGTTGGAGCCCAGGGACACAGAATGGAGGCCATGATCAGCGGTTGTCACAGTAGCCGCCTGCGAGGATCTCGTCAGACAGGGATATGACACGATTCCTGATCCACAGACTTCGGTTGGCCTTTGTCGCTGTAGGAGCCGCAGCGCTGATGTCTGGAGCTTCCGCCGCAGAGTGGTCGCTTGGCAATGCGCCTCGAGCATCATCCCAAAGCAAAACATACGGTGACCAGCCTGGTTCAACGTTATCCAATGGCGTGAAAGAAATCCCGCAACCGATCAAGGTCGGCCCGCTGCCGGATGGTGAAACCGTGCTCGCCACTTCACAATTGATCCAGGCTGCCGGCGACTCGCTTTCCTTTGGCGGGCGACCGGTGGACCTGGCACTTTCTCCGGACGACAAGACGGTTTACATCAAAAATATGAGCAGTCTTCTGGTGGTGGATGTCACCGGGTGGAGTCTCCTTCAGGAACTCAGTTTTCCGGGCAGCGGCGCTTCCATGCACGGCATCGCGGTCAGTGGAAATGGCTCGCACGTATATGTCACCGGCTCCAACAACGAATTATATGAGGCGGCGGTGGCAACCAACGGCAGCGTTTCCTGGTCGCGCACCATTTCGCTGCCGGGAAATTCAGACCCCTGCGGCATCGCTCTTTCCTCAGATGGAACGAAGGCGTTCGTCTGCCTCTCCCGCAGTAACACTCTTGCGGTTGTGAATCTCCAGACCGGCGCGCTCATCCGGCAAATCAACGTCGGCGTGGCGCCGTTCGACGTGGTGCTTTCAACGAATGGGAAGGTGGCTTACGTTTCGGACTGGGGTGGCCGCCGTTCAACCGCCGGCGACGTTACGTCCGATTCTGCGGGCACGCACGTGGTCGTGGACAGCCGCGGCATTGGCACGAGCGGGGTTGTTTCTTTCGTTGACCTCGTCGCCAATCTTCAAACAGTTCAGGTGCCGACCGGCTTGCATCCGTCGGACCTGGAACTCAGCAAGAATGGACTCAGGCTCTACGTTGCCAACGCCAACTCGGACACCGTGACCGTGATCAACACGTCCAGCGCCACCGTGCGCGAATCCATTTTGGTTCGACCGGATCCGACGCTCCCATTCGGCAGCGCCCCCAATGCGCTGGCTCTTAGTCGCGCCGGAAACAAACTGTTCGTCGCCAACGCCGGAAACAACGCCATCGCCGTGGTCGAACTGCCAAATGCGCAACACACCAACAGCCTCGTGCAAGGATTTATTCCCACCGACTGGTTCCCGGGCGGTGTGGTTGCGGACAGCAATCATCTGTTCGTTGCCAATGTGAAAGGGCGTGGTTCGCGCAATGCGCCGGCCAACACCAACGTTTGGGAAATTACTCAATACCTGGGATCGGCGAATCGGATCCCCATTCCCTCAGACGAGACGTTGAGCAAGTACACCTCCTGGGTACGCGAAGGCTCTCGTGTGCCGCAAATGCTCAGAACCATGGAGGCGGCGCAAGCCAGTCAGTTGCCAGTGCCCGTGCCCAGGCGGACGGGCGAACCCTCCTCATTCCAGCATGTCGTCTATGTCGTCAAAGAAAACAAAACCTACGACCAGATGTTCGGAGATCTGCCGCAAGGAAACAGCGACTCGAATCTTTGCGTTTTTGGCCGGCTCGTCTCTCCCAATCACCACGCGCTGGCGGAACAGTACGTCCTGCTCGACAATTTTTACTGCAACGGCGTCCTCTCCGCCGATGGACATTCCTGGGTGACCGAGGCAAACAGCACCGATCACCTGGAAAAATCCTTCGGTGGCTTCGTCCGCAGTTACACCTTCGGCGATGACGCGCTCACCTACTCCTCGTCCGGATTCATCTGGAACAACGTGCTGCTGCATGGCCTGTCCTTTCGCAATTACGGCGAGTTTGACTACGCATCCCCCGTCCCAGGCAATGCGTCGTGGCTGACGATTTACCAGGACTTCACCAATCACTCCGGCCGGATCAAATACACCCAGAACATTGGCGTTGCGCCGTTGCGCCCCTACAGTTCAACGAATTGTCCCGGTTGGAACACGGGCATTCCCGACGTGGTGCGGGCCGCCGGTTTCATCAAGGAACTCAAGGCGGCCGAAACAAATGGCTTCTGGCCGGCGTTCCAGATTTTGTATTTGCCGAATGACCATACCACCGGCACTTCGCCTAGCTTTCCCACGCCGCGCGCTCAAGTGGCCGACAACGATCTGTCCCTGGGCCAGGTTGCGGAAGCCATCACCAAAAGCAGTTTCGCGAGCAACACCTGCATCTTCGTCATCGAAGATGATCCGCAGAGCGGCTACGACCACGTGGACGGACATCGTTCCATTTGCCTCGTTATCAGTCCCTACACAAAACGCGCCGTTGTCCTGAGCCAATTCTACAATCAGACGGCCGTCATCCACACGATGGAACGGATTCTTGGAATTCCGCCGATGAACCAGATGGATGCGCTCGCGCCGTTGATGACCGACTGTTTCACCACCGTTCCCGACTTCAAACCCTACACCGCGCTGACCAACAACATTTCGTTGGCGGAAATGAATCCCGGCACGGCGTCGCTTTCCCGCAAGGAACGCTATTGGGCGAACAAAAGTTTGAAATTGAATTTCGGCCAACCGGATCAAGCGGATGAGGAGACGCTCAACAAGATCATCTGGTATTCTGTCAAAGGCGTGGATGCCAGATATCCTGCGCGTTTTGCCGGTGCGCACGGCAAGGGTTTGAAAAAGCTTAATCTGGTGTTGACGGGAGAAAAAGATGATGACTGACCAAATTCACGAAGCTCCTGTGGAGGTGACTCACTCTCTTGCGGGCCGGATGCAGATTGCCTGGCCGCCGCCGCTGTTGAGACGAAGCTCCAGCCTCTCGCTTGCGTTCACGTTATGCTTGGTGAAGCCAACGCGATTCGGGTCTTCGGAATCGGGCACATCCGCCCAAGCTTCGACCGAGTAACGACCGCGCGCGAGAAAATTCAAAGGGACTTCCAACACTCGCGGCGTCCAGTCCGTCATCGCCCCCAGGTACCAGTCGTCGCCCTTGCGCCGGGCCACCACGATGTAGCGGCCGACTTTTCCGCTCAGAACGCGCGTTTCATCCCAGGTGGTGGGGACTTGTCGAATGAACTCAAATCCGGGCTGACCTTCGTAGGCCGTCGGCGCATCGCAAACCATCGGCATCGGGTTTTCGAAAACAACGTACATGGCCAGGTGATGGCAGCGAGTACCGAGGACGCTGGGTTTGATGACAGAGGGTTTGAACTGATCGCGATTGACCGAACGGAATCCGCCGAGGTGATAGTCCATCGGCCCGGCCAGCATGCGCGTAAACGGCACCGTCACGTTATGCACAGGTGAACATTCGTCGCCCCACTTGAGGTATTCCAAATTCAAAACGCCTTCGTGGTTGAGCAGGTTGGGATAGGTGCGCTGGACTCCGGTGGGCTTCCAAACGCCATGAAATTGAATTTGCAGATGATGCCGCGCTGCGGATTGGAGAACGCGTTCCGCAAACAGAACCATCTCCTGATCGTCCCGGTCCAGGAAATCCACCATCAAGCCCTGCACGCCCCACTGCTCATATTGTGCGAAGGCTTCCTCCAGATGTTCACTCAATGGTTTCCAGTGAACCCAAAGCCGGATACCCACATTCTTGGATCGCGCGTAGGCCATCACGCGTTCCATGTCCAGACCCGTCCGTGGTTTCGTGATGTCGGAATCCGGGCCCGGGGCGTAGCCGCGCTGCGTTTGATGGTACCAGGGAAATTCATCCACGGTGCTCATGATGGAGTGCGAGGTGATGCCGTTGCGGGCGCAGAAATCAATGTAGTGCTTGAGCGTGTCCCAGTTGAGTCCGATGGTGAAATCCACCGGTTCCTGGTACGGGCCGTTCCACCAATACCACGTTGTCTTGCCGGGTTTGAGCCACGAGGTGTCCGCGAGGGCGCTCGGCTCGTTCAGGTTCAGAATGAGACTGGATTCGATCAAGCGGCCCGGCGAGTCGCCAATGAGGAAGACTCGCCACGGTGAAACCAGCGGCAGCGGGGCACGGACTTTGACTTCCTTGCCGCCCGGCAAAGGCGACAGGTCGCACCGCAGTCCCCGTTGTTCTCCTTCGCCTTCTGCCTTGAGATACATGCCGGCGTAGTTGCGCAAGTTCGCCTCGGTGAGGGCGAGGCTGACACCGTCGTCGTATTCCGCCAGCAACGGCAGGTCGATGAGCCGGTTGGTGGCGAGGATCGAAAGCCGTTCGGAAACGTAAAGGCCTTCGTGCGAAGTTGTATAACTCTCGCGATAAAGCGGCCAGGTCTGCGGGTCCCCGGCCAGATGGAATCGGTCGGGTTCGTCCGTGATTTCGACAGTCTCGACCCCTGTCTGCTGCGGGATGACATGGCGGAAAGCCACGCCGTCGTCATACACCCGGAAAATCACCTGACTCTTTCGAACTGGACCGGTGTTGTTTTCCAGGTCGAGAGTCAGTTCAGCGAACTGGTCGCGCACAGGATTGGATTTTCCGAACGGGAGTGTGTAAGTCGAATCCGCGCGTCGTTGGGATGACGCTTTTCGCGCCGCTGTATCAAAGAGATTGCTTCCGCGAACGCTGAGTCCCCATTCGCCTTTGAGCAACGTCCGCCCTCGGAAGCGAATTTGGAAGCCGGGCCGCTGGTCTTGCGACGATGAGGGCGCGGTCGGAATCTGCAATTCAATCCTGCCATCTGGTGAAGTAATGACCAGCGGTTCGCTGGCCTGAAGTGTAATCGTAACGCCAATCCATGCCAGGGCAAAGAGGGTTGGTTTCATTCTGCAGAAACCTACGCGGCAACAACCAAACGGCAAGCCCCAAGAGCCAGTCGAAAATCGCGAGGGCGAATTTCAAATCCATTAACCTTCGCGTCCATTAGGATGAATCAATTCGCGCAAGGCAGATGAAAAGTCCGAAAGAGCGATTGCGCTCGTGAACGGACATTCTTAAACTTGAACGCAACAGCCCATGAACTCCTCAATCGAAGTCTGCGATGATCACGAAACCCTGAGCCGGAAAGCCGCGAGTCGCATCATGGATGTGCTGGCCCGCAAACCGGATTTCCTGTTCTGCGCGGCGGGCGGCTCGACTCCGTTGCGAACTTACCAGTTGCTTGCCGAACACCACAGGCGTGAACCGGAGACGTTTGGGAAAATGCGCCTGGTGAAGCTTGATGAATGGGGCGGCATTGAAATGAATGATCCGGGTTCTTGTGAAAACCAGATCCAAACTCTCTTGCTCGCTCCGCTTCGCATCACGGTGAAACGCTACTTTGGTTTCGACAGCAATCCCGCCGATCCGGAAGCCGAATGTGAAAAAGTCCGGCGACGTCTCGCTGCCGAAGGCCCGATAGATTTGTGCGTGCTGGGATTGGGGATGAACGGCCACGTGGCCATGAACGAACCCGCCGCAAATTTGAAGCCCGCCTCCCATGTCGCGCGCCTGGCCGAACTCACGCTGACGCATCCCATGTTGTCGAAATCCAAGTCGGCGCCCAAGTACGGCCTTAGCCTCGGCATGGCGGAGATTCTGGCGTCGCGAGAGATTCTGTTGCTCGTCAACGGAGCGAAGAAACGCGAACCGTTGCGGAAATTGCTTCGACGCGAAATCGCGACGGAGTTTCCCGCGTCATTTCTCTGGCTGCATCCAAACTGGACTTTGCTGTGTGACCGCGAGGCGGCAGAGGGATTGAAACCGCAAAGCGCCCTGAGTCAGTTATGAACAATGTCGCACGCATCATCGGCGCCGCTGGTTTTACGTTTTGAAACTCCAATTCCACTTGAAGACACCATGAACAAGAAAATCAAAGTCGGCATCATCGGTTCGCAATTCATTTCCCACATCCATACGACCTCGCTCAAGCGCTGCGCGGAAGCCGAGGTGTTCGCGGTCGCCTCACCGACGCCGGGCAACGCACGGAACTTCGCCGCGAAACATGACATTCCCCATCACTTCACCGACTACAAGAAACTGCTCGCAATGCCGGAGGTGGACATGATTGTCGTCGGCGCGCCGAATGATTGTCACTGCCAAATCACCCTCGATGCTGCTGCCGCCGGAAAACACGTCGTCATGGAAAAGCCGCTTTGCCTGAATCTCGCCGAGGCCGACCGGATGATTGACGCGTGCCTCAAGGCCAAAGTGAAGTTGATGTATGCCGAGGAACTTTGTTTCACGCCCAAGTATGTGCGGCTGAAACAGCTTCTGGACAGCGGCGCACTCGGCGTGCCAACGTTGGTGAAGCAGTCCGAAAAGCACGACGGTCCGCACGCGGCGCATTTCTGGGACGTGAACCGCTCCGGCGGCGGCGTGACGATGGACATGGGCTGCCATGCGATTGAATTCTTCCGCTGGATGCTCGGACGCCCGCCCATCAAATCGGTCTATGCGCAGATGAACACCCACATTCACAAGGACAAAACCGAAGGCGACGACAACGCGCTCATCATTGTCGAGTTCGCCAGTGGGGTGATCGCATTCGCCGAGGAAAGCTGGACGAAAATGGGCGGCATGGATGACCGCGCCGAAGTCCACGGCTCGAAAGGCGTCGCCTACGCAGACCTCCATCATGGCAATGCCATCGAGACCTACAGCGCCGAAGGCTATGATTACGCCGTCGAGAAGGCCGGCTCGACCAAGGGCTGGTCGTTCACGATCTACGAGGAGGAATGGAACTACGGCTACCCGCAAGAGCTAGCGCATTTTGTGGATTGCGTCCAGAACGACAAACCACCGCTCGTCACGGGCGACGACGGCCGCGCCGTGTTGGAGGCGATCTTCGCCGCCTACGCATCCGCTCGCACCGGCCGCAAAGTGGAACTGCCGTTCAAAACGGACGCGAAAAAGCCGCACGATTTGTGGAAGCCGAAACCGTGAAGCATTTCGGATCGATCCATTGTCATGTTGACTTGCGGTGGTTAGCGCCCGCGCGTGGCTCGAGATTCTCGAAGCGACATCCTTGCGCGCGCGGAAGTTTTCCAACGAAAGTTGGACAATACGAGTTGCATTTCATCCCATCCTCAGGCTAAAACTTCAACCGACAACCAAACAAACAAATGAGCAATAAAACCTCCATTATTTTTTTACCGTGCAGCCTGTTCGTTTCCATGCTGGCCGTCGTTCTTCTTGTCGGTTGCACATCAGCCGGCAAAACTGGCGGTTCAAAACAAACCGCATCCGCCGCTCCGGGTGCGCCGGTTGCAACAACCCCGCCCTCCGCGCCGGTCAAACCTACGGAAGTTGCCCCGGTGAACCCAGTGATCCGCATCAACGCTGGCACTGACGCCACCTTCACTGATTCCAGCGGAAACGTCTGGCTCTCGGATCGCGGTTTTGATGGGGGCGACGTTGTTACCCGCGCGGACGACATGAAGATTGAGAACACGAAGGATCCTGCCCTGTATCGCACCGAGCATTACTCCATGAATTCATTTTCACAGCCGCTGCCCAACGGCAAGTATGTGGTGAAACTCCATTTTGCTGAAACCTGGCTCGGCGTCGAAGGGCCTGGCGGGCGCGTCTTTTCCTTCAACGTCGAAGGCCACGAGTTCAAGGATTTCGATGTGTGGGTGAAGGCGGGCGGCCCGCGTCGTGCCTACATCGAGACGGTTAACGTGGACATCGCCGACGGCAAACTCGACATCACTTTCAAGAGCGGCATTGACAATCCCGAAATCAACGGCATTGAGATCCACCCGGCACCGTGATGCACGCGCTTGCGTCAGGCGCTGATGGGGTCCACAGCAACGCGTGAGATCGCACGCCGAAAGCTGGAGTTGAAACGATAAGACCAGTGCCGCTAATTCATATTTCTGCGCTTCGGAATTGAAACGGGATTCCTGCCACAACCTTTGCTGGATTTCGATATTGCTCGATGGTCTCCATGTCGTCGCAGGAGTTGGTGGCGCGGATGGCGCTCGGCTTGCGCAGTTGTTATTCTGGGCACGGTCTTCGCCACAGAGTCGTCTCCTGCGTATTTTCCGCCGTAATTAAGCTTCGCTTGCGTTGCTTTTCTGATACAATGGAGCGTCTCCAAACATTTCTGGTTTGCTGGCCGTGAACCTCTAACTCTGGCGACACCGGTTTAACTCGGTGAACTCACGGCCAACAACATCATGAAATATACTTCCACCGTGCTCGCGTTGGCCGTTGCCACTTGGAGCTTGCTCATCGCCGTCAACTTCGCTCCCGCCCAAGGCACGGCGTTCACATATCAAGGCCAGCTCGATTCGTCCAGGTCAGCGGCGAACGGTAACTACGATTTGCAGTTCGCGATTTACGATGGGCTGACCGGCGGCACACAACAGGGCAACCTGCTCACCAACTCCGCCACCGCGGTAAGGGATGGTCTGTTCACCGTCACGCTGGATTTTGGCAATCAATTTCCTGGCGCGAACCGTTGGCTGGAGATAAACGTGCGCACCAACGGCGGCGGCACGTTCACCACGCTCGTAGGGTCAAAAATCTCATGCGGCTTCGCGGTAGTAGAATTTCAACAAGCCGCCCAGTCGCTCACGGGTCTGGATTTTGCCAGTTGACGCACCGACAC
>OCZU010001852.1_pt1 | contig 13659 bp, 12 predicted proteins | sample 1539001 | NCBI WGS metagenome assembly OCZU01 (sample SAMEA3539306, study PRJEB22396) | soil metagenome | biome: tundra; feature: field; material: soil | place: USA | collected 2010-05 | depth 0.15 m
CGCCTGAATGGCATTCAGGAGGTCAGGGGTTCGAACCCCCTCGGCTCCACCATCCTTGGGAAACTCAAGCCTTCATTCTCAAGTTTGAGAAAGCCGGATGAATATCTGCGTCGCTGATCCGGCCTTCATGGCTTCAGCAACTCCCTCTGCCAGTTCATCAATTCGCCTGAGTGCCTGGCCCAGCTTCGTGCCAGATCGAAAAGCGTGGCGCGGCTGCCAATCAGCGTCGGGTCAATGCCCAACCCATGCGCATGGGCGTCGCGTCGCTTTTGAAATTCAAGAAACCGTTGATGTTCGGCATCCGTGGCGCGGCGGTTGAGGCGTTGCGGAATTTGCGGCTGTTGGTCCACGGGCACCGCCAATCCCCGCGCCACCGCGCTGGCCACACCGGCGCGGCGGCGTTCGGAAAGATGCCTCGGCAGCAGCGGCTCAACGGGACGCCGCGTGGCCGCAGCGGCGGCGATGGCCACCAGAACTTCATGGCTCATCACGAAAAACGGCGGGCGGTTTGCGGCGATGGCTTCGTTCTCGCGCCAGCGCCAAAGTTCACGCACCGCCGCGAGCGCGGGCCGGCCAAGCAAATGACTTCCCTTGACGCGCCAGGCGGAATCTGATTCATCCGGCCGGGGATGCGTGCAGTCGCGAACCAGCCGGGCGCACGTTTCCTGGTGCCATGCCAGCCGGGCATTCTGCTGGAGTTCGAGCTTCAGCTTGTCGGCCAGCGGCTTGAGATAATGCGTGTCGTTGCGGGCATAGTTCGCCATCCGCTCGGTGAGCGGACGCAAAGCCCAGTTCGCTTTCTGCGGCCCTTTTTCGAGTTTCATGCCCAGAAACTTTTCCACCAGCGCGCTGTAGCCAAAGTGCAGCTCGCCAATCAACCGCGCGGCGAGCATCGTGTCGAAAATGGACGCGGGAATGAACTGATGATGCTTCTCCAGCAGGCGCAAATCGTAATCCGCACCGTGCATGATGATCTCGTGACCTCCCAGCGCGTCGAGCACGGCCCCAAGGTTCATCCCCGAGAGAGGATCAACGAGTTCGTCTCCGGCATCCGTGCTGATTTGAATCAAACAGACTTTTTCCGGGTAGGCGTGAAGGCTGTCCGCTTCCGTGTCCACCGCGACCCAGGTGGCGGCGCGCAATTTTTCCAGGAAGCTCGCGAGCTTTTGTTCCGTGTCAATCACCCGGCAAGTATAGGAGCGGCAGATGCCCCGTGCCAAGTGTCCGGTGTTAGCCTGGCCGAAACACTTCCCGGCCCGGGATGAAAAATTCAGTTCGAATACTTGTCGAGCAAATGTTCCAGCCCCTTCTCGTCCAGATAAGCCGGCATTCCCTCGAAGCGGACAACGCCTTTTGGATCCATCAATATCGCGTGCGGAATCCCCGTCACTTCGACCGCTTTCAGGGTCCGCGCCTGGGTGTCGGTGCCCACAAAATAATTCAGCCGTGGCGAAGTCATCTTGCGCATGTCGTCCGGCGGTTCGTCGCTCAATCCGATAACGACGAGACGGTCTTTGAATTTGGCCTGCAACTCATTCAAGTGCGGAATCGAGCTGCGGCACGGCCCGCACCACGTCGCCCAGAAATCAACCAAAACAAACTTCCCATTCACATCCGGCTGCGGCGTCAGCCATTGATCCACGATGATCAGCGGCGGACGCTGGCCGCGAAAGGATCGCGCGTATAGCTTCGGCACAACGATGTCACCTCCGTCGTCGGTGATCGGCGGAGGCACAGTTTCTGTGGGCTGCGCCGGTGGCCGCGCGGGTTTTGTGTTTAGCAATTCAGCGCGCAACCGGGCGTTGGCAACGTGCTGATCCCCTTCGATCACTCCCGCTTTCGCCGCGTCAAAATGAAAATGCTTCTGCAGCGCGGCCTCGAGATTTTTCAGCTTCGCATTGCCCATTCCGCCCGCAAAGCTGAAGTAAACATCCGTCGCTGAAACGCTGGTCACCGTGACATTGCTGTAAACTTCACTGCCCACTTTAAGCATAAGCAGAATCTCATCCGCTCGTAGATTTGGCGCCACGGACAAAAGACCGATGAGCACGCACGCATTGAGATGCAAATTTTCGCCAAGCATTTCCTTCAACATATCAGCCGTTGAACCAGCAATCCGCACGCCAACCCAATGGAGCGCCGAACACCGTCTCGGCCGGCTTCAAAATTCACGGCAGCCGAGACGGTGTTCGGCGCTCCAATCCGGCGATATCTGGAAGCGAAGCCTGAACAATTGTCATTCACGCCCTGCCGGATATTGGCTCACGTTCAAAACTTCCCCCTTTTCACTTCGGCTTTTTGGCTTAACTTCCCTGCGCATGACGCTGATCGAGCAGATGCCCGCGTTGGCCAGACAGGCCAAGGCCGCCTCGCGAAACCTCGCGCAGCTGTTCTCGCTGGAGATGAATGTCTTTCCGCTCGCGATGGGCACCGCGCTGATGATCGCCCCGCTCTCCGTTCCGGCGGCGGAGTTGCGCTGGCAACATCTTTCCAGTTCCACGGGGGATCTGCCTGTGCCCGGAAGTTCCACGCAACAAACCGCCTCCATTGTGGCCGATCCGGGAAAGGACGGGACCAACGGCTTTGTGTTGGGCTTCCGGCAGACGGCCCCGGCATTGGTTTGGTACCGCCGCACCGCCCACGGTTGGGATCGTTACGTCATCGAATCCGATTTCCTCACCGTGGAAGCCGGCGGCGTGGTCTGCGATGTTGATGGCGACGGTCATCCCGATATCATCTTCGGCGGAGACTGGCAGAGTGATGAAGTGTGGTGGTGGGAAAATCCGTATCCGAACTTTAATCCCCATGTTTCGTGGAAGCGGCACTTGATCAAAAAGGGCGGCGCGACCCAACATCATGACCAGGCCGTCGGAGATTTCCTGGGCACGGGCAAACTGCAGCTTGCATTTTGGAATCAAGGAGACAAATCAATCTATCTGGCGGAGATACCTTCAGACCCTCGCCATGCAGATTCGTGGCCATTAACGAAAATCTTCTCCGGCGTAGCCGGGGAAGGGCATGACACCGCCGCGCACTACGCCGAAGGCATGGCCGTGTGCGACCTCGACGGGGATGGAAAGGTTGATCTGCTGGCGGGAAACTTGTGGCTCAAGCATCGTGGCGGAAAAAAGTTTGATGCCATTCAGATCGGCCCGATCGGCGGGCGGATCGCGGCCGGAAAATTCAAACCCGGCAAATACCCCCAGGTCGTCATCGCGCCGGGCGATGGCGACGGGCCGCTCCGTTTTTACGAATGTGTCGGCAACCCGGAGAACAGCCAGGACTGGGTGGGGCGCAATTTGCTGAAGCGCGACATGATCCACGGCCACAGCCTGCAAGTGGCGGACATTGACGGAGACGGGCATCTGGACATTTTCGCGGCGGAACTGGCCAAATGGACCGAGGCGCGCAAGGATCCGGACAACCCGAATGCCACCGCGTGGATCTTGTTCGGTGACGGCAAGGGAAATTTCCGCGAGACGGTCTTTTCCACCGGGATTGATTTCCACGAAGCCCAGGTCGCCGATCTCAATGGCGATGGTTTGCCGGACATCCTGGACAAGCCGTATAACTGGGAAGCGCCACGAGTGGATGTATGGTTGCAAATCCCGTCCGGTCAGAAAACTCATGCAGCTATTGCAAAATAAACCTTTCTGACACCGGCGAATGGACGGCAGAGGAACCGGGTTAAATTCGTTGGACGGCGTCAGGCCTGCTTCGCAGTCGGCAAATTGGAAGTATGGCGTTCACGGCGGTTCCCTCGCCTTGCCAGAGTCGGGTGAGGGCGCCTTGGCCAGACCGCAGGGAAGCCCTTTCATGCAAGACTTGAGATTTCCTCTTTTCAGACAGCCAATATTGCGTAGTTTCTCTCGCATGGATTTGACGGAACAGATAACGCGACTGGCCAGGCAAGCAAAGGCTGCCTCGCGCGAACTCGCGAAGCTGACCACGGCGGAGAAAAACTCCTGCCTGCTCGCCATGGCCGACGCGTTGGAAAAAAATTCCGACGCCATCCAAGCCGCGAACGCGCTCGACATGGAAGCAGGCACAAAAAGCGGTTTGTCGTCCCCCATGCTTGAACGCCTCAAACTCGACGACAAACGCATCGCCGGCATGTCCAAGGGGCTGCGCGAAGTCGCCGCGCTCGCCGATCCCGTCGGAAAAATTCTCGACGAACGTGTCCGCCCCAATGGTTTGAAGCTCCAGAAGATTTCCACGCCCATCGGCGTCGTGGTCATCATTTACGAATCGCGCCCGAACGTCACCGCGGACGCCGCAAGCCTTTGCTTTAAATCCGGCAACGCCACGATTCTGCGCGGTGGAAAAGAAGCTTTGAATTCAAATCAAATCATTGCGAAGACCCTGATAGAAGCCGGCAAACAAGCTTTGGTGGGGCGAGCGTCCTCGCGAGCCGGCTCGTCAGTAGCCTCGCCCCACCAAGGATTTCCCGAGCACGCCATCCAGGTCGTGCCCACCGCCGACCGCGAAGCGATTCCCATTTTGCTTTCGCTCACGCAATACGTTGACCTCTGCATGCCGCGCGGCGGCGAGGGCTTGATTCGCGCGGTGACGGAATGCAGCAAAGTTCCCGTCATCAAACATTACAAAGGTGTCTGTCACGTCTTCGTGGACGCCGACGCCGATTTAAAAATGGCGGAAGAAATTGCGCTGAACGCGAAAGTCCAGCGTCCCGCCGTCTGCAACGCAATGGAAACGCTGCTTGTGGACAAAACCGTGGCGGAAACTTTTTTACCGCAGATGGCGCAGATGTTCGCAGATAAAAAAGTGGAGTTACGCTGTGACGCGTTTTCGCTCGCTCTGGTTCAATCGGCAATCGGCAATCGGCAGTCGACAATCAAGGCGGCCACCGAACAGGACTGGTTTACCGAATACAACGACTACATCCTCAACGTCCGCGTCGTGGACGGCGTGAAGGCCGCGATTGATCACATCAATCATTACGGCTCGGCGCACTCGGACAGCATCGTGACCCGCAACGAGGCGCATGCGAAACAATTTCTCGCCGAAGTGGATTCGGCGACGGTGTATTGGAATGCTTCCACGCGTTTCACCGACGGCGGCGAGTTCGGCATGGGCGCGGAAATCGGCATCAGCACCGACAAAATCGGCGCGCGCGGCCCGATGGGTCTGGACGAATTGACCAGCTACAAATGGCTTGGCATTGGTGATGGGCAGATCAGAAGTTGAGGTTAGATGCTTGCGGCATGCATGTAATCGTTCTATTATAAGGCCATGACGATCATCCGATTTCCAGACGCGGAAACCAAAAAGCGCGCGATTGGGTTTTTAATTGGGCGATTTCCAGGCAAAAGCTGGGCCACTGGCGAAGTCGCAGTCCCGGAAGAAGCGTTGTCCGAACTTGCGACGGAAGGTTTTCAATTCACCGTGGAAGGGCCTGCGACTTAGGAGCGACTTGTGCCGCTTCGAAATGTTGCTGCCACTGCGGTTTAATGACGGGCGGCCAGTGCCGCCAGAATTGATTTCGCAAACCATCCCTGAATTGGAAGAACGATTCGGCGCGGCGACGTGGGAAACTCAAGTCTTGCACGGACGCTGGCGTCACGAAGGAACGATTTATCGCGATGAATTGGTGCGAATTTTCGTGGACACAAACGATACCCCTGAGAATCGAGCTTTCTTCACACAATACAAAAGCGAGTTGAAATCCCGCTTCAATCAACTCGACATCTGGCTGACGGCGCACCGAATTGAAACGCTTTGATGTAAGCAAGCACTGGCAAAATCGGCGCGCGCAGCCCTATGGGTCTGGAAGAATTGACCAGCTACAAGTGGCTCGGCATCGGCAATGGGCAGATCAGAACTTAAAATTCATCATCCGTGCACAGCATTGCAATAATCTTAATTGTTCTGGGCGGTCTGCTTTTCTTAGCCAACTGGATATGCTTTATTCAGAGCTACAGAACAAAGCGGTTTCATTCGTCTATTCCACTCTTCGGCGCTGGAATGCTCGGGGGAGGAATGTTGCTACTACCAGTGACGCGTTCTTTTGCTTGGTTGGCCATCCCACTTGATTATGGAACACTCGCTTTCGTAATCGCATCGCCCCGAATGGTTCGCGAAATGTGGAGTACAAGTCGGCTTAATTTAGTTCACGAGTATTCTGGTGGGATTGAAAACAGGTCTGCTCGTCTCCGTTTTTTTCGTCGTGGCGTCTTCACGATGCGATTCACCATCGAACGTCCGGTGGGGCAGTCTGGACTTGTCCGCACTGGCACGGGGGGAACTTGGAGTTTTGAAAATGAGAAGTTGAAGTTGCAAACTCATGGTCGAGAAAGCGCCATTTTCAAAATCTTCAAAACATCCGATTCTGAATTTATTCAAATGGAAAGCGGCTTCCCTAATTTTGAGCAACACCAAGAAACTTCTTTCGCTGGAATGAAATTATCGCTCAGCTCCAAAACCGATGGACTGCTGCTTCCGCAGAAAATCGGCGGAGTTGCATGAATTCAAAACCCCACTTGCCAGCCTCGCACAGCCGCGTTAATTTCATTCCATGAGTGCTGCTGAAATCCTTGCCGAATTGCCCAAACTGACGGATGACGAACGTTCCGCCATACGTCGTCGTCTGCGCGAACTGGACCAGCGGGACGAGGCGCAATTCCTCCACGAGTCAGCCGACGCAATGTTCCGCAACATGGATAAACAGGAAGCAGAAAATGCTCGTCGCAAAGCCCGGTGACATCTGGATTGTGGACTTGGGCATGACGGCGAAAGTGCGTCCGTGTCTCATCCTTACCCCGCAACCGCGCGGCGATGACTTGGAAGTTTTCACCGTGGTCACACATACGACTGCGGTGCGCGGAAATCGCTGGGAGATTTCCCTTTCAAAACCATTTCTCGATAGTGGAGGCGCATTTGATATGCAACGCATCGCCACGGTTGCCAGCGTGAAACTGGAGCGCAAACTTGGCGAACTCACGGGCGCGGAAATGGACATCCTCCTTGACCGGCTAGCAGGACGGCTCAGTTTGTGATTTCTTCCATGTCTCCTCAACAAGCAGCGAGGGCCATTCATGAGGCGCTCCCGCCGTGCAGATTGTTCGCCGGTCAGGAGTGACGCATCTCTCCTGCCCCGTTTCCGATCGGTGAAAATCTGGCGAAGGAAATTGATTTGCTTGGGCGCGCACTACGGCAATTTTATCGCGCAGTCCATCTGCTCTGTCGCAAATCCGCCCAATAACGCCAGACGCGCTTGTCAGCCGCCGGTTTTTCAGCCATAATTCCCCCATGCAGGTCGCGGTCAAAAGTGATTTTGTAAGTGTCGCGAATTATCTCGCCGCTGAGGAAGTCAGCGATGTTCGGCACGAATATCTCGGTGGGTTGGTGTATGCGGTACCCCACGAGACGCTTAATCATAATCAGATAATCGGCAATTTGCTTTGCGAGATTCGTCCAGCTTTGAAGAAAAGTTCGAACCGTCTTTACGTCATTGGCATTCCTGTGAACTTCGATTTTCGAAGCGACGAATACTTTTATTTTCTCGACCTTGTGGTCACCTGTGACAAGCGTGACACGTATCCGCGTTTGATCCGCCATCCCAAGCTCATCACCGAAGTCCTGTCCGAAAGCACCGAACGCGTGGACAAGCGCGAAAAATTCTTTGCTTACACCAGCATCGCGCCGCTTGAAGAATATGTCCTCGTCGAACAGGACGTAAAGGAAGTCAGCGTGTTCCGCCGCGGCAATGGCTGGAAGGGCGAAAAATTTTCGGGTCAAAAATCCGCTGCCGTTCTCAGATCGCTCAAACTCAAACTGCCGTTAGCGGCCATTTACGAGGGCGTTTGATTTCTCCCTCTCCCAACGCAACGTCTCCCCAACAGGCAGCGACGGCGGTTCGCGCGGCGCTTCCCGTTGGCGGACTTTTTGCCGGTCTCGACTGGCGCATCTCCCCTGCCCCGTTTCCGCTCGGCGCGGAACTTGCGAAGGAAATTGAATCGCTGGGCCGCGTGCTGCTGCAATTTTATCGTGCGGTCAATCTGCTCTACCGCAAGAGCGCCGAGGGCAAACAACCGGAGTGGGTCGCGCGCTGGCTTGACCTGGGCAAACCCGCCGATCTCATCGCGCTGCAACGCTCGCCCGCGTTCAAGAACGATGTGCCGCGCGTCATCCGCCCGGACATTTTGCTGACGGAAAATGGAATCAGCATCACGGAACTCGACAGCGTTCCCGGCGGCATTGGGTTGACGGGATGGCTCAATCAAACCTATTCGGCACGGAGTGCGGCCGTCCCCGGCCTCAGCACGCCCGGAGAATCCGACACGCGCCAAAAAATTCCAGATGCTGCGGCCGAGGACGGCCGCACTCCGGTGATTGGCGGCGCAGATGGAATGATTCGTGGGTTTGAATCCATCTTCGGCGATGCGAAGCAAGTCCACATCGTCGTCTCGGAAGAAGCGGCAACGTACCGGCCGGAGATGGAATGGATGGCCAGTCAACTCGGTTCGCGATTCACGATTCACGATTCACGATTCAACGATTTCTCGGAAGGCAGTGCCGTCTATCGCTTCTTCGAGTTGTTTGATCTCGCTAACGTCGCGAACTCGAAAAAGATTTTCGAACTGGCCGCCGAAAAACGAATTCGCCTCACGCCGCCGCCGAAGCCGCTGTTCGAGGAGAAAATGCTCTTTGCGTTGTTATGGAACCGGAACCTGCAAAGTTTCTGGCGGCAGGAGCTGGGCGAAGGTTTTCTGGCGCGGCTCAAAAAACTGATTCCTTACACCTGGCTCGTTGATCCCACTCCCCTGCCCCCGCACGGCGCAATTCCCGAACTGAATCTCACCGACTGGCAGCAGCTCAAGACCATGTCGCAGAAGGAACGCGATTTGATTTTGAAAGTGTCCGGCTTCTCGGAAACCGCGTGGGGCGCGCGCGGTGTTTTTCTCGGCAGCGATTTATCACAAGCCGACTGGAGCACGGCGGTGGATGATGCCCTGGCCAATTTCGAGAAATCGCCACGCGTATTGCAGCGTTATCACAAAACCACGCTTTCGGATGCGCGCTGGTTTGATTTTGCAAAGAACGAACTCGTGCCGATGAAAGGCCGCGTCCGCCTTTGCCCGTATTATTTTGTCTCCGGCGAGGGCGACGCGGCGCGCCCGCACCTCGGCGGCGTGCTGGCGACGATCAATCCGGCGGACAAAAAAATCATCCACGGCATGTCCGAGGCGATCCTGGCACCGTGCTCGAAATGAATAGTTCGATCAAATTGTTGTGTTCGCGATTTCCTGGAAGCGCCGGCGTCTCGCCGGCAAGTTCCTTCATCCCGACAACGCAACCCGCCGGCGCAACGCCAGCGCTCCCAAGATAGAAACGCATGAGTCTGCCCGAATACATTTTGCTCGCGGCAAGTTCGCTGTTCGTCATCGTGGATCCGATGGCGGCCGTGCCGGCGTTCATTGCGATGACGCCCCGTGACACGCCGGAAGAGCGAACCCGCACGGCCAAACTCGCCTGCCTGGTCATGACCGGCATGCTGATTGTCTTCGCGTTTGCAGGAAAATGGATTTTTAAATTCCTCGGCATCACGATGCCCGCGTTTCAAATCGCCGCCAGCATCGTGCTGCTGCTGGTGGCGCTGGACATGTTGCGCGCGCAGCGGTCGCGCATGTTGGAAACCAAGGAAGAAACGGCGGCGGGCGCGGAGAAAACCGACATCGCCATCACGCCGCTGGCGATTCCAATGCTCGCCGGGCCGGGCGCGATTTCGACCGTGATTTTGCTTCAGTCGCAGGCGAATGACGTTCCCCACGGCATCGCACTGTGCGGTTGCATCCTCGCGGTTTCGCTGGCCAGCTACGGCATTCTGCGCATGGCCGCACATGGCGCGAAATCCTTGAATCCCATGGCGCTGAAAATCACCACCCGCATCATGGGTTTGCTGCTGGCGGCGGTGGCGATTCAATTCATGCTGAACGCGATCAAAGCGCTGAAGGCGGATTGGCTCTGAATTTCAGCGCAACCGCCGGAAGTCATTGGGCGGAAGACCGAAAACATTTTTGAACGCGCGCGAAAAATGGAAGGGATCGCTGAACCCGGCATCCTCGGAAACCTGTTTGACCAGGGCGCCCGGCTTTTGCAGCCATTCGGCGGCCAGGTTCATTTTTAACCGCATCAAGAGTTGGTAGGGACTTTGGTGATCGTAGCGCTGAAAGAGGCGGCAGAGATATGCGCCGTCAACGTGGCGTTCCTGGGCGATCTGCCGCAAGGTCTTCAATCTTTGAAAATGTTCCTGAATGTGCCGCCGGCACTGCTGGTAGGTCGTGAACGAAAGCGTGTCCGCGCCTTCGAGTGGCGCGCGTGACTCCGCTATTTTCAGCATGAGACATTCCAGCAGCTTCGCGCAAAGCTCTGCGCTGCGACGCGAACCGTGCTGTCCGGTGCGGATGAGTTCGTCAAAGATGTTCTGGATTTCGTTCGGTGGAAAGATTTGCAAAACACTTCCGGGCGGCAGGTGGCAATCACGCAAAAGGCCGTGCGCCTGCCTGCCAGCAAAGTCAACGAAGTATTTCACCGGCGGGTCGGCGGGATCAGCGGCGATGTCATGCGGCACGCCGGGGCCGTACGAAAACAGGCGGCCGGGTTGCAACTGGTGCTCGCGCCCATTGAGTTTCACCGAGCCACGCCCGCGCGCGACGTACTCAATCGAACAGAACGGAAACGTCGCGCGGTGGATCGCGTAATCGGGAGAACAATGCTCGCACCCGCCGCTGACCACGGCCAGCGCCAGCGCGTGGGACGGATTCAAATCAAGGTAGAAGCGTCGCGCTTCGGAAACCTGTGGCGAAAAGAATTCCGGCGCGGTGCCGCGGTTCGGATTTAAGAAAGGAGCGCGGACAGCCTTGTCCGCGAGTTTTTTCGAGTCAGCCAGGGGGCTTGCGGACAAAGCTGTCCGCGCTCCTTTCGCCGGGTTCGTCCGGGATGCGCTTGACCGCTTCATGGCAAAAAGTCAATTATCGTCATGCACTCGCAAACTATCGTCATTTCCTTCTTTTCACGTCCAGTCTATTTTTAACCGGTAGATTTACTGGTGAGCAACGCCACCATTAGAAACAAAACAAAGAATAAATATGGAAACGAAACGACTTGTTGAAAAAGGCCCGGCTACCAGGAAGGACGACCTGATCGTCATTACTGGCGCAGGCGGCTTCATCGGTGGCAACCTTGCGCTTTACTTCAAAAAACAGGGATTCGCCCACATCCGCGCCGTGGACAAGAAGCCGCTTTACGAATGGTATCAACACGTCTCCGGTGTCGAGAATCTTTGCCTTGATGTGAGCAACGAGGGCGACTGCCATCGGGTTTGCGAAGGCGCGGTGGAAGTCTATAATCTCGCCGCCGACATGGGCGGCATGGGTTTCATCGAACGATTCCGCGTCGAGTGTCTGCGCTCGATTCTCATCAACACGCACATGGTTGAAGCGGCTTACCAGGCGGGCGCGCGTCGCTACTTTTTCTCCAGCTCAGCCTGCGCCTACAACACGCTCCTGCAGAAAGATCCGAAAGTTCGCGCTTTGAAGGAATCCGATGCCTATCCCGCGATGGCCGAACGCGGTTACGGCTGGGAAAAACTGATTTCCGAAATGTTCTGCGAGGAATACTGGCATGAGCGCGGCATGAAAACGTTCATCGCCCGCTTCCACAATGTCTATGGCCCGCATGGCACCTGGGATGGTGGCCGCGAAAAAGCTCCCGCCGCCATGTGCCGCAAGATGATCGAGGCGATTGATAAAAATAATCTCGCCATCAACATCTGGGGCAACGGCGAACAGACCCGCAGCTTCATGTATATTGACGACTGCGTGAAGGGCATTGACATGATCGTGCATTGCGACGACTTGATCGCCACGCCAATCAACCTCGGTTCGAGTGAGCTCGTTTCCATCAACACGCTCGTCAGCAAGGTGGAAAAAATCGCCGGCAAGAAATTGAAACGCAGTTACGATCTCAGCGCGCCGCAAGGCGTCGCCGGCCGCAACTCGGACAACACGTTCATCCAAAAAGTCCTCGGCTGGGAACCCAACACGACCTTGGACAAGGGTCTCGCCCTGACTTACAAGTGGATCAAGGAACAATATCATCACCGCAAAGCCGGGAAGCGGATTGGTATCGGTTGATGAAAAGCAGTTCCGCTCCATTCGTCGCCAAAGTGCTTGGTTCAATCCCCAATCGCCTCGCGCTGGCGGGCGGCTGGATCGACCAGCCGTTCGTATCGCGCCTCAACCCCAAACCGCCCGGCTCAATGGTCGTCGTCGCGCTGGAGCCGGCGTTTCGCATGATGGACCGTTCGGGTTGCGCCAGCGGCACGCGCGCCGTGGCCATGAAGTTGTGGAAAGGTCGTCTGCCCAAACGCCCGCCCGCTGAACTCGCGCGCGAACTTTACGTCGCCGAGAACAAAGGGAAAGCCGAACCGAGCGGTTCGCAGGACATGATCGGGCTGGTGTATCCCGGCATCAACCGGCTCGACTATGATTTCGCCGCGAACGGCGGCGTGTTTCCGTCGCACATCGAATCGCTGAACAGCCCGCGTATTGCGCGCTGGCTGGAAAAAGTTCTCCATGTTTTGCCGATCGAGCCGCGACCCGATGGCTATAACCCGCTCGGCAATAAAAATCTCGATCCCAAGTGGATCGCGCGCCTTGGCCAGACGGGAACGGATTGCTTCGATGCAATTCGTAACCTGGACGCAGGCGCGCTCGGTGCTTCGATGAACGATTGCATGATGTGCTGGGAAACTCTTCTCCCGCACACCGTCCGCCATCACACAATCAAGACCGACCTCATGGGCATTTTGAAGGCCTATCAAGGGCAATACCTTGGCGCGATGTATTCAGGCTGCGGCGGCGGTTATCTGTTTGTGGTGTCGAAGGAACCGGTGCCTGGCGCGTTCAAGGTGAACATCAGGACTGCCCGCAAATGAAACCACAGACAAACACAGTTGAATACGGATGGGTGAAGGCAGGGCGCGCCACTCCGTGCGCGCCGTCTCGCAAACTCAGGCAAACGGCGCGCACGGAGTGACGCGGCCTACCAGCCTCCATGCCCGCTCACACCCTCAAACAAATCGTCGTCACCGGCGCGTTCGATGACATTCGCTCGCGCCAGCTCCGTTTCCTCCAGGAAGCCGCGAAGTTCGGCACAGTGACCGTGCTGCTCTGGCCGGATGAGACCCTGCAATCGCTCACCGGCAAGACGCCGAAATTTCCGCAGGCCGAACGCCTTTATTTTCTCAATGCCCTCCGTTACGTCAACCGTGTGATTCCGGTCAGCAGCCCGGTGAATCCCGACGAACTTCCCGGCGCGGGAGATTTTCGCCCGGAAGTCTGGGTGGATTTGGAAAGCACCTCGAACAAGGCGCGCCAGGCGTTTTGCCAGCAAAGCGGTTTGGAGTATCGCGTCCTGCGCGGCGAAGACCTGCGCGGCTTTCCCGAGTGCTCACCGACGCGGCCCGCGCAGTCCAACCGCAAGAAGGTGGTGGCCACTGGCTGCTACGACTGGTTTCACTCCGGCCACGTGCGGTTTTGCGAGGAGGTAAGCGCTTACGGCGACCTTTATGTCATTGTGGGCCACGACGCGAACATCCGTCTGCTCAAAGGCGAAGGGCATCCGCTGATTCCCGAG
>OCZU010001854.1_pt1 | contig 13656 bp, 14 predicted proteins | sample 1539001 | NCBI WGS metagenome assembly OCZU01 (sample SAMEA3539306, study PRJEB22396) | soil metagenome | biome: tundra; feature: field; material: soil | place: USA | collected 2010-05 | depth 0.15 m
CGAGGACCTGCTCCGGGCACTCGGGGTGCCTGCCGCGAACAATCTTGGCGAGCCAGCGTCCGGGCTCGTCCCGTCGCGCTATCAGATCGACTGGGCTAAGGCACTGCGCTGACATCCGCGCTGCGGGCAGCAGGGCACTGAGTCAGCGACTACCCGCTGGGGAGTCGTGGCACCTACGCCCCAGCCTGGGAGGGGCGGCGGAGTTCGACGCCAGGCAGCCGATCCCGGTGATCAGGCATCCCACGTGAACTCGGCGAATGAGGCCACGCACGACCTCGTCTGGCTCGGCACCATTACGCTGTTAACAGCCTTGGAGTGCGCTGCCGGCAAGGTCACCGGCGCGACCTGTTCCCGCCCTTCCTGGGTCCGGGCCCGCCGGTGCGCAGGAGCAACGCGGCGGGCGGGGTGGTGCTGTGTTGCCGTCGGCGCAGGTGACCTCGTCAGATGGGCCGCGCTGCCGGTGCGGGCGGTATACGCACCGGGGTCAGGTTTGGAAGATCTTCTGCCGGTGCCAGTCCAGGTACCTGGCGGACGGGGTCAGGGCGCCGTCCGGCAGGAGCAGCGAGTCGCGCAGCGGCGGCTTGCCGTAGTACTGCCTGGCCATCTGGTCGGCGCGGACCGCGTCGGCCAGGGACCGCGCCACATGGATCCGCAGGCCGCCGTTGACCATCAGCAGGCCCGTGTCGAACGCGACGTCATGCGGCGGGCAGGCGGCCAGGCCGTTGCACGGATCCAGCCGCTCCCCTGGCGTGCTGTCCTTCCATGGCTTGATGTGACCCGCCAGCAGCATCTTCTTGGCGCCGAACGCCGCCGGGCTGAAGCCGCAGAACACACACCGGCTGCCGCAGTTGCGCAGCACGCTCAGCGCGAACACATGCTGGCCGACCCGGGCCGCGGCGACCAGGATCCGCTCGGTTTGCAGCTCCGACAGGCCCTCGCCCGCCGCGTGCCGGGCGATCTTATCCCGCAGGTCCGCCTCCAGCACCGACACGTCCAGCTCGTCCTGGCCCAGCAGCGTCAGGTCCTGTCCGGTTTCCAGGCCGAGGAAGTCGGGCAGCCGGTCCGGGCCGATGCCCTCGGCCCGCGCGGCCCGCAGCAGCGTCCGGTACACGTACCCGAACAGGTCCAGGTCCTCCCGCAGCATCGCCCCGGCCAGCACGTCGAACTTCGCGCCGTGCGAGCGGGAGCCGTCCAGGTTCGCCATCTTGGCCAGCACGCTGGACGGCGGCCGGGAGAACAACGCAGCCAGCGCCGGAACCGGCTCTGGCGCCTGGTGCGCCGTGGAACCGCCGAACTGCCGCGACATTACCCCTGCCAGATCCGCGATGCCTAGGATCCGCGACGACACCTTCGAGCAGGCCAGCCGGAGTGCGGCACCTAGCCAGCCAGGACGACTGGTGATCCGGCGGGGCAGGATCTGCTGGGCCGACCTCGGCGAGCCGCACGGCAGCAATCCCGCTAAGCGCCGCCCCGTCCTGGTAGTCCAGTCCGATCCCTTCAACGCCAGCAGGCTGAACTCGACCATCGCCCCGGTCATTACGTCCAACACCGGGCTCGCGGCGATGCCGGGCAACGTCTTCGTGCCCGCCACGGCATCAGGGCTGAGGCACGACTCCGTAGTCAATACCACCGCCTTGGTGACACTGGGCAAGGCGGATCTCGATCCCGAGACTGGGCACCTGCCGGCCTCGCTCATGGACGACGTCGACCGCGGACTCCGGCGCGTCCTCGGGCTCTAGCTCACCGCCGCGAAGCCTGACCCCTTGCGTGCTGTCGTACTACCAGCTTCACCAGCGCCGCTGCGCGTGATGTGGTTGCCAATGAACCTGCCAATGACAAGGCCGCGACACCGGCGAATGGGGCGCGAACGGACGAGGATACGGCGGCACCAGCGCAGGCAGATGAAACAGTGAATCGGGACGGTCACTTGGATCACGGCGGCAAGCCGATCGTGTCGCGAGGGATCCCGCAACGTGGCCGTCGCGCGGTCCATCCCGGCCGCGCGGCTACATCCTTGACCGCGTGTTCGACCCGCGCTGGCACGGGCCGCTCGCCGCGGCCACCTTGCGCACTGTGATGGACGGGCTTGAGTCGGCTCCGCTGGCGGAGTTCCTGGCCGACGGCATCACCAAACGCGAGATCGCTGAACTTGGCCCGGAGCCTAAGAGCATCGCCTTTCACTCTCACTTGACCCCGACGGTTTCGTGCTGGCTCCGCTGCCGAACCTGCTCTACCACCAGAGTACGGACGCCGCGCCTGCCACCATCGAGGGCAGCGACGTCCTCGTGCGTGCGCAAGCCATCCTTCGCCCTTGATCGACCAGACCCACCGAATCTATGCCGCCGAGGAACGGCCGATGCCCGCAGGCCCTCAATCGGCGCCGCGGACTGTCCGCGAGGTCAAGGAGCAACTGCCGTCCGCGGGTCCGCGCTCGGCGCCGTGGACGGTTCAGCGAGGTGCTGGAAGCCGTCGCGCTGGCAGGAGACGACGTGGCAGAGGTGGCCCGCGCGGTCTGCGACTGGGCGACAGCACACCCGCATATCCGGATCACCGGCGGCGTACAACCGCGAGGAAATTCGGTGGATCAAGGACACTCGCGCGTACGCCGGCGGGCTCGCAATGGGACGTAGCCACCGAGCGTGACCGGCAAGAGTGCCGCCTATCCCTTCTACGGTTCCAGGGGATTGCCACATAATGAACGTGTTGCAGTTTTCTGGCCACGGGACGGGCGGGCAATCTGTAGCGGCATACGCTATTCCCGAGATTTCTCGTCGGCTAAGGGAGGGTGGTCATGGTCGCATCAGATCCCGGGCTGGGTTTGTCGGTGGCCCTAGAAGGGCTGCGAGAGGAACTGGAGGCCGCCTGGGATAGTGGCCAGGGCAAGCCTGTGCGGTTTCGCGTGAGCGAGGTGACACTGACCCTTGAGGCGGTAGTCAGCCGGTCGTCGGAGGGGGGCGGGAAGATCCGCTGGTGGGTGATCGAGGCTGGCGGCGGGGCCAAGGCGGGAACCGAGACGACTCAGACGCTGGTTCTGACGTTGACACCGGGTCTCTACGACGATCGGGGGAACCGCGGCCCTTTGGATGTGACTGGCGAACAGACCCAGCCCGGCGGGTAACGAGCAGTGGACAGGATTTGGGACGATCGCCTGGCTGAGGTCTGGGCGGCGCCCGGCAACGCCGGGGCGGGTGTGGTGATCGATGCCAAGACCGTCCTGACAGCTCGGCACGTGGTGGTTGGTGCACCGAAGGGCGGCGGGGTCTTGGTGCGGGTGGTGCGGCCGGGGATGGCGACCGCCGCCTGGGTTCCGATGCTGGTGCTCGCCCAGGATCCCGCTTGGGACGTCGCCGTCCTCGTTGTCGACCACGAGAGCGAGGCAAGCGGCACTCCGGGGTGGCGGAATCCGTCCTCTCGTCTGGTGTTCGCCGGTTTGGGTACCGCAATCGAGCCACGCTGTGAGGCGGTGGGGTTTCCTGGGTCAGAGGTGCAGCGCACGTCGCAGGGCGCCCCGGCTGATGTGGTCCGCCAGAGCAAGCAGGCAAGCGGCACCCTCGCACCGGCAGGACAGGCGAAGCAACCGCAGAACGCAGACCGTGCGCTTCCCCGGCGCTGGATGCCGCTGGACGTGGACGGGGCTACGCCGGAAACGCCAGGCGGTTGGGGCGGCATGTCGGGCGCCGGAGTTGTGCTTCCTGACGGGCGACTGGTCGGGATCGTGGTGGCCGCCGAAGCCGACCACCAACTGGGGCGCTTGTATATGGTGCCGTTGGCGGAGGTGCTGGCGCAGTCGCTGCCCGTGGCTGCCGCGCTGTCGGCGGTGCTGGGCCACGACGTAATTGCCCAGGCCAGGGAGGCGAAGCTTTACTCCGACATCCTGGAAGGCGGGTGCCTTGGAGCAGATGGGCTGCCGACCCAAGTGGCGGATGCAGGTCTGGCAGCATTCGGCGTGAAGCCCGCCGGCCTACCTGATGAGCCTGAGTTCCTGGACTACGTGCCCCGCGATGGCGATCACGAGCTTCGGGAGAGCATGCAACAGGCGCACGCAGAGCGCCGGATGTTGCTGGTAGTTGGGGGGTCTGCCGCTGGGAAGTCACGTTCAGCTGCTGAGGCGGCGCGGTTGATTCTTGGGGAATGCCGACTGTTGTGCCCCAAGCAGACCTCGCTGGCTAGGTTGGCCGAGCTTCCAGTCGCCGACCTGAATAGCGTACTGGTATGGCTGGATGACGCGGAGCGCTACAACGGTCGAGCGTTCCGTGACATCGTCGACTGGCTGCTGCAACTAGGAGCTATGGTGGTGGCCACTATCCGGCGCACGGCACTCGAAGCCAAAATGCCGAGCGGTGACCTGCACGACCCACTCGGTGACGCGCTGGGCGACGAGAATCTCGTCGTGCAGGTGGCCTGGGATGTGACCTGGAAGAAACAGGAGCTGGCTCGCGTCAGCCAGCACGTAAGCTATGAGCCGCTGCTCGAATGGGTCGCTGCGGGAAACTCTCTGAGCGCGTGGATTGTGGCAGGGCCCGCCCTGGAAAGACGGCTATTGGTGGCCCACGACGATGATGAGAGGCCTGTCCGATACGCATTGGTCCGGACGGTGCTCGACTGGTATCGAACCGGGATAAGCCAGCCATGCCCCAGGGAGACGGTAGGCAAGCTCCTGCAGACTCATTTGTCAGCTAAGCCGGACGACGTAAAGAAGGCGTTCGACTGGGCGCTCGAATCAGTGATTGGCGCCAGCCGCCAAACAGAACAGGCCCTTCTCTCGGAGCATCCTGGAGGCGCAATAACCGTCCATGATTACATTCAGGATGCCGATGCACAATCTAGTGAAGACATGGTGCCAGACATTGTGTGGCAAGCAGCTCTGAAACATGCTAACACTGCCAGAGCGCTCTTCTCCGTCGGCATGACCGCAGGGCTACGAGAGAACATAGATATTGCATCGAAGGCATTTCTGCCGCTCGCCAAAGCCGGAGATGTTGATGCCATGACAATCTTGGGAACCTTGCTCCTGGACAGCAATCCTAAGCAGGCGCTCAGGTGGTGGAAGAAATCAGCCAAGACAGGCTATAGCGATGCGATGTTTAAAATAACGGCCCTGTATGGCCGCAGGTACCCTTCGCAGGCCCGCAGATTGCTGGAGAATGCGGCTAGAGCTGGCAATGTCGACGCGAAGTACAACCTGGCTGTATTGCTGCATGATAGCGACCCAGAAGAGGCTGCCCGCTGGGAAGATGAGTGGGGCCACAGTGGCCACGAAACGCTTCACACGTTTTTGGGGATGATTATGCAGAAGGAAGCCGCGGAAGCGGCACAACAACATCGTATGTCGGAAGAGTGAGTAGTGCGGGCCCGAAACCCGAATACTTGGCATGCAGCCTCTCAGCTGTGTACCGCTGGCAGTAAGCATTCACCTGGTCATTCGGACGGCCCGGTTCGGTGACTCTGGGTGGTTGGCGGCCTGTTTGTGATCCTCTGGTGTCGGCGCGGCGTGTCCGCTTGCTTACTTTGGGCCGGCGCTGATGATGGTTGCTTGTGACCGGCCTGCCGCCTGCCGAGCCGGGGTCCGCCGGGCGTGCGGCGCGGGACGCGGAGATCGCGGAGCTGCGGGCCAGGGTCGCGCGGCTGGAGCGGATGATGTCGCGGAACAGCTGCAACTCCTCGCTGCCGCCCTCTGGTGATGACCAGCCGGGCCGGCCGCCGCCCCGCAAGCAGCGGTGCGCGGCCGCGCGGGGAGGCCGCGCGGGAGCGCGGCTAGCAGCCCGGGGCGCCGGGTGCGGCGATGAGCTGGGCGGTGCCTGATGAGATCAGGGACTATTACCAGGCCGCGACCAGACCCGGAATATGCGCGGAGATCGCAGACCGAGCCGGGTTCCGCGGCGAATTCGTTCAGGCTGGCCAGCGCTGCGCGTACCTGCTCGGCCGGCACGACTCCTTCCCCGATGATCGCTTCCTCGAGTCCGCAGCGTGAGCGCCGTGACTCCGCCAGTCGGCCGGATCCGCCGAATGCAGCACCGGCCTCTGCGGGCTTGCCAATGAGTTTGCCGATGACAAACCTGCGAAAGGTGCGCATCGGAGGGATCGCGCCGCGAATCCAATGGACATCTGGCAGGCAGACGGTCGCTATCTTCACGCAAGCCGACCGCTACCCAGACCTACAGTCCGGTGACAGAACGTGACACAAGGCCATGCGATGGCTGCCCTCGTAACCCGCCGACAACTCCGCAGCGCAGGTCCTTGCGCCTGAACACCGCCGCTGTCTTGTAGTCGGCGACCGGGTCGGCGATTCGGTCACCGGAATATTTGAACTACTTCAAATCTCAGTGTACCGTTGGCTCATGACCACGACCGAGATCCCGTTCTCCCAGCTCATCCAGCAGCCCAAGGCGACCATGGCCAAGCTGGAGTCCAGCCCGCGGCGCCGCCTGCGGCTGGACCGCCGCGACGGCGAGGACCTGATCCTGGAGTCAGCCTCCCGCGCGGAGGCCGAGGACGAGGCCCTGAGCATGGCCAGCCGCCTGTTCTTCTCGCTGGTGAAGAACGACGAGGGCGCCCGCGTGCTGCTGCTGTCCCTGGCAGATGTCTTCCCGTGGGTGAGGTTCCTGCCTCAGGACGATGTCAGGGGGTTCCTCGTCGAGCTGGTCGAGACCCTGCGAGCGGCAGCGTCCGTCGGCAATGTCGCGGCCGTCGAGCCTGTCGTGGCCGCGTGGAAGGCTACCGCCGAGATCCACTCTGATCCCGAGCTGCTCAAGGCGGCCACCGCCGCGCTGGACGGGACGGACTACGGCGAGGTCCCCGGAGGAGATGACCAGTGAGCCCCAAGCGCCTGGACCGCGTCGCCCCGCCACCGGTCCAGGTTGAGTGGGATGTCAGGTTCGGCACCAGCGAGGCTGCCAAGGGCTGGGACGACCTCTGCGCCCACGCAGCAGGGGCCACCCGGCGTGCCTTCGAGCTCATGCGGTCTGACCCGCGACCGCCGGAGGACGGCACGCACTACCGGCTCCGCGGCGCCCTCGCGTCCCGCGAGTTCGCTGGGCGGATACTGGAGCAATGGCAGATCAAGGTCAGCGGCGCCGGGCGGATCTGGTACCTGCCCGACGACGACAAGCACGCCGTCTGGGTCGTCTACGCCTCCCCCGCGCATCCCAAGCAGACCGAATAAGCCAACCCGGACCGCTGCTCCGCGACACAGCGTGAGCGTCACCGCGACGCCGCCATCTGGCCGGATTCGCTGACACGGGCGCGGCTCGCGGTCAGCTTGCCAATGAGTCTGCCAATGGCAAGCCCGCGAAACCTGCGGCTTCCGGGAATAGCGACGCGAATACAGCAGGCATCAGGGTCTTGAGCCGGGGCCCGGCGGTGGTGTCGTCCATGGTGCCGTTTTCAAACGCGGTGTGGTACCGGCTGACGGCCGCCTGCTTGGCTTGGATCTGCGCGGTGATGGCGTCAGCCGAGTTCGAGCGGGAAACGATCATCGGCCGCGTGACCAGCGGGATGAACACCAAGGCCGCGAAAGGCAAATGGGCGGGCGGCCGGCGCCGATCGAGGGTGCCGCGACGTCGGTCACGAGACCGCTCATTTCGCGGCCTTAACAGCTCGTGACCTGGGCAGACGTACCAGAAGCGGGTCACCGGCGCCGACGGAGTCGTCGACACGATCGCCTACAAGTCCGCGCACGCGCATCAGCTGCTCGCGTGCGCGCACGATGTTGGTGCTCTCGCCGTCGTGTCCTCCGTCGCGGTCTACGCCGATGACCACGGTCATTCCATGGACCGCCCGGAGCCGATGTTCCCGTGCCGATTGCCGAGTCGCAGACGCTGGTCGCGCCGGACGACATGACCTACGGCGGCGGCAAGGTCCACCTGGAGAACGTCCTGCTGGACGCCGGCAGACTGCCCGTCACCGTCTTGCGCCCGGCAGCGGTGTGCGGCCGCGGCAGCCGTCACCTGCGCGAGTGGTGGCTGGTCAAGCGAGTTCTCGACGGCCGCACGATCCTGCCGCTGAAGGACGGTGGCCGGAGTCGTTTCCACCCGTCGTCCACGGGCAATATCGCCGCGCTCGCGGTGCACAGCCTCGGCCTGACGAGCAGCCAGGTACTCAACGCCGCCGACCCGGACTGTCCCGCGGTGCTCGACATCGCAACCTGCGTCGCCAGCGCCATGAACCGAGGTCGCGCAGGCGGATCGGCGGCAGGTCCTCGCGGCAGAACCCAGGTGAGCCTGGCTAAGTCAATTAACAACGAACCAGGCAACTTTCACCGACCTGGTAGGCGCTCTGCTGAGGTGGATCGTAATCTCCCCGGTCACCTGATCCGGCTCCGCAGCTCTCACCCACAGGCCGGTAACCGGGGTCTGCAGCAGCGCAAGTACCAGGGACGAAGCTGACAATCCGCCGGGGACGCTCACCGTCGCCGACCCCTGCCCCGTGATCGTCACCAGCCCGGAACGGCTGAACAGCGCCGGGCCGCTGACCTCCAGCGCCGTTCCGCCCCCGCTGGCCTCGGCGAGCACACCGGTACCGCCAGCGGCAGCCACGCCGTACACCGCGGTGCCGCCGCCGCGCGACTCACCCTTCACCCCCGGCCCCGATTCCAGGTTGACCCCCGTCACCGCCGGGTTGCCGCTGATCCCGAAGGTCGAGGTCGCGCCCGCTACCCCGACCCCGCCGCCAACCGCCTCGCCCCACACCCCCGAGTCCGCCCGGCTGTCCGTGACGCCGTGCACGCCATTCCTGGTCTGACCCGGCCTGGTCCCGGCCGTGATCCCGCTCTGACCGTAAAGGCCCTCGCCGCCGGAAAACCCGAACAGCGCGGCGCCACCACCATTGTTGATGGCCAGCACCGTCTGCGTGAGGCTATCGTTTTCCACGGCGAGCGTTCTCGCGTCCGCGGCGGCGAACGCAACCGTATCCTGACCACTGGTGACGGTGTCGATAGTCGTTGTGGACGATGCGTTGTTCAATGCCCCGAGCACGACGTCGCCGTCCGTGCCGGCCTGGGCGGGCGTCGCTGGCGCGATCGCCTGTCCGGCCAGCAACCCGAGCGCCCCGGCTGCACCCGCGAGCAGCAGGCGCCTGGAACGTCCCCCCGCCGCGCTCTCGTGTTCGTCCTGCGGACTCGTTCTTGTCATACGATCACCCTTCGAGGCACAAGCATTAGACCATTTCGGCCATGTGGCCCCATCTTCGCACCGCTCGGAGGCTGGACCGCGCGCGAACGGCCGATCGTCCGCCGAACGTGTCGTTCGGCATGAAGATGCCGTGATGCACCTTCTGTTTCGATGTCAGGCCGCAGTCCGCTGGCAGAGCGTAGTGACGTTGCCACGCCGTTCGGGTGCGTAGGGGACGCCGTCGGTCCAGCAGCGGTAGATCACGCGGGTCCAGGCCCGGGCAAGGATGCGGACACCGTGCTGGTGGTCGTACTGGACCGCTACTGCCGGATCACCGAGCAGCCATGACGGCATCGATGCCAGTGGAAACGTCCGCTGCTTGCGTTCTCTTGATATCGCGGCCGGTGACTGAGCGTGACATCTGCTGCGCGGAGGTCGTCCGCAGATGCGCTTCCAGCACTGTCACTTCCAGTTCGGGGTCTGCGCCGGGTTCGCCGACGCCTGCCCACGGCACCCATTGCTTACGCGGTGCATCAACGGGGCCACCGCGTTCCCCTGTAGGAAAGCCTTCAGAGACCGGCGCGATGACGGCCCGCCCACCGCCACGGCGCTCAGTCCGCCAGGCTGGGGGCAGCATTAAGCTGGCCCTGGGTAGCCCGCCGGCTCTTGCGCTGCGGGATCGTCCGCGCTGCGTCGGAGTCACGGATCGTCAGCGAGCATGCGGTAGCACTCAGCGCGACCGCCGCTGCTACCAGGAACGCGATCCGGTACGCGGTCAGGTTGGCCACAGGATGACCGCCGACAACGTGCACCGGCCCGACCGCCACGATGACCGTGGTCAGCACTGCGACCCCGATCGCGCCGCCGAGCTGGCGGACCGTGTTGAACATCGTCGACGCCCGGCCCGTCGCCTCTGACGTGATCGTGGCGAACGCCGCCGCCTGCACCGGGACGAATACCTGCGCCATCGCCAGGCCCAGGCTCAGCATCAGCATCCGCGCCCACCACAGGCTCGTTCCGGGCCCAAGCAGTCCCAGCAGGCCAATCGAGATCGCGACCCCAACCAGCCCGCCGGTGATGTGCCGGCGCGGGCCGAACATCGGATACAGCCAGCGCGTCGCCAGCTGAGCCCCGCCCATCACGCCGAGCGCCTCCGGGAACGTGCTCAGCCCCGAGCCCAGCGCGCTCAGCCCGCGACCGTCCTGGTAATACAGCGAGATTGCATACAGAGTGCCAAGGAACGCGATCGAGCCGAGCACCATCACGCCGTTGCTCGAGCGGAACAGCCGGTTGCCCAGCAGCCGCAGGTCCACCATCGGCTCGGCCTTGCGCAGCTCGGTGATTACCATCGCCGCCAGGAGCACCGCCCCGACCGCGATCGTGGCCACCACGTCAGCAGAGTGCCAGCCCTCGACCGGCCCCTCGGAAACCCCGTACATCAGCAGCCCGAGGCCGAACCCGGACAGCACGAACCCGGGCAGGTCGAACCGCCCGGGATGAGACTGCCGGCTTTCCCGCACGAACAGCACGCCGAACAGGAAGGCCGCGGCGCCGATCGGCAAGTTCACGTAGAAGACCCACCGCCACGACAGGTCGGTGGTCAGCAGCCCACCAACGACCGGGCCGAGCGCGGGCGCCAGCGTGGTCGGCACGGTAAGGATCGCCGCCGCCCGGACCCGCTCCTCCGGCGGGAACACGCGGTACAGCATGGCCATGCCGACCGGCGCCAGCATGCCACCGCCAGCGCCCTGCAGGACACGGAACGCCACTAGCTCGCCCAGGCTGGAGGCGATGCCGCAGAGCGCGGACGCCCCGGTGAACACGACGATCGCGATCAGCAGCACCCGCTTGCCGCCAAACCGGTCACCAAGCCAGCCCGATGCGGGAATGAACACCGCCAGGCTGACCAGGAACGAGATTGCGATGCTGTCGATCGCCGTCGGGCTGACGTGAAACTCGCGGCCGATCGTCGGCAGCGCGACGTTAACGATCGTAGCGTCCATGATCGACATGAACATGGCCGCGACGAAGACGACGCCAACCGCTACCTTCTGGCTGATCCGGGTTTCCACGACATCCCCACTCGGCCACATTTCAGCAGGTCCCCTGCTATAAGGCCCCGCGAGCCGCGGAAAATTCCGGCTGACCGACGTGACCTGACGCACCAGAGCGACGGGATCTGCGAAGTCGGCCTGACCCGCCGGTCGTTCGCGGAGACAGTTCGCCGGGTGGAGCAGGCATCGTATTTAGACAATTGCTAACTCATGCGGCTCGACTAATAAGCCTTAGTGATCGCCTAAGCCTTAGTGATCGCCGATTCGATGCTCGTGTACGCGGCGGGCCGCCGCTTCGCCAGAAGGTTGTCCGTCCACAGTGGACGATCAGGGAAAGGGAGAGTGCCCACCCCTCTCCACTCTCAACATATAGCGCACCTGGGGACTTGCGGCAAGACCCGGGTCGTGCCGTAGAGTCGCCGGGCCGAGGCCAGAACCTGCGGAAATGGGAGTCGCTAAGTGCCTGTGTCGTTGTCGACGTACGGGCCGCGCGGGGACGTCGGACCGCTGGTGGGACTCGCGGTGCCGTGGATGGCGGCGGACCCGACCCTGACCCCCGGGACCCGCGCACGAGCGACCGCCGTGGCCGCCGCAATCCGCACGGACGGGGCGACGGTGGCCGCGACGCTGCCGCTCGACGCGGTCAGCCGGGGAAGGCCGCCAGTGTCCGCGTGAACCACACGGGATCGTCGGGCCTGGGCCCAGAACACGAGAAGCTGCAAGCCCTGGTGCCCTGCACCTGCACCTGCATCGGCCACGGGGTCTCGGCGTCAGGCGGAACGTTGCTCGTCATGGCCATCAGTTTCGTCACGTCGGTCCAGGCGCCTTGCTGCGCCCGATGGTTGCAAGCGACCTCAGATAGATCGGAGCTGATGACATGAACCCTCTGACTACCAGCGCGTTCGACCTTCCCGACCGCCTCTTCCGCAAGGCCGACCCGACGCTGATCGCCGGCGATGAGCAGCACTTCGCTGCCCTCGCCGAGAGCCTCCAGCAGTCGATCGCCGACCTGTCTGACCAGCTCGATGCCGAGCGCAAGGCGCCCGGCGGCATAGGCCAGGAGGCGATGGACCGGGACATGGAAGTCCACCGGCTGACCGCTCGCCTGCGCACCCTGCGTCGCTTCGGTCTGGACCTGTGCCTCGGGCACATGGTCAGCGCAGAGCACCCCGAGCCCCTGTACATCGGGCGGCTTGGCCTCACGGACAGCGCGGGCCGTCGGCTGCTGCTCGACTGGCGTTCCCCCGCGGCTGAGCCGTTCTTCGGGGCGACCCACGCCAACCCGATGGGGCTGGCAAGCCGCCGCAGGTATCGGTGGACGCGCGGCCGGATCAGCGACTACTGGGACGAGGTGTTCACCCCGGACGGGTTTGAAGGGCACGCCGCCGCGCTAGATGACCAGTCCGCCTTCATCGCCAGCCTGGGCAGTAACCGGTCGGCCCGGATGCGAGACGTGCTCGGCACCATCGCGGCCGACCAGGACGCCATCATCCGCGCGGGATCCCGCGGCGCTCTCGTCGTCGACGGCGGTCCGGGTACGGGGAAGACCGTCGTCGCCCTGCACCGCTCCGCCTACCTCCTCTACTCCGACCCTCGCCTCGGTCACCGCCGGGGCGGCGTGCTGTTCGTCGGTCCGCACCAGCCCTACCTGGCCTACGTCTCCGACGTCCTCCCCAGCCTCGGCGAGGAGGGCGTGCAGACCTGCACCCTGCGGGACCTCGTCGCCGAGGGAGCCGCAGCAGCGATCGAGGCCGACCCGGACGTGGCCCGCCTGAAGTCGTCCGCGGACCTGGTGAAGGCGATCGAGGCGGCCGTCAGGTTCTACGAGAAGCCGCCCGCCAGGGGGATGACGGTCGAGACCCACTGGTCCGACATCTGGCTGAGCGCCGGCGATTGGGCCGAGGCGTTCGAAGCACCAGAACCTGGTACTCCGCACAACGAGGCGCGCGAGCAGATCTGGGGGGAGCTGCTGACGACCCTGATGGACAAGCACGACGGCGACGTCCCGGCTGGCCTGCTCCGCAAGTCGCTGCTGCAGAACGAAATGCTGCTCACGGCCTTCAACCGCGCGTGGCCGCTGCTCTGGGCGGCTGACCTCGTCGGGGACCTGTGGTCGGTGCCCGCCTACCTGCGCCTGTGCGCTCCCTGGCTCAGCCCCGGTGACGCTGCGAAGCTGCAGCGCGGGGACGCCCAGGCCTGGACGGTGTCCGACCTGCCGCTCCTGGACGCGGCACGGCAGCGGCTCGGCGACCCGGAGGCGTCACGCCGTAAGCGCCGGCATGACGCCGCTGTCGCCGCCCAACGCGAGCACATGGCCAAGGTCATCGACGACCTGCTCAAAGCCGACGACGACGAATACGGCGTAGGCCTGGTGACGATGCTGCGCGGCGAGGACTTCCAGGACGCCCTGGTCGACGAGACCGCACTGCCCAGCCCGGACCCGGACCTGCTCGCCGGCCCGTTCGCGCACATCGTCGTGGACGAGGCTCAGGAAC
>OCZU010001855.1_pt1 | contig 13645 bp, 9 predicted proteins | sample 1539001 | NCBI WGS metagenome assembly OCZU01 (sample SAMEA3539306, study PRJEB22396) | soil metagenome | biome: tundra; feature: field; material: soil | place: USA | collected 2010-05 | depth 0.15 m
CTCTCCACCCCAGTCGCTCATATTGAATGGAGGATTTGCAAGAACGAAATCCGCCCGCAAATCCTTGTGCAGATCGTTGCGGAAGGTATCGGCGTGGTGTGGTCCTAAGTTGGCCTCGATGCCTCGCAGGGCGAGGTTCATCTTCGCCAGCTTCCAGGTCGTTGGGTTTGATTCCTGTCCGTAGATGGAGAGGTCGCCGATGCGCCCGCCGTGCTTTTCTATGAACTCCTCGCTCTGCACGAACATGCCCGACGACCCGCAGCAAGGATCGTAGACGCGCCCCTTGTACGGCTCAATCATCTCTACCAACAGCCGGACGACACAGCGGGGCGTATAGAACTCGCCTCCTTTCTTGCCTTCTGCGCTGGCAAACTGGCCGAGAAAATATTCATAGACGCGGCCCAGAATGTCTTTCGAACGATTCTCTTTGTCGCCAAGACCGATGGTTCCAACAAGGTCAATCAATTCTCCGAGACGCTGCTTGTCTAGCGCAGGACGGGCGTAGTCCTTGGAAAGCACCCCCTTGAGTTGTGGATTGTCTTTCTCAATCGCCAGCATCGCCTCGTCAATGATCTTGCCAATTTCAGCCTGCTTGGCATTGGCCTGAAGATGCGGCCAGCGGGCTTTCTTGGGCACCCAGAAGACGTTAGCTCCGGCGTACTCGTCACGATCTTCGGGATCGGCGTGTTTCTCTTTCTGCAACTCACTGTGGCGTTCTTCAAATGCGTCGGAGATGTACTTGAGAAAGATCAGCCCAAGGACGACGTGTTTGTACTCGGAAGCGTCCATGTGGCCGCGCAGCTTGTCTGCCGCGGCCCATAGCTTTTGCTCGAATCCGAGATTCGCTCCGTTTGAGGACTTCGTGGAATTAGTGCGTTGTTTGGCCATAAGTTGATGACGCAGAGTAGTTTACTACCGCTTAGCGTGTGCGGACAGTGTTATGGTTGGGCGCTGGCAGTTTGGTTTCTTTGGAACCTAGGGAGCACAACGGAGCAGAACATGCGAGCTCCCGCATGAAGGGTAGAATAAATGCGATCGAGGGAAGAATGGCCGACAAGATTGCTTTGATCGTTGCTGTGGAACATTACAGCGATGCCAGAATTCAACCCGTTCAATACGCCGAAACCGACGCTAAGAGTTTCGAAGCCGCCGTAGGCTTGCACGGATACAAGACCCAGACAATGCTCCTGAGCTCTAAAGCGACAAAAAGCAGCATGGAGTCCAACCTTCGTCGTGGATTGAGCCGTCTCCGAGGTGATGATGAATTTATGTTCTATTACGCCGGCCACGGGTTCTCGAAGAGCGGGCACAACTACATCACCTGTTTCGACACTGATCCGGACGATCTGGAAGGCACGAGTGTGAGCCTGCAGCTGCTATTCGACCTGGTCCACAAATGTGCCAGTGAACGGATCGCCATATTTCTAGATTCCTGCGAAAGCGGCATTACGAAGATCGCCAAAGGACGGGCGATGTACACGAGTATGTCCGAGGGAGAATTGGATGCCTTCTTCCGTGACGCTGAGTACCGAGTTTGTTTCTCGGCCTGCAAAACATCGGAGTCCTCGTATTCATCCGGCGCTTTGAAGCATGGCATTTGGACCTACCATCTCATTGAAGCTCTGAATGGCGATGCGCCTAAGGCGCTGGAAAAAGGTCATCGCTTAACCGCAACGTCGCTTCAAAACTACCTATCGGCCGAAGTGCCCCGAACACTACGAAAGGTCTTTTCAGACCCGAAGGTACAAACCCCGTGGAAGTACGGAGGAGAAAGCCGCGATTTTCAGATCGCCGATTTGACCGAAATATTCCAAAAACGGGCGGAGGTTAAGCCAGGGTACGAGCAACTGAAGCGAGTGTTTTTGCGCGAAGTCGATTCGGTTCACATTTCATCGCTCAGCGGTTTCGTCAAGCGGCACCACCACGTTCCCGACTATGTTTCTTCTTCCACTCAAAGCTTCGTCGAGTCAATCGCAGCAAAGGACATCGACGAACGCCTGGACAAGGTTTTTGAAGCGATCAAGAAACACTTGAAATACAAGAGGCGTGACATTCTCTCGGAGGCGGGACGAATTGTCACCCCCGATTTTGAGTACGCCGTTTTCTGTGCTCAAGATGAGGAAGACCCAGAAAACGCGTTGATCACCGAGGAGCTGATGAATATTTCCCCCTCTGTCATCGAAAGTGACGAGTTCAATCGCGTCTTTGATAAGCGGTTCTCCAATGTCGTGTTTGAATTCAAGAAGAAGATCGATGTGTCCAAGCTGATTGGCGACATCGAGGACTTGGATCGTGATAACATCACTGTTGATTACGACAAAAGCGGATCTTGGTGCGAAGTTTCATTTGACGGTTCACAATTCACGGTAAGACTTGAGTCAGGTATGATGACTTTCGAAAGCCCTCACATGGACAGTCCGCGCGGACTTTTGAAAGGCTTCTTCGAGGTGCAAAAACTGCTGGCCGGAACCCCCGTCGCTCTCGCTTTGAAAGCTTGAAGACGTTACTGTCTGCTTTTCAAGGAATCGGTTCTCGTAGGCAAGGGGAGCACAAGGGGCGCGGCCAGCCACCCTCCGGTCATCAGTGCCAAAGGCGGTTGGGTTTACTTTGGATTAAGACTGTCGGCGGCGGCAGGAGGGATTGAAGTGGCGTTTCCGTCTAGCCATGAAACTGGAATTGGTGAAGCGGGGAGAGCCGTTTCCCTCACCAACTATTTTTTCAGAGGTTCCGAAAGGAATGCTTTTCGGACGCCACCCAAGTCTAAGCCTCCATTTCGCATGGCGGTAGAGAATTCGACCGCTGTCTGTGCATAGTCGCGACCGCTAAACTTGATCCGCAACTTCCGAAGATGTTCTGCCGTCTTGTCTGCAATTTTCAATACTGCCTGGGGATCGACATAGAACAATCCACCTGCGAACGGCAAAGCGATCTGGTGAAGGGACGGAGAAGGCGCCACTACGACGGTTGCAATTTCGGCTGTCTCAACATTGTCGGAGAGATGTGTTCGTATCCAATCGGCGTGGCCCTTGGCCTCTTGAACATCCTTCTTTGATAGAACGCTAGCCTGCTTTTTCTCTGTCTTCGCTTCAAACGCTAGATGCAGGTCAGTGGTGAATGACCATACAACATCAGGAGCCCCGGATTCCGTGCTCCGAGTCGTCGTGGCTCCGAAACATTTTCCAAGGGCTTCTAAACCTTCGTGATAACCGACGTGATAAGTGTCTTTTAATTGGTCGATCATCTTCGCAAGTTTTTGCTCAAACGCTGGGCCTGCCCAACCCCAATTTGAGAGGAGATCCCAGAGACCTTCAGCGTTGGGCTCCGTTCCTTTGCTCGTTTCTGGCTTTGCGGCCTTGTTGCGCTGCTGACGCAGTCGATTCAGCCAACCGGAATTGACGCCACACTTCGAGGCACGCTCTAGGCAATCTTGCTCAGCACCTTCGTCCTGCATGAATGAAGCAGCAATGCTGGCCAAATACCACCACCATGCCCGATATCCAGCAAGCTCAGCACTGGTAAGGTGATCAGCTATGCCGCGTGCAGTTTCATAAGCTGAGGTGTAGTTCTCGTCCCACATGGCTTTCGCGTAGCGTACCTCATCTTTGCCCGCCTCCTCGTAGTCCTTAGGCTGTTCTTCTTTCTGCTTCGCCTGAATTCCTCCGATAGCGGCGTCGGCCTCTTTCCGGTACTTCGCGTCGCCAATGAGGGCCAGCATCATCGAAATAAGTTGATCTGGTGTCTTGGCAGCAAGTTCTGACTGCTCTACTCCCCAGTTAATCTCTGCTGCCAGTTCTGGTGGAAATCCTTTCATCAAAGCCGAAGATGTGGCTGCATTGACCAGAGACTGGCCGAGCCACACAATGATTGCGAAGTCGGTCGCGTTGCGGGTGCACCGGCCCATTCCCTGGATTAATCGCGTCCGCTCCCTTTTCCGCAGGACGGGGCCCATTTTCCACCGTTCACTTAAGTGCCGCTCAAGCGGGTTTATCGCGGCTGGGGATTCCGACAGAACCAGTAGCCGACACTGTTCATCGGGCAAGTCGAGGCCGTCATATCGACCAGCCAGCGTCAGAAAGACATCGGTATTTTGCACAAATCCATCAACTGTATTGGCAATATCCACTGCGCCCAGTCGTGCGGGTTTGTTCTGCATGCTTGACTCTAGAGATTCGAAAGTGCGATTCATGATGCGCTCAGACGGAGCGAGTAGTACGGCCCTTCGCGTTTTCATGCCGTCCCAGAGCCCCGCAACGACTTGGTCGGCGTCGGCGGCGCCTACATATACTCCGGGCACAAAAACGTACCGGCGGCCCCATTGTGAGCTCTTGGCTCTGATCATCTCCAGTTTCTCAATGCCGTATGCACGTTGCAGATCACTTTCGCCCCCTAAAGTCGCCGACATATATATTCTCTGGTTCGCTGACGCAAAGGGCGGATGGGTGTGAGTGGGCGGGACTAGCGGCCGGATGGAAATATCAAATGATGAGACTAAGAACAAGCAGGACTGGATTCTGCTCCGAATCAGCTTCCAAGCGAATCGTGCTGTCCCAGCGGTTGCCTGATCGAGAACCGCTATGACTCCTTCGATGCATTCTGGATGTCCGCAAATATCTGCGAGCTCCACGGTGCCTGAAGATTTGTCCAGTATCGATCTAACCTGCGATTCAGATAGACCGGGTTGAAGAGCGGACAGCAGAGAATTATAAAGATCGGCCTCTTTGGACGCGTTTGCGGAGACTGTCCACATGTCCGCGACATACTGTTCCGCGCCATGAGCATCATCGAAAAGTATCGCATCGCAGTTTTGTAAGACTGGGTTGATGTTGAAGAGGTTTGAATATGTGGAGACAGCAAGAGCGGCTGCCGTCCTGTAACGTCCCTCCTCGGATACACTGCGCGTATCTTTTGTCCCACGTAGGTCGGCGCAGGAAATCCCAAGCCGCGATCCTTCCGCGAGGACTTGGCCGGCCAGTTGGTTAGTGAGCGAGAGGTATGCGGTTTTACTACCTGACGCTCTTGTCCACTCTGCGATTAGGAGGCCCACCGTAGTCTTGCCAGTTCCGGTTGGGAGTTCGAATGCAACGTTGGATGATGTCGTGTGCTTCTCGGCGTACTCGCGCAACACATCCTGCTGCGGGCCTCTTAGATATCCGTGTGTGCTTGAACGGCCAGAAAGCTTGTAAAACAAATCCTCCGGCGTCGCATGGGTAGGTGACGCCGACTTGACCTGTTTGAATTTTGGTTTAATCTGATCGGGCACGCGTAAATCCTACGGGATTCCCTAGCAATGATCAAAGCCTCATATCAACATAACGATCGGAGGCGAGTACCGGCAATCGGGAAAAGGGCTCATCCAGTGTTCGGCGGTTGTTGGGCCCCTACAGACGGCCAAGGTCTTTCTGAACGCGGGCGAGGGTTGTGTCGAACGGAAGTTGTCCGCGACAGGACCTTTTCCACGAAAGTGTATTCGGGGTTAGAGCAGGGGATGTCGTGGGCTCAATGGATGCGACTCAGATCAAGGATGGTTTGAAATCAACAGTGTAGGCATTCGCAGATCTCATTGGAAGCCCGGAATCGGTTCGCACGGTTTCCGCGTCGTACTCGGGTTCGCTAAATCTGACATTGGCTATCCGCGGAGCAATGCAATCAATTCCGGGCATGAAACAACATCCATAACCAAGTGCAGTCGGTCAGTTTTCCCATTGTTTTCGACCTGATGGGGTTTGCGAGTATCGAGGTACCACACCTCTCCCTCCTTCATCCGGGTCTTAACCTCGCGGCCCTTAGGATCCCAACTGGTAAACCAAACGGCAGAGTTTGTGCAGATCGGGATGTGAATGCGAAGGGTCTTCGCCTGTGTCGTTCCGGCGTCCACATCCACTGAATCCGTGTGTCGTTTAATGGATCCGCCTGCAGCTAGGCGCATAATGCGGATACGGTGCTTGATCCCCGGCACCACCTCAATGAGGGACTCCAGTTCTGGAAGTTTCTTCCGGGCGTCCGTGTCTGCAATTTCCAATGCCAGAGTCTTCTGGTTGCACTTCTTCCATGCCTTCGGCATTTCGGAAGGCTTTATGATGAAATCGGACCGCCCTTTATAGCCGCGAATGCAGAGAGCAGACCATGAAGCGCGATCATTGTACTGGGTGGAATAATGGGTGATGAGTTGGTCACCTTTTGCAAGAACCGCAACCTTGGCGTCATCCACGGAAAGCGGGTCAATCTTTAGTCGTCGTATGGTCCACTGTTCAGAAGGCGGGAGTTTGGCTGGTCGCACTCCCTCTCCGAGTAGCCATATTCCTACGAGTTCGCTGCCGGACAATATCTTCGTAGCCTTTGATTTTGCAGAGGCTAGATGAGCAACGGCGCGATCAACCGGATGCTCTTGCCAAAGCCGCAACCACACCCGTGGAGTCTTGGCTGTCAAGCTAAGCAGGAACCTCGAACAAATTCGCTCGTAACCGCGCTGGCATGCAAGCCGCTTAACGATCAGGTCGCCTGGTTCGATGTGAAAACGGGTGGACCTAGAAAAGTCTTTCACCGGCTGCCTGTAGCGCGCCACGGCTAAAACTGCAGCGGCAAGTAGTCCGTCGCGCGACCGGATTAGCTTCAATTGGTTGGCAGCTGACCAACTTGAGATTCTGGTTCCCGTAGCTCTTAGGAACGGACCACGAATGATTCCTCGTTCGTGCGCGCGAAACAAATCTAACGCTTCTTGCAGGGAGTCGGAGGGGTTGGTTGACATACATTCACCTTCGTGTCGCTTCATACAACGTGGGACAAACACTAGGCAACTGGCAAAGCTTTCCAACAGGCTCGCAGATCGGCATTCGCCTCATAGCCCTTCGCTCGGCGGTTAAGGCCCAAGGCCACTCGCTGCGTTGTTCCCGCGCCGCAAAATGGATCGAGTATGAGATCAGCAGGGTGGCTAAATGCCAGCACCAGTCGCTTGACTACCTCTGGCGCGAAGCTGTTCGGATTGCTGATGACACGGGGCGGTTTGTCAAAGGGCCCCCAAATATCGCGCCGAAAGGCGTGCGATCTGTAGTCGGCTGTGGATTTTCCCGGTCGGCCCTTCCTCCAGAAACAGAGGAGATGCGAGTAGCACATCCGATATAGATCGATGCCCCAGGTGCGAACAAGAATCTTATGAGCGAAAAGTCGCATGCCCTTACTCTCAAGGATCGCTGCTATGCGCGCATCCTTGGCCACAATCGTCCCCTTCCATTTACGATTAGTAACGACTACGGCTATCACCCCGTTGGAAGCCAATGCGCCAACGCAGCCGATGAATACCGATTCGTAGAGATCAAAAAGCTCACTCCAATTGGCACAATTGCTTTCGGAGAGATCGGGCGGACTGGTGATGACCAACTGGACAGACGCAGCTTCCTCAGAAAGGAACTCGGAACTGCGGACTCTGACAGTGCGGCGAATGCTCCCTGTGAACATCCAATCCGGAAAGCCCATAAGGAAAGCTTTCCGATTAGGGGAACTTGTCGGAGCCGTTACGCGCTTTTGCGATCTCGGCTTCCAACCCTCTTACGCTGATGTTGCGTTCGTCCTCAGGTATTGCCAGCGCTCTCTCGAACCATACAATGGCCTCTTGAAAGTTCTGCTCAAGCCGGTAGACACGACCCATTTCATACAGCGCAAAACCATAATTCGGTCGAATGTGGCCGATCACATCCTGTAAATATCGGCGGGCGGTCTCGAATTCTTGATGTGAGGAATCGTACCGGCTGGAAAGTTTTTCCACATTCCCAAGACGCATATACGCTGACCCGAAATTGCAAACAATTTCCCAGTTGTTGGGACTGAGTTTATTGGCCGCTTCAAAATCCTTGAGCGCCTTTTGCAAATCTTTTTTTCTCTTGGCCGGGTCAGTTTCGTAATCTGAATAGAACATCCGACCCACACCACGACCGTTGAGAGTGCGCCACTCAATCTCGTTCTTGGTCTTCTGATCAAGTGATTCGTCAGACCTGACGGTCTCAAGAAGGCTCTCGCTGCCGGCACGCGATTGCTCTGTAAACTTGGCCGCGTCTTGTTTATTGCCTTCCTTGGAGCTGTGAAGAACCATCATTGAGAATGCACGCACCAAACCTGCACTCGCCATGTACTTCAAAGGTCGATCTGCGGTTTGTCGAACGACGTTTTCAAATGCGCCAATTGCTTTTGTGATTTGGTCCTTCGAGTACAGGTGGTAATAGCTCACCCCGAGGTTGTACTCAGCTTCGTCCTTAAATGTCGGTTTTTGATCAAGCAAGCGTTCGAGTTCGCTGGCGGCCTTCGCGGGCTGGCCAAGCATGTCATCGACGATGGCTGAGTAATATTGAGCGCGAATGAAGCTGGGGTCCTTGTGCACAGCGCCCGCAAGCTTCTGCCTTGCCTCGACGAGGATCGTCCGGTTCTTGGATGATGAGGATACAAATCGATCAATATCGCGTAGCGCCTCGGTGGCCAGATTGAATGCTTGCCAGTTGCTAGTTTCCATTGAGCTGCACCCTGTCCTTCAAGTACATCGCCACCTCGAATGCTAACTGTTCCTGTGACTCTGGGCAGTCTTGTCTCCCGACCTTCCTCTCCCAGAGCTCGACAACCGCACCCTTGTACATTAGCTTAACCCAAAACGAGTAGCGGAATCCGGCTTTTTGCACCATCCCGGTGATCGTATACTGGGGCTTGAAAAAGCGCTTTGTGAAGAAGGATACGAGCTTGCCTGACGTGCTCGACACCACTTCTGTCACAAGCTCTACCAGTTCGTCCGCGCGCGGCGTGTCTACAAGAATGAGAGAGCTGAAAGAACCAAGACGAAAGCGGTCTCGCGGCTTGTAGTATTCCTGGACTCGCTCCACAGCGTTCTTGAGCACTTCGGTGAGAGCAAGAGCCGCTCCTTCTCCGGTGGCATCCACAAAGTCTCCTATTTGTAGCTTGTTCTTACCGAAGCGTCCTCCAATGCGGCTGGCTAGCTTGCCGACAATCCAGAGCCCGACTAAAAGGAGGATCGTTTCTATTAGAGCCAGCAAACCTTGCCAAACACCAGAGCTCGCCTTTTCTAAGGACGGCGAGAAGTACTTGTTCTGCAAGCCTTCTTCCTTAGCCAATACTTCGCGGAGGCACTTCTTGGCAACTTCTCGTTCAGTGCCCGAGGCACTTTCCAGCGCTTTGGCGTAGGCCTTTTCTGCGTCAGCTAGGCGACCCTGGTTTTCATAGATCTGGCCGATCTCAATCTGGCGCGTGGCCGCGGTAGTCTCTGGCGAGCCCACACCGGTTGACGCGTTCGGGGCTGAATGATCAGTCGGAGTAGGGCTTGGCGTTTGGGGACTGGTTTTCAAATCAGCGTCGCCACCTTTGGATGGAGGCCCAACTGACCCGTGAGGCTGTGCTTCTTTCGCCACATTTTGGGAAACCAGACTCGCGCCTTTCAAGTTCATGAACGGAAAAGAAACTAGCAGAACGAGGCTTAGGGCTCGCACGAGACCGTTGGAGGCGAAGTGCCTTGCAGCCAGAATCGCTGATCTCTCCCAGCTGCGACAATCGCGTCGCGGCCATAGCGCTATTTTTTTAGGATAGCGATTGCTTCCCATTTCACCCTCCTGCCACGTGGATGTAGAAAGGCCACTTTCGACAATCGGAGCCGGTAGACGCTTTCAAGTGTGAATCCTGCGCTAGTTGCGGCACGGGTCAAATCATGCAAAAGCGGGATTCGGCTGCCGCCGTTTGGCATATTAACGGCAAGGTGTCCCCCCTTCGACAATATCCGGTGACTCTGCTCGACCACGGGATGTAGAAATTTCGCGAGCCACTGTGAATATGATCGATAGCGTACAAAGCTCTGGGTATTATGATCTGAGTACTTTTCCCAGTCAAAGTACGGGGGGCTTGAAAACACTAAGCGAGCAGAGCGCGACGGCAGTTGGGGAAGAATATCCTCCGCACATCCCTTTTGGATTTCACCTGTACCCGGAACGCACTTCAACTTCCCAACAGTTTGGATGCACTGCTTAAGGCCCCGAACCTGCAGACCGCACGGTTCGATTCCCAAATAATGGCGCGGCAGGCTTAAACATCCAACGAGTCGCCCTCCGTATCCTGCCGCGAAGTCGACGATGAGGTCGTCTGGAGCCGTGAAGGCCTGTATTACTGCCCTGGCAACCGTGGGCCTGAAATTGGACACCGCCGCGCAATTTGAAAATGTCTTGAGCATTATCCTCAAGGAACTGGCGTTGGCGCCGTGCCGGTCGGGCCAAACTGTGAAGGCTCGTCGAATAACCTGCCGAAGACGCACGTCATCTTGGAAACAATCCATAGGGCACATGTAACGGCTCACCCGCACCGACCACATCTGAGGATGAAAACTGCTTGCAAGCGTCACCCCGACGTTAGACCCGCGAATCTGTTTTCCCTTCATCACATCGGTCGGGTCCAGATCACTGAGTCTTCTCAACTCGGACGTCATTTGGGTGGGAGACAGCTTGTAATGTGGAAAGCCACGCTCGCGCCAGTATCGAAAGGCCTTTTCGACGTACCTTGTCTTTTGCCGCTCACTTAGCCTCAGCCATTGGGCTCCAGTGAGATCGAAGGGACCCTCGGTTTTGTTTGGAGGAGGCAGTCGTCGAGTCAACTGTGAGATTTCAGGGCAAACACCCTGTCTCCTTCCGACAAGATTCGGCAAAAGAGTCTAGCCACTTGACCAACGGAAGTATAAGCAAAGGCGAAAGATGCGATGGCGACTAACGAAGCAACTTCGCAACTGACATCCTGACCTTGATCGATCCGAACTTAGCCTTCTGGATCGAATAGCTGGTCTGAATATACTCTTTGGCGATGGCATTCATATCTTCGTAAGTCACTTCTTTGCCGCCCAATTCCGTGTGGTTTAGATAGGCAATCTTGGCAGCATACAGCTTGGATTCGAGCATTCCGAGGCGCGCACTCAGCTCCTCCAGATTCGGCTGATCTTCGGGCTGGTCACTCGCTAGGCGTCGAGGCATATCAAGAGAATCGAGTGGTTAGCATGCCGGGCGACAGCAATCCGCTGGCATGAGTCAATAATGCTACCTCAATGGAAACTGCTTGGCCAATCTCTTAATCGCTAAAGTCGAGGATTGTATCGACTGAAAACAGGATTAGAAGATTTTGCAGACGCTGTCTGCAAATGTTGTCCCGAAAACAAGCAAGATAGCGCCCCTCATCTGAGCGTGTTTACGCAGTCCAAATGGTGGTTCTCGGTCAATAGTTGTTTATTTTGGCCATCGTGCTGTGGATATTGATCGTTCATAGTGTCACAGACCCATCCCAATTCCCAGCCCGGTGGATGAAGCTTGATTGATCTCCAAGGCGGAAGTTTTCGATATATCGGCTCCCAGTTGGGGCCCGAGTTTTGCCACGTCGTCGGTGAAGAGTGTGGCCTCGTGGCTGGCGCGGGAGATGGAGACGTAGGCGAAGCGGGAGTTGAGCAGGTCCGGGTGGACGCCTGTATCGGCGTGAACGAGGACGCGTTCGGCGGTAAGGCCCTGGCAGCTGTGACTGGTAACGGCATAGCCGTGGTCTAGATGACGATGCTCGTTGGGGCTGAATTCGATCTGGCGGTTGTTTTCGAGGCGTGCAGAAACCCGACCATCGGGATGGATGGCCTCTATGGTCGCGAGGTCGCGATTGGCGACGCCAAGCGATTTGTCTGGGGCTGTAAACTGAACGCGGTCGCCTAGGGAGAACTCACGTTCGATTTCTTGATAGACGCTGACGCCGGCGAGTCGGCGGGGATCATAGGTGGCAAGTTCCTGGTTTGCTTTCTCGACCGTGAGCTGGTTTACGCCTGGGTCGATTGCGACAACCGACGCATAGGCTCCAGCCCCGATTCCCATGGCTTTGCTGCCGCGTGTGTAGCGAATTACGTCGTTGACCTCGTAGTGACCTGCCCAGGAGCGTTCGGCGCCAGTCATGTCCTGCCGCTGAACAAAGACACGGAAAGTATGATCCTTCGGAGCTAGGGTTCCATTGAGCTTTAGCTCCTGGCGAACCGCGACGTTCAGATCGCGGCGGGAAGCATTGTCTGGTGAGACGATGAGAGTGTTCTGGGGCGATTCGACGTAGCTCTTGGCAATGGTGCGGATACGCTCTTCCCCGTTGGGAATTTCCTTCACACGGCCCTGCTGTTGGAGTGCGTCGAGCGCGGCAGAAACTTGGCCTGTGGCCAGCAGTTCGACGGCAGATTTCAGAGCCGGGTCCTGCTGCCGAACGATCTCATCGAGTCGCGCCGTGCGCATTCCCGCTTCCTGTAGTTGCTCGAAGGGGCGGCCTGCCTCAACGCCCTGATGCTGGCGGATATCCCCTATAAGAACCACGCGGTCGTGGGGAGCAAGCCGCGTGAGGAACTCGCGCATCTGGTTGGTGCTGGCAAGGCTCGATTCATCGACAAGGTAGAAGTGCTTTCGCTGTCCTATGTCTGGATCTGCGATGCGGGACAGGAAGCCTTGCAAGGTTCGGGCTTCAATTCCTGCCTCATTCAGTTGTCGGGCGGCGCGGGAGGCCGGGGCGAAGCCCTCAACCTGATAGCCCCGGCTCTCCGCGGCGCTGCGGATGGCTGTGAGCGTGGTCGTCTTGCCTGAGCCGGCAAAGCCTTGGATACCTTGAATGCGGTCTGGCGAACTGAGCACGTCCTCCACTACGGTCTTTTGTGCCGGGTTGAGGTGCGGGTGCTGATCGGCAAGGGCGATCGCCTGTGGTCGCGGAAGAACCGGCTGGATATCGTTTTGTCCCTCACGGACTCTGCGGATAATTTCATGTTCCGCCTCGATGGTTTTGGCGGTCGTGAACTGACGGCCAGGAATGCTCTGAGAGCGCTCGACGACTTGAAATTCTCCGGAGGCTAGGCGAGCGTCAAGGTGGGCGCGGACCTGGGCATGGGTGATCTCACCCATACCGCGTCGAAGCCCGTCGCGGATTAGCGCACGTTCATCCACAACCGCTTCGCGCTCGAAGTTTTTGTCGCGGGAAAAAGTGAGAGATTCTCGAACTCGGTCCAACGAGTTGACGGGCTTCTCCTGATGTTGAGAGCGTTCCCGTGCTGCGCATACAACCGCCTCGGCTTGGTGTCCGAAGTCTGCTGCCAGTTTCCGGTGCGCGGCCATCACCTCTCCCGGTGAATGAATCTCCTTGCGGTCTCGCGTCGAGTGCGCAGCGATCTCGGCAGCTTCCTTCCCCGAGCGGCCCGTGCGTTCGAGATACTCACGAATCTGTTGGCTGCGGGGACTGGATGCGTCGAGATACTCTTGCGTGTAGCCCTTGATCTCCGGCGCTCCGCTCCGCCCTGTCGTAATTTCGTAACCGAATTGGCGTAGTTTGTAGGTCAGTTCGGATTGATAGATGGCAGTGGCGAACTGCTGAGATGCGAAGAGGCTTTGCGGCTGAATCGCACGAGGCTGGCCATTGTCGCGCTCGGTGACGTTGAAAACGACCGCGTGGGTATGCAGTTGCGGCGCAACATAGCCATCGACCGGGCGGGCGGTATCGTGCTCGAACTTGGCGGCGATAAACTTGCCCGTGGTCTCGGGCGGATGATTGCCGCCGATGCGAGCTTGCGTATAGTGTTCGAGCTGGTCAAGGGCAACGCGGACGCTCTCCCGGTGCGCTTCGCGGA
>OCZU010001856.1_pt1 | contig 13633 bp, 13 predicted proteins | sample 1539001 | NCBI WGS metagenome assembly OCZU01 (sample SAMEA3539306, study PRJEB22396) | soil metagenome | biome: tundra; feature: field; material: soil | place: USA | collected 2010-05 | depth 0.15 m
CCATCATCAAAGCCCTGATGTTCTGGGTGGAGCAGCGCTTGTATGCCATCCCGCTAAACGCGGTGAGCCAGATTGCACGAACGTCCGAATCCGAAGTTCACCAGGTCGATAACTACGAAGTGCTGCAGTTGCGCAACCAGGTGCTACCGCTGCTGCGCCTGGGACGTCCCTCCCGCGTCGAGATAGACCGGAAATCGTACAAGCTATTCGTCCTGGTCATTACCGTTGGAGAGAAAAAATACGGCTTGGTCGTCGATGCTCTGGAAAGAGAAGAAGAATTGGTCATCAAGGCTTTAGACGACCATACCTTCGCCACCGACCTGGTGAACGGTGCTTCGATCCTAGGAGATGGGAAGGTTGTGCTGATCCTGAATCTGCCGGCGGTTGTGGAACACGTCGCGCGTCCGCGCGCGGAAGCAGCCGGTCTGGTTAATTGTGGACTCTTGCTGAACCATGCCGATCGCGCCCGGCTGGCGCTGAGCGCAGCGGGAGGCCGGGCATGAAATCAGAAATGAAAAGAGTTCGCGTGTTGGTGGTGGATGATTCCGCTTTAATGCGGAAGATGATTCCGCAAATGCTGGAGGCCGATCCGTCGATCGAGGTGGTGGGCACGGCGATGGACGGGACCTTCTGCATGAAGAAGATCGAGGAGTTGCAGCCCAACGTGGTCACTCTCGATCTGCAGATGCCCGCAATGAACGGCATCGACACTTTGAAAGAGATCATGCGCCGGCACCCGGTACCGGTCATCGTGGTCAGTTCCCACAGCACCGAAGGCGCTTCGGTCACGTTGAAGGCGTTGGGGCTGGGTGCTTTTGACTTCGTCACTAAGCCGCAGGATGCCACTGCGCACATGGCCGCAACGGCGGCGGAGTTGATCGCCAAAATCAAAGCGGCCGCCGATTGCAAGGTGGTTCGTCCAGGAATTTTTCGGGCCGCCGCGCCCCCAGAAAAGATTTCAACCGGGAAGTTCGCACCGCCGCCCAGCAAATTGGTGGCGATCGGAATTTCCACCGGAGGGCCACAAGCCCTTGAGTTCCTGCTGGCGCAACTTCCCCCGGACTTTCCCGGTGCCATCGTAGTGGTGCAACACATGCCCGAAGGCTTCACCGACATGTTTGCGCGCCGTCTGGACGAGTTGTGTTCGCTGCGGGTGAAGGAAGCCCAATCGGGGGACCTCCTGCAGGCTGGGCGCGTACTGATCTGCCCTGGAAGCCGCCACATGAAAGTAAAGCGGCTGACCATGGGAGACATCGTGGTGCTCAACGACGACCCGCGAGTGAATGGCCACCGGCCCAGCGTGGACGTTCTATTTAATAGCGCAGCTGAGGAATTCGGTTCGCAAGCGGTTGCAGCGTTGATGACCGGCATGGGCGATGACGGGGCGGAAGGTCTGGGCGCAGTGAAGCGAGCCGGCGGCATGACCATCGCGCAGAGCGAAGAGTCGTGCGTGGTCTTCGGCATGCCCAAGGCTGCCATCGAACGCGGGTATGCCACGCGGGTGGTGGGTTTGGACGTGCTGTCTTCGACTTTGCAAGCGATTTGTGGCCGGAACGAAGGCCACGGGGAGAGCGGCGGGGCGGGAAAATCAGTCCGCGCCGGACGCTGAAACGAGTTGCTGACACAGGTCCTGCGACCTGAGTCATCTGGCCGGCGGGGAACCGCCGTGATGGAATCTGTTAGAGGAGGATGTTATGGAGCAGTTTGCAGCCGTGAAACGCAGCAAGGACGGCCAGCCGGTCCGCTACTTGATCGTGGACGATTCCGTGTTCGCGCGCAAGAATCTGGCCCGCATGATCGAGACTTTCGGCGGACAGGTGGCGGCCGAGGCCGGTGACGGTTTGACCGCCATCAGCGAGTTCGAGCGCACCCATCCCGACATCGTGCTCATGGATATCACCATGCCGCAGATGGAGGGCATCGAAGCCGCCGAGAAAATCGTCCAGGCGCATCCCGAGGCCCGTGTCGTCATGGTGTCTTCGGTGGGCTACCAGGAAAACATCGTGGCCGCATTGCAGCGCGGAGCACGCCATTTCGTGCAGAAGCCGGTGAAGCCGGAAGTGCTGTACGAGGTCATCAAGTACGTGCTCGGAGAAGACGGCGCGGTTGCGACTGCGGCTGGCGCGGGAGTCTAATCGCATGAAGATGGAGCTGATCCAGCCTTTCATCAATGCGGCGGACGCCGTGTTGTCGCAAGGTCTGTCGGGGACCACGAAGGTGGGCAACCTCTCGATGGAAGAGGAAGGCTATCGCCGGAAAGGTGTGGCCGGCATGGTGGCGCTTTCTGGCGACATCGAGGGCCGCATCATTCTCGACCTCGAGCCGCAAACCGCCGTGCGCGTAGCCAGCCACTACGCAGGCGCGGAGTTGCCCGAATCGGACGCGCTGATCAAAGAAACTATCTTCGAATTGGCCAACCAGGTCGTCGGCAATGCCGTCTGCGCGCTCAACGACCAGGGTTTCCGCTTCCGTGTACATCCTCCCATGCTGCTCACTTCCGAAGAGGGCGACAGGACCAGCGAAGACGTGGAAGCGCTGATGATCTGCTTTGAAACTTCCCTGGGCAACGTGTTTATGAACGTCGCGCTGCGCCACAGCCGCCAGCGCATGGCCGCTCACGTGGCCGTGGGCGGTTAGAGAGCAATCGCAATGACCAGGCCTGATTCCTGGCTCTTGCGCCTGACAAAGCTATTGTAGCCGCCTCGGACTTCCTTACACTGTTCTGGTTTCCCTCCTTGAATTTCCTTGTCTCGAGCGAAACGAGGGATCTTGGTGTTCGCCCGAGGCTGCGACACCGGTGGCGCAGGCAAGTACCAAGATCCTCGCTTCGGTCGGGATGGCAAGTGTGTCTTGGTCCACTCTATCTCTGGAAACGATCTAAGCTCGCAGCGGCAACTGCGAACCCGAGTCCTCCCCGGACTCCTCGGCAGGATCCGCAATCCTCCTCAACTCGGGATACTTCTTGATCAGCGTGGGCGGGGCTGGCACTCGTTTGCCGCTCACCATGGCCTTCAACTCCAGCGCATTCACGCCGGCTTTGCTTTCGAAGTGATTGTTGGTGATCACGAACGTGGTCCGCGCCCGTTCAGCGACGCTCTTGATTCTTGCTTTCCAGCCCTCAAGCTCCTGTTCGTTGTAGAGATAGTTGTAGCGGTCGTTGCGATTGTCGGAATCGAACCACTGCTCGTAATTGCGGCCATGTAAACGGACGTAACCGATCGGCCCAGTCACGTGTTGGGTGGGCGCCAGCGATCGCCCGAGCACAGGCTGGTCGATGTTGCAGAAACCGACATTCTCTTTCGCGAATGCGGCCAGTGTTGCAGCATCATTCCAACTGGAGTGCCGCACTTCGACCACGCGCGGGTATTCGATGAACTGGCGCAACAGGCGTTCGAGATATTCGCGGTTCAGAGAAGTATTCTTGAACGATACGGGGAACTGGATGAGCAGCGCGCCCAGCCGTCCCTCGCTGGCAATAGCGTCGAGGCCTTCGCGTGTGCGGGCCTCGTCTTCGTCGGTGGGGCGGATAGTCGCGGCCGAGGTGGGCTCCATTACCGCAATGGGAGAATGCGTGAACGCGCGGTAGAGTTTCGCCGCGAACAGAAAATTCCTGTTCACGGCCGCAACTTTGCGGCACCAGAGTTTGGCCCACTCCGGCTTCAGTGGTCCGTAAAACGATGTGTTGATTTCCGTGGTATCGAAGAAGCGCGCCAGATACTCCAGGGGATGCTGCTTGCGGCGCTGCATACCGGAGGGATAAAAAATGCCGTCCCAGTCTTTATATGACCAGCCAGCCGTGCCGAAGCGGACATCGTGCGAGAGTTGCGGTAAACGAACTTGAGCCGAGGATTCCATGGATGGAACCGCAGACGGAGGGCAAGGCCAAGGTTAGCACAGCGGCGACGGGAGGAGCGTCGCCCCATCCGGCAGGCGGTTTCCCGCCGAGGTCGCACCCGGTAGGGCCAGACAAGGAACTTGCGAAGCCTGCCAGATTATGCGAAACAGAAGCTATGCTCACCCGACTAGCTTCCGCTTTGACTCTCTGTTTGCTCGCAGGATTGGCGACCCCTTTGGCGGCACAGGACAAATCTGATGCCGCGAACATTCGTTCCCTGGAATTGAAATGGACCGAATCGTATAAGCAGCGTCAAGTCGACATTCTCTCGTCGCTGCTTGCCGAAGACTTCGTCATCACCATCGAGGACGGCAGCACATACAGCAAGACTGGCTACATCAGCCATAGCGCCGAGCCGTCCGTTCACGTGGAAGTGGCGGAGATGTCCGATATGAAGGTTCGCATGCACGGGAACGCGGCCGTGGTAACCGGCACGTATCACGAGAGAGGCGTGTCCGATGGCAAGCCCTACGAGGATCGCGACCGCTTCACGGATGTCTGGATGAAGAGCGGCGGGAAGTGGCAGGTCGTGGCGTCGCACTACAGCGTGCCGGTGAAGTAGGCATAGACGATCCCTTGGGCGGTGCGGTGCATCATTATGCTTTACGTAACGCGTAACATCCGCTTATAATAACTTGTGATCCTCGGTTACCGCGACAAGCGGACCAGAGATTTCGCACTTGGCAAAAGGGTCAAGGCCTTCTCCGGCATCGAGCGTCCCGCGCGTCTGAAGCTGGACCGCTTGGAGGCGGCGGTCACTCGGCGGGATCTCGCCGTCTTGCCCGGCAACCGATTAGAGATGTTGAAGCGAAATAGAACAGGGCAGTACAGCATCCGTATCAACGACCACTGGCAGATTTGCTTCGACTGGAAGGTGGGTGCGTCCGGTCCGTCGAAGGTGGAGATTATTGACTACCCTTAGGAGAATGCGATGCCAGTAACTGCAATTCATCCCGGGGAACATTTGGCCGAAGAGCTTGCCGAGCTGGGAATGAGTGCCGCCGAGCTGGCGCGGCAGCTCGAGGTTCCGACCAACCGCATCACCGAAATCCTGAATGGACGGCGCGCCATCACCGGCGACACGGCTTTGCGCCTGGCCCATTTCTTTGGCACGACCGCGGAGTTCTGGCTAAATCTGCAAAGCCTGTATGAGATCCGGCTCGCCCAGCGGAAATCGGGCAAGTCCATTAAGGCATTGCCCACGCTGAAGGGCTTCGAACAGGTTCACGCGTAGTTCCACAACGGCTACTTCAGAACAGAAGGAAGATCGCGCGCACCGTGGAGAATTCGGATGACTTGCACCGGCTTCTTTTCCGGATCGCACACGATCAGGTAGTTCGAGTAAGGATGCACGACCCAAAAGCGAAGAGGTAACCGAGTAACGTCCTTCCGCATTCGTCCCACAAAAGGGGAATCGGCAAGGAGATCGCATGCCCGAAACACTGCTGCCTCAACGCGGTCGGCAGCGTCGGGATTGTCCTGGGCTATGAAGTTCCAAATGTCGAGGAGGTCATCTGTAGCTTGAGGCGTGAACCGATACCTAGTCATCCCTGCCGTCGTTCGGCTGGCCGGGCTCGCTTCAGTTCGTTGAGTCTGGAACGCACTTCGTCGGGTTCGAGCAATTCTCCGCGTTGCGCGGCGGCGTAGCCCTCGTCTATCTGCGCTTCGATCTCTGCGCGGTGCGCAGCCAACCATGCTTCTTGTTCGTGGAGCATCGAAACGGCGTGCTCCACGTAGTCATCGACGGTTTGGTATGCGCCGCGCTGGACGTCCTCTCGAATCGCAGCTTCAAGTTCGGGTCGCAGGCGAATTTCCATGTCGATATTCTACCGCTCAGTCCAGCGACAATACTACCCAATACACGCCTGTGGGATAAGTATCCGTGCGCGCGTAGCAGGCGCCCACCGAGAAGCTGCGCAGATTGTGGCTGGCGAGCATGCGGCTCGCATTTTCCGGCAGAGTTTCTGGATGCAGGCTGGTGTAAGTGAGAACCGTGTAGCGTTGCGCGAGTTGATGAACCGGGGAGGTGCCAAGCTTGTCCGCATGCGCCATCGAGCACGCGGCATCGTCTGCGGTGGGCAGATCGCGGCGGGACAAGCCAGGCTGTTTCGCCTCATGCCGCGCTTGCGCCACTGTCGCCGCGATCCGGTCCTTCACTTCCGCCGCGGAATAATTGGGGAGGGCATGGCCAAAGTCCTGCACGATGAACAGCCGGTCGCCGCTACGGACCACGCCCAACCCGACTACGTTATAAGCCGGGTTGAGCAGGTTCGCGCGATGCGGGGGGGATAGCATGAGATGTTGATGACCTTTTTCAGCGTCGAAATCGAGCGCGACGTTCTCGCCTTCCTGGTCGAGTTGGGTGCGGGTTGCGGCCGCCAGGCGTTGGGGCAAGGAGGGCTCGCCATCAAACTGGTGTGAAAGTTGGCGCGCGGCAAACATCGCTTCCGCATGCGCGCGGGCAGCCTGGCTCATGCCGGCATCGAGCGTCAGACGCGGTGCACCGGCTTGCGCTCTGGCCTGGTTTGCCAGAACCAGAAGCACCTGTTCGGCCCCGGCATCGTAGTCGCTGAAGGGAATATCGGGGGAGGTTGCCGAGGCCGGTTTCAGCGTCGCATGCTGTGCTGGTTTTTCCGCAGCATCCGCATTTCCATCGGAAGCCGCCATCAATCGGGACGATGGCGGAAGCGAGAAGACGCCCATTACCAGGACTAGCGCCACTACGACTTTAGAAGCCCTTAACATCGCTTGTGCCTACTCAGCTCAATCCTGGGAAGGATGCGAACTCAGGCTCAAACTTGCCTCTGGTGCTACGCTAGAATCTGAAAACCACCCGGAGTAGTTACCTTCGCTATGGAACCTGTCATCACTGGGGTCATTGGCCTGTTGTTTGGCAGCCTGATTGCTTGGCTTGCGCTGGGCTCGCGCACCGCCGCGCTGAACGCCCGCTTGTGCTTGACGGAAAAGGAATTAGCGGCTGAAAAGGCCGATCTGGCGCGGCTTCAACAGGCTCACACCGATTTGGTGGCGGGTAAGGCCAGATTAGAATCCGCGCTGGAAGCTGAACGAAAGACCAGCAACGAAAAGATTGAGTTAGTCACTCGCGCCAGCGAAGAATTGCGCAACGCCTTCAAGGCCATGGCCTCCGATGCGTTGAAGAGCAACAACTCGTCCTTTCTGGTGATTGCGGAAGAAACGTTAAAGCGCTTTCAAAGCCAAGCCAAAGGCGATCTCGATGCCCGGCAGAAGGCCGTGGCCGACATGGTGGCGCCGGTGCGCGATTCGCTGAATAAAGTGGACGCGCAGATTCAGCAACTGGAAGTGGAGCGAGGCAAGGCCTATTCGGCCTTGCATACCCAGGTGCAATCGCTGATCACCACCCAGAAAGAGCTGCAATCGGAGACCGGAAATCTGGTGAAGGCTCTGCGCACGCCCAACGTCCGCGGGCGCTGGGGAGAGATTCAGTTGCGGCGCGTGGTCGAGATCGCCGGCATGCTTTCCTATTGCGACTTCGCCGAACAGGAGTCCGTGACTACCGAGAGCGGAAGGCTGCGTCCCGACCTGGTGGTGAAGTTGCCCGGCGGCAAACACGTTGTCGTGGATGCCAAAACCCCGCTGCAGGCGTTCCTCGACGCCTTCGAAACCACCGACGAAGACGCCCGGCGCGCGTGTCTGGCCAACCATGCGCGGCAGGTGCGCGATCACATGAAAACTCTCAGCGGCAAAAACTACTGGGAGCAGTTTGAGGCCACGCCCGAGTTCGTGGTGATGTTTCTTCCCGGCGAAACGTTTTTCAGCGCCGCGCTGGAACAAGATCCGGGCTTGATCGAGCAGGGCGTGCTGCAACGCGTGATCCCGGCGTCGCCGACCACGCTGATCGCTTTGCTCAAGGCCGTGGCCTACGGATGGAATCAGGAAAAACTGGCGCGCAACGCGCAGCAGATCAGCGCCCTCGGCAAGGAACTGCACGACCGCCTGCGCCTGCTAGCAGGACACATCACGCAGGTGGGCACCGGACTCGACCGGGCCGTCGAGTCTTACAACAAAGCGGTCGGTTCGCTCGAAAGCCGGGTACTGGTTTCCGCCCGTAAGTTTGCCGAGTTGGGCGCGTCCGTGGCCGACGACATTCCCGAACTCGAACCGATCGAAACCACAGCGCGGGCGCTCTCGTTTGAGTGGGACGAAGACGAGGGCCCCACGGAAACGCCAGAAGATGAGCGGAAGGCCGGCTGAAATTAAGAGTGTCCTTCTCCACCTCACAGTAGTCAGGTCAGAAACGCTAATCTCAAGAAATTCTTATCAGGCCGAGCAGTTCGCTGGCCGTCGCCGCAAGATCTGCGTTTCAATCGCATCCGAAGGGCTATTCTCACGCGTGCACGCCGGTCTCGTCTCGCCTTGCTACCGAACCGTTCTCAACTAAAGCTTGTACTGCCCCGCCGATAGCCTAATTGACGAGGTTGCGTTGCGAACACGTCATCGGGCTTCCTCGTTCATCCCCTTTGCAGGAAAGCAGGGCTGGAAGAGTTATCGATCCCGTGAAGCGCGCTACGGCATCTCGCCTCGGCAAAGCAGGAGTCGTCACTCCTGTAGCCACAGGCTCGCTCGGCGGGAGCGGACAAACCAGCAGCGCTGCCTCGATTCCCGACGACACCGTGGAGCACGGGAACGCCGAGCAGGAGTTGCGGGAGCAAAAACACGCTCTCGATCAGCACGCCATCGTCGCCACCACCGACGTACCAGGACCCCGATTCGATTGACAACAGCCGCGCCGGACTCGGGCTGGGGCTGTTCATCAGCCGGGAGATCGTCCGGCTGCACGAGGGACGCATCTGGGTTTTCAGCGAACCTGGCGAGGGCAGCACCTTCGCCTTCACCCTGCCGATCTACTCCCTCGCGAAGCGGCTTGCCCCGGTCATCACCGACCAGAGCCGTTTACGTCCGGCGTTTGTGCTGGTGCGCGTCGACCTGACACCGCTCTCCAACCCTCCACGCGGCAATTGGAGGGAAACATGGCAACAGTGTTGGGAGATTCGGCCGACAACGAAGAACTGCTGAACGTGATCAAGGTCAGCCTTGGTCCGGGAACCGCGCAGCCGGCGGCAGCCTGGCCTTCTTAGCAGCCGCGTCACAAAGAGCTTTGACCGTCGAGATCACCGAGTTCGCCTAGGGGAGTGTCTCCTAAACCTCAGCGCCCTCGCGTGCTCGGCGGTGAACTTCTTCCAAGTCGATCGGCGGGACCGGATAAGCGAAGGCTTCGCCGCCGACCCGTCGAGACGCCTCCAGACCTGCCTCTCCCTTAAGCCGTTCCGACCGAGGCAGATACAAAATTCCACACAACCCTCCAGAAAAGCGTACTTGGTTTCCCGAAACCCATTTATAATCTTGGAAGTTGCCTTAGATACGGCACTTAGCAGGCCCAGAACGGGAAACAACATGGCAGCGAAGTTGCTCATCGAGCATGAGGCAAGTGATCTGCGGCTTACCAGTCACCCCCGGGGGTCGCCGCCGAAAGCCATGAACCGGGAAAGCCAAGTCCGTTCGGTCGCTGTTCTGCTATTCCTGCTGACGGTAGCCGCCGTCATCTTTGCCGGTTTCAATTTCAACGCTGAGTGGAAGTTCCTCGTTCCTGACGACGGCGTCTGGTGGGTTGAACATAGCGGACGCCTCACGGCGGATCGGGTCGACCCCAACGGACCGGGCGCCAAGAGTGGTATCAAGCTGGGCGACCAACTGGTTTCCATCAACGGCCAGGAAGTCCAGAACATGTCGGGGTTGGAGCGCCAGCTCTACCGCAATGGAGTCTGGTCCAAGGCCGCATATTCGCTGCTTCGGCAGTCAGTGCCTCTCGATTCCAGCGTCATTCTGGTGCCTGCGGAGCGTTCGCTCAACAACTGGCTGCGGCTGATTGCCCTCATCTATCTCGGCATCGGCCTCTACGTCCTGCTGCGCCGCTGGACCGCTCCCGGATCCACCCACTTCTACATTTTTTGCCTGGTCTCCTTCATCGCTTATTCCTTCAAGTACACCGGAAAATTAAACGATTTCGACTGGACGATTTATTGGGGCAACATCGCCGCCGGAGTGCTGCAGCCGGCTCTGTTCCTTCACTTCGTCCTCACTTTCCCGGAGAAACGCGAAGCGGTGCGCAAGCATCCCTGGCTGCTGGCGCTGGTCTACCTGCCGGGAACGGTGCTGCTGGCGGCCCACGTCACCGCCATGCGCTGGCTTCAGGCCAGCGAGCGACTGCGCTGGAACCTCGACCGGATGGAAATGTCCTACGGATCGCTGTTCTTTCTGGCCGCAGCCATCGTGCTCTGGTACAGCTACCGGCGCGCCAGCACGACTATCCTGCGGCAGCAGCTGAAGTGGGTTACGCGCGGGACCATTCTGGCCATTGTTCCCTACACCCTGTTCTACGTCGTACCTTATCTGATGGGTTCGCTGCCGGGCGCGACCATGAAGGTTTCTGCACTATCGCTGGCTCTGCTGCCCCTCACCTTCGGCTATGCCATCTTCCGCTACCGTTTGATGGATGTGGACCTAATCTTCAAGCGCGGCGTGGTTTACACTCTCGCGGCAGCAATCGTAGTGGGAATGTATTTCGCGCTGGTGGCCGGTGTGGCCCTGCTGGTGCACAACTGGCGGCCCGGTTCAGGTCCGGTGGGCCTGATTCTGGCCGTGGTGGTCACGGCGCTGCTCTTCGATCCAGTTCGCAAGTGGATTCAGGACCACATCGACCAGTTCTTCTACCGCACTCGCTATGACTACCGCCGCACGCTGCTCGAGTTCGGCCGCGAGCTGGGCTCCGAGACGAACCTGAATACCCTGCTGTCCTCGTTGATCGACCGCTTGTCCCGCACTCTCGCGGTGGACCGCATGGCGATTTTTCTGGCCGGCGAAGAACCGGGAAGGTTGGTGCTGGCCAAGTCCTTCGGCCTTTCCGTACCCGGCAACATTGATCTTTCATTCCTAAGCGTGCCGCGGCCCGAGCTGGCTGGGCATCTGTTCTTCGAGAACACACACCAAGTGCCGCGCGAGACTCCGAATGCGCAGCAATCCATCGCCCGGCTCGATCTGAATTATTACATTCCTTGCCACGCTCAGCAGAAAACCATCGCCGTCCTTGGCCTGGGCAAGACCACGCAAGGCGACTTCCTCTCCAGCGAAGACATGGAGTTGCTGGAAACCCTGGGTGGCTATCTCGGCATCGCCATCCAGAATGGGCAGCTCTATGCCTCGTTGCAGCAGAAAGCGGCGGAGTACGAACGTCTCAAGGACTTCAACGAGAACATCGTCGAATCCATCAACGTGGGCGTGATGGCGCTCGACATGGAAGATCGCATCGAGAGTTGGAACGCGCAGATGGAAGTGATGTACGCCGTGCCGCGTTGGCAGACCCTCACGCAGCCGCTGAAAGCCATTTTCCCGGTGGAGTTCGTCGAAGAATTCGATCGCATGCGGCAGGACGCGGGCATTCGCAACTTGTACAAATTCCGCTTGAAGACTCCCGCGGGCGAAGTCCGCACCGTGAATGTGGCCATTGCGCCGCTGGTGACGCGCAAGTTCCAGGTCATCGGGCGTCTGATCATCATGGACGACATCACCGAGCGCGTCGAACTCGAGGCCCAGCTTTCGCAGGCCGATAAGCTTTCGTCCATCGGCTTGCTGGCGGCCGGCGTAGCTCACGAGGTCAACACTCCGCTGGCCGTGATCTCCTCCTACACCCAGATGCTCGGCAAGCAACTGCAGGGCGATCCACAAAAATCGGGCTTGCTGGAGAAGATCACGCGGCAGACCTTCCGCGCCTCCGAGATCGTGAACAATCTTCTGAATTTCTCCCGCACCAGCGGCAGCGAGATCGGCGATGTGGATGTGAACAAAGTGATTGCCGACACTCTGGCGCTGCTGGAACACCAGTTCAAGGTGGCCAAGGTCGAAGTGGAAAACGCCCCCACGCCCACTCTGCCCGCCATTCAGGGGAATGCGGGAAGATTGCAGCAGGTGTTTTTGAACCTGTTCCTGAACGCGAAGGACGCCATGCCGGGTGGCGGCAAGTTGCGTGTGGCCACGCTCAACGGCGAGAGCGTCAGCGTGTGCGTGTCCGACACGGGATCTGGCATCGCTCCAGAGCACATTCAGCGCATTTACGATCCGTTCTTCACCACCAAGACTTCGCCTCGTGAAGGCCAAGCCCGCGGCACTGGCCTCGGCCTTTCCGTCACCTACGGCATCATCCAGGAGCATGCGGGCAAGATTCGTGTGGAAAGCCATCCCGGTGCAGGCACGACCTTCACCCTGGATTTCCCCCTGAGCCGAAAGCTGCTTCACCCTAAGGCAGAATATGTCTGACACCGCAGTCATCTCCCGCCCGCTGCTGAATGGAACGCCAGGGATGGCGGGCGCGGTACTCATCATTGATGATGAAGCCGAGATTCGCGAATCGTTGCAGACTCTGCTGGAGATGGAAGGCTTCGCCGTGGAAACGGCGGCCACCGGTGAAATTGGCCTGCAGCGGATTGGCGAGCATCCTTTCGATCTGATCTTGCTCGATCTTGCTCTGCCCGGCCGCGACGGCATGGAAATTCTGGCAGAGATTCGCGCCCACGAAACTCGCCTGCCGGTGATCATGATCACCGCCTATGGGACGGTAGAGAACGCGGTGCGCGCCATGCAGTCCGGCGCCGCCAACTTCGTCCAAAAGCCGTGGGACAACGAAAAACTTCTGGCCGATGTGCGCGCGGCAGTGGGATGGCGCCGGGCCGAAGAAGAAAACATCCAGCTAAAGCGCGCCCTCAAGCAGCGCTACAACTTCGAGAATATCGTTGGCAAGAGCGAGCCGATGCTGAAGATCTTCGACCTCGTCGCTCAGGTCGCCAACAGCCGCTCCACCGTGCTCCTGCAAGGCGAGAGCGGAACGGGCAAGGAAGTCATTGCCAAAGCCCTGCATCTGAACTCGCCCCGCCACGACCGGCCTTTCGTCCCGGTCAATACGGGCTCCATGCCGACGGACTTGCTCGAGTCCACACTCTTCGGCCATGTGAAGGGCGCGTTTACCAGCGCCATCGCATCCAAGAAAGGCTTGTTTGAGATGGCGGACCGGGGCACGCTGTTTCTCGATGAAATCGCCACCATGGGCCTGGACACTCAGGCCAAAATTCTGCGCGTGCTGCAGGACCGCAAGTTCATGCACCTGGGAGGAGTCCAGGAGATCCAGGTGGATGTACGAATTATCGCCGCCACCAACGTTGATCTCCGCCAGTCCGTGCGTGATGGCCGCTTCCGTGAAGATTTGTTTTACCGCCTCAACGTCATCACCATCGAACTCCCTCCCCTGCGCCAGCGTAAAGAAGACATCCAGCTGCTGATCGATTTCTTCCTGAAAAAATACGCCGAGGAGAATGACCGCACTGCGCGGCACATCACGCCGGAGGCCCTAAGGCCCCTGATGTCTTACTCCTGGCCGGGCAACGTGCGCGAGCTGGAAAATGTGATCGAGCGCGCCGTGGTGCTTTCTTCGGGAACGGAAATCGGCCTGGACCTGCTCCCTGACAATCTGTTGGGCCGAGGATCAGCCTTCACGCTGCACGATCCGCCGGCGGATGCGTCGCTGTTTGAAATCGTGGAAGACGTGGAGCGGCGCATCATCACCGATATGCTGGAAAGATGCAACTGGAACCAGACCGAAGCCGCCGAGCACTTCAAGGTGCCGCTCTCCACCCTGAATCAGAAAATCCGCCG
>OCZU010001857.1_pt1 | contig 13631 bp, 15 predicted proteins | sample 1539001 | NCBI WGS metagenome assembly OCZU01 (sample SAMEA3539306, study PRJEB22396) | soil metagenome | biome: tundra; feature: field; material: soil | place: USA | collected 2010-05 | depth 0.15 m
AAATCGACTCCGCAAACTGCGGAAAGCGCCGCATCGCTTCATCGCGCCATTCATTGCTGAGCACGGATCCTCACTGCCAGGTTCCCCATAACCCAACTCCCGCACCGAAAGAGCATGTCCGAATTCGTATGCCGGTGTACGAACAACATGAGTCGCGCCGTACCCCGGGGTAAGCCGAAGTGGTCAATGGGGCGCCGCCAGCTGTCGCAACTCTCGATTGAACGCCTCATCTCCGCTGTAGTAAAGCGCATCCAGGCCCCACTGGTTCTTGGTATCCAATCGTGCTCCGGAATTGACGAGTATCGTGGCAATCTCCTTGTTCGAGGCGCGCTGGGCGGGCGCGGGATTCTGAGCGTAAGCCTGCAGCACGTGCATCAAGGGTGTCCATCCGCCCACATCAATCTCATTGACGTCGGCGCCAGCGGTAATCAGCGCTTTAACGACGTCGGCATTGAATGCGTAGTCCAGGAGTCCCGTGCCTTCCGCATCGCGATACGTCGCCGAGGCGCCTCGGCGGATGAGTAGCTCGGCCGCCGCCAGCGACCTTGCAAATGACAGAGCGGAGCGGTTCCGATCGAGGGTCGGCAGGTACCCCGATCCCATTCTGGAATTGCCATCCCACTTAATTGATTGCCATGGGTACATCGGTTTCGGCTCCCTTCTGAGCCCAATGGAGTGCCTCCGCCAGACGAAGCCATTCTAGCCCGCCGTTTGGAGCCGGCGCGATTTCCGATGTTATGCGACATAAGCTACAAACCTCGCCACACCCTCTCCCGGTGCGCCAGCACCGCGGTCGCGCTCCGCAAGCGTCCCTCCACTGTCCTCGTAAGTACAAGAGTGCCTGGCTTTCTCTTCCCGTTTCCATTTCGAGCATTGATGTGCCCTTGATCGCCAGCGCTGTTCTGTAGATCGCACCCCTTGGAGCTGCTTCCGCCGCAGATATTCGCGAGTCAGATCGTGCGCATGCGTACGTGATGCTGCGCGACGTGCGGCAGGAGATCGAGCGGAGTTATTTTGATCCGGCCATGAATGGCGTCGATATCAACTCCAACGCCGAGGTTGCCAAGGCGCGAATTGCCAAAGCGTCCTCGATCCGCGAAGCGTTCGCGGCCATCGCACAATTCGTGCTCGAGTTCGACGATTCTCATACGTTGTTTATCCCGCCGGAACAGACCGTTCGGGTCGATTACGGCCGACGCGGGTCTGCACGTGCTCATCCTGCGCATGCCCAGTTTTTCGATCGAAGAGGGCTTGATACGGCGTACTCTGCGCGCGGCGCGCAACCGGGATGTACTGATTATCGACCTGCGTGGAAACCGAGGCGGACATGTTGCGGTCCTCCAGGAGCTCATAGGTTCCCTCGCGGCGAACGACGTACCGATCGGAACGAGACAAGCACGCGACCACAGCGATCCGCAAATTGCGAAGGGTGATGGAAATGAGGCCTTTACCGGGCGCGTATTCGTGCTGGTGGATGCCGATTCCGGCCTCTGGTGACGAGCGCCGGCGAGAATGGTATCTACTCAAGACCCAAGCTCCATCACATTTTTTCTCCCGTTTCGTCCGTAATCTCCCACTCCATGTGTGAGCGTTACGTCCTGCCGGATCAAGTTACCGCGGAGCGCGAATTCTTGCCGGCGCGGTCATGGTGGAGCTTCACAGCGAGATTCAATGTTGCAGCGCAGCAGTATGTGCCGGCCATTCGCTGGCACGCCGGCCAGTCCGAAGCGGTGATGATGCGCTGGGGCCTCATTCCGTCGTGGGCGGAAGGCAAGTGGATCGATGTTCCGCCGGCGTGCGCCGAGATCGGCGAGATTTACGACTCGCCTACGTTTCGAGGTCCCTGGCTCAACAGTCAACGCTGTATTCTGCCGATTGCCGGCTTCTATGTCTGGGAACTCACCAACGCGAAGTACCGACAACCACACTTTGTACGCTTGCTCGACCGATCCGTGTTTGGCCTTGCGGGAATCTGGGATCGCTCGGTCGGTGCAGATGACGATGTCATCGAGAGCTGCTCGGTCGTTCGCGTGCCGGCGAACAGGCTAATGATGGAAATTGGGAACGCTCGGATGCCTGCAATCTTAAGGCGCAAAGACTACCAGACCTGGCTGCGAGGAACTCCCGTTGAGGCGAAGGCGACTCTGCAAACCTACAATCCGAAATCGATGCAAACGTACACGGTCAGTCCGCGGATCAATTCCACTTCGCCGGACGGCCCCGATCTCATTCGTCCGGTCAACTAAAGAACCCCTGACTCCGACGGTTTCGATGAACTCCACGGCATCGTAATTGAATACCCGCCGACCCGCGCAACGCCCACATAATCGCTTACGGCGTTCACTGTCCGCGGATTTTTTTCAGCACGTCATGCCCAGAACCATCAATCACGGTCGCCGACGGCTGCTTGAAAAGGCTGCCCTAGAACGTACGTCTGCAGCTCCGGCGTGGTCGCAAGCGCGACGGCGTCGGCGTCTATGCGGTTAAATGCTTTGACCGCAATCCAATCGCGTGCACGCTCGAACCGCCGCACGAGCGCCAAGCAAGGATTCGCGACAACCGCACATATTGTCTTTGGGGTCATCGCATGCTGCTCGATCACTCGCTTGGCACGAAAATCCACAGCAGTATGTACAACAGTAAGCCGGCCCCCGCACAGATAAACAGTGCGGCGAAAAGTAGCCGCCATACCCAGGCGTCCATTCCCGTCGATCGCGCGATTCCGCCGCACACGCCGCCGAACCACCGGTCGGTGCGGCTGCGTCGAAAGGTATTCACAGCGGATGCGAGCGGCTCATTGGAGCGCGTTTGCTCGCTGTTCAGAATGCGTTCCTTCGCGCGCGTGAACTCCTCTACCGTCAAGCCACCGTTTGCGCGCAGTTCCGCCAGTTTGTCAAGTTCATCGGCAATCGCCATTGAGCACTCCTTGAGAAGGCGTCATCACAGTAGAACACCGCAATTGAGAAAAAGTAGCACTTAGGCCGCCATCCTAAAGCGAATTTGCTCTTATGGGTGGCCTTGACGCCGATTCCCGCCTACGCGGAGTGTCATGACAGGCATTGGAACTTGACCGACAGTGTGCGGAGAGAGAGCTCGCGGCAAAGGTCCGCGCCTGATTTACCAAGCGATCGGTGCCGTATCGGCTCCGTGTTGGCGGGCTCAGCGAATGATCTTGATCAGTTGCACTTTGGGCTAGCTGACGACCGTGAGGGGGATTTCTCGTGGGAATGCGTGTGGCACGCGATCTTCGGAACCGACGTTTCGGCAGGGGAAGCGTCCGGAATTTCGACGATGATGGCCATATGCTGATACTTCCGACCATCGCGCCGGCGACCGACGCAGAGATACCCGCGCCCGCGGCGCTCGCTGCCGCGAGTTATCCGACGGTCGCGACAGCCGCCGCCAGCGCCACGGCTCGAACCAACTCGTTTCTCGGCCTTTAGCGCTGCAACGTGGGCGGGCGACGATGAGCCGAGCGTCTCGCTCCATGGCGGAATCGCTTGCCGCCGTCCACCGCGCAATGCGCCGTCTATCGATCATTATTGCCAGCCCGTTTTGGCGCAGGTGCCTTTGTGCGTATCACCACTGGAAACAATGACTTTAAGGGTACAGACGAGTGCTCTATCGGAACTGGTGACCGTAACTATATAAGTGCCAGGGGATACGACGAAAGTCGCGTTGGTTGTCTGTTTCATTTTGTCATTATTGATCGTTACTTCTGCGCCGGCCGGCTCGGACGAGATGACCAGCTTGGCCGACTGGGGCGGCATTTGCGCCAATAGCGCGAGCGGCAGCATGCCTATGGCGACGAACAACGCCAACGCCCAAAGCTTTTTGCATTTCATGTCGGCGTCTCCTGATTGAAATCGTGCACGGCAAAATCGGCAAAGAAAAAAGTACCCGCCAGTAGACTATAGAACTGCGCATGACTAAAAAATAGATAGAGGGGATCGTAGGAGTTGAAGTACTCATTGCCGATCATGGCCAATAGATTCAAGTGACTGACGTAGCCGAAATAAAGCGACAGTACGCCGCCGATCGCTGCCAGGAATGCGGCCCACATATGCCGCAACTTCGATCCGGCGCTGACTTTGTTTCCCATTATCAATCCGAGCGCCCCCAACAGCGCGGTTGCCAGCGTGGTCAGCAATCCATTCGTGTCCGTCCCCCAATTTGTGCTAGATGATATCGATGCTCACCACGTTGGCTGAGGTTAGTCTCATTCGTGTCGTGCTAGAGTATACCGCTATGCCGCCGGCCTTCGGGTCGGCCGCTTTTTTTGTTGGTGCGCCGGATCGCCGTGGGACCCCAGCTACTCACCTCATTCGCACTCGCCGATGTCCTCATTCCAAACGTCCGGATGTCGCGCGATGAATGACGCCAGCAGTCGTTGACATTCGGCCGAGTCCAAATCGATGACCTCGACGCCAATCTCACGCAACCAGTCGATTCCCCCACGAAACGTACGCGACTCTCCCACCACCACTTTCATGATGCGGAACTGCCGGATGAGTCCGCTGCAATACCAGCACGGCGCGAGCGTCGTGACCATTATCGTGTCTTGATAGCGGCGCTGGCGACCCGCTTTACGAAACGCATCTGTCTCGCCATGAACCGACGGGTCGCTGTCCTGGATTCGCCGATTGTGCCCTTGCCCGAGTAACGTGCCGTCTCGATGAAACAGCGCGGCACCGATCGGTATCCCACCTTCTGTCAACCCCAACCGGGCTTCTTGGATGGCGATGTCGAGCATTGCTTGATCACTGACGGTCATTTTTACTTGGTGCCCCTTCCTGCATCGTAGCGGAGAACGGTAACAAGCGCCCTTCCAGGGCGGCTAAGGGGCGAGTAATAACCCGGCTCCCAGCGATTCCGCGATCTATGGCGGCACTCGATACGAATTTAGGCTTTAAAGCAATACGCTCGGTGATAAGTCAGAAACGGCCGCTGCATTATTTCGAACGGACCCACATTAATGTTCCGAGATATGCCCCAAGCGCTGAGCACTTCCGGCGGGCAGTCCTGCGACACAAGGATATCCCCGATATCGGTAAAGCTAATGAGTCCCTTATCGAATAGGTAACCGACATGCGGCGCCGACATCAATCCGTTGTTCTCCGACAGCCGCTCCACGTTCGACGACTCACTCCATGGCTTTATGTGACTGGCAATCAGGTAATTCGGATCATCCACGCGAGTCACACGGCAGCGTGGCTCCGCACACAGCACCTTCTGCCTGAATAGCCCCTGCCCACGACGGGCAACAATCAGCGCCTTCTTCTCCGTGGGCGACAATCCAGCGTCCCGTAGGATCGAGAGCTCCTCCGCCAATTCGTTAGCGAACGGATGCGACTCGATCGATGCATCCTCCACCCAATCCATGGTCGCGCGCGCCGCGTGGTTCGATACCTTACCCTCATAGGACGGGTTCGGTAGCATGCGCCCCAGTACCTGCTCCAGATAGCGCAACACACCCGGAGAATGTGTTTGTCGTCGCTGGTGATTGCCGGCGTGTGCTGCTCCACACGCATCAATTGCCAGGAAATGTGCTGCGCGAAACCCGCTCAGTAATTTTGGCCCTGCTGCCCGCGCGACCATGGCCTCTTCACAGCCTGGCGCGTAGTCGTATTGGCCACCGCTCCATCGAGTACCCCTAGGCGCATCAATCCGAGATACAAGGACTACCTCATCCTTGGCGTTAGTAATATGTAGACATCTCACCATGCCTACGGTCGCTCGGACATTTGAGGGTTCCAAAACCACCACCCATCGATCCGAATATTTGGAGGCTGCGTATTCAATCGAGTCTGCAAGGAAGGATTCCCATCGTCGGCGACATTCCGGTGTTACTTCATCGAAGATGAGATCAAACACCGCGCGTGCGGCCTCCGGATCGCGCCGCATCGACATTGAGTCGCTGTAGACCAGAGGCGCACGCGCCCGGTTTCGGCCATCGTGATTTGGCTTCCCGTGCTTTGGTCGCAAAGAATCAGCGCTTTCCTTCGACGCCGTCCAACGTCGGTCGAGTTCCTCGACGATCACTTCCGGAAGTGCCACCCCGGAAGTGAAGCTGCTCCATTTGAAGCGAGACAGCGGACGCTGCTGCAGCTCATCCCATGAAATGACCGGTGCTTCACTCAATTCGGCAAACCGCACTTTCACATAGAGCGCTTTGATTTTCTGCCGCCGCTTCTCTGAATCCCAGTGTTTATCCTCATAGGGCTCCGATGCGGTCACGCCGCGGCCTACGAGACCTTTTAGCGCCGGTCCCAGTCGTAAAAGGAAGAATTCGCTACCTTTCGGCAGATCCGTGCGATTCCCGCAGGACCATCGACCTGTGAGAAAACCCCTACGCCGAGCCCGAACGATGTCCTTGCGGAGCGAAACCCATTGATACTTCTCTGGGTTCCAAGACAATAAGAATGCCGCCATCGATGAAATCCGCCTTATTGCTTGAGAACGTGCGCCCGATGATGACCAGGATTTCGCTCTCGCGCAATTCTACGCGATTACCCCAGCAGGCATTTCGTGGCTCCGCGCGCATCACTTGCCGTCGCGAGAGGGTTGCCGTGCACCGACTGTCGCCGCCGCGCCGACGCTCGAGATTCCTGCGCGCTCTGGATCGGTCAAGGTAATCCAGGCGAGGGCGGCATCCAGTAAGACCGATTCACCACCCGGTTCGGTCGGTGCCAGTAGTTTGGTCTTTGCATTCCACGCACGTCCAAAGGAATCCTTCCAGGAGTAAAAAAACGTGACGGATTCCTTGCCCGTTATGATATTCCTGAGAGTGGCCTCGAGCGGAGTTGGCTGGGCTTCGATGGCGGCGAGCCTGCGACGCCGGAGCGTGACGAACGAGGAAAGCGGATTTAAATTCGGGTTCAAACAGGGTATGGGAGTACTCCTCCCGCCAACGTCAGCGCTGAACGCTACGGCTGCGGCGGCACGTTCCCGCTCGGCGGGTAGGGCGGAAGCAGCGGCGGCGGCGGCGGCAGTCCGGTCGGTTTGCCGGCGATCGCCTTGAGCATGAGATCGACCGCCGCCTCGAGTTGCGCATCGTGGCCGGCGAGCGAATCGGCGGGCAGGTTCTCGATGTCGAGGTCAGGATCGACTCCATGGTTCTCGACGGCCCATTGACTATCGAGCGTATAGAGCGCGTCCTCGGGAATCGTGATGTATCCGCCGTCCATCAATTGCCAGAAACCGCGGATTCCGCGCACGCCGCCCCACGAGCGCGTGCCGACCAGCTTGCCGAGGCCGTAGAGGCGGAACAGATAAGGGAAAATATCGCCGTCGGAAGCCGACCAATGATTCAATAGCGCCACCTTGGGGCCGTTCAAAACCTCCTGCGGCTCGGTCGTGATCGCGGACTCGCGATTCGTTGCGAGCGTCACGAGCATGCGCCGCAAGCGCTCGAGAGCGAATGGCGCGATGAATCCGCCGCCGTTCCACCGGTCGTCCATGATCAAGGCTTGCTTATCGAGCTGGGCATAGAATTGACGCACGAACTGCTGTAGTCCCAGCTGTTCCATGTCGGACATGTAGACGTAGCCGACGCGGCCGCCGGACAGCTTGTCGACGACGGCGCGATTGTGCGCGATCCAAGCGGCCTCGCGCAGATGGAGCTCCTTCTCGACGGGCCTTACAACGATGTGACGACGCGCGCCGCCGGGGTTGTCGGCGATCGTGAGATCCACGGTCGTGTCGGTATCGGCGAGTTGGAGGAGACTGTCCGGATCGGTCGGCGCCCGCAATTCGACGCCGTTGACCGCCAGCAAATAGTCCCCGGCCTTCACGTTGAGAGCGGGTTGAGTCAACGGACTGCGATAATCGTCGCGCGTGTTGTCGCCCGGATAGATCGTCGCGAAGCGGTAGCGGCCCGACGCGGCGTCGAGCGCCCAGTCCACACCGAGCAGAGCGCTGTGCGCCGGCGGCCTGGTGTCGCCGTCGTCGCCGCCGCCGACATACGTGTGCGAATTGCTGATTTCGCCGAGCATCTGTCCGATCACGTAATTGAGATCCTCGCGTGAGCCGGCGAGCGGCAGGAGCTTGCGATAGCTGTCGTGCACGCCCTTCCAGTCCTGGCCGTTCATGACCGGCGAATAGAACAGGTCTCGCTCGAGCCGCCACGCATTCTCGAACATCTCGGCCCATTCCTGGGCCGGATCCACGACCTCGCGCAGGTGATTGAGGTTCAGCACCTTTTTGGTCTCAGCGTCCTTGGCGGCGTCTTCCTTGGTAGCGAGCACGGTGTAATCCTTGTCGTGCTTGATCAGCACGCGCTGCCCGTCGAGCGACAAGGAATAGCTGTCGACGTCCTCGGTGATGAGCGACGATTTGCGCGTCTTCAGATCGAAGAAGCGCAGCGCCGACTTCTCTCCGCTGAGCATTCCATCGATGAGTGCCAGCGGCTGCGTCAGATAAAAAATCCGATCCGCGCGCACGTCGAATTGGTTGATGTTCGCCGCATCGATGGGCAGGGCGACCGCGCGCGCCATCAGACCGTCGAGATCGATCCGGATCGGCTTGATCGGGCCGACCGGTTCGGGCGGCGGCTGCCCATCCCCCTTCTTGCCGTCATCGCCCTTGACGCTCTTGGCGGCTTGCGTTTGCTTCGCGTCATCCGCCCGCGCCGACGGACTCTCGTAGGGGGCGCCGCTCGCTTCGTCGGACTTCGGTGCGACCGGCGAGGCCGTGTCCCGCGCCAGCGGGATTGCATAGATTCCCGCCGACTTCACGATCGCGAAATCGAACTCGACGTCCGATCCAACCGGGTTCTCGTGGCGGCTCGACGTGAAATAGAGATACTTTCCATCGGACGACCATGCGGGATTCGCATCGATGCCGCTGCCGTCTCCGAGACGCGTCAATTTATCCGTGGCGAGTTCGTACAGAACGAGGTCGCGCCTGCGGCCGACCGCTGATAGGCTGAACGCGAGCCAGCGCCCGTCGGGCGAAAATGCCTGATCGTGGATTTCGTTGAGCTTGTCCTGCGCCACTTGTTTCGGCGATCCGCCGTCGGTGCCGACGATCCAGAGCCGGTGGGCACCATCGGAAAATGCCAGCGTCTTGCCGTCCCGGGAGAAGATCGGGCCATAAAAATAGCCCTCCGCAAAAGACGTCAGGATTTTTTCCGGACCCCCTTCCGCCGGACGGATGGCAATTTGCTGTGCGCCCCCGGCATCGGTGCTGTAGGCGATGGTCCGGCCGTCCGGCGACCAGGCCGGATGGTCTTCGTCCGCGCCTTGCGTGCTGGTCAAATTGCGTGTCGCGCCGTTTTCGGTCGGTACGCTGAAGATATCGCCTCGCGCCGAGAACAGAGTTCGCTTGCCGTTCGGCGCCAGCGCGTAATCCAGCTGCCCCGCCGGATCGGCCGCACGGAGTTCGCTTTTGACATCGGCCACATGGGGGCGGGTGCGCGGACCGTCGTCCGGTATGCTCAGGGGAACTTCCTCGACGCGCTCGCCGGGCAAATCCAGTCGGTAGAGTTTGCCTCCCTGCTGGAAGGCGATGGCGTCGCCCCCCAACGCCGGAAAATCGATATCGTAATCGGTGAAATGCGTGACTTCCCGCGTCTGTTTGGTGTCCGAGTCCATGACCCAAATGTTGGCGCGGCGGTGCGCGTCCTGATCCGAGAGGAAGTAAATGCGCTTGCCGTACCACATCGGCGACGTGTTGGTGCCGGACCAGTTCGTCAGTTGCTTGAGCTCACGCGTATTGAAGTCGTAGGTAAACAGCTGCTGCGCCATGCCGCCGTTGTAGCGCTTCCAGGTTCGGAAGTTTCGAAAGATGCGGTTATAAGCGATCGTGTGCCCATCGGGCCCATAGGCCAGCAAGCCGACCGCGCTATCGATCGGCAAGGGCGTCGGTAGGCCGCCCGCGACGGGAACTTCATAAAGATTTTGGATCCAGCTGTTCCATTGATCGCGCTTGGACAAGTAGACGACGTTCCGCGAATCCGGTGTCCACGTAACCACCATGTTGTCCGGACCGTGGCGGCCGCCGGTGCCGGCCTCGGTCGCCGGGTTGTATGTCAGGCGCCGCGCGGCGCCGCCCGCGGCTGGAATCACCCAAATATCCGTGCCTGCCTTGCCTGCCTCGGTATACGCGATCCACTTGCCGTCCGGCGACACCCGCGGAAACATATCCTGGCCCGGTGCGCTCGTCAGCCGCACCGCCGTGCCGCCGCTCTTCGGTACCGACCAAACATTGCCGTCCGCGACGAACACGATCTTGTCGCTGTAAGGCTGTGGAAAGCGCGGCAGCGCAGCACGGGTTGCCATCAGCGGCGCCATCACGAGAAGAATAGCCGGCAACAAGCGATTGACGGTCATCGGGGAGCCTCTGGGCGCGGGGATCAGCATGGTCTGCCCCGGCATTGTTGGTTCAAGTTCCAGCCACGGGAATTAACTATGACCGAAGCGCAAGACTATGGCAAAAAAGGCGTCCCCTACGTGGAACGGCGTTCGGTACGACGAGGCGCGCTTCATTGATGCAGACAGGGCGCCGTTCATATCGTTCGACCATCACTGTGATCGGCGCCTGATTGAGCGCCATCGATCAAAAGTTTCAGTAGAGGAGCACCGCCTCGCGCTCGTTGCGCCAGCGGACCTCGTCGTGAACCGTCAGCGCGTCCAGATCCGCCGGCGTCGCCGCCGGATCGTCGACCCAACGGCGCAGCAAATCGCTGCCGTTGATCACGTCGATCGCGGGCCGGCCCTTCTCGTACTCGTAGGCAAAGTCGCGCCAGATCTCGTAATCCGGGCGCAACCGCCGCAGAGCTTTGAATGCGAGCGCGAACAATCGCCAAGGCCTGAATCCCTCGTGGTCATAGTACGCGGCGTCTTCCACATGCACCTGGACACCCGCGCAGAGCTTCCCCGCGTGCTTATGAAACGTGGGCTCGAACCAGCAGGGCCGCAGCCGACAGCCACTCATCCATGGCGCTGCAAGCGAACGCATCTCGGCCAACAATGCCCGCACGTCCAGATCCGGCGCACCGAACAACTCCAGCGGCCTCGTGGTCCCACGACCTTCCGACAAGGTCGTGGCCTCGAGCATTACCGAGCCCGGATAGCAGCGCGCCATCCAGAGATTGGGCGCATTGGGACTCGGGTTGACCCACGTCCGCCCTTGGAGCGGCCATCCATATCCCGGGGCGGCGTTCGGCTCCCAATCCTCCATCGGAATGACGCAACAGTCGACGTCGAGATGGAGAGTCTCCACGAACCAGCGTGCAAGTTCTCCGAGTGTCAGGCCGTGACGCATCGGCATCGCACCGGCGCCGACAAAGCTTTCGCAGCCGGCCCTGAGCGTCAGCCCTTCCACGGGCCGGCCCACAGGGTTCGGGCGATCCAGAACCCACACGGCCTTGTGCTTCTTCGCAGCCGCCTCGAGCACGTAACGCAGCGTGGTGACGAACGTGTAGATTCGGCACCCGACGTCCTGCAGATCAACGAGCAAAACGTCAAAGGTATCCATCATTTCCGGCGTCGGCCGGCGTACTTCGCCGTATAGGCTGAAGACCGGAATGCCATGTACGGGGTCGGTGTAGTCCTGCGACTCGACCATGTTGTCCTGCTTGTCCCCGCGAAGCCCGTGCTGAGGGCCGAACGCCGCGCTCAGTCGTACATCGCCGAGCGCCGCCAGCGCATCGAGGGAATGAACAAGGTTGCGCGTTACGGAAGCGGGGTGCGCCAACAGAGCCACGCGTCGTCCCGCCAGCGGCTTGCGCACCTCGGACTCTTCGAGCAGTCGGTCGATTCCAAACTTCATGAGCGGGCAATTTTCAGTGCGAATCCATTCAGGTCGTGGAAATCGGGCTTGCCGGGCGGGTGTCGCAGCCCCCAGTACGAAAGTCTAGCATTCTCGTCTTCGATGACCGCAGCCAGAGCGATCCGCAGGTGAGGAGCGTCACGCAACTCAGCCAGATGCGCTACGCGCACCGCCGACTCCAGCTCGAGCCCATCGTCGCTGCGACGCACGGAGATTTTCGGAGCTGGGCCGATCTCGGCGGGCGACATTCCCTCCCGGTAGGCACTGAATCGGTAGATGGCCCAGTCGAGCGAGGGCGAGAAATTGAATTCGTAGTAGCCGGGCGCGTCCGCAGGCGCGACGAACGCTTCGAAGCACGTGTGCTCCCATAGGGCATCTGCCCGGCCACCCACGCCGGCTAGGGGAACGCGCACGCGAGACATGTTCGCGTCCAGTAAATAACGAAATACGAGAATGTCGGGTTCTTCCGCTCGAAGCTGCGCTCGAATTCGGCGCACCGCGTCGTTGGGGGTCGAAGGGTGGGCAGTCAGCACGGCCGGTTTTGTATCAATTGGCGACATGCAGCAATTGTATTCGTTACCCTTCCCATTACATACCTAGGGTACCTTGCAGATCCCCAGGCCTTAAAAGCGACGCCCGTTCGCGTCACTCAGTTGCGCGATGCCTTTTGATCGCCGCCGTCTCGCAGAAGTTCGAGGAATTGCCCGACAGCTCGTTCGCCAACCCGGCCCACTCCATGCCTGCGAGCACGCAGAGGGCACCCTGCCCCGAAGAGATAGTCGAATGGCCGATCGCTCTACACTATCCGTGAAGGCGCCGCTATCGCTCCACGAACGCTCTCTCCACCACATAGTCGCCGGCTTCGCCGATATGCGCCGAGATCTTAAAGCCGCGCGAGTCCAACAGCCTGCAGGTATCGACAAGCATTCCCGGGCTTCCGCACACCATCAAGCGATCACTCTCTGGATTTAGCGCCGGCAGTTCGAGATCACGGAATATTTTCCCGGCCGCAATCAGCGTCGTCATACGCCCGCGGTTGGCATGCGGTTCTCTTGTGATCGTCGGGTAGTAAGCAAGTTTCGAGGCCACCAACGCCCCGAAGATCGTGTCTTGCCTCAAACCATCGATAAAATGTTGGACGACCGCCGTCTCTCTCGCCCAGCGCACTCCATGAACGAGTATCACCCGCGTGAAGCGCGCATAGACGTCGAGATCCTTGAGAATGCTCATGAACGGCGCAACGCCCGTGCCGGTGCTGAGCAGATATAAGCGCTCGCCGGCCTTGAGATCCTGGACCAGCAGTGTCCCCGTGGGCTTGCGGCTGATCAGAATTGAATCGCCCTCACGAATATGCTGTAGACGCGAGGTCAGAGGACCATCCGGAACTTTGATACTTAGAAATTCCAGATGTTCCTCGTGATTGGCGCTCGCGATGCTATAAGCCCGCAATAAGGGGCGGCTATCGACCTCGACGCCCACCATCACGAATTGGCCGTTCTCGAAGCGAAGCCCCGCATTGCGCGTTGTCGATACGGTGAATTGCGTATCGGTCCAGTGACGAACGCTTAAGACGCGCTCCGTAACAATCGAGGTCAACTGAATGTAGCTCGTGTGGCTGTAAATGCGGACAGCATCTTACCGAAGCGCGGCGACGCCGATAGGCATTCGAAGCATATCCTTATAATTGTCGGTTATGGCCGATCTGCGCAACCCTCGCAGCGAGTCTTTTGTCTGTTCGAACTGTGTCTCGCGAGAGCCTTGGACCCTATATCCGGCCGCCGCAGAGGTGCGCGCCAGCCTTCTTATAACCAATCGGCAGCCTGTCATGCCCAGCCTCTATTGGATCCCACAGCGCGATT
>OCZU010001859.1_pt1 | contig 13625 bp, 9 predicted proteins | sample 1539001 | NCBI WGS metagenome assembly OCZU01 (sample SAMEA3539306, study PRJEB22396) | soil metagenome | biome: tundra; feature: field; material: soil | place: USA | collected 2010-05 | depth 0.15 m
CGCGACCGCCGTCCGGCTCGCCGCGGACGGCTTCGCCGTCGCGGTGAACGACATTGCCGACGACAGCAGGCTCACCGACCTGGCCGGTCAGACTGGCGGGCTGGCGGTGCCCGGCGATATCGCCGACCCGGATGCGGTCATGAACATGACCCGCACGGTGATCGAGCGGCTCGGCAGAGTGGACGTGCTGGTGGCCAACGCGGCGGCCATGGAGATGGGCCAGTTCCTGACGCAGGACCCGGCGGTCTGGTGGCGTCAGATCGAGGTGAACCTCTCGGGGCACTTCAGGCTGATCCAGTCGGTGGTGCCCCGCATGCGGGGGGCGGGGGGCGGGCGCATCGTGCTCATCGCCTCGGGCTGGGGAGTGATCGGCCACCCGAACGCCACCGCCTACGCGGCTTCCAAGGCCGGCCTGATCGCGCTGGCGAAGGGCCTGGGGCGCGAGCTTGGCCCGCAGGGCATCCTGACCAACGCGATCGCTCCGGCCTATATCGATACCGAGCAGCTACGGGTGGACGCGGCTGACCTCGGCATCACCCTGGCGGAGATGCGCCAGCGTTACCGCGAGCTGGTGCCCACCGGCCAGCTGGCCACGGTCAGCGACATCGCCGGTGCCGTGGCCTTCCTGGCGGGCCCGGGCGGCAGCGCCTTCGTCGGCCAGGTGCTCCAGCCCAGCGGCGGCGTCACCCGCACCAGAGCCTGACCGAGCGTGCCGGACCAACTAACACAACCTGGAGGGAACGTTGCCCGAGGCCAGCCCAGAACCGGTGGGACCGGTCGACGGACGCCTGGTGCCGCGCTTCGCCGGAGCGGCGACCTTCGCCCGACTGCCCGAGGTCGACCGGGTCGCGGACTACGACGTCGCCGTGCTCGGCGTTCCTTTCGACAACGGGACCTCGTACCGGCCTGGCGCGCGATTCGGGCCGATGGCGGTCCGGCAGGCCTCGCGCCACCTGCGGCCCGGCTACCACGTCGAACTCGGCCTGGCACCGTTCCAGACCGTGCAGGTGGTCGACGCCGGCGATGTCCCGGTCACGCCGTTCGATATCAGCGCCGCCATGACCCAGATCCGCGACCATGCCGCCAGCCTCGTCGTCGGCGACCGCCGGATCGTCGCAATCGGCGGCGACCATACGATCGCGCTGCCCATGCTCCGGGCCGTCACGGCGCAGCACGGACCGGTGGCGCTGGTCCACTTCGACGCGCACCTGGACACCTGGGATACCTACTTCGACGCGCCGACCACGCACGGCACGGTCTTCAGGCGAGCCTTCGAGGAAGGCCTGCTGATCGAGGATCACTCCGTTCACGTCGGCATCCGCGGCCCGCTGTACGGGGAGGGGGACCTCGCCGACGACCGCCGGTTCGGCTTCCGGACGATCAGGACCAGCGACGTCGACGACCTCGGCATCGCGGGGACGATCGACGCCGTGATCGACCGGGTCGGCGATCTCCCTGTCTACCTGTCCGTCGACATCGACGTCCTCGATCCCTCCTTCGCGCCGGGGACGGGAACCCCCGAGGCGGGCGGCCTGACCAGCCGCGAGCTGCTGCGCGTGCTCCGTGGACTCACCGCCGTCCATCTGGTCGGCGCCGACGTGGTGGAGGTCGCCCCGGCCTACGACCATGCCGAGCTCACCACCGTCGCCGCGGCCACGGTCGCCTACGACCTGATCACTCTGATGGCACGACAAGCTCATGGCTGACAAACCTATGCACCCGGCGCTGCGGCGGCAGGGAACGGGCATCGCGGCGGACGGCGAGTTCTATATGCCGACCAGGGCCTTGTTCGGCCGCGGGATCGCCAGTCGGGCGGCCGAGCATGCCGTAGCGCTGAGCGCCAGCTCGGTGCTCCTGGTCACCGACCCCGGCGTCCGCGCCGCTGGCCTCATCGCGCCCGTCGAGACGGCGCTGGCCAGCCATGGCATAGACGTCACCATCTTCGACCGGGTGGAGCCCAACCCGAAGGACGAGGACTGCCTGGCCGGCGCCGAGCTCATGCGCGCCGGCGGCCAGCAGCTGCTGGTCGCCATCGGCGGCGGATCGGCGATCGACACGGCCAAGTGCATCGGCCTGCTGCGGACCAACGGAGGGCACCCGCGGGACTGGGAGGACTTCGGCGCCCTGCGCCACGATCCCCTGCCGACCATCGCCATCCCGACCACCGCCGGTACCGGCAGCGAGGTGAGCCCGTCCGCTGTCATTACCGACACGGCCCGCAAGAAGAAGATGAACCTCTTCGACACGCGGAACTGCCCGCGGGTGGCGCTCGTCGATCCCGACCTCACGCTGTCCTGCCCCGCATGGGTCACCGCGTCATCGGGAATGGACGCGCTCTCGCATGCCGTCGATTCGCTCCAGTGCCTGCTGGCCACGCCCGCCTCGGACGCACTTGCCCTGGAGGGGGCGCGGCTCGTCGCCCGGTACATCCGCCGTGCTGTCAGCGCGCCGGCCGAGATCGAGGCGCGGTGCGGCATGGCGCAGGGCAGTCTCACCGCGGGTCTGGCGGTCGGGCTGACCGATGTCTCGGGAGCGCACGCGCTGGCCGAGGCGATGGGCGGCCTGTACGGGCACCCGCATGGCTTCTGCTGCGCGGTGGCCATGCCGGCCATCATGGAGTACAACCTGCCGGTCTGCGCGGACAAGTACGCGCGCCTGGCCGTCGCGCTCGGCGCCGGCCGGCCGGGGGCCAGTGAGGTTCAGCTGGCCCAGGCGGCCATCGGCGCGATCAGGGATCTCAACTCCGATCTCGACGTGCCGGCCATGAGCACGCTGGTCCGGGCCGAGGACCTGGACCTGCTGGGCGAGAAAGCGGCCCAGAACACCAGCACCCCCTCGAACCCGCGGATCGCGGGCGCCGCCGACTACCGGGAGATGTTCGCCCGCGAGATCGACCGGCACCACTAGCGCCCCGCGGGTCACGGCTTGCGGGATACTCCCGGGACGACGGGACAGCAGCCTGCGCGGCCCGATGAGTGTTACAGGGTTGTGGCACGGACGGCCCCGGCCGGCCAGACTTGGATCGCTGCCCGCCAGCGAAAGGCCGACGGGCGGTCCGCCTGCTAGGGGTCGTGGGGTGTCCGGCTGGTTCTTCGCGCAGATCGTGCACACTGGGCGGCTGCCGCTGTTCTGTTTCTTCGTGGCGTTCATCGTCGGCTTCGCTGGCATCCGCGTGTCCGTGCGGCTCATCCGTGCCGGAGTGCGATGGTGGCCCGGCAACCTGACCGCCGGGAGCGTGCACGTGCACCACATGGTCTTCGGCGTGGTGCTGATGGCCGGCGGCGGCATCGCCGACCTGGCCGCGCCACCGTTCTCGCTGGCCTGGCGAGCCGGGGCGGCCGGGGTGTTCGGCCTGGGCACGGCGCTCGTGCTCGATGAGTTCGCGCTCATCTTGCACCTGCGCGACGTGTACTGGGCCAACGAGGGCAGGCTCTCGGTCGACGCCGTGTTCGTAGCCGCGGGAGCGACCGCGCTGCTGCTGCTCGGGGCCAGCCCGGTCGGCGTAAAAGACGTAGCCGACTACCACCACATGCCGGGCGACGCGGCTACAGTCGCCGCGCTCGTCTCGACCGTGGCCGCGCTGTTCGCGCTGGCCGTGATCACGCTGCTGAAGGGCAAGCCCTGGGTCGCGCTGCTCGGCGTCCTCATTCCGCTGGCGCTGATCGCGGGCGCCGTGCGCGTGGCCAGGCCCGGGTCGCCGTGGGCCAGGTGGCGCTACCGGGAGCGGCCGGGACGGCTCGCCACGGCCATCCGGCGCGAGGAGCGCCTGCGGCTGCCGCTGATCCGGGCCAAGAACCGTATCCAGGACGTGCTCACCGGGAGCCATGATCAGCCGCTGACCTGGCCAGGTCGCAATCCGCCCGCCGAGTCGGTCGCCGCGGGCCGCGATCAGGCCAGCCCGGGCGAGTCGGCCGACGACTGACCGCCGCCATGTCAGTATCGTGCCGCGACTCCCGGCCCGGGGCCGCTGTCCAGAACGGCTCAGAAGGGTGGTCATGCTGACACACCGCGCGGACTCCGGGCAGGGCGCGGTATGGCCGTTCGACAGTTCCATCATCGCCTGGGGCCTGCGCCGGCACGGGTTCAAGGAGGAGGCGGCTCGCATCGTCGCCGGCATCCTGGAGGCGGCGGAGGTCTTCGCCGGCCGCCTGCCCGAGGCGTTCGGAGGCTACCCGAGGAGCCTGACCCGGTATCCCGTCGAGTACCCCACCGCCTGCAGCCCGCAGGCCTGGTCGGCGGGCGCGCCGCTGCTGCTGCTGCTGCGAGCGGCGCTCGGACTAGAGCCGCAGGGGGATCGCCTCATCGTGGATCCCGCGCTGCCGAAGCGGATCGGCCATCTGGAACTGCTCGACCTGCCGGGCCGCTGGAAGAAAGTGGACGCGTTCGGGCGCGGCCGCATCGACACGGACCGCCGGACCTCACGCTGACGCGGCAGCCGGTATCGCCGCCCGGCTAGGCGCCCGTTGGGCCGCCCTGACGCGGGCGCAGCCTCACGCTGGCTTGGCGGCCGCGCTGACGCACCAGACCGGCCTCGCACCGGTCCGTTCCCGAGCATGCCGCCCTTTAGTCGCGTCATTAACCCCGTAAAACGGGCGTATCACCTCCCGGCCGATCGGCCGATTTCACTTATCATTATTTGGTACCATTTCTGCGCCCGATTTAGGAGACAGCGCGAAGTTCGCGCTACTCAAAGTAATGAAAAGTCGGCTGCGGGTCCGAACCGGCCCCGGCGGCCGCGTTCCGAGGCGGCGCGACGCCCGATATGTTCGCTGGCAGCGGGCGCGGCAGCGCATCCCGGGGCCAGGCAGGCACACGGGCGGCCCAGACCCGCGCGAGACCGGCAGCCTGGCCGGCTCGACGGCACCCTGGCCGGCTCGACGGCAGCCTGGCCGGCTCGATGGCAGCCTGGCTCGGCGCGAGGTCGGCGGACTGCGTCGAATACATTGGCGGGGTGGCTAATCCGCGCGACATCGTCTCCGTTGAGCGGGTGATCCACGCCCCCGCCGCGGCGATCTTCGACATCATCGCCGACCCGTCCCGGCACCCCGAGATCGACGGCTCCGGCAGCGTAATCCAAGCGCGGCCGGGCGTCCCGGCCCGGCTCACGCGGGGAGCGACCTTCGGCATGGACATGAAACGCGGCGTGCCGTACCGGATGATCAGCACCGTCACCGAGTTCGACGACGGGCGGCTGATCGCGTGGGCACCCAAGCCCGCGAGCGGCCGGGGTGCCCGGTTCGTCGGGCGGGTCTGGCGCTACGAGCTCGAGCCCGCCGACGACGGCACGCGGGTGCGCGAGACCTGGGACATCTCACGCGAAGCACTCCGCTTCGTGCTCCGTTACGTAGCTGCCTCGCGGACCAGGCAGGAAATGGCGAAGTCCCTCGAGCGGCTCGACCGGCTCGTCACGTCAGCAGCGTAGAACCATCGGCCTCGGCTGGCTTCGGCTGGCTTCGGCTTCGGCTTCGGCTGGCTTCGGCTGGCTTCGGCTGGCTTCGGCCTCGGCTGGCTTCGGCCGCGGCCACCGAACTCGGTCAGCGGCACGGATCGAACGCCTTGAGCGTCTCTGGCAGCACGCCCGTCGCGATGACCGAAGCCAGAAGGCGACCTGTCGCGGGTCCTAGCGTCATCCCCCACATGCCATGGCCGCCGACGTTCCAGAGGCCGTTTCCGCAGTCATTTAGGATGTGATCTATCACATGTGACACAGCCGAACAAGGATGCTTCATCACGATCTGGTCGCTCTGGCTTGCCGTGGGTAGCTGCGCCGTGCTGTGTCCGGATGTGTCCGAGCCCGCCGGTGCGCCGTGTAACGATGAACGCGAACGCGAAGGTGCGATCGCATGATAACCAGCCCTGGCGAGAGCGCGGCTGAGATCTCAGCGTGGCGGCTCGAACAGGCGATGGGCGGGCTGTCCCGCCTGACGCCGACGAGCCTGCGGGACGAGGCTCGCCGGGCGATCAGGGCCGGGATCATCGCGGGCAAGATCGAAGCTGGCGAGGTTATCTCGGTCCGCGTACTCGCCGATCGCCTGGGCGTATCAGCTACCCCGGTCAGGGAGGCCGTCCTCAGCCTGGCCAAGGAAGGGCTGCTGGTTCCGATCAGGAACAAGGGCTTCGAGGTGCCCACGCTGTCCGATCAGGATCTGCAGGAGATTCTCGAGGTCCGCCTGCTGCTTGAGGTGCCTGCCGTAGTCCAGGTATCCGGCCGCTTGCCGCCCGGACGGGTCGTTCACTACAGGACGCTGGCCGGCAAGATCAGCGAGTACGCGTCAGAAGGCGACGTCATCGGGTTCCTCGAGGCCGACGGGGAATTCCATCTGTCTCTGCTTGCTGAGCTCGGCAACCATCGGCTGGTCGACATGGTGGCCCTGCTGCGGGACCAGGTCAGGCTTTACGGCCTTCCGCACCTGGCCGAAGAACATCAGCTCACGGACTCCGCGGAAGAGCACTCCCGGATCCTCGACAGCATCATCGGCGGTGACTCCGACCTCACCGGCCAGCTGATCCGCCGTCACCTCGAGCGCACCAGAGGAATCTGGGCCGGACGCGGACCCGGGCATGACGGCAGCTCCGTACGGCCTTAGCTGCGTCGTCACGCCTGCGTGCTTGCCGCTCGCAAAAGGCCGCGTGCGGCTGCCGGGGCAAAGGATGACACCATCGCTCTATGACATTGCCGGAACCCGGTCCGCCGCACGGCCAAGCCGCCCCCGGCCCGGCGTCGGCGGAGGGCCAGAGCCCGGTGGTCATCGAGGACAACCTGGAGCCGCGGGTCCGGCTGCCAGCCGACGCGCTGCGCTGCGTGGTCCAGTGCGCCGAGATTGCCCTGCTGGTCGGCCTCGGCCTGCTGGCGCGCGCGACGGTCAAGGGAATCGAGACCAACGTCGTGGGCGCCAGCCAGCTGGCCGAGCGCAAGCTGCTGAGCGGGCTGCTCGGCCTGCTCGGTGACGTGGCGCACATCACCTTGCTGCTCCTGCCGCTGGCGCTGGCCGTCCTCCTGCTCGTCCACCGCCAGGCGCGGAGGCTGGCCGAGGCGGTCGGGACCGGCGTCGTCGCGGTCATCGTCGTGGCGCTCGTCAACTGGCTGCTGCGCCAGCCCGCGGCCTCCCAGCTGTACGGGGCGCTGACCCTCTCAGTCTCCCATGCCCGGGCGCCCGTGCTCGACGGCTACCTGGCCGGGCTCGCCGCCTACGTCACCGTGATCGGGCTGTCCGGCCGCCGGCGCTGGCGCGGCGCCTACTGGATCGCGCTGGGCTTCTACCTCCTGGCCAGCCTGGCCAATCCGAAGAACGCGCACGTCACCTTGCTGTCGTTGCTGATTACCCTGCTGATCGGCTCGGCCATCGGATCCGGCCTGCGGTATGCCTTCGGCTCGGCATCGGGCCGGCCGACCGCGGCGGAGATCGCGTCCGCGCTGAGCGCCGTGGACGCGCCCGTGACGGCCATGCGCAGGATCCCGGACACCCAGATGGAGACGCGGCGCTACGCCGCGATCGTGCAGGGCGGCGCGCAGCGGGACGTCACGGTCTTCGACCGGGACCAGCAGGCCGCCGACGCGCTCTACCGGCTGTACCGGCGCATCCGGCTGAAGACCCAGGTGTCGCGCAGCGGTCCGCTGACCGTGGAAGGAGCGGTGGAACGCCGTGCGCTGCTCACCTACGCCGTGGAGGACGCCGGCGTCGGCACGCCCCGGCTGCGCGCGCTGATCCGGGTCGGTCCCGAGGCGGCGGTACTGGCCAACGAGCACAACGATGGCGCGACACTGGCCGAACTGGACGGCGAGCTGAACGATGACCAGCTGCGCCGGGTCTGGGACGCTGTGCTGCGCCTGCACCGGCACCGGGTCACCCATCGCAAGCTGACCGCCGATCACATCCTGTTCGCCCGGCCGGACGGCGATCCTGGCTCCGACCGCGAGGGACAGGTCCTGCTGCTCGAGCCAGGCGACGGCGACGTCGCCGCGAGCGACCTGCAGCTGCGGCTGGACCGGGTTCAGCTGCTGGCCGAGATGGCCCTCGCGGTCGGCCCGGATCGCGCCGGCGACATCGCGGCGGAGAAGCTCAGCAGCGCGGAGCTCGCGGCGATGGTTCCCCTGCTGCAGCCGGTGGCCCTGCACCGCACCACCCGGATGGAGCTGCGCCACCGCAAGGACGTGCTGCCCGGGCTGCGCAAGCGGCTGCTCGGCACCGCTCCGGAGAGCGAAGCGCCGCCGGTCCAGCTCGAGCGCATCAGGCCGCGGACGCTGATCACCCTGATGGCCGGGGTCGTCGCCGCCTACATCCTGATCGGCCAGCTCAGCACGGCCAGCCTGAGCACGGTCCTGGACAAGGCTGACCCGCGCTGGGTGCTGCTGGTGATCGCCTTCTCGGCCGTGACCTATGTGGGCGCCACCTTCGAGCTGACGGGATTCGTGCTCGAGCGGCTGAGTTTCTTCCGCACGATGCTGGCTCAGATCGCCGGGTCGTTCGTGACGCTGGTCACGCCGGCCGCCGTGGGCGGGGTAGCGCTGAACATCCGCTACCTGCGCAAGGCCGGCGTGAGCCCCTCCGATGCCGGGTCGAGCGTCGGCGTCTCGCAGGTCATCGCGTTCGGCCTGCACCTGCTGATGCTGATCATCTTCGCGGCGTTTACCCGGAACGCGAGGGCGCACTCGCTCCGGCCGCCGAACTGGGTCTGGATCGCGCTGGCCACGCTGGCCGTGGTGGTGCTCATCGTGCTGGCCATCCCGGCCGGGCGCCGGCTGCTGCGCTCCCGGCTGGCCCCCGCGCTGAGCCAGGTCATCCCGCGGCTGCTGGACATCGCGCAGCGGCCAGCGAAACTGGCCGGGGGAATCGGAGGCGCCCTGCTGCTGACCGTCGCTTACATCCTCTGCCTGGAAGCCTCGGTTCTCGCCTTCGGCGGATCGGTGGCCCTGACCAGCGTGGCGGTGGTGTACCTGACCGGCAGCGCCATCGGCTCGGCCGTCCCGACACCCGGCGGCATCGGTGCCGTGGAGGCTGCCCTGTCGGCCGGCCTGACCGCGGCCGGCATGCTCGGCGCGAAGGCAATCGGCGCGGTTCTGCTGTTCCGGCTGGTGACGTTCTGGCTGCCGGTGCCGATCGGCTGGGTCGCCATGCACTACCTCCAGCGCCACGACGCCCTGTGACGGGCCGCAGAATTCGTCCGCTCGCCCGCATGAATGCCCCGCAACTGGGCCTGACCGACGATGCCAGGGCGGTCCGGTGGACCGGGCCGGTCTTCGCCCGCCAGCGACGCCCGATGAGAGGATGAAGCAAGCGAGCCGCTGACATGCTCGATTTCACAGTCCGCTGAGCCGGTCGCAGACAAGCTTTCCTCCCGCGAACGTCAGGTCGACCTGGGCGAGCGCGATCTCGCCGGGGGGCTGGGCGAACAGGTCGCGGTCCAGCACCACGAGGTCGGCCTGCTTGCCAGGCTCGATCGAGCCCGCGACCGATTCGGCGTGGTTCACGTAGGCGGAGCCGATCGTGAACGCTGCGATCGCGTCGGCCAGGCCGATCCGCTCGTCCGGACCGAACACCTCCCCCTCGCCGGGATCGGCGTACGGGTACCCGGGCGGCACCGTCCTGTTCACCGCCGTATGCAGCTCCCACAGCGGATTCGGGCTGGACACCGGCCAGTCGCTGCCGAAGCAGAGCTGCGCGCCGGACCGCAGCAGGCTGCCGAACGGGTACTGCCAGCCAGCACGGACCGGGCCCAGGTAGGGCAGCGTCAGGTCCGTCATCTGCGGCTCGTTGCAGGCCCAGAGCGGCTGGCAGTTCGCCAGCACCGACAGCCCGCGGAAACGGGGCAGGTCGTCAGGGTGCACCACCTGGATATGGGAGATGTGGTGCCGGCCGTTTCCTGGCCCGTTCGCGCGGCGGGCGGCGGCTACCGCGTCCAGTGCCTCCCGGATCGCCCGGTCCCCGATGGCGTGGAAGTGCACCTGGAAGCCGCGCGCGTCGATCGCGGTCACGGCCGCCATCAGCTCAGCGGCATCGAAGAAGCTCGTGCCGCTGCCGCCATCGCCGTGACCGTCCGGGTCCAGATAGGGCATGAGCATCGACGCGGTGAAGTTCTCGCACACGCCGTCCTGCATGATCTTCACGCTGGTGGCGCGGAACCGGCCGGCCGACTCGGCCCGGCTGCGCCGCTCGGCCAGGCCGTCGAGCTGCGCGATCCCAGCGCCGCGCTGCCACCAGAGCGCGCCGACGACGCTGGCGGTGAGCAGCCCGGCCCGGTCCGCCTCCAGGTACGCGTCATAGCAGTCGGGGATCACGGCGTAGTCGCCGACGATGGCCTCCTGCCAGCTGGTGATGCCGAGCGAGTGCAGGTAGCGCTGGCCCGCCGCGATTCCCGCCACCTGATCGGCCAGCCCGGGACGGGGCACCACCCGCTCGACCAGCCCCATCGCGCCTTCCTGCAGAGTGCCGGCCGGGGCGCCGTCGCCGTCCCGCTCGATCCGGCCGTCGGGCGGGTCCTGCGTACTCGCGCCAACCCCCGCGATCTCGAGCGCACGGGTGTTCACCCAGGCCGCGTGGTGATCCCGGTTGGACAGGAAGACCGGCCGGTCCGCCACGACGAGGTCCAGGTCATGGCGGGAAGGAGCGCCGCCAGGGAAGACGTCCATGGCCCAGCCGCCGCCCGTGATCCACTCCACGGCCGGGTTGCGCCCGGCGTAATCGCGGACGATCGCCAGGTAATCGGCCAGGCCGTGCGCGTCGGACAGGTCGCAGCGCAGCCGTTCCAGGCCGCCCGCCGAGGCGTGCACGTGCGCGTCCGTGAACCCGGGCAGCAGCATCCGGCCCCCTAGATCGATCACCTCCGTGCGGGGCCCGGCCAGCGCGGTGACGTCCGCGTCGGTGCCGACCGCGACGATGGCGCTGCCCCGCACGGCCACTGCCCGCGCCCAGGACCGGGCGGCGTCCACGGTGTACACCTGCCCGCCCCGCAGCACCAGGTCCGGCTGGCTCTCCTGCTCGCTCATCCGCGGTCATCCTCCTCATCGGCGGTGCGCAGGGCCGGGTCGCGCAGGGCCGGGTCGCCGAATCCGCCGCCCCCGCTCGTCTCGATCCTGATCACAGCTCCGGCCGGGAGGACCAGTGAAGCCTTGGACCCGACCGGAAGCGGCTCGCCCGCGGCATCGAGCACGGTAATCAGCGACGGCCGGCCGTCGGTCCCGCCGCCCACTCCTCGCGGCGCGAACCGCGGGTCCGTCTGCTCCGAGTACATCGTGACCACGGAGTCCTGGCCCAGCACCTGGTACTCGCGCCGGATGCCCAGGCCACCGCGGAACTGGCCGTCGCCCTGCGAGCCGCCGATCAGCTCGGTGCGCAGGATCCGGACGCTGTAGCTGGACTCGGCCACCTCGACCGGCATCAGGCCGACGTTCGCCATGTACGTGTCCACGCCGTCGAGGCCGTCACCGCCGCTGTGCGCCCCGGTACCGCCTCCGACGACCTCGGCCATCACGCTCGGCACCCCGGTCCGCGGCGACCTGCTCTCCAGGTTCATGCCGAAGAACGCGACGGTGCTGCTCGCGACCGCCCGGTCGGGCCAGATCAGCGAGGCAGCCCGGATCAGGGTGTCGGCCAGCCGCTGGCAGGTGTTGTGCCGGACGGACACCGCGCCAGGGTGGTCCGGGTTCAGCACCGTACCGCGCGGGCAGATGATCTCGATCGCCCGCAGGATGCCGTCATTGGTGGCCCGGCCGGGGTCGGTCATCGCGCGGACCGCGTACACCACGCTGGCCCTGGTACTGGCCCACGGCACGTTCATGGCGCCGCGTACCTGCGGCGCGGAGCCGCTGAGGTCGACCACGAGCCGGTCCGAGCGCTTGCTGATCCTGGCGTGGATCCTGGTCGGCGGCCCGCCCGCGCCATCGTCGTCGAGAAAGCCCTCCGCCTCGGCCTCGCCGTCGGCCAGCTCGGCCAGGTCCAGCCGGACGGCACGCTCGACCGAGTCGAGCATCTGGCCGAACACCGCCGCGACCACGGCCGCGCCGTACCGGTCGGTGAGCTCGCGGACCCGTCGTACGCCGACCAGGCAGGCCGCGCGCTGGGCCCGCAGGTCCGACAGCGTGGAGACCGGGTCCCGCACGGCCGCGCCGACGAAGTCAAAGACATCGCGGTTCTCCTCGCCGGCCCGATACAGCCGGACCGGCGGCAGCAGCAGCCCTTCGGCGTAGACCTCCGGCAGGTCCGGTCCCTCGGTGCCGGGACGCACGCCGCCGACGTCGATGTGGTGGGCGGCTGTTCCCGCCCAGCCGGACAGCTCCCCGCCGATGAACACCGGCATGATCACGTTCAGGTCGGGCGTGTGCATGGCTCCCAGGTAGGGATGGTTGGCGAGAAACGCGTCGCCCGCCGCCACCTCGCTCCCCCATCGCGCGATGATCGACTTGACCACCAGGGACATGGCACCGAGCTGGGCGGGGATGAAGTCCGCCTGCGCCACGAGGTCACCGTCGGCGCGGAAGACGGCACAGCTGAAGTCGTCCATCTCCCGGATGATCGGGCTGTAGCTGGAGTGCTTCAGCACGCCGCCCATCTCCACCGCAGCGGAATGCAGTGCGGCGCTCACCAGCTCGAAGGTGATCGGGTCAGTCGCGGCGCGCCTGGCCGGCGGCCTGCGGGATGGCTTGGTCATCACGTCTCCTGCAGCCACATGCTGCCCAGTTCATCGACCAGTGCCCGCTGTCCGGGCAGCAGGATCGTGGTCGAGTCCAGCTGGTGCACGATCGCCGGGCCCCGCACAGCCAGGCCGGCGTCGATCCGCTCCCGCTGGTAGACCGGCAGCATCCGGGCGGACTTCATGCCCGGCAGCCGCGCGCTCATCCGTCCGGCCAGGGCGCTGGCGGAAACCATCCCGGCCGGCCCGCCGGACTGGCCCGGCACGGCCGGCTCCCCGCCGCCATCCGGCCGGGAGGCCGGCAACGGCTCGACAGGGGGGCGCACGGGCAGCGCGCCGAATGCCGACAGCCTGACGTTCACGACCTCGACGTCCTGGGCCTGGTCGGCATGGCCGTAGGCCCGCAAGTGCAGCTCGCGGAAGCGCGCGCTCAGTGCCGCGATCCCGTGCGGGCTGCGGGACGTGACCGGCACGCTCAGCTCGTAACCCTGCCCGACGAACCGGCAGTCCGCGGTCGCCGAGATCCGGACCTGACCAGCGGCGATGCCGTCACGGCGTAGCTGGGCCCTGAGCTGCCTGGCCGCCGCGGCGTACCAGGCGGCGAGATCGGCGGCCAGGTCGGGCCCGAGCACCCGCAGTACCGTCCGCGCATCGTCGACCCGGATGTCCGTGCAGGTCAGTCCCGACGCCGCGAACAGCCCCGGGTACCGGGGCACCAGCACCGAGCGGAATCCCAGTTCGCGCAGCAGCAGCCCGGCGTGCAACGGCCCGGCTCCGCCGAAGGCGACCAGTGCGTAGTCGCGGGGATCGATGCCTCGCTGCACGGACACCCGCCGCAGCGCGGCGCTCACCTGAGCGACCGCCAGCCGGATGATGCCGTCAGCGGCGTCCGGCACCGGCAGGCCGAGCTGGCTCGCGACCTGCTCGATGACCCGGTGGGCGGCATCGGCGTCCAGCGTGAACTGGCCGGCCAGCGGCAGCTCGGCGGGCAGCGTTCC
>OCZU010001860.1_pt1 | contig 13622 bp, 10 predicted proteins | sample 1539001 | NCBI WGS metagenome assembly OCZU01 (sample SAMEA3539306, study PRJEB22396) | soil metagenome | biome: tundra; feature: field; material: soil | place: USA | collected 2010-05 | depth 0.15 m
TTTACCTTCTCCGGCGGCACTAACTCGCCCATCAGGAATTGCCGCAGCGCCTCGGAGCGGCGGAGCTTGCCCGACGACGTCCGCGGCAGCGTCCCCGACTCCAGTAACTCCACGTCCCGCGGCTTGAGCGAAAGCCCGGTCAGGATGCAGTGGTTGATCTCTGCTATTACCTCTTTCTCGGGGCGCTTGCTGCGCGGGTCTTTTTCCGCCAGAATGATGAGCTGTTCTCCTTCGCCTTCGACCATAGTGCTCACGGCCACGGCGCAGCCCTTGCGCACACCTTCCACATCCAGCAGCAGCTCTTCCATCTCCTGCGGAGCGTAGTTGCGCCCGCGAATGATGATCAGGTCCTTGGCGCGTCCGGCGATGTAGAGTTCGCCTCCGTGCAAGAAGCCCAGATCGCCCGTGTCGAGCCAGTCGCCATGAATCATGCTGGCGGTCAACTCGGGGCTTTCCCAGTAACCCTTGGTGATGGACGGACCTTTGACCCAGATTCGCCCTACACGCCCGTCCGGCACGCGCTGTTCCTGGTCGTCGAAGATGGCCACTTCCACGCTCGGCAGCGCCCGGCCGACCGATACAATACGCCGCCCAGGTCCTAGATGCGCCGTGCCGCCATTCCACAAACCTTCCCGGCTGAATTCGGTGAAGCGGGGCAGATCGTCGAGACCGGTGAAAGTGACGCCCAATCCCGCTTCGGCCAAGCCGTAGACCGGCGTCATGGCGGCAGGCTGGAAGCCCCAGCGCGCGAAGCGTTCGGTGAAACGCTGGACCCCGTCGGACTCGATCGGCTCGGCGCCGTTCAAGGCAGCCCGCCAGCGCGAAAGATCCACGCCTTCCATTTCCTCGTCTTTGATCTTGGTGGCGCACAAGCTGTACGCAAAATGCGGCGCCGGCGAAATCGCCGATTTGTAGCGCGACAAGGTGCGCAGCCAAATGGCCGGCCGGGCCAGGAAAGTATCCGGTCCCATGTAGGTCACCGTGCCGGGATAATACATCCCCAGATACAAGCAACCTACCAGGCCCATGTCGTGATAGAGCGGCAGCCAGCAGACGCAGCCGTTATCGATTTCATCCTCACCGCGGTACACCAGGCACTGCTGCATCATTGTCAGATTGGCCAGCAAGTTGGTATGCGTCACCATAACGGCCTTAGGCTCGACCGTGGTGCCCGACGAGAATTGCAGGAACGCGGGTTGTTCCGGATCCACGTCCACCGGTTGCCAGCGTCCGCCGCCGGTCTGTAAATCCTTGGCTTCCAGAACCTCGCGGAGGGACTCAACGCCAACAACCCCAGGGCCCAGCAGCTTCCGGATGCGGCCTTCGGTAATCAGATACTTCGCCCCGATCTTCGTCAACATTTTCCGCAGGCGGGCGAAGTATTCGTCGAGCTTCCCCAACCGGAACGGCGGATAAAGAGCGGCTGGAATGCCGCCGGCAAGCTGCACGCCCAGCAGCGAATCGAAAAACTCGATCGACGTGGAAAGGATCAGGGCTACGCGGTCGCCGCGCTGGAGTCCGCGGGCCTGCAATGCCGCGGCGGCTTTCTGCGCGCGGTGCAGCACGTCCTGGTAGGGATAAAAAGTGGCCTCTTCGTTGGGCGCCACGAAACGCGCGCCCCAGCGTGTGCAGGTCTCCAGGTTCAGCAGAATCTCGGGCAGCGTGGCGCCTTTGAGCGTCAGGGCACTCATGCCTGCGGCTCCTGCTCGCAAACCCTGCCGGCGATCATCTTCACCAAGTCTTGCACGGTTTCCAGTTGCTGCCATTGGTCCAGCCCGAAAGCGCAGCCGAAGTCCTGTTCGATGGTGGTTACCAGCACCACTTGCGCCAGCGAATCCAGTTGCAGGGCGTCCACCAGCGAGACGTTGGGGCCAATCGTCTCGATCTGTTCCGGTGTCAGGTTAAGCTGTTCCTTTGCGATCTTCTTCAGATGCTCCAGAATCGTTTCTTCATTCCATTTGACTAGCGTCTGTTCGGGCATGGCCTCTTTCCTATTATGTTTTATAACTGCCGGCTGACACAGCCTGTTCGGGTCGCGGGATGACTAGGGGATCTTCCTGCTGGTACATTTGCCGGATCCACTCGGCGTACTTGCGTTCCAGTACCGAGCGGCGCACTTTCTGCGTGGGCGTCACCAGTTCGGTATCCAGCAAAGCCTCCTCATTGAGGAAGCAGAATCGTTTGACCCGCTCGAACGAGGAGAACTCGGCTTGCAAACTCGCCAATTCCTCGCGGAAGAGCGCCACTACGGGCGGTGCCAGCAGCAATTCATCATAGCTGCTGAAAGCCAGGCCGTGCCGGGTGGCAACGCGCGCCACGTTCTCCGGATGGGCCACGATCAGAGCGCTGACGAACTTGCGGCCGTCCCCGACGATCAGCGCCTGCTGGATATAAAGGCTGCGCTGCAGTGCGTGTTCCAGGGGTGCGCAAGCCACATTCTTGCCGTTCGAGAGAACCAGGATCTCCTTGCGGCGGCCCGTGATCGTGAGGTATCCATCGGCATCCACGCTGCCCAAGTCGCCGGTGTGCAGCCAGCCGTCCGCTTCGAATACCTGGCGAGTGGCGGCTTCGTCCTTATAATAGCCGAGCATCACGTGCGGCCCGCGCGTGAGGATCTCGCCATCTTCACCGATCCGCACTTCCACGCCATCGAGCGGGCGTCCCACGGAGCCGATCTTCTCTTGGGTGTATTCGTTGAGCGTGATCACGGGCGAGGTTTCCGTCATGCCATAGCCTTGCAGCACGTCGAAACCCGCCGCCCGGAAGAAGAGTTCCACATCGGGGTTGAGCCAGGCGCCGCCGGAGACGAAGTATTTGAGGCCCCATAACTGGCGATGCACCTTCGGAAAGACCAGTACGTGGGCCAGGGGAGCCAGCAGCCTGTGGGACAGGCTGGCGGCCTGTCCGCCCATCTCGGCCCGCTTGCGCGCCACGGCGGCCTCGATCAACTTCCCGGCTATAGCGCGCCGGTGCGGTACAAGCTGGGCGATTTGCGCTTCCACGGCTTCCTTCACCTTCTCCAGAATTCGCGGTACGACCCCGATGATGTCGGGCCGGTGTATGGGCAGCAATTCTTTCAGATCGTGCGGATCGCCATAAGCGATACACACGCCTTCGTGGAAGTAGCCATAGCTGAGCGTACGCTCCAAAACATGCGGCAGCGGTAGGACCGAGAGCGCTTGGTGGGCGGTATTTGTGGGGACACGCGCCAGGCCGCCCCGCAAATCGGCCACGATGTTACCGTGCGAGAGCATCACGCCCTTAGGCGTGCCAGTGGTGCCGGAGGTATAGACAATGGTCGCCAGGTCGTGCGGCTCGGCGGCCAGCGATTCGGCGCGGATACGGCGCACCGCCGGCTCGTCAAATGCGGGCGCCTCGGCGACGATCCGCGGCAAGGAAGTGGGGACGCCGGGCGTCTCTTCCATGGCAATGATCGTCTCCATCTCCAATTCCAGCAGCAACGACCGCAAAATTTCCCATTGGGGGGTGCCGGCGATAATGGCCGCCCGGCACCCGCTGTGCCGCAGCAAGTAGGCGATCTGCGAGGGCGACAGCGTGTTGTAAACCGGCACCACCACCAGGCGCGAGAGCAGCAGGGCAAAATCGGCGATGTGCCACTCCGGCCGGTTCTCGGAGAACACCGCCACCCGATCGCCGGGCGCCAGACCGGAGCCGAGCAGGAACTGCCGCAGCGCGAAAACCGCGTGCGAGAAACGCTCCGTGGACCAAACCATCAACTCGCCGCGGTTTTGGAAACTCAGCAGCCGGTCGAAGCGGTAATGGTCCAGATGGTAGAAGAAGAGATGATTCAGCGTGGCGACGCCGTCGTTCGGCTGCATGCGGCTTCCATGGGGTTCGGCAGATTAACGCTTGGTGTCTCTGAAGCTAACACGAAAGCCACAGTCGAATCAAGCGAATGCGAGCCAATGGCGGATGTTTGGGAAGTGGTACCGGCCTATTACGAACACGCTTGGCCAGGGCCTTCCGCGTCGAACTCCCGGCGGCGCAGCCACATCAGATCCGGCAGAGGATAACCGGGTAGTTTCGCCAGAGACAGTGCCAACATGCTCAGCATGCCCAGGAGCAACGCGCCGGCGGCGAACAGCGCATCGGGCATCAGGTGAATCATGATACCCAGGCTGGCCCCGAAGGCTGTCAGCAACCACAGAATCCAGACGACCTGCCGCTGATCCAGACCCAGCGATGCCAGGCGGTGCGAGCTGTGGTCGCGTCCTCCCAGCGAGATCGGCCGCCCGGTAAGCTTGCGTAGAACCGAAACCAGCGCCGTGTCGAAAATCGGATAGGCAAACGTCAGCGCCGGGTAAAAGAAGCCGGTCAGCAGGAGACCTTTGTGCGGCGCCGGGCCCGCCAGAGTCAACGCGCCCAATGCAAAGCCGGCCGGCAGGCTTCCGCAATCGCCCATGAAAATGCGCGCTGGATGGTAGTTGAAAAACAGAAAACCGGCGAATGCCGCAGCCAGTATGGCCCAAAGGTGCGCATCCGCCCGGTATCCCTCCGAAGTCAGCAGCCAGGAGCGGAATAGACAAATCACAATCACCACTCCGGCGCACAGTCCGTCCATGTTATCGATCAGGTTGAAGGCGTTGGTGATCATCACGATCCAGAACATGCTCAGGGCGACGTTCGGCAGAAACCACGGAGTCACCGGAAAGACTACGCCGCCCAGGACCACAAAGCCGGCCGCCGCCACCTGTACGGCCAGTTTGAGCGCCGGGCGGAGACGTAAGCGGTCGTCGAGAAATCCGAAGACCCACAGCGCCGCTACGGCCAGCGCGATGCGCGGATAGCGGCCTGGACACGCCAGCCAGTAGGCCGCCGCGCAGCTCAGAAAAATTGCCAGTCCTCCGCTCGAAGGTGTGGGTACGGCGTGCCATCGGTCCGCGCGCGGCGCCGCCGTCAGTCCCAACCTGGTGTTCGCGCGGATTTGCAGCCGCGTCAGCAGCGCCGATAATAGGCCCGTGAAAAGAATCAGCATCTTTAGACCGCCGCCGCCAGACTCCGCCTCGGCATCTGCCGGACCCATTCATAATCGACCACCCGCCGGACGATGGCCTCGAGCGGAGTAGTTGGGCGGTACTGCACCAGGCTTTCCAGCTTCTTGAGACAGGGCACGCGCCGAGGCATGTCTTCGAATCCCGGGCCGTAGGCTTGATCGTAAGGAACGTGTTGCAGACGCGATGGCGATCCGGTAATTTCTTTTACCAGCGCCGCCAACTCGTTGATGGTCACCTCCTGGTTATTGCCGATGTTGATGACCTCTCCGACGGCTGCCGGCGTTTGGGCAAGGCGTACCAGAGCCTCCACTACGTCGCCTATGTAAGAGAAGCAACGGCGCTGTTCGCCTGTCTCGTGGATGATCAAGGGTTCGCCCCGCAGCGCCTGGCGCACGAAGGTTGGCAGCACCATGCCATAGCGGCCGGTCTGGCGCGGCCCCACAGTATTAAAAAAGCGCAGCACCGTTACGGGCAGGCAGCGTTCGCGCCAGTAGGCCAGTGCCAGCCATTCATCCAGCGCTTTCGAGGCGGCGTAACTCCAGCGGCTGATATGCGTGGGACCGAGCACCAGGTCTTCACTCTCGCGGAACGGCAGGCGGGTGCTCTTGCCATAAACTTCCGACGTGGATGCCAGCATTACCGGCTTGCTCTTCTTGGCCGCGCAACGCAACACCACCTCGGTGCCATGCACATTGGTCTCAATGGTGCGCACCGGGCTGTCCACGATGAGCTTCACGCCAACCGCCGCCGCCAGATGGAAAACCATATCGGCGCAGTCCACCATCTCGGCGACCAGGGGTTCATTGAAGACCGACTCGATGCAGTATGAAAACGCGGGTTTGGTCTTCAGATGCGCGATGTTCTCGAATGCGCCCGTCGAAAGATCGTCGAGAATGGCAACGCGCCATCCCTCCGCCAGACAGCGCTCCGCCAGATGCGATCCAATAAACCCGGCCCCGCCGGTAATCAAGACGTTCATGCATTCCTCCCCACTGCCTGCCCTAAATTCCTTTTCCGCAGCAACTCGCGGTACAGTGCATCCACGTTTCCCACGAGCGTTTCCTTGCGGTACTGCCGCGACGCGAGGGCGCGTCCTGCCAGTCCCATGCGCGATACCAGGGTACGGTCCTTGGCCAGCGCCTCCAGCGCGTCAGCCAGCGTGGTGGCATCGGCCTCCGTCAGCACACCGTTGGCATACCAGCGCGCGCCGCCGGTAGCGCGCTGGGCGCCGCCCGTAACCATGTCCACCACGCCACCCACGGCGGTGGAGACAAACGGCCGGGCCGCCGCCATGCCCTGGATAAGCGCCACCGGCGTGCCTTCGTTGCGCGAAGTCTGTAACACTACATCGCAGCGCGCCATCGCCGGCAGGATCTCCCTCTGCCAACCCAGCCATTCCACGCGCCCGCCATACCGGTCGAGAAGGCCGTGCAGCGCAGAGCGGTCCGGCCCATCGCCCGCGATCACAAACCGTATGTCCTGGCTGCGTTCGAGCGCGATTTCGATGGTGGCGGCCAGCAGCGCAATGTTCTTCACGGGAACCATGCGGCCGAACCAGCCCACCGTGAGCGGGCCGCCGCCGGCCGGCGGACGCAGGGCGAAATAGTCGTCCAGTTCCAGCCCGAGCGGCACGACGTGAAACTTGTGCGCCGGAGCGACGTGAAACTTCGCGCTCAATTCCGTGGCCTGTTGGGGCGACACTACGCACAATGCATCGGTGAAGCGCGCCAGCAGTTGCTCGATGCGGCGGAAGACGCCTGCCTGGATGCGCGAGAAATACTCATTCAGGCTATTGCCATGAAACGTGTGAATGACGATCGGCGTGCCGCTCAGCACCGCCGCCAGGCGTCCCAGGCAGCCGGCCATGGCGGTATGCGTGTGCACAATCGCGGGCCGCTCGCGCCGCAGCAGCCGCCACAACCGCCACAGCGCCTTCAGGTTGCGCCATGGCCGCACGGAGCGCGACAGTTCCGGCACCCAGTGCACGGGGTCGGCGGTTTGCAGCAAGTAGCTCATGTCTCCGTCTTCCGGCTCGCAAGTTCCCGCCACCAGCACGGTGCGATAATCCAGCGCGGCCATCTCCCGCGTGAGCAACAGCGTGTGGATGGTGGGTCCGCCTATGTTTAGCCGCGTGATGACACGCACGACTTTGGGACGTTCCGGTCCAGCCGTGAAATCACGAACCGGAACTTCCCGTTCGCCGAGCGTGGAATGCGATCGGTACATTCAAACTCCAGATGGATGCTCCGCCCCACCCGGGCGCGGAGGTTGGTTTCCAGCATTTGCAGATCTTCGGCGGTGAAGCGCGCCGCAGGCACGAAGCGCACGCGCAGCACGTCCAGCGATTCCTGCTCGAGCTGGCTCTCGACAATGTTACGGACGCCCTTCAATACCGGATCCAGGCGCCCTAGAAAACCGCGCTCGCGGGTATAGACGAAATCGTCGAGCCGGCCTCCGATCTCCTCGATGACCGGCATACCGCGGCCGCAGGAACAGCTTTCAGTGGCAAAGCGGGCGGTATCGCCTACGCGATATCGCACGAGCGGCATGGCGTAATTCACGAGGCCAGTCAGCACCACTTCGCCCATCTCGCCCAAAGCCGCCGGCGTACCGTCGGGACGCAGTATCTCGGTTATGCCAGCCAGCGGATGCGCGTGCATGCGGCCGGCTTCGCATTCGTACCAGAAGCTCTGCATCTCCGCCTGCCCGTACTGGTCGAAGACGCGCGTCTTGAAAGCCTCTTCTATGGCGCGCCGCTGGTGCTCGAGCAGCGTCTCCGCGGAAGTGAGCGCAGCCTTCAACTGTGGCGCGTGGCGACCCGACTGCCGGTAGTATTGCGCCAGCACGTACATCGAAGACGGGTAGCCGGAGAGATACACCGGCTGGAAATGTTCCAGGGCCGCGGCGTAGAAGGGCAAATTCCCTGGCAGCAGGTGGACGGTCGAGAGCAACAGCGCGTGGTTCGCCAGGTCGCGCCGCCAGAATGTCTTCGTCGACTCGGATTGGCGCGGCGGCACAATCATTTTGCCGGTGAACTGGCCCCTCCGGTCGTTTTTGGTGACACCCGCCGCGTTCCGGTAGAGCTCGACGAAGGCCCACATCTTCTGCATGGCTTCGCGGCTGTAGTAAACGGTGAGCGGCTTCCCCGTGGTACCGCTGGTGTGCCAGGGAATCAGCGTCCGCCGCGGAAAAGTGTCCGCGATGAAATCCTCGGGCCGCTCCCGGATTTGATCTTTAGTAGTGAGTGTCGCCGGGTCGTGTTTCCGATAGTGCGGTACCTGCGTGGAAACAAATCGCCGGAGCCGATCGATCTCGACCGATTGCAACTCGCGCAGTTCGTCCGCAGGCAGGTACTCGGTGCGCTTGAGCGCGCTCAAATATTCCTGGAATATCCCGCCGTAGCGCCAATGGTAATATTTGGCGCCCTGTGCCGTGGCGCATGCGTGCTGCAACGGGATGGGCAGTGCGGAATAGAGCTGTTGCAGCATTGCAAGGATGCGTTTGAAATTAAACTAATAGGTAGGAAAATAATAAGATCTGTATCTCTGAAATATAAGAAAAGTTTTTTGTACACATGCGCGGAGAAATTGAGAGAATATTACTAAACGGGAAACGTGCGGTGAAGGAACTACAGCCAATCACCCCAACGGGATATGCGGAGCTGCTGCGCGACCTGAAACAGAAGATCCGGAGCGCCCAGCTTCGGGCGTCGCTGGCCGTCAACTAGGAACTGGTGGCGGGCGTTCGCAGAGGCTTGGCCGGAAGAGGCGATTGTGCAACAGCTTGTTGCACAAATTCCATGGGGCCATAATGTCCGGATTCCGGATTACGTGAGGGACCCCTCCGAGCGGGCGGGCGGTGATCCGCGTCACTCGGTGGCTTCGTCCAACTTTGCGAACAGGTCCTTGAAGTCCACGCGGCCAACCACCTCGGTCTCCAGCACCAGATCGGCGCAATACCGGATACCTTCGCGGTCGGCTTCCTGTACGGTGTGCTTGTACGGATCCGCTATCCAGATGTGCGAAACGCCGAACCGCAGATAGTCGGCCACTTTCGCCAGCGTGTCAGCGGTCTCATCCTCCGGAGACAGGATCTCGATAATCAAGTGGGGTGGGGTGGTCAGCACGGGCTCCAAGTGGTAGGGCAGCGCCATCACGCAGACATCCGGGATGCGGTACCGGTGTCTTGTTCCCAGCACCCGCAACCGCTGTTCGGTTAATACACGGAACCTGCGCGAGCGCTCCAACGGGAAGAGCAGACCAACGGTTAGTGTTTGCAAACGGCTGTGGTTATGTTCGCCCACGTGTCGCTCCACGAGTTCCCCATCCACGTACTCCATATCCGGATGGTAAGTCGTCCGCAAATACTCTTCGACGGGGACACTGGTGGATGTCGCCATGCAGTTAAGTGTACTCCTTCCGAGCCGCCTCAATCTCGCCAGACCAGCCGACCGGCGCCTCGAATTGCCCGGCGCTGCTATGTACGGCCGGTGTCTTCCCTTGGAACTCCGTAAAGGCCCGCGCCTCGGCATCGCACAGATGGCTTAGCAGTGGAATTTTGCGCCAGTCGAAACCCATCAACGTGGCGCAGGTCACATCCACCACGCCCGGATCTTCGCCCCATACCAGCAGCCCGCACGGCTTGGGACGCGGCTTCAAAGGGCCGCAGTCTTCGCCCGCCACGATGGCATCCACCAGCGTCAGGATGGTTCTGGGCCGCGGCCGCGGAGCGCCGCCCACGTCGTAATTGCGCGCGATATCCACCAGGTCGTGTATGGTGCGCCAGAGCGTATCGTTACCGTGCCAGCCGCCGCCATGGATCAGCGGCGTCGAAGCCACCTGCGCGCCCGCGCGCGCCAGTTTCCACATCCACAATGGCGCGCGCGTCTGCAGAAGCTCCCGCACGGGACTCGCGGCGTGGCTGAGCCAGTTCTTGTCCGGGTATTCGTCGCCTCCGGCGCTCGGAGAGCCGGCGCGAAAATGCGGCAGAAAATCCTTCGACCCGACGATGCCCACGAAATTCTTGAGCGCGCCGGTCATGCCGGTCTTCATGTGCGTCTTGAGTTTGGGAACGTTCAGAATCACGTCGGCGCTCAGCACGGTGTTGCTCACCGGGTAGCAGTGCGGAGACTGGCTCTGCCTGGCGTTGTAATCGGTCACCCCGAAACGCGCATTTACGCCGAAGCACATGAGGCGGCTGCGCGCCCCCAGATCCACGAGCGAATAGCCGTTAGGATCGCCCGCGAGCGGGTGTACCCAGCGCACGTAACTGCTGGCATCGTCGATCTCGGCCCACTGCTGCCGCAAATCGAGGAACGCGACCGGTGCGCGCGCGTAGTCGTTCTCCAGTTCGGCAAGCCCGCTCTGGCGGCGGAAGCGGGCGAAGTCGCAGCCTTGCAGGGGCGCATCGGCCACGTAGACGCGCCCGTGGCCGGCGAGAGCCGTCAGCGCGGCATCGATGAGCACGCGCACGAGCGATGCATGCGTGAATAGGACGTTCCGGCCAACGGTCGAGCCGAATTCATGCTTCACCCAGTTGGGTTTGACGACTACGGTCATGCCGGGCCGTATCCACCGGCCCAGCGGATTGGCAGGGTCGAGGTCGAGAGAGCGGAAGAGATCGCGCACGCTGTCCGCCGCCGTGGCGTAATCCGGCGCGGGCCAGACCACGGCGGGCGCGATCATCGCTTTTACGACACCGAGTCCCATACCTGCCGCCATTCCGTTAACTCCTCCTCTGTAAGGGCCGCGTAGCGCGAGCGCAGCCAGGCGGCATCCGCACGCACCGCCACCGCAAAAACGTCCCAGCAGCCCTTCAATGCCTCCAACGCGCCCACCCGCAGAAGTTCAGCGCCATTCAAATAGCGGCCCGAACAACGGAACCACATCCAGCGCCCGCGCAAGCACTTCCGCAAGTCGATGGAACCCTGCCGGTAACCCAGCACGATCTCCTGGAGGTTGGCAAACCGGCTGCCGGCGTACGCACGAAACAGCAGATCCATGTCTTCGCAGCGGATGGCATCGGCGCGATAACGGTAGCGCCGGAACCAGGACGTTTTCCCCATGAAAGTGGGATGCATCAGCTTGAACCAATGAAGCGGCCTGCGGGCAATATCGGCGTGCGCGGCGGGATAGTTGCGTTTGCCGAGGGGCGCGCCCCCGTCGGCGAAAACCACGGCGCATCCGCCAGTCAGGTCTACATTCGGACGCTCAGCCAGGAAGCGTAATTGTTTTTCCAGGCGCCAGGGGTAAGCAATATCGTCCGCATCCATGCGCGCAATATACTCGCCGCGGGCGCGGTCGATGCATTCGTTCAAGCGCGCTCCCAATTGGAGGCGCCGCTGGTCTCCCCACACCACGATGCGCGGATCGTCGAATGCGCGCGCCAACTCGCGGCTGGCATCCGTGGAACCGTCGTCGCAAAGCAACAATTCCCAGTTCGGATAGGTCTGCAACAGCAGCGACCGGATGGAGGCGCCGATGGTGCGCTCTGCGTTGTAAAACGGCATGGCGATGCTTATTAGCGGGGTGCTGGGTGTGCTCATAATCCGGCGTAGACCTCCTGGCAGCGTTGAGCGATACGGGTCCAGTCGTAGCGCGCCGCATTTTCGAGAGCGCCTGTTGCCAATGCGGCCAGCGAATCGGGATTGTCCAGGAACTGCTCCAGGTGGGCGGCCAAGTCCGCATAATCTCCGGTTCGGAAACGCGCTCCAGCGGATTCCGGAACGGTCTCTCGCAGGCCTCCATGATCGCTGGCAACAACCGGCTTGCCGCAGGCCTGCGCCTCCACCGCCGCCATGCCGAACATTTCCAGTTCCCGCGTAGGCATTACGAAGATGTCGCAGGCATTGTAGATCCCCGGCATATCGGCGTCGTCCAGTGGCGGCAGATAGATGCCGCCGGCTTCCCGCACCTGGGCCACCAGCGCGCCGATCTGCGTCTGGCCGAACCGCTCGCAGGGTCCTGCCACCACCAGCGCGGCAGGACGTTTCAACATGCGGTAGGCGGCGATCAACAGGTCTGTGCCCTTCTGCTCGCACAGCCGACCCACATAAAGGATGACCGGTCGTCCGTCAACGCCGAGTCGCGCACGCCATTCCATACGCAAGGCCGCGTCGGGATGGAAGCGCGCGCAATCCACGCCGTTAGGAATCAGCGCCAGTTTGCTCTCGGGCAGATTCCAATATGCGTGGTAGACCTCACGGCAATAGTCCGAGACCGGCGCGATGCGGTCGCACGCCAGCAGAAATTGCCGCCACACCGCTTTGCTGACTTTACGCAAGTGTGCAAAGCGCCGCCAAGGCTCGAAGTGGTAATCGCAGCTCAGCACGGCGGGACCCAGTCCGGCGGCCTTCACCAGCCAGGCGATCTCCGCGCGATTATGCACGTGAATCACGCGCGGCGCGCGGCGTACAACATCTTGTACGAAGCGCAGCGCGAACTCTGCCCGCGGTCCGCTCAGATAACGGATCGAGACGCCGCGATATTCCCGCCAACCGGTCTCCGGGCCGCCCGAATAAACAATGACGCGCTCACCGCTACGCGCCTGCGCCTCGGCCAGTTCCATCATGCGCCGCTCAACGGCGCCGCCGAGCCGCGCCGGCAGCGGCAAGTGAGAAGGTCCTACGTGGACGATCACCGCGGGGGCCTCCAAGAGACTTGCGTCACAGCTATGGCACAAAGCCAAGGTACAAATGCCAGAAACGTGAGCGGGAACCACGATGTGGATGCGGTGGCCAGTTGATGCACGGCCCGAAACAGGCACAATCCGTAGCCCAGCGCCACGATCGGATGCCGGCTACGATGGCAGCGCCCGTCCAGAAATGCCGCGCCGAATCCGACTAGAAGGAGTCCCCCCAGCACGCCGAAATAGCCGAAATTGGCGTACAGTTCGCCGACCAGGGAGGCTTCCTGCGAAACGAGCCCCTGGTCGAACGCGCCGTAGATCAGTTCGCCCAGTTCTTCGCGCACCCCGCGGGAACGCTCGAGTCCCGCCGAGACCGGCAGCACTTGCAAGGGCGCCATCAGAAATGTTTCGCCGTAATAATAAGGCAGGGTCTCGCGATTGAGGATCAGCGCCGCGGTGGTATCGAACCGCCCGACGGAGTTGTCCACCATGTCGAAAACTTTGTCGCCGTCGGTGAGCGCGCGGATATCGATGGCGTCCGCCGCTTCATACCAGCCGATGTTCTTGGTGGCCTCCATCCATAGCGACACCAGCAGCACCAGCGGCAGGGCCGCCACCAGGTATCGCGCCCGCAGGGTGAAGATGCCGCGCACTTTGCACAGGTGCAAGACCAGCAACATGGTGCTGGCCCACATCAATCGCCGGCCGCAGCCCAAGTGGAGGGCGGCAATCAAGAACAAACCGGCCATGGTTAGTACGCGGGAGTACCGCCGTCTTGGCTTAGAGAGATACCAAAGCCCCACCGCGGTGGTGGGCAGCATGAAGAACAAATCGGCGTACCGGCCCATGCCCTCGCGCGGAGAGAGTCCGACATGTTCGTAGAAAAGCTGTTGCCGGCTCTCGGGATCGAGGAGCAGCACAACGACGCTCAACACCCCCGCGGCGGTAAAGAGGAGGTACACGGCGCGCTGCAGCCGTTCG